>Ga0265334_10000035_pt1 | contig 105691 bp, 97 predicted proteins | sample 42023metaG_FD_192442 | JGI IMG/M metagenome (GOLD analysis project Ga0265334, IMG submission 192442) | Rhizosphere microbial communities from Carex aquatilis grown in University of Washington, Seatle, WA, United States - 4-20-23 metaG | ecosystem: Host-associated > Plants > Roots > Rhizosphere...
CCCTCCGGGCGAGCCTCCGCGACGACAGCCGCGCCGGCCCAACCCCGAACACCACAGACACAGCCATCCCCCGCGACCCGTAGATTCATCACACCACACACTGTTGCGACGACCGGTTGACTTCGGGGTGTGTTTGAGATCGCCCGGCCCCAACGCGCGCCCATGCACGGGCCGGGCGGCCCTCTTGCGAGAGCGATCGCGCTCACGCTCATAGCCTGAGCGCGCGGGGACCGGCGAAGCGCTCGCGGCGCGCTGGGATGATGGCGCGATGCTCCTGCGTGCCACGCCCGGTGGACTGATCGTCCGCGACGACCAGACGGACCTGTGGATCTCGCTGGCGGTGGCGAACGGCTACGTGCCGACGGGCGATGCGCTGCTCGAGCCCGAGACGCACGACATGCTCGCCTTCCTGGCCGGCGACGCGGAGACGCGCGAGGCGGCGGCGGCCGCGGTCGACGCCGCGCGGCGGGATCCGGCTGCCAGAGCCGACCCGGCAGCCGCAGGGCTCCCGTTCCGCCCGCGCTCGCTGCGGGCGTTCATGCTGTTCGAGTCGCACGCCGTGCAGTCGGCGCGGATGCTCGTGAAGCACTTCTTCCCGGCGCCGGTCGTTCGCACGATGGAGACGTACGAGCGCGTGGCGCGCCGCACCTTCCCGCCGCTGAGGCCGAAGCAGGCGTTCTACGAGCGGCCCGAGATGTATGTCGCCAACCACACGGCGACGCTCGCCGACGGCGAGCCGATGTGGTGGCCGCGCCACACGAGAGCTTTGGACTTCGAGCTGGAGCTGGCGTTCGTGCTCGCCCGGCCGCTCGCCGACGCGACGCCGGAGGAGGCCGCCGCGGCGATCGGCGGCTGGCTCGTGATGAACGATTGGAGCGCGCGCGACGTGCAGGCAGCCGACGCGCGCCGTTCGATCTTCGGCCCGGTCGTGAAGGCCAAGACGTTCGCCAACTCGCTCGGCTGCGACGTGCTCACCGCCGACGCCGTGCCCGACTGGCAGCGGATGCGCGGGCGCGTGCGGGTGGACGGCGAGCTGTGGTGCGAGGGCACGACGGCCGGCGCGCAGCACGGCGTCGGCGAGATGCTGGCGTTCGCGTCCGCCGGCGAGCGGCTCGCCGCCGGCGACGTCTTCTCGACCGGAACGATGCCCGGCTGCTGCGGGCTGGAGCTGGAGCGTTGGCTGAGACCGGGGCAGACGGTCGAGCTGGAGATCGACGGGATCGGGCGCGTGAGCAACCGGATCGACCCGGACGCGGGGCCGAGGTCGCTGCCGTGAGAGCCAAGCCCTTCAGCCTGCTCGCGGCGCTCGGCACGGCCGCGCACCACGGCTTCGAGACGCGGGCCGGCGTGGGGCTCGTGTTCGAGCCGTTCCTGGGCCGGCGGCGCACGGCCGCGATGTGGCTCGTCGCGCTGCCGTTCTGGATGTGGCGCGCGGCGCGACCCGCGCCGCGCGACGAGCCGCTGCTGGCGCTCCAGGCCGGCGTCGCGATCGCGGGCTCGGCGGTGCACTTCGTCAACTGGCCGTGGTCGCTGCGCGGCGGGGTGCTGCCGTGGCTCGACGAGGCCGAGGGCCTGCCGCCCTCGAAGCTGCCCGCCTACAACACGATCCTGTGGCTGTGGATGGTCGGCGGCGTCGGCAGCGCGCTGCTGGAGACGAAGCCGTCGGACCGCAAGTGGGTAGCGGTGGGGATCGCGACGGCGCCGGGACTGCTGGCCTCGGCGCGCCACCACTTCAGATGGGCGCGCGAGCAGGCGGAGCGCGAGCCGGAGCGCTGGAGCCCGGCGCTGCGGTCATGAGCCGCTGGCCCGAGGGCGCTCGCGCGGCGGTCTCGCTGACGTTCGACAACCTCGGCGAGGCGGCAGAGGTCGAGCTGGGGTTGCGGGGGGCGGAGGAGCCGCGCGGGGGCCACTGGTCGGTGGTGTCGGCGCTGCCGGTGGTGCTGGAGGAGCTGGCGGGCGCCGGCTTGTCCGCGACCTTCTTCGTCGAGGGCGTCAACGCCGGGATCTATCCGGACGCGCTGCGCTCGATTGCCGACGCGGGCCACGAGGTCGCCTTCCACGCGTGGTGCCACGAGGACTGGGGTGCCCTGGCGGCCGACGCGGAGGCGGAGGCGGACAACCTCGACCGCGGGCTGGCCGCGCTGCGCGGGATCGGCCTGGAGGTCGTCGGCTTCCGGCCGCCCGGCGGGCTGATCGGGCCGGACACCACGGCGCTGCTCGCCGCACGCGGCCTGCGCCACTGCTCGCCCGCCGGCAGCGCGCCGGGACTGGACGGCGGCGTCGCGGTGCTGCCGTTCACGTGGCCGGCGGTCGACGTATTCCACGTGCTGCCGCAGTTCGCGGCGCTGCGGGCACACGTCAGCGGGTCGGAGGAGGCCGGCGGGCCGGACGCGGTGCGCGAGGCGCTGCTGGCGGCGGTCGATCAGGCGGTCGCGGCCGGCGGCCACGCCGTGCTCGTGCTGCACACGTGGATGGCCGAGGGCGTGCGCGACGCGCTGCACGACGTGCTCGCCCGCTGCGCGGTGGGCGCCACGTCCGGCGAGCTGTGGGTCGCACGCTGCGACGCGGTCGCCGGCTGGGTCGCCGGCCATCCGGCGGACTTCGCGACCGGGCCGCTGCTGGACCGCACGTCGTGGACCGACCCGGCGTAGAGCGGCCGGCCGAATCCCTCAGCCGAGCGGCTGCGCCAGCTCGACGATGACCCCCGCCGGGCCGCGGACGTAGCAGAGCCGATAGATGTCCTTGTAGCGCTCGATCTCGCCGACGAGCTCCCCGCCGTGGGCGCGCAGGCCGGCGACGACGGCGTCGATGTCGTCGACTCTGAATGCGACATGGCGGATGCCCACGGCGTTCGACGGCGCCTGCCGGTCGCCGCCCGGGTCTGATGGGGCATCGAACTTCGCCAGCTCGATCCGACCGTGGCCGTCCGGCGTCTCCAGCATCGCGATCTCCGCCTGGACGCCCTCGAGCCCCACCACGCGGTCCACCCAACCGCCCTCGACCTGCGCCTCGCCCTGCAGCTCGAGCCCGAGCTCGACGAAGAACGCCGTCGCGGCCGCAAGGTCGTCGACCACGATGCCGACGTGGTCCATGCGTTGGATCGCCATGCGCTCGACGGTAGCGGACGGCGGCATCGACGAGGAGCGGCCGGCGCCGATGCCCGCGAGCCCGCCTCGGCCCTCGGGGTACGAATCAGGACGGCATCCCCGAGGCGCTCCGCGCATCGCGTAGGCAAGGTCGTCGCAACTGCTCACGTCGAACGAAAGGAGCGCGATGTCCTCGCTCATCGACATGCGGCGATTCATGCTCGTCGCCCTGATGACAGCTTTGGTCCTCTCGCTGTACTCCGGCGCGGGGTCGGCGACAAGGCTGCTGCTCAACGAAAGCGGGCTCAGAACCGCCTGGACCCCGATGAGATTCGTCGCAGAATCGCTGTCGGTCAGTTGCAATCTCACACTCGAAGGAAGCTTCTCCAGCAGAACCATCACGAAAACCGAAAGGGCGAGAATCGGCAGCATCTCGAGAGCAGCGCTCGCCTCTTGCACCGGCGGCAGCGCGACCGTCCTAACCGAAACGCTGCCGTGGCAAATCCAGTACAGAAGCTTCGCCGGAACGCTACCCAACATAGCAAGCATGACGCTCCGTTTGGTCGGCGCCGGCATGAGCATCACATTTGCCGAATTCAGAGAAGTCCCCTGCCTAGGGAGAACGGAAACCAACGCCCCTGGGATCGTCATAGCGAATCGCAGCGAAGCAGGCACGATCACGAGTATGAGACTGGACGAAACGGCGAGAATACCGTTGACAGGCAGCTTTATTTGCGAACTGCTCGGAAGAGGGGCGTTCGCGGGGTCGTCGAGCTCTGTGACCAGGCCGGGCGAAGGCGGTGCGATCTCGCTCACCCTAGTTGATGAACCGCCGCCGTCACTGTCTCCATCAGCCGTCGAATTTGGGAGAGTCGAACTCGAAGCTGTCGTATCGAGATCCGTGACGGTCAGAGCGGGGAAGGACACGCTCGAAGTCAGATCTATCACGCTTAGAACGGGTACCAGCTTCGCGATACTCGATCCCAACAGATGCATCGGCAGCAGACTGGCCGAAAGAAGCACCTGTGTCTTCAAGACGATATTCGCCGCTCCGACAGAAACCGGCAGAACGTTCGAAGACACGGTCTCGGTCGGCACGAACATCCAAACGCTCGAAGCGACCATCAGAGCGTCGACCTGAGAGCTCGCGCCCTCCCCGGCCCCTAGCCGTACCCGCCCGTGAAGCGCACGGCGGCGATCGCGGTGTCGTCGCGCTGGGGGCCGTGGCGGAAGCTTTCGAGTGCGCCGGCCAGCGCGGTCACGAGCGCGTCGGGCTCCGCTGAGGCCGCCGCCTCGAGCGCGGCGCGCAGGCGTTGCTCGCCGAAGCGCTCCTCGGCGCCGACCGTGTCGAGCACGCCGTCGGTGTAGAGCACGAGCGTGTCGCCGGCGTGCAGCGTCACCTCTGTGCAGTCCCAGGCGCCGTCGTCGAAGGCGCCGGCCATCGGCCCGACGCCGCCGAGCTCCTCCAGCCGGCCGTCGCGCACGAGCAGCGGTCGCGGGTGACCGCAGTTGGCGAGCGTCACGCGCGCCTCGCTCGCCCCCTCGCCGGCGCGCACGTGCGCGCAGACGGTCGTGCACAGCGACATCTGCGGCAGATCGCGCAGCGTCGCGTTGAGCTGGTGCATCGCCCGCGCCGGGTCGCGCGTCAGCTGGCCGGCGCTGCGCAGCGTGTAGCGCGCGAGCGCGGTCAGGGCGGCCGCCTCGGCACCGTGGCCGGCGACGTCGCCGATCACGAGCATCCAGCCGTCAGCGGTCGTGAAGGCGTCGTAGAAGTCGCCGCCGACCTCGTTGAAGGCGCCCGCCGCGTCGTAGTGCGTCGCGACCGCGAAGCCGGCCGGTGCGAACAGCACGGGCGGGCGCAGGCCGCGCTGCAGCGTCGCGGCGATCGCCGCGCGCTCGGTGTACGCGCGCGCGTTGAGGACGGCGGTGCCGGCGCGCCGGGCCAGCTCCTCGGCGAGCGCGACGTCGGCCGCGTCGAACGCGCGTCCGGCGGTCCCGCGCGAGAGGATCAGCGTGCCGAGCTTCTGCCCGCCCGCCACGAGCGGCACGACGACGACCGACGCCATGCCGAGCTCGCGCAGCATCTCGAAGTGCTGCTCGTCCTGTGCGTAAGCACGCAGCTCGTCGTCGTCGATCTCGGCACGGACGTACGACGGCGCTCCGCCCATCACCGCCGCGATCCCCTCGCGGCGCTGCAGCGAGACGGGGTAGCGGGCGCGCATGCGTCTCGCGAGCGCGACCTTCGCCGGGTCGCTGTGGACGATCGCGACGAGCTGGGCGAACCCGCCCGGGCCGGGGACGTCGACGCCGCACCAGTCCGCGAAGCCCGGCACCGCGAGCGCCGCGATCCGCTGCAGCGTGCTCTCGTAGTCGAGCGAGGAGGCGAGCGCGTCGCTCGCCTCCGCCAGCAGGCGCTGCTCCAGCTCGATCCGCTTCGTCTGCGTCACGTCCTCGATCACGTTCACGACGCCCGTCACTTTGCCGTCGGCATCGCGGATCGCCGTCGTCTTGTTCAACAGCCAGCGCTCCTCGCCGGTCGCCTTGACGACGTTGCGCACCAGCATCGGCGCGGGGTTCAGCTCGCCGGCGCGCACGCGCGACCCGGGCAGCTGGTCGATTGCGACGGGTGCGCCGTGCTCGTCGTAGACCTCGAAGCGGCCCATCAGCTCGGCCCCTGCGGCGCCGGTCGCCTGTTCCGCAGGCGTCAGCCGCAGCAGCCGCGCGGCGGCGTCGTTCGCATAGACGGTGTGGCCCTGCTCGTCCGAGACGGTCACCGCCTCGGCGAGGCCGTCGAGGATCGTGGCGAGCTGGCCGGCGATGGCGTCCGTGAGCGCGGGGCGCGCGCCGGTGGCCGGCGCGCGATCGAGCTCGAACCACACGCCCGCCTCGGAATCGGCGCCCCAGCGCGTCGCGAGCGTGGCCACGAGGTTGAGCCCGTAGCCGCCCTCGGCGCCGCGCGGCTCATCCCGCACCGCATGCTGCCCGCCGGCGTCGAGGACCTCGAAGCGCGCGCGGGCGTCGTCCACCCGCAGCGCGAGCACGACCTCCTCGCCGGCACCGTGGCGCACCGCGTTCGTCACCAGCTCGGACACGAGCAGCCGCGCGACCTCGAGCTGCTCGGCGCTCAGCTCCGGCGCGTCCGCCTCCACGACGCGGCGCGCCAGCGCGACGGCGCTCGGATCGCGCGGCAGCGTGCGACGGCGCACGGGCGCGTCCGGGGTCATCCAGTGCCGCGGTCGTCGCCGTAGGGCAGGCGGTCGATCACCTGCGCCGCCTCGAGCACCTGTCGCACGCGCTCCGAGCCGCGCGTCACGTGGAAGCTCCAGCTCTGCCGCTCGGCGTCCTGACAAGCGGTCAGCACGAGCCGGATGCCGGTCGAGTCCATGAACGTCAACGCGTCGAGGTCGAGCACCGTCGCCTCGCGCGCGTCGCGCAGCTCGGCAAGCCGTCCCTGCACCTGGGCGACCGTGCCGAAGTCCAGCTCGCCGCGCAGCGCGATCACCGTCGCGTCGCCTTCGCGGCGCTCGGCCATCGCGAACACCTCGTCGGCCGGAAAGCTGTGCGGCTCGCTCATCTGCTTCATGCCCTCCCTCGTCGCTGGCGGGCATGAGCGTACTGCGTCGGCGGACGCGCCGGGGGCGGGCGTCAGGCCACTTCGTTGATGCGGATCAGGTTGCCGGCGGGGTCGCGGACGGCGCAGTCGCGCACGCCGTAGGGCTGCTCGGTCGGCTCCTGGACGACCTCGGCGTCGGAGGCCTGCAGCCGCTCGAACGTGCCGTCGAGGTCTCTGGTCGCCAGCAGCAGCATCGCGTAGGTGCCCTTCGCCATCATCTCGGCGATCGTGCGGCGCTCGTCGTCGGTGATGCCGGGGTTGGCGGTCGGCGGGCTGAGGACGATCGACGTGTCGGGCTGGTCGGCCGGGCCGACCGTGATCCAGCGCATCCCGCCCTTGCCGACGTCGTTGCGGACCTCGAAGCCGAGGATGTCGCGGTAGAAGGCCAGCGATGCGTCCGGATCGTCGTGCGGAAGCATGCTCGCGTGAATGGTGATGTCCATGTCGGCCATGCTAGGCGCGGCTTGCCACCGGCGCTTCTCGATTCCTGACCGGTCGCGTCACCTGCTTGGCGACGCATGCCGGAATCCCCGCCGTCGCGCGCGCGGCGTCGCGCCGGTAGGCGCTCGGCGACATGCCGACCAGCTCGCTGAAGCGGCTGCTGAAGGTGCCCAGCGACGAGCAGCCGACCTCGAAGCAGACCTCGGTGACGCTCAGGTCGCCGCGGCGCAGCAGCGCCATCGCGCGCTCGATGCGCCGCGTCATCAGGTAGCTGTAGGGCGACTCGCCGTAGGCGAGCCGGAACCTGCGGCTGAAGTGGCCGGCAGACATGCAGGCGTCGCGCGCGAGCGCCTCGACGTCGAGCGGCTGCGCGTACTCGCGGTCGATCCGGTCGCGCACGCGGCGCAGCAGCGCGAGGTCGCGCAGGTCCTGCGCCGCGGCCGCTCTGCCGGTCATCTGCGACATCGTGCCACAGCCGCGCGGACGCGTCGCGCGGCGCGGTCAGGCGCCGACGTAGGCCGCGAGATGCTCGCCGGTGAGGGTGGAGCGCCCCGCGACGAGGTCGGCCGGCGTGCCCTCGAAGACGATCCGGCCGCCGTCGTGGCCGGCGCCGGGGCCGAGGTCGACGATCCAGTCGGCGTGCGCCATCACCGCCTGGTGGTGCTCGATCACGATCGCCGACTTGCCGGAGTCGACGAGGCGGTCGAGCAGCGCGAGCAGCTGCTCGACGTCGGCGAGGTGCAGGCCGGCGGTCGGCTCGTCGAGCACATAGACGCCGCCTCTCTCACCCAGGTGCGTGGCAAGCTTGAGCCGCTGGCGCTCGCCGCCGGACAGCGTCGTCAGCGGCTGGCCGAGGCTGAGGTAGCCGAGCCCGACGTCGGCCAGGTGGGTGAGGATCTTGTGCGCCGCCGGCGTCTCGGCCTCGCCGGCGCCGAAGAACTCGACCGCCTCGGCGACCGGCATCGCGAGCACCTCGCTGATGTCCTTGCCGCCGAACGTGTACTCCAGCACCTCGGCCTGGAAGCGCTTGCCCCCGCACTCCTCGCAGACGGTCGCGACGCCGGCCATCATCGCCAGGTCGGTGTAGATCACGCCGGCGCCGTTGCAGGTCGGGCAGGCGCCCTCGGAGTTGGCACTGAACAGCGCGGGCTTGACGCCGTTGGCCTTCGCGAACGCCTTGCGGATCGGCTCGAGCAGGCCGGTGTACGTCGCCGGGTTGCTGCGCCGCGAGCCCTTGATCGCCCCCTGGTCGACGGAGACGACGCCGTCGCGCTCGGCGACCGAGCCTCCGATCAGCGAGCTCTTGCCCGAGCCGGCCACGCCGGTCAGCACGACCAGGACGCCGAGCGGGATGTCGACGTCGACGTCCTGCAGGTTGTGGGTGGCGGCGCCGCGGATCTCCAACGCGCCGTTCGCCGCGCGCACCGTCTCCTTCAGCGATGCGCGGTCGTCGAGATGGCGCCCGGTGACCGTGTCGCTCGCGCGCAACTCCTCGACCGTGCCCTCGAACACGACCTCGCCGCCGCCGGTGCCCGCGCCGGGGCCGAGGTCGACGACGCGGTCGGCGATCGCGATCGCCTCCGGCTTGTGCTCCACCATAAGCACCGTGTTGCCCTTGTCGCGCAGCCGCAGCAGCAGCTCGTTCATCCGCTCGATGTCGTGCGGATGCAGGCCGATCGTCGGCTCGTCGAAGACGTAGGTGACGTCGGTCAGCGAGGAGACGAGCTGGCGGATCATCTTCACGCGCTGCGCCTCGCCGCCCGACAACGTGCCCGACGGCCGCTCGAGCGAGAGGTAGCCGAGCCCGATCTCGACGAACGAGTCGAGCGTCGCCGCCAGCGCCTCGGTCAGCGGCGCCACCGACGGCTCCTTCAACGCCTTCACCCACCCGGCCAGATCGCGGATCTCCATCGCGCAGGCGTCGGCGATGCTGAGTCCGTCGATCTTCGACGCGCGCGCCTCCGGGCTGAGCCGCGTCCCCTCGCAGTCGGGGCAGACGCCGAACGTGACGGCCCGCTCGACGAACGCGCGGATGTGCGGCTGCAGCGCTTCGACGTCCTTGGACAGCATCGACTTCTGGATCTTCGGGATCAGCCCCTCGTACGTCAGGTTGATGCCCTCGACCTTGATTCTCGTCGGCTCCTTGTAGAGCAGGTCGTGCAGCTCTCTCTTGTTGAACTTGGCGATCGGCTTGTCCGGGTCGAAGAAGCCGCAGCCGCGGAAGATGCGGCCGAACCAGCCGTTCATGCTGGAGCCGGGGATCGCGATGGCGCCCTCGTTCAGCGACTTCGTCTCGTCGTACAGCGCCGTCAGGTCGAAGTCGGTGACCGCGCCGCGGCCCTCGCAGTGCGGGCACATGCCGCCGAGGCGGTTGTACGTCGCCTTCTTGGTCTGCGTCTTGCCGGCGCCGCGCTCGACGGTGATCGCACCGCTCGCTCTGAGCGAGGGGACGTTGAACGCGTACGCGCTCGGCGAGCCGATGTGCGGCTTGCCCAGCCGGCTGAAGAGGATCCGCAGCATCGCGTTGGCGTCGGTGGCGGTGCCGACCGTCGAGCGCGCGTCGCCGCCCAGCCGCTGCTGGTCGACGGTGATCGCGGTCGTCAGCCCGTCGAGCACGTCTACGTCGGGCCGCGCCGACGTCGGCATGAAGCCCTGCACGAAGGCGCTGTAGGTCTCGTTGATCAGCCGCTGCGACTCCGCCGCGATCGTGCCGAACACGAGCGAGCTCTTGCCCGAGCCGGAGACGCCGGTGAAGACCGTCAGGCGGCGCTTGGGGATCTCGACGCTGACGTCCTTGAGGTTGTTCACGCGCGCGCCGTGCACGCGGATCAGGCCGTGGCTGTCGGCGGCATGCGGCGCGGGCTGCTGCTGCGCTCTCGTGGTGGTGCTCATGGCGGTCATGTTAGGCGCGACCGCGGGGCGCGCGCTTCTCGATTACTGATCGGTCAGTCGCCGGCGGCGACGACGCGGGCGCCGATCGTCTCGTACGTCGCCTTCGCCCGCGCGTCCCGCGTGGCGAGCACGGCGTCGTGCTCGACCGCGGCCAGGGCGACGAGCGCGTCGTAGACGGCGCCGCCCGCGATGCCGCGCTCGCCGAGGATCTGCGGGAGCCGTGCCGCGGTCCTCGCTCTGAGGTGCAGCGGAGCGACGAAGCGCGCCTGCAGCAGCCGGGCGGCGTCGGCTGGGGCGAGGCGCAGGTCGCCGGGCAGTCGCGTGAGCACCGAGTAGGTCTCGGCGACCGCGTGGCCGCTGAGCGCGACCTCGCGCCCGTCCCACCAGCGCACGACCGAGCGGTGGGCCTCGTGGGTCTGGACGAGCAGCGGGATCGCGACGCTCGTGTCGAGCGCGAGCGCGGTCACCGCCGCCCGGCGTCGATCAGCCCGAAGACCGCGTCGTCGCCGATCGTCGTCTCGCCCGTGGCGACGAGCACGCCCGCCTCCTCGACCACACGAGCCGTCCGGCCCGCCGGCACGATCTGCAACCCCGCGCCGTAGCGCGAGATGTCCACCGCCGAGCCGGCAGTCAAACCCAGCGCATCTCGCAACGACTTGGGCACCACGACCCGGCCGACGGCATCGAGCTTCGTCTCCATTGGGAATATCGTACCAGCGACTTCCCAGGCGACCGAGGGTGCCCCAGGCAACTACAGGGGCGGACATCTGTAGCCGACGCATCTGCGGACCCAGCGGACGAGGAACGCGGGCTCGGTCTGCAATTGCAGCGTCTTCTTCCAGAACATTCTGTCTACCCAGGTGAGGTTCCGGTCTGCGTAGCTGCCTCTCTCGTACGGGTGCAGCCAGCCCCACGGGACCAGATCGCCCTCGTCGGCCTTCAGCCAGCAATCGGGCGGCCGGATGCGTGGTGGCTTGGGTCCCTGCTCGCGGCCCTCCCTGGACGCGTCTCTGCCCTTCGGGTTGAGAACGTTGTCGGGGCTCGGCTCGGCGATCCGGCGTGGCGCAGAACGGCGACCGTATTCGAGCATGCGCCTGATGCGGTGTGCGCCGGCGAACAGCAGCGCAGCGACGACGAGCAGCAGCCAACCGGCGCCCTTCCAGACGTACCCGAGCACCTGCGGGTCGGGCGGCGGCGGGCGCCTGCCGACTGCGGCCTGCGGCGACGCCGGCTGCACGGCGAGACCGACCGCGCAGGTCGCGGCGAGCACGGCCACCGCAGCGATCAGCCTTCGCAGCATCGTGGTCAGCTGCTCCGCGATCTGACTGCCGGCCCGCACCGACAGGGCGGTCGCCACGAGCGTCGGCGCGAGCAGCAGCGTCCCGACTCCCGCCTCCGTGTGCTCCACGACCTCGGGCAGCCACCTCCATGCGACGGTCAGCAGCCCCACGGCTGTGATCAAGGCGATCCATGCGCCGCCACACCACGACGAGGGACTGCCCTGGGAGAGCACGAGCGAGAACAGCGTCGGCGTCCAACGGCCGTCGTCGGCGGCAAGCCCGTCCTCGCTCGCATCCGGAGCGACGATCGTCGCGTGCGAGCCGACCTGGTCGGCGACAGTCGCATAGCGCCTTCCATCGCTGATCCGCAGCATGCGCATGCGGACCGCCACCAGCTCGTTCGGCAGCACCACGTCGACATGATGGTCCGGCGCGTCGAGCCCGCTGGCCTGCTGCCACACCACATGCCACTCGACGCGCAGGAAGCCGCGCCGTCCTGCCGCGCGCAGGGGCATCGAGCCGCACCGCGCGAGGAGGCCCGCGAGCCCTCTCGGCGCGAGCTCGTCAAGCTCCGGGTGGAACGGTCCGCCGCGGCTGACGAGCCTGCGGCGCTGGCGCGCCTCGCCGCACGCCAAGTCGCGACCGGGCTTTCCGAGCACGCGCTTGCGCCGCTCCCAGGGTGGATCCCAGCTCATCAGCTCCTCGTCGTACGCGAGCTGCAGCGTCACGCGCATGCCCGGCACGCTGGAGGCGTCGAGACGCGCGAACAGCACGAAGTTGGTCTGCCAGGCGAGCAGGATCTTCACCAGCTCCTTAGCCTCTGGATCGCCGCTGCATCGGAGATACAAGCGGTCGAGCAGCTCACCGACGGCGCGACAGCCCCACTTGTCGCTCATCAGCTCGCGGTACCCGCGGTACCCGTCCCGGTCCGGAGCCACCGCTCTGCAGGACGCGCAGTCGTTGCCGGGGCGACCGGGGTCGGCGCGGTGCTCCAGCACCAGCGCGAGCTTGTCCTTGAGCTCCTTGACGTCATCGGGCCTGTCCTTGAGCCCCCCGACCCTCCCGAGTTCGTCCAGCCGATCCCCGATCAGCCCTCTCACCCGACCGTCGCTGTCCGCGCACGTCAGATACGGGATCACGCGCCCGTCGGCGTCGACCAGGACCGCTCCGGCGTTCGCCCACGGCACGAACCACCCGAGCGGGACGAGCTGCTCGCCGCTCGTCGGCCGCCAGAAGTCGCTCGACAGCATGCACCCGAGCAGGTCGAGGTCGAACGTCAGGGCGATCGTGCGGCGGACCGTCATCAGGTCGATGAACTCGACGCGGTCGACGCGACGCTTAACCCATCTCCTGCTGTTCAGCAGCGCTGTCAGCTCGTCAACGATCTCGACGCCTCCCGCGTCACGACGGTCGGCCGAGCAATCTACTGATTTCCAGATGTGAAACTGCCGAGCAGCCGGTCAGCCGAGCTGCAAGACGGGATCCACCAGCGCCATCTGCTCCGCCGCGACCGCGAGCCGCGTGCGCAGCGCGTCGCGCAGGCGCACCTCGAGCGGGCGCCAGTCGAGCCGGCGGCCGACGAGCTGGTCGATCTGGACGGTGCCCCAGTCGGCGTAGTCGCGCGGGACGACGACGGTGTGGCCGCTGCGCGACTCCGCGGACTCGGCGCTCGTGCCCCAGGCGAGCCACGGTTCGGGCGCGACGAACGAGGCGATCGTCGCCAGCTCGCCGGCGCCGACCTCGGCGATCAGGCAGCGGTCGTCGTTCCACGGCCAGAAGCGCGCGACGTCGGCGTCGGTGACGGCGCCGGCCGGCCAGCGGTACATCACGCCCTCGATCGCCGGCTGGTGCATGCCGACGACGGGCACGACCGCGACGGCGGCGCCGCTCGCCTCGCGCAGCGCGTCGGCGGCGAAGTCGGCGAGCGAGATGTCAGCGCCGAAGTCGATCGTCAGCGGCTCGCGGATGCGCCCCACGACCTCGGCCTCGGCGGCCTCGATCGCGGCGCGACCCTCCCCCGTCCAGGCGCCGGCGTCCGCGGTGTCGACCGCGACCAGCTCGACGTCGTGCCGGCCCGTGCGCAGGTCGAGGTCGATCACGCCGACCTCCGCGCCGAACGCCCACGGCTGCGCGTGCGGGACGCCGTCGACCAGGCCGGCCCAGCGCCCGAGCGTGTGCCCGAGCACGACCGCGTCGACGGCGCCGGCCCAGGCGTCCGTCAGGTCGAGCACCGGCCCCGGATCCGGCAGGTGCGTCCCGTCGGGCGCGACGGCCCAGTTGACGCCGAAATGGAAGAGAACGACCAGGGCGACCGCGCCGCGCTCGCGCAGCGAGCGGGACTGCTCCGCGACGATCCGCGCGAGCTCGTCGTCGGCCTGCGGCGCGTGCGGCGTGAACGCCGCGACCTGCGGATGCGTCAGGCCGATGAAGCCGACCGGCCCGGCCTCGGACTCGATCAGCGTCGCGGCCGGCACGCCCGCATCGACGTTCGCGCACACGACCGGGAAGCCCAGCCCGGCGCATTCGTCCGCGAGGTGCGCGAAGCCGAGGTCGAATTCGTGGTTGCCGAGCGTCGCGACCTCGATGCCCAGCTCGGCGGCGGCGCGGAAGCTCAGCGCCGCGCCGCTCGTCGCCGAAAGCGGGCCGCCGTTGCTGAAGTCGCCGGCGTCGGCCCAGATCGTCGGCTGGCCGACGCGCAGGCGCTCGACGGTCCGCTGCAGCGCGTGGCCGCCGGGCAGGCGCCCGTAGCTGGTGGACATCGGCGACAGCGAGCTCAGGAAGTCGTTGGTGCAGACGATGCGCAGGTTCACGGCACGGCTCCTTCTCGGCGGCGGGTTTGGCGGCCTGCGCGCGCGAACAGGCCGGGGACGGAGGTCGCGAGGCCGGTGAGGCCGCGCGGGGCGACGAGCACGACGAGGATCAGTGCCGCGCCGAGCAGCAGCTGCCAGGTGTCCTGCAGGCGCTCGCTGAGCTGGTGGTCGGCCAGCTCGATCGCGAGCACGCCGACGAGCGGCGCGAACAGGTTGCCAGGGCCGCCGACCGCGAGCCAGATCAGCGCCTGGACGGAGAACACCACACCGGCCGTGTCGGCCGACATGAAGCCCGACGCGCCGACGTACAGCGCCCCGGCGAGCCCGGCGAGCGCCGTGCTGGCGGCGAAGCCGAGCATGCGCAGGCGGCGCACGTCGGTGCCGAGCGCCTCGAGCCGGATCGGGTCGTCGCCGGAGGCGCGCCAGCGGCGGCCGGCGCGCGAGCGGCGGAAGGCCGCGTAGGCGACGTAGACGGCGAGCAGCCAGGCGGCGTTGAAGATGTAGATCGAGACCTGCGAGCCGCCCGCGATCTGCTGCGTGTAGGCGGGGATCCCCGACAGGCCGTTGCTGCCGCCGATGACCGCGAGCTTGAGGAAGACGGTCGCCGCGATCACGCCGACGCCGAGCGTCACGAGCGGCGCGTAGATCTCGACCGAGCCGATGCGGAAGACGGCGGCGCCGACGAGCAGGCCGACGAGGCCGCACAGCACGACGGGCAGCACGAACGCCAGCAGCGGCACGCCCGCGACCTGCACAGAGCTGAGCGTGTGCAGCAGCGAGTCGAAGCCCGAGCGCCCGCCGCCGCCCTCGCCCAGCAGCGCGTAGTTGGCGCCGGTCGTGTCGGCCTGCGGGCCGCGCAGCAGCAGGCCCGCGACGTAGCCGCCGCCGGCGAAGAAGGCGCCGTGCCCGAACGAGACGATGCGGTTCTCGCCCCACAGCAGGTCGAGCGAGATCGCGAGGATCACGAACGGCAGCCACAGCGCGAACAGTCCGATCGTGAAGTCCGAGACGACGAGCGGCGCGAGCGCAGCCGCCGCCACGAGCGCGAGCGCGATGCCGGTGCGCCGGCTCATACGCGACTCGCGACGAGCGGCTGGCGGCGCAGCGCGACGATCGCCAGCGCGGCGCTCCAGACGACGACCTGGGCGAGCACGTCGTCGGCCGGCACGGCGACCGCGGCCGTGAGCAGGCCGACGCCGGCCGCCCACACGAGCGCGTTGCGGATGCTGCCGAGGCCGGCGAGGATCACGACCAGGAACGCGCCCACCAGGTAGGTGAGGCCCATGTTCGGATAGACCGAGTCCAGCGGCGCGACGAGCGCGCCGGCGAGGCCCGCCAGGCCGGTGCCGATCCCGAACGCGATCGCGTTCACGCGCGGGACGTTCATCCCGAGCGACTGTGCGACGTCGGCGTCGACCGTCGTCGTGCGCACCTTCAGGCCCGTCGCCGAGCGGGCGAGCCAGATCGCCATCCCGACGCCGGCGATCACCGCGGCGACGATCAGCACGACGCGCCACAGCGGGAACTGCTGGCCGAAGCCGAGCGACACGGCGCCGGTCAGCGGCAGCCCGACGTAGCGAAGCTGCGGCCCCTCCACGATCAGCACGAGCTGGCGGATCACGATCGCCAGCCCGAACGTGCCGAGCATCGACTTGACGGGGTCGTGGTAGAGGAAGCGGATCAGCGTGCGGTCGACCAGCAGGCCGATCGCGCCGACGATCAGCGGCGTCAGCGCGATCGCCGCCCACGCGCCGACCAGCGGCTCCAGCAGCACCATCGAGTAGGCGCCGAGCATCACGAACTCGCCGTGCGCGAGGTTCACGACGCCCATCACGCCGTAGACGATCGTGAGGCCGAGGGCGCTCAGCGCGAGCACCGCGCCCACGCTGAGCCCCTGCGCGACGATCTGGACGAGCATCGGCCGCAGCCTCCTTGTAACTACCTAGGCCTCGCGGCGCGGGCAGCTCGGGATCTTCGACGCCGGCACGATGCTCGGCGGGAACGGATCCGGGTCGCGCGGCGCGAATCTGACGACCACGTCGTAGAGCGCTCTGTCGTTCGCGCGCCCGAGCGAGACGGTGTGCGTCGTGTGGTGGTTGTCCTTCACCGTCACCGTGCCCTCGCCCGGCGCGTGCGCGCTGACGCCCGGGAACGCGTTGAGGATCGCCTGCGGCGTCGCCTCGCCGGCCTTCTCGATCGCCGCGGCGAGCAGGTAGGCCGACGTGTAGGACGCCTGCATCGGCATGTTCGTCGGCTGCGCGCTGCCGAATCTCTCCTGGTAGCGCTGGACGAAGGACTTGTTGTCCGGCGTTCTGATCGTCTCGAAGTAGGAGGCCGGGAAGTAGTGGCCCTTCGCCGCCGAGCCGCCGACCGCCGCCAGCTCCTGCTCGGTGCAGATGCCCGAGAAGATCGGCGTCGTCTGCGGCGTGAAGCCGGCCGCCTGGTACTGCTTGAGGAAGGCGGGGATGCCGGCGCCGACGATCGTGTTCCAGATCAGGTCGGGCTTCGCGCTTCTGATGTCGCTCAGCGCCGAGCCGAACTCGGTCTGCGTGAGCGGGAAGAAGCGGTTCGCGATCACCGTCGCGCCCTGCTGCTCGGCGAGCTTCTTGACGATCGCGTTGTAGGTCTGCGGGCCGACGTAGTCCGAGCCGACCATGTAGATCTTCTTGCCGGCGTTCTTGACCATCCACTCGGTCGTGTCGGTCAGGTGCTGGTTGGCGACGAGCGACGTGTAGATCACGTTGCTCGAGCACTCGAGGCCCTCGTAGAACGTCGGGTACAGCAGCACCGCGTTGCCCTGCTCGTAGACGGGCAGCACCGCCTTGCGCGAGGCGGAGGCGTAGCAGCCGATCGTGGCCGCGACTCTGTCGTCGTCGACGAGCTTGCGCGCCTTCTGCACGACGACGCCGAAGTCGGAGGCGTAGTCCTCGACGACCGGCTCGATCTTGCGCCCGCCGATGCCGCCTCTCGCGTTGATCTCGTCGATCGCGAGCATCGTCGCGTTCTTCATCGACGTCTCGGCGATCGACAGATCGCCCGACAGCGAGAACAGCACCCCCACCTTGATCGCGTCGCTTGCGCCGCCGGTCGTGGCGGCCGCGTTCGTGGCGCTCGTGGCCGTCGACGTGCCGGTCGAGCCGCACGCCGACAGGATGCTGCCGACGGCCGTCGTGCCGATCGCGGCCGCACCGGCCCGCTTGAGGACGTCCCGTCGCGTGGGCTGCTGACTGTCCATGGAGTTTCCCTCTCGGTGGGTCGCGTTTGGGGGTTCAGAGCGCGAGCACCAGCTCGCGGACTTCGGGAGAGCCGGGCGCGCCGGTGGCGACGATCTCCCCGGCTCGCATCAGCGCGACGTCGTCGCACAGACGGTTGACGACGTCGATCCGCTGCTCGGCGAGCACGAGCGTCAGCCCGCCCTCGCGCAGCGCGCGCAGCGCCGCGACGAGCTCGTCGACGATGCTCGGGGCGAGCCCCTCCGTGGGCTCGTCCAGCAGCAGCACCCGCGGCCGCCGCAGCAGCGCGCGTGCGATTGCGACCTGCTGCTGCTGGCCGCCGGACAGGACCCCGGCCTTGCGGCGCTCCAGCTCGCGCAGGCCGGGGAACAGCTCCCCCACGTCGAAGCGCGGGCCGTCCGCGCGTCTGCTGACTTCGGCGGCGCGCAGGTTCTCGGCCACGGTCAGGTCTGGGAACAGCCGCCGCCCCTGCGGGACGAGCGCGAGGCCGTGGACGGCGCGCCGATGCGCCGGCCGGCGCGTCAGGTCGACGCCGAAGCTGTGCACGTGGCCGCGCGTCGGCAGCAGCCCCATGACGCCCTCGATCAGGCTCGTCTTGCCGACGCCGTTGCGGCCGACGAGCCCGACGGCGCTGCCCTGCGCCAGCCGTAGCCGGCTCGCGCGCACGACCGGCACGCCGTCGCGCAGCACGTCGAGCTCGAGCTCGAGCGCGGGCGGATCGGCGACCGCGACCGCCGGGGCGGCGGCGACGTCCGGAGCGACGGCGAGCGCGGGACGCGCTGCCAGCTCAGTCGCCATGCGCGCTCGTCCCCAGGTACGCGGATCGGACGACCGGGTCGTCGGTGACCTCGTCGAACGTGCCCGTCCGCAGCACGCGCCCGTTGTGCATGAACGAGACGCGGTCGGCGATGCGCGCGACGAAGTCGAGGTCGTGCTCGACCACGAGGAAGGTCCCGTGCTCGACCGCCTCCAGCTCCTCGGCCAGGCGACCGCGCTCGCTGCGCGGCATGCCGGCCGTCGGCTCGTCGAGCACGATCACGGACGGTCTTTGGAGCAGCACCATCTGCAGCTCGGCCCACTGCTTCCAGCCGTGGCTCAGCTCCTCGCCTGGCACGTCGCCGACCTCGGCGAGCTGGGCTTCGAGCGGGCCGAGGTCCGCCTGCGGCGCGGCCAGCTCGAGCTGCTCGCGGACGGTCAGCCGCGGGAAGACGCGCGGGATCTGGAACTTGCGCCCCAGCCCGCGGCGGGCGCGCGCGTAGGGGCGGCCGGTCAGCCGGCGCCCGTCGAGCGTGACGGTGCCCGCCTGCGCGGGGACGTGGCCGCTGATGACGTTGGCGAGCGTCGTCTTGCCGGCGCCGTTGGGTCCGATCAGCACGTGGACCTCGCCGGCGCGCAGGTCGAGCGAGACGTCGTCCAGCACGACCGTCGGCCCGAACGAGACCGCGATGCCCTCGCACGTCAGCGTGCCGCCGTCGCGCTGTCGGCGCGGGGCGCGCACGGGGGCGGCGACGTCGGACAGGACCGCGACGCTCATCGTCAGGCCTCCGCGAGAACGTAGGGGCGGTCGGCGCCGATCTCGCGCCGGGTCCAGGTGCCGTCGGCGAAGGTCCAGCGCTCGTCGGCGGGCGCCAGCAGCCACGGCTCGGCGCCGCGCGCCGGCGCGGGGCCGTCGCTGCGGATCCTCATGCAGCGCACGGCATGCCCGAGCGGCTCGATCTCGACGACGGCCGCCTCGTGCGGCCGCTCGACGAGCGCGGGGACGCAGATCTGCAGGACGGCGTCCTGGCAGCTCGCGTCGCGCACGTGCAGGTGGCCGCTCAGGACGACGGTCGGGATGCGCGTCGCGGCGATCCGCTCGAACAGCGGGCCGCGGTCGTCCAGCTCCCCGGGCCACGGCAGCCCGGCGGCCGCCATCCGGTCGGCGTGCGGGACGAGCGGATAGTGGCTGACGAGCACCGTCGCGAGGCCGTGGTCGGCCGAGTCGGCCTCGCGGCCGAGCGTCCAGCGTTCGTCGCGGTCGACGCCGGCGGCGTGCAGTGCGACCAGCTCCTCGTGGGCGACCGCCCGCGCGCGCCGCCACGCGTCGCGGACGTCGCCCCGCTGCGGCACGAGCGTGCGGTCGAGCCGCACGTCGTGGTTGCCCTCGACGACCGCGACCGGGATCGGCGAGACGCGCAGGAGGCAGGCCAGCGCGGCCTCACACGAGGCGCGGTCGCCGTCGTGCGTCACGTCGCCGGCGACCACGAGCACCTCGCAGCCGCGCGCGACCAGCGCCTCGACGGTGGCCGCGCAGCGCGCCTCCATCCCGTCGAAGTCGTAAGGGGCGTGCCAGCGCGCCGGCGCGTGCGGCGCGGCGCTCCAGTGCAGGTCGCTGAGCACCCCGATCCTCACAGCCGGTGCTCCCCGAGGACGTCAGTGTAGTGCTCGAGCGCGCTCGCCGCTCGCTCCTCGTCGCGGGTGGCGACGGCGACGAGCAGCGCGTCGAGCAGCGCGAGATGCGCCAGACGGCTCGCCATCGCCTCCAGCCGCAGCGCGAGCTCGCGGCTGCCGGCGACGATCGTGTGATCGACGCGTTCGGTCAGCGGCGAGACGGCGAAGCTCGTGATCGCGACGGTGGTGGCCCCGGCGCCGCCGGCGGCGTCGGCCGCGGCGAGCGTCTCGCGGGTGGAGCCGGTGTGGCTGACGATCACGGCGACGTCTTGCTCGGTCAGCAGGCGCGCCTGGACGTGCTGGACGTGGACGTCGCCGGGCGCTTCGGCGAGCACCCCGATCGCGGAGAAGCGGTACGCCGCGTCCTGGCACAGCGGGGCCGACGTCCCGACGCCGAAGAACAGCACGCGGCGCGCGTCGGCGATCGCGGAGACGACGGCGTCGAACGACTCGGCGTCGACGAGCGCGCCCGCGTCGCGCACGCTCTCGGCGCCCGCGCGCGTGATCTCCACGAGCACCGCCGTGCGCGGGTCGCCCGGCGGACGCTCCTCCTCCGCGCGGGCCTGTTCGAAGACCGACAGCTCGTTCGCGAGCGCGAGCTTGAGGTCGTGGAAGCCCTTGAAGCCCATCTTCTGGGCGCAGCGGATGACGGTCGCGCTGGACGTCGAGGCGAGCTGGCCGACCTCGCTCGCCGACTTGTAGATCACGACGTTGGGCTGCTCCAGCACGACGCGCGCGACGCGCACCTCGGCCGCCTGCAGGCCCGAGAGGTGGGCGTGGATGCGCGCCTGGACCTCGCGCGCGGCGCCGAGGTCGGCCGGAGATTGATCGGTTGACATCTTGTTAATGAATTGTTCGCGTATCTTCCGGTCCGTCGTCGCCGACTGTACGATGCGGTTCACGGTGATCCCAGACCCGGTAACCAATAATTCACAGCGTCACCAGACAGGAATGGTGGAAAGCCCGCAAGCTGCGGTTTTCGACTGCGACGGGCTGCTTGTCGACTCGGCGCATTGCTGGGAGCGCGCCTACGCGCAGGTCGCCGCCGAGCGCGGGCGCTCGCTCGACGACGTGCGGCTGGAGCGCCTGCTGGGCGCGTCGGTCGCGCGCGCGGCGGCGCTCGTGAGCGAGGACCTCGGCGAGCCGGTGGGCGCACAGGAGCTGCGCACCGTGCTCGACGAGCGCTTCGCCGCCGACCCGCCGGAGGCGCTGCCGGGCGTCCGCGAGCTGATCGCCGAGCTCGCCGTGCGCATGCCGCTGGGCGTCGCGAGCAACGGCCCACGCGAGATCGTCCTCGGCGTGCTGGACCAGCTCGGCGTGCGCGACAGCTTCTCCGCGGTCGTCAGCGCCGAGGAGACGGAGCGCGACAAGCCCGAGCCGCACGTGTACCTGGAGGCGTGCCGGCAGCTCGCCGTCGCGCCGGCCGGCGCGGTCGCGTTCGAGGACTCCGCGCTCGGCGCGCGAGCGGCGCGCAGCGCAGGGCTCGTCGTCGTGATGGTGCCGTCAGCGCCGGGGCCGCATCCGGACGCCGACCTCGTGATCCCCCGCCTGGACGACCCGAGCCTGGCCGCGTTCCTCGGCCTCGAAGCGGTCGCCGGCGAACCGGCGCCGCTCTGACACTCAGGGCCAGATCGGGTTGCTCCACGCGCGCCGCCCGTCGGCGTCGACGAGCGTCACGCGGCAGAAGCTCCCGCGGAAGTCGGAGACCGCGAACGTCGCCTCCGTGAGCGGCTCCGTGCCGGGCGCGGCGAGCCGCCAGCGCCAGCGCCTCCACAGGCGCGACGGCCCCGTCAGCAGGACGCGCGCGCACGGCGAGCAGGCCACGCGCAGCTCGTCGCCGTCGAGCGTCAGCCCGGTGAGCGCCGGCCCCTGCGTCGCGTAGTAGGCGCCCGCCTTGAGCGCATCGAGCAGCGCGTCCGGCTCGCGCTCGCGCGCGAACACCTCGACCCACGCGCCGAACGCGTCGGGCCCGTCGCGGAAGTGCGCGTCGTCGCCCGCAACCGCGCCGAGGCGGCGGCCGTCCGCGAGCAGCGCGTCGAGGAACGGCGCCGCGACCGCGGTGTCGGGCCGGTAGAGCCAGGACTGATGCGTATAGACCTCCACCGCCTGCACCACGTCGAAGCCCGGCAGTTCGACGGCGGCGTCCGGACGCAGGTCGTTGAGCCCCGGGTGCATCAGGTACACGAACGCGCCGGCCGCCGCCGCCCGCGCGATCGCCTCGGCCGGCTCGCCCGGCGGCGGCGGGGCGAAGCCGGGCGCCAACCCGAGCGCGCCGACCCAGTAGGCGGACGGGTCGGAGCGGTCGGCCGAGATCAGCTCGGCGCCGACGAGCGTCGTGAAGTCCTCGCTCCGCAGCGAGCGCGTGTCGGTGACCGGCCAGCCGAAGCGCTCCTCGAAGTGGTCGGTGATCGCGAGGAAGTCGTAGCCGGCCTCGCGGTAGGTGCGCACCAGCTCGGCCGGGCTTGACGCACCATCCGAGCGGTCCGAGTGGCAGTGCAGGTTGCCGCGGAAGAAGCGCCCCGGCCCGGCGGCGAGCAGGTCACGCATCGGCCTGCTCGAGGATGCGCCGGGCAGCCGCGGACGGCGTCATCGCGCCGTGGTTGTCGATCACCAGGTCCGGCGTGCGCGGGAACTCCGGGACGAGCTGGCGCCCGACGACCGCCCCGCGCGCGCCGCCGTAGACGCCACGATCGGCCGCGTGGTCGCGCCGCTGCAGCTCGGCCGCCGGCGCGCGCAGCCACACCTCGAAGTAGCCGGGGATGTGCTGGCGGTTCCATTCCTGCACCTCGTGGAACAGCGAGACGGTGGAGCAGACGACGACGTGGCCCTGCTCGACCAGCTCGCGCGCCAGCCTGCCGTAGAAGCGTGCGAGGCGCAGGCGCTCGTCGCGTCCGTAGCCGGTCGGCCACGGCAGCGCCTCGCGCAGCACGTCGCCGTCGAGGCGCACCGGCACGACGCCGCGCTCCAGCAGCAGCGCGCGCAGCTCGCCCGCGACCGAGCTCTTGCCTGTCGAGGACAGCCCGGTCAGCCAGATCGCGCGCGCCGTCATGCGCGGACGCCGTTCGTGCAGGCGGCGCCGACGAACGCGCGGAAGACGCGGCGCTGCTCGTCGTCGGTCGCGGCGGTGTCCTCGGGATGCCACTGCACGCCGACGATCCACTGCTCGCCCGCGTCCTCGACCGCCTCGACGAGGCCGTCGTCGCTCCAGCCGGTCTCGACCAGCCCGTCGCCGAGCCGCGCGACGGCCTGCTGGTGGTGCGAGGAGCAGGCGCTCAGCTCGTCGGCCTCCACCGCCGCCGCGAGGCGGCAGTCGCCGCGCAGGCGGACCGGATGCTGCGTCCACGCCGCGCTCGTGCCGTGCCGCCCGGCGAGGTCGGGCCGCAGCCGCTGCTGCAGCGAGCCGCCGCGGGCGACGTTGAGGAGCTGCATGCCGTGACAGATCGCAAGGACCGGAAGCCCGCGCTCGACGGCGGCGGCCAGCAGCGCCAGCTCGCACGCGTCGCGCAGCGGGTCGGCCTCGTCGGGCCCGGCCCCCGGCTCGCCGCCGTAGAGCTCGGGCGAGACGTCCCCGCCCCCGGTCAGCAGCAGGCCCGCGCAGGGCGCCAGCAACCGATCGGCGGACCGGATTCCGTCACGGCTCGGCGGGAGCACGACCGGACGGCCGCCGGCCCCCGCGACCGCCCGCAGGTAGGAGCCCGGCACCGGCCCCAGCGGCGAGCCGCGCCGGCCGCCGATCGCGATCGGCGGCTGCTCCGCATCGCCCGTGTCACCCTGCCCCATCGCCAGCCCCCCGCTGCAACAATCGTTACCCAGATTCAGTTCAGGATGGATCGTTAGTTACATCAACCCATCCGCTTGCACACATTAACGATCATCGCTAGCCTAGCGGGCCGGGAGCTAACTAGCACGGGACAAGGGGGCCGGTGTTATGAAGTCGTTGCTGTGGGATTACACATCCCTGGCTCACGCATATGCAGGACGTCCGCCGTATGCGGACGCGGTGATCGACGATCTCATGTCGCTCGCCGGCGTCACTGCGGGCGACCGCGTCTGCGACATCGGCGCCGGCACCGGACACCTTAGCGTCCACCTCGTCGGCCATGGCCTCGAGGTCGACGCCGTCGAGCCCAACGACGCGATGCGCGGCGTCGGCCGCGAGCGGCTCGCGGACGCGCCCGTCGACTGGTTCGAGGCGCGCGGCGAAGACACCGGCCGCCCGAGCGGGGCCTACCCGCTGGTGACGTTCGGCTCGTCGTTCAACGTCGTCGACCAGCAGCAGGCGCTCGCGGAGGCGGCCCGGCTGCTGGAGCGGCCGGGCTGGGTCGCGATGCTGTGGAACCACCGCGACATCGACGGCGACCGGCTGCAGACGGCGATCGAGGCGGCGATCGAGTCGCGCATCCCGGGCTACGACTACGGCTACCGCCGCAGCGACCCGTCCGGCGACGTCGAGGCCTCCGGCCTGTTCCACGCGCCGCGGTACCTCGAGGCGACCGTGCGGCGCGACGTCGACGCCGACGAGTGGGTCGAGGCGTGGCGCTCGCACGCGACGCTCCAGCGCCAGGCGGGCGACCAGTTCGAGCGCATCGTCGACGAGATCGGCGCGCTCGTGGCGCAGGCGCAGGAGGGGCAGCGCATCGCGGTGCCGTACACGACGCGGTGCTGGGCGGCCGAGGTCAAGGCGCCCTGACGTGCCCACGGGGGACTTCGCATTCGGCACGAAGGCGGAGACGCTCGCGCACCTCGCGGGCGAGCTTCGCAGCGGCTACGTGCTGCCGCTCGACTGGTTCACCGTGCGCGAGTGGCGCGGCCGCGAGGGCGCCGTGCTCGACCGTCTGCTCGGCCACGACTGGGCGCGCGGCGCGCTCGTCGTGCGCAGCAGCAGCCTCGACGAGGACACCGAGACGATGTCGAACGCCGGGCACTTCCTGTCGCGCCTGCACGTCAGGGGCCGACAGGAGCTGGCGCAGGCGGTCGAGCAGGTGATCGACTCGTTCGACGGCCGCTCCGACGACGACCAGGTGCTCGTGCAGCCCGAGCTCCGCGACGTGGTCGCCAGCGGCGTCGCGTCCTCGCGCGAGCCGAGCGGAGGCGGGCCCTACCGCGTGGTCACGTACTCGGAGGGAGCCCACACCGACGCGGTCACCGCCGGCCGCGACGGCACGCGCACCTGGTACCACCTCGCCGGCGACAGGGACCCGCCCGCCCCGCCGCCCTCGCCGCGGCTCGCCGGCGTGCTCCCGCTCGTGGACGAGCTCGAGCGGCTGATCGACGGCCCGTTCGAGCTGGAGTTCGGCGTCGCCGAGCGCGGCCCGATCGTCCTCTTCCAGGTGCGCCCGCTGGCGACGAGCAGCGACGGCGTCGCCGAGGACGTCCATCGCGCCGCGATCGCCGAGTGCCGCGAGCAGTTCCGCCGGCTCGCGCGCGAGCGCCGGCCTGCGCTCGGGCCGCTCGCCTGCTTCGGCGTGATGCCGGACTGGAACCCCGCCGAGATGATCGGTGTGCGGCCGCGGCCGCTGGCGCTGTCGCTCTACAGATGCCTGATAACCGACGAGATCTGGGCGGAGAGCCGCGCCCGCTACGGCTACCGCGACGTGCGCGGCGTGCCGCTGCTGGTCGACTTCCACGGGCTCCCCTACATCGACGCGCGCGCCAGCTTCAGCTCGTTCGTGCCGGCGGACCTCGACGACGCCGCGGCCGAGCGGCTCGTCGTGCACTACGTCTCGGCGCTGCACGCCCAGCCGCACCTGCACGACAAGATCGAGTCGGGGATCGCGCTCACCGCCTACGACTTCGACGTCCCGCAGAGAGCGGCCGCCCTCGCCCAGGAGGGCGTGCTGTCGGCCGGCGAGGCGGACGACCTCGTCGCCTCGCTGCGCGCGCTGACCGTGCGCATGATGGCCGAGGACGGTCCCTTCGCACGCGATCTCGACCTCGCCGCGACGCTCGCGCGGCTGCGGCCGGACGGCACCGGCCCGGAAGCGGCGCTGCACCGGATCGCCACGCAGCTCGACGACTGCCGCCGCCTCGGGACGCTGCCGTTCGCCGGGCTGGCGCGCGCCGCCTTCGTCGCGGTCGGCCTCGTCAACAGCCTCGTGCGCCAGGGGGTGCTCACCGCCCAGGAGGGCGCCGCGCTGGTCGGCGGAGCCAACGACGTGACGAAGGACCTGCGGCGCGACCTCTCGACGCTCGACCGCGACGGCTTCCTCGACCGCTACGGGCACCTGCGGCCCGGCACCTACGACATCCGCTCGGCGCGTTACGACGAGTCGTTCGAGCGCTACTTCGACGGGTCGCGGCGCGTCGAGGCGAGCGCGATCCAGCCGGCCTTCGCGCCGACCTCCGGGCAGCTGTCGGCACTCGGCCGCCTGATCGCATCGCACGAGCTGGACTGCGAGCCCGAGGCGCTGCTCGACTTCATCCGCAGGGCCGTCGCCGCGCGGGAGCGCTCGAAGCTCGACTTCTCGCGGCTCGTCAGCCAGGTGCTCGTGGACGTGCGGCAGCTCGGCGAGCAGCTCGGCTTCGACGTCGACGAGATGTCGTACGTGCCGGTGCCCGTGCTGCGCACACTGACCGCCGACGCGGAAAGCGCGAAGGCCGCGCTGGGCGACGCGATCCGGCGCGGACAGGAGCGCTACCGCGTCACCGAGACGCTGTGCGCGCCCGCGCTGCTGCGCGACGAGGCCGACCTCGGCAGCTTCGTCACGATGGAGGACGAGCCGAACTTCGTCACGCACGGCCGCGTGATCGCGCCGCCCGCCGACGTCGCCCGCGGCGACGCGCTCGACGGCTGCATCGCGATGATCGCCTCGGCCGATCCCGGCTGGGACTGGATCTTCACGCACGAGATCGCCGGCCTCGTCACCGCCTTCGGCGGCGCCAACTCGCACATGTCGCTGCGGGCGCTGGAGCTGGAGCTGCCGGCGGCGATCGGCGTCGGCGAGGACCGCTTCCAGCGCTGGCTGTCGGCGCCCGCGCTCGAGCTCGACGCGGCCAACCGGCTCGTGCGCCCGCTGTCGGCCGCCCCCGTCTCCGCCCCCGTCGCGCTGCGCGCGGCGCGATTCGGAAGCGCCTGACGTGCAGGGCCTGATCCTCGCCGCCGGGCGCGGCTCGCGCATGCCGGCGTTCACGCGCAGCGGCCCGAAGTGCCTGCTGACGGTCGGCGGCGGGACGCTGCTCGACCGCCAGGTGGCGGCGCTGCGCAGCGGCGGCGTCAGACGGATCGGCGTGGTCGGCGGCTGGCAGGTCGACGCGCTGCACGGGCGCGGCCTCGAGGTGATCCACAACCCCGACTGGAGGGCGACGACGATGGTCGCGTCGCTGTGCCGCGCGTCCGACTGGCTGCGGCAGGAAGCGACGCTCGTCAGCTACGGCGACATCGCCTTCTCGCCCGCGACCGCCCGCCGCATGGCGACGTGCCCGGCGCCGCTGGCGCTCGCCTACGACCGCGACTGGCACGCCCTGTGGCGGCGCCGCTTCGACGACCCGCTCGAGGACGCGGAGCGCTTCGCGCTCGACGCCGACGGCCACGTCGCCGAGATCGGCGGGCGGCCGCAGCCGCAGGAGCGGATCGAAGGTCAGTACATCGGGCTGATGCGCTGGACGCCGTCGGCCTGGACGCGCTTCGGCGGGGTGCTGCGGCGGCTGCAGTCGACGGAGGAGGGCCGGCGCGTCGACATGACGGCCGCGCTGCGCCTGCTCGTGCGACGACACGGCGCGGCCATCGCCGCGGTGCCGGTCGACGGGCCGTGGTTCGAGTTCGACTCGGAGCGCGACGTCGAGCTGGGCACGCCCGTCATCAACGCGATCGATCGGCTTCTCGGAGCCACGGCATAGGGAGGGGACACGCATGGCAAGCATCGCGGGCTTCGAGGATCTCGAGCTCTTCAATCCACCGGAGACGTACACGTCGGCCGCGCGCGGCTACGAGGCCGCGCAGCCCGGCTGGGGCCGCGTCATCGACCACTCGCTGGAGCTGGCGCGGCCGGCCCCCGGCGACGCCCTGCTCGACATCGGCTGCGGCCCCGGGATACTGGCCGTCCGCGCCGCCGACCAGGTGCTGCCCGGCGGCTCGGTGACCGGCGTCGACATCGCCGAGGGGATGCTCGAAGTCGCGCGCGAGAAGGCGGCCGAGCACGGCGTCGGCGACAGAGTCGCGTTCGCGCTCGGCGACATGCACGACCTGCCGTTCCCGGACGAGCACTTCGACGTCGTCGTCTGCTCCTACGCGATGTTCTTCGCGCGCAGCGTGACGGCGGTCGGCCGCGAGCTGTGGCGCGTGCTGGCGCCGGGCGGGCGGCTGGTCGTCGCGACGATCGGCGAGCAGTTCTTCGAGCCGATGTGGTCGCAGTTCCGCGCCGAGACGGCGCGCCTGCGGCCCGGCCTCGAGGTCGACATGCCGTGGGAGCGCAGACAGGTCGCCGACGGCGGCACGCTGTGCGGCCTGCTGGCCGCCGGCGACGTGCGCATCCGGCTGCTCGAGGTCGAGGACGTGCCGGTCCCGCTGTCCGGCCCCGACGACTGGTGGGGGATCGCGGAGGGGACCGGGATCCGCCGCGCGATCGAGGAGATGGGCGCCGAGACGGCGCAGGCGGTGCGCGAGGCGAACACGCGCTGGATGGAGGAGCACGGCGTCACGAGCGTGACGATCTCGACGAACTTCGTGCTCGCCGAGAAGCCGCGCGCCTGATGCTCCAGCAGGCGCCCGGCGACAGCGCGACCGTCACCGCCGACCGCGGCCGCGCGGTCCTGCTCGCGCACGTCGACGGGCGCCTGCCGCAGATGCAGGCCGCCGAGGGACGCGTCGCGCGGCTGCTGCTGCAGCAGCCGATGCGCGTCAGCTTCACGTCGGTGGCCGAGCTGGCGGAGATGGCGTCGACGTCGGGCGCCACCGTCGTGCGGTGCGCGCAGAAGCTCGGCTTCAAGGGCTTCCACGACCTGAAGGTCGCGCTCGCCGAGGAGCTTGCCGGAACCGCTCCCCCGATCGCGCCCACCCCCGCGGAGCGCGACCCGCGCCTCGCGGCGCTCGCCCAGGTGACGGCGGCGGGCGCCGCGACGGTTCGCGACGCGGCGGCGCTGGTCGACGCACACGTCTTCGACGCGACCGTCGCCGCGCTCGACCGCGCGCAGCGCGTGCTCGTCGTCGGCGTCGGCGGCTCGGCCGCCCTCTGCCAGGACGCCGCCGCGCGCTTCACCTCGATCGGCCTCCACGCCGAAGCGCCGGGGGACGTCCACGACCAGCATCTGCGAGCGCGACTGCTGGGCGCCGGGGACGTGTGCCTCGCGCTGTCGCACAGCGGCACGTCGCGTGAGACGCTCACCGCCGCACGCGCCGCGGTCGCGAGCGAAGCGACGACCGTCGCGATCACCAGCTTCGCCACGGCCGCGCTGACCCGGCTGGTCGACCACGCGCTCGTCGCCGGCACGCGCGCGGTCGCCCCCCAGCTCGCGCCCCTCGCCACGCGCCTCGCCCACCTCGGCCTGCTCGACTCGCTCGTCGTGGCGGTCGCGCAGCGCGACGAGCCGCGGACGCGCAGCGCCTTGGCGCGGCGCGCGCGGCGCTGAAACACCCGCGTTCGCGTAACGGACACATTTGTGGGAGCGTTCGCGCAACCCAACGAAGGGAGACCCGATGAACGAGAACCGCAGCGGCTGGCTGCTGTTCGCCGGCATCATGATCCTGATCGCCGGTGTGCTGAACGTCGTGTACGGGATCGCGGCGATCGACAACTCGAAGTTCTTCGTTCAGGACACGAAGTACATCATCAGCGATCTCAACGCTTGGGGATGGATCACGCTGATCGTCGGGGTCCTGCAGCTGATCGCGGCCGTGTCGATCTGGCGCGGCGGCGGCTTCGGGATGGTCGTCGGGATGGCCGTGGCGATGATCAGCGCGATCGTCGCGCTGCTGTCGATCGCCTCCTACCCGCTGCTGTCGCTGGCGATCTTCGCGATCGACGTGCTGATCATCTACGGGCTGGCCACGTACGGCGGCCAGCGCAACACGAGCGGTACGACCGCATAACGAGCGTGAGGCCTGCGATCGCGGGCTCAGCCCACGATCGCAGGTCGCTCGCCCGCGCCTACTGGCCGGCCCGCTCCAGCACCACCACCGGAATCGCCCGGCTCGTTCTCTTCTGGTACTCGTCGTAATCGGGCCAGACCTCGGCCATCTGGCTCCACAGCTCCGGCTGCTCGTCCGCCGTCGCGTCGCGCCCGTGGGCCTTGAAGACGTCGCCCTTGACCTGCACCTGCACCTCGGGCTCCGCCTTGAGGTTGAGGTACCAGCCGGGCGGCTCGTCGGTCCCGCCGCGCGAGGCGACGATCAGATAGTCGTCGCCGTGGGGGCGGAAGATCAGCGGCGTGGTGCGCTCGGCACCGCTCTTGCGGCCTCTCGTCGTCAGCAGCAGGATCGTCGTCCCGCGCTGCCAGTCGTAGCCCTCCTCGCCGTCGGTCGCGCGATAGCGATCGACGTGCTCCTGTCCGAACAGCATCGGCTGCCTCCTGAGTCGTTCGCCTCGAATCTAGCGTGCGGATAGGGTGGGCCGCGATGGCCTCCACGCCCCCGCCCTCCGATCCGATCGCGCCGGTGCTCGCGCGCATGGAGGCGATCGGCGCGGCGCTCGCGGCGCAGGACGGGGTCGCCTGCTTCAACGCGCTCTACCTCGCCGTAACGCAGGCGGTCGACGGCCAGGTCGCAGGCGCGGGCTTCGCCGACCCGGCGTTCCTCAGCGCGCTGGACGTCACGTTCGCGGGGCTCTACTTCGACGCGGTCGACGCCGTCGCCGCGGGCCGCAAGCCGTCGCGCGCGTGGGCGCCGCTGTTCGACCGGCGCGGCGACAGACGCGTCGCACCGATCCAGTTCGCACTCGCCGGCATGAACGCGCACATCAACCACGACCTCCCGCTCGCGCTGATCGCGACCTTCGAGCAGATGGGCCTGAGCCCGGACCAGAACGGGCCGCCGCACGCCGACTACGAGCGCGTCAACGCGACGCTGGCGAGCGTGGAGAAGCAGGTCAAGGCGCGCTACGACACGGGCCTCGTCGGCGTCGCCGACCACGTCCTCGGCCGCCTCGACGACGTCGTCGCGACGTGGAGCGTCGAGCAGGCCCGCAACGCCGCCTGGCAGCACGCCGAGATGCTCTGGGCACTGCGCGACCACCCGCAGCTCTACGCCGACGCGCTCGACGCCCTCGACGGGATCTGCGGCCTCGCCGGCCGCGGCCTGCTCGCGCCGGTGCTCGATCCGTGAACGGACTCGTCGCTCAGACGCGGATCACGTCAACCGTCGCGAAGGACGAGAAGTCGGTGTCTTGCGTGGCGACGGCAACGCCGTGGCGCAGCGCGGTCGCGGCTATCCAGGCGTCATGTCGGCGGATGCGGCGGCCGGCCTCCAGCTCGCCGGCGGCGATGCGCGCAAAGCAGCTCGCGGTCTCGGCGTCCACCGGCAACAACGGATAGGCGGCGCGTACCTGCGCGAGCGTCGCGAGCCGGCGGGCGCGGGTGTCGGTGTCCTTGGCGCGCAAGACGCCGAGCTCGAGCTCGGCGGCCGTGACGACGGAGACCGCGATCTCGTCGGGCAGCTCGCCAAGCTCGCGACCGGCCTCCATCGCGATGAAGACCGACGTGTCCGCGATCGCGCGGGTCACTCGTCCTCGACCAGCGCGCCGCGGATCTCGGCGAGGTCCTCGAGCAGGCCGACATCCGCGGGCGCCTCGCGCACGATGCGACGCAGCTCCGACGAGGCCACCCACGGGCTGCGGCGCTCGACGTGCGGCACGATGTCGGCCACCGGCTCGCGGTTGACGGTCAACGTCAACTCCTCGCCAGCGCGCACCGCGGCGACCACCGCGGCTGTACTGTTGCGAAGGTCGCGAACGGAGACCTCATGCGCCATGTGCACGAGCGTAGCACAGGTGAGCTACGCTGCCCGCGCTCACCCGCCCTCCGGCTCCCCCGGGATCCGGTAGAGCGGCTTCCAGGGGGAGGGGGAGCCGTTGTCGCCGACGCCCCCGGGGACGTCGCCCTGGGTGTACCAGCTCGCCTGGTAGGGGAGGCCGTGGTAGAGGATGCGGGCGCCGGCGCGGAAGACCTTCGTCGACGACCACGCCGGGTAGGTGCCGCGCGGCAGCGTCGGGAGCTTCGGCGCGTGGTCGGTGCGCAGGACCGGGCCGACGAGGCGCCAGGGCGAGTCGCTCGCGGTGACGTTGTCGGCGTCGGGCGTGGCGCCCTGGGAGTACCACTTCGCCACGTAGACGGCCTGGTGCCAGACGACCTTGTAGCCCTCGTGGTAGGCCTGCTCGGGCTGCCAGATCGGGTACGGGCTCTTGGCCGGGTCGTCGGTCGTGGCGGTCGTCGCCTCGGGCAGCAGGTCGGGCGTCGTCACCGCCGCGGCGCTCGCCTGCGCGTCGCCGCGCAGCAACCGCGCGAACGTCTTCGTGAACTGCAGCGGCTTCTGCGCGACGCCGCTGCACACGTTGGAGTGCGTCCCGATCACCGCGAAGGTGACGCCGCACTGCGCGTCGCGGTTGAGCGACCACGTCGACACGCGGCCGACGCCGTGCTCGAGCGCGAAGCGCCCGATCGCAGCAGCGTCTCCAACGCTCACGCGCTCCCCGCCGTCGTCGTTCTGGCCGATCATCGCGGTGACGCCGAGCTTGCGCCACAGGTGCGCCGAGTTGAGACGCGCGCCAGCATGGCCGAACACAGCGGCGAGCTGCTTGCGCGTCGCCGTGATCGACGACTCGACCGCGCCCCGCATGTCGCTCGCGGCGGACGGCACTCCATAGTCCATCGCCATCACGTTCACGCCGGCGAGGTCGACCTTGGCGGCCAGCGTCGTGCGCACGACTGCGAGCGCGTCGTCGTTAAGGCCCTCGGGCGTCACGGGCAGCGTCAGCCACACCGCGAGGTGCCGTCTGTGCTCGCGCAGGTCCGCCTGGATCGCCGCGAGCGCACGCGCGCGCCGCAGGTCCGCGGCGGGGACGCCGAGCGCGGCGCCCTCGACGTCGAAGTCGACCGTGTCGGCGCCGTAGCGGTCGATCACGGAGCGGTAGGCCGACTGCAGCGCGGCCGGGCGGGCGCACGTCAGCGCCAGCTCGTGGTTGGCTTGTCCGCCGAACGAGATCACCGCGTCGCCGCCGCGCCCGCGCAGCTGCGCGATGCGGCGGTCGAGGTCCATCGTCGTCGCGGCGCCGTCGAGCGTCTCGTACGTGCCCCACGTCGGCGTGCATGCGCCGGACGCCTGCGCGCCCGCCACGACGAAGCCGAGCACGACGTCGCGCGCCGGGTTGGCGGCGCGGTCCTGGAAGGCGACCGTCGGCGTGAGCGTCGCGTCGACGTAGGGCGCGAACCACGTCCCCTTCCCGCCGGCCACGGCAGCGCCGGCGGCCTCGGTCGAGCTCGCGTCGTGCAGGACGAAGAAGGCGCCGGCGCCGAGCACGAGCACCAGCAGCAGCGCGATCAGCACGCGCAGCGGCGACAGCTCCGGCGCAGGCGCGTCCGGCAGCGTGGCGGGATCAGGCAGCTCGGGCGCGCTCATCGCCGCTCCTCACGATCGTCGTCGGCAGTGGTGACGGGCAGCTCGCCGTCGCGGCGGCCGAGCGCACGCGCGACCTCGGCGGGCACGTCGTCGCCGGGGCGAGACCCGGCGGGCGCGGGCGGGTCGTCGGCGCGTCCGGGGGGACGGTCGCTCGCGCGCCGGCCCATGTAGGCGGCCACGTCGGTCTCGCGACGGCCGCTGCCGGCGCGGCGCTCGCTCTCGGAGCGCCGGTCTGCGGGCGTGCCCGTACGGCCCGAGCTGGTGCGGCGCTCGGCGCGGCGCACGCCGTCGGCCGGCGCATACGCGAGCGTCTGCGACCAGTGCGCGGCCGGCCCGTCGGCCGCCGTCGCGCCGGCCAGCGCGACGCGCGGCGCGGCGCGCTTGACGCGCGGCGCACGCTGCGGCTTGTAGAGCCAGCTGATGACGTTGGTCCACACGTCGACGAGCGAGTTGCCGACGCCGATGTACGCGACGATCGCGTACATCGCGAGGACCGCGTTGATCCCCGCCAGCGTGACGTTGACCCAGCGGTGGCGCGGGATGTCCGACAGCAGCACCAGCACGGAGAACAGCACGAACACGTACGGCATCAGCACGAACGTCAGGCCGGGCGTCGTGCGGCTGCGCACCTTCGGCGTGCGCTTGAACGCCGGGCGCCCGCCGATCAGCACCTGCAGCAGCGATGCGCCGACCCCGGCGATGTTGACCGCGAGCAGCACGAGGTTGAAGCCGTACAGCCCGAGCACGTCGGAGCGCCGGTAGCCACAGTGCTTGAGGTCGACCGCCATCATCAGGAAGTAGGGGATCGAGATCAGCAGCACGAGCGGGCTGATCAGCCGGTCGTTGAACTGGAACAGCAGCAGGAAGATCAGCGCGATCGAGCTCCAGCAGATCGACGCCATGTAGTTGATGCGCAGGAACGTCTCGCCGAGGCGCTGGCGCTCGCCGCGGTCGCGCCGCGCGCGGATCTGGCGCCACAGCGCGGGCAGGATCAGCAGGCCGCCGTTGGCCCAGCGCTGGCGCTGGATGCAGAGCGCGCCGAAGTCCGGCGGCGTGGCGCTGTAGCTCAACCGCTCCGGGTAGTTCAGCAGCCGCCAGCCGTGCACGCCGAGGTCGACACTCGACTCGGTGTCCTCGATCACGGTGCGGTCCGAGATGTAGCGACTGATCGCCCAGTCGCCGTCGTGGCTGACGTCGCGCAGGTCGTCGATCGCGCACTTGCGCAGGATCGCGTTCGCGCCGACCCAGAAGGTGGCGTCGTAGTGCGTCATGCCCTGGTGGACCATGTGCTGCAGGTCGGTCGTCGCGCCGGCCATCCGCTCCAGCCGCGTCGCCGCGCCGGGGAAGGCCGTGTACGGCGCCTGCGCGACGGCGACCTTCGCGTGCTCTCTCTGCTCGAGCACCTGCACGATCCGCAGGCAGTACTCGGGCAGCAGCAGGCTGTCGGCGTCGAGCGTCAGCACGTAGTCGGGGTCGCGCACGACGAGGTCGGGGGCGTTGTCGGCGCGCAGCAGCGCGAGGCCGCCGCCCGGCACCGCGATCTCGCGGTAGCTGTCGCCCATCAGCCCGATGTAGCTGTTGAGGTTCATCGCCTTGTTCGGCTCGTGCGAGAGCGAGACGAAGCGCTTGCGCTGGAAGGAGGAGATGCGCGCGCCGAAGATCCACGTCAGGCGGCGCAGCAGGTAGCGCAGGTGCTCTCGCGTGAGCGCCGCGCCGTCGCCGGCTGCCGCGCGCAGCGCGTGCGCGTTGGTCGCCAGGTCGGCGGACAGGCCGAGCAGCACCTGGTCGACGAGGAAGCGGTCGGCGTGGTCGACGACCTCGTAGCCCGCGGCCTGATCGGCGAGCCATCCCGCGGCGTGCTCGTACTCGGCCGCCACGTCCTCGACGTCCTCCACGCGCGTCTCGCCGCCCGAGATGTACTTCGCCTCGAAGCAGTCGAGCGCCGTCTCGTAACGGCGGAACGGCGCGCCGAGCAGCGCCTCGACCTCGCGTGGCAGCCGCTGCGCGGCCGCCAGCATCGCCGCCGGGCGCGCGTACTTCGGCTCCGGCGGGTCGTCGATCAGCAGCACGACCTCGAGGTCGGGGTACTCCTGCAGCGCGGCCGACAGCACGGTCATGCGGTTGACGCGCTCGTCCTCCTGGTAGGAGGGGATCAGCACGGTGAGCGTCGGCGCCCCGCCCTCGAACGTCTGCGCCAGCTCGGCGCGGGTGGCGCGGCGATGGCTGCGCGTGCGCGAGTAGTAGCCGAGGCGCGTCGTCAGGTAGGCGAGCGCGGAGCACGCCAGCAGGCTCATGATGACGAGGTAGGCGATCGTCGCGAGGTCGAGCGGCGGCCGGTCGGCGGAGCCGGCGACGGACGTGCGCGTCAGCGTCAGCACGACGAACAGCACCCAGCCGATCACGGTCACCGCGATCGCGAGCTGCCCGATCAGCATCGTGCCCTCGGACGCGGGCGCCGGGACCACCGGCAGGGCGCTGCGTCTGTCGCTGCCCCACTGGCGCTTGGGGTTGGCTGTCTGCGGCGAGGCGGCCGCCTCGCTCTTCCTGCTCCGTCGCTTCAAGATCGGCTCGTCTCCTGGCACGTTGCTTGACCGGCGCGACGCGGGCTCTCTGCATGGCCGTCCGTCGTCGCGCCGACTGCATCGGCAGGCTGGCGCGTTTCCGTTAGTGCTGAAGTGGCGCGGGCAGCATCAGAAGTGCCCCGCCAGCCCGCCCGCGGAGACGACGCGGGTGTCCTGCGGAGCCGGCCGCAGGATCATCACCTCGGCGTCGGCGTGGTCGATCGCCCACAGCAGGTCATCGCCGGAGAGGCCGCTGCGCGGGTCGTCCGCGGCGGACAGGATCACGCGGTCGAACTGCTCGCGCTCGAGCAGGCGGCTGAGCGCGTGGCGGTAGGAGCGGCCGCGCTCCACGCGCGCGTCGACCGGCACTCCCTCGCGCACGGCGCGCTGCTCGATCGCCTCCAGCAGCGGCATGCCGATCGTGCACTGCTTCGGCAGCGGGCTCTCGAGCGACTGGTGCAGCGGCACGGTCGCGAGGAACGCGGGCATCAGCGTCGCGCCCTCGACCTTCGCGAGCCGCATCGCGGCGTCGAGCGCACGGCGCGAGAGCGTCGTGCCGGTGAACGGCAGCAGGATCTGGCGGGTCGCGCTCGGCTGCTCCACGGACGTCCGCCGCGTCGCTCGCCGCCGCGGGCGCGCGACGAGACCGAGCGCGAGCCCGCCCGCCGCGCCGGCGATCAGGGTCAGCAGCGCGATCATGGCGTCGGCTCGTGGCGCAGCGCGCGGTCGGCGACGATGCGCACGTCGACGCCCGGCAGGCGGCGCATCAGCTGCTGCGGCAGCGGCGGTCTCAGGCGCGCGAGGCCGCGCGGCTCGCGCGAGCGGCCGAGCAGGATGTACGTCGTGCCGCGCTCGGTCGCGACGCGCGCGACCGTGTCGGCCAGCATGTCGGACTCCTCGATCAGCAGGTTGGCGCCGAGCACCGACGTGAGCGTGCGCAGCGCCGCGAGCGACGACTCCTGTTCGACCGTCAGCCGCTGCCCCGGCCGCTGGATCCACAGCACGTCGAGCTGCGAGCCGAGCCGCTGTGCCGAGCGCCACGCGCGCCGCACAAGCCGCTGCGCGCCCGGATAGGGCTCCACCAACGCCATCAGCCGCTCGCCGACGGCCTGCGGCGCCGTCTCGCTCAGCAGCTCGTTGCGCGTGCCGACGTGCTCGGTGACGATCCGCTTGGCCTCGACCTCTTCGGCGACCTGGCGCAGCGCGGTCTCGCGCAGCGCGGCGAGGTTCTCGATGCGGAAGAAGTTGTTGAGCGCCGCGTCGATGCGCGCGGCCGGGTAGACCTTGCCGGCGCGCAGGCGGTCGAGCAGCGCTTCGGGCGAGACGTCGATCAGCACGATCTCGTCGGCGCGGCCGAGCACGCCGTCGGGGATCGTCTCGCGCACGGTCACGCCCGTCAGCTCGGCGACGCGGTCGTTGAGCGACTCGAGGTGCTGCACGTTGACGGTCGAGACGACGTCGACGCCGGCGGCGAGCAGCGCTTCGATGTCCTCGTAGCGCTTGTCGTGCTCGACGCCCGGCACGTTCGTGTGCGCCAGCTCGTCGACGAGGCAGACCTCCGGTCTGCGGCGCAGGATCGCCGGCAGGTCCATCTCCTGCAGCTGCTGCTCGCGGTACTCCACGCGCCGGCGCGGAACCAGCTCGAGACCCTCGGCCAGCCCCGCCGTCTCGGCGCGGCCGTGGGTCTCGAGCAGGCCGATCACGACGTCGCGGCCGTTCTCCAGCTCGGCATGGCCCTCCTGCAGCATCCGGTACGTCTTGCCGACGCCCGCGGCCATGCCGAGGAAGATCTTGTAGTGCCCTCGCTCAGGGACCATGGTGCATCGCCGTCACGGCGCTACGCCCCCAGCACGTTGTGGATCAGCAGGTCGATCAGCTTGATCCCGACGAACGGCGCGATCAGGCCGCCGAGCCCGTACAGCAGCAGGTTGCGCCGCAGCAGCGCGCTCGCGCCGACCGGCCGGTAGCGCACCCCGCGCAGCGCGAGCGGGACGAGCAGCGGGATCACGAGCGCGTTGAAGACGATCGCCGAGATGATCGCCGAGCGCGGCGTGCCGAGGTTCATCACGTTGAGCACGTCGAGCGGCCCGCGCGACCTGCCCGAGGCCGCATACGTCGCGGCGAAGATCGCCGGCAGGATCGCGAAGTACTTCGCGACGTCGTTCGCGATCGAGAACGTCGTCAGCGCACCGCGCGTGATCAGCAGCTGCTTGCCGACCTCGACGATCTCGATGAGCTTCGTCGGGTTGGAGTCGAGGTCGACCATGTTGCCGGCCTCACGCGCTGCCTGGGTGCCGGTGTTCATCGCCACGCCGACGTCGGCCTGCGCCAGCGCGGGCGCGTCGTTGGTGCCGTCGCCGGTCATCGCGACCATCCGCCCGCCGGCCTGCTCCTCCTTGATCAGCTCGAGCTTGCGCTCCGGCGTCGCCTGCGCGAGGAAGTCGTCGACGCCCGCCTCCTCGGCGATCTTCGCCGCCGTCAGCGGGTTGTCGCCGGTCACCATCACGGTGCGGATGCCCATCGCGCGCAGGTGGTCGAAGCGCTCGCGCATCCCCTCCTTGACGGTGTCCTTGAGGTAGATCACGCCGAGCACCTGGTTGTCGCGCGCGACCGCCAGCGGCGTGCCGCCCTCGCGGGCGATGCGATCCGTCACGCTCTGCAGCTCGACGGGCGGATGCCCGCCCTCCTCCGCCGCAAAGGCGAGGATCGCGTCGCCGGCGCCCTTGCGCAGGCGCGTCCCGTTGTAGTCGACGCCGCTCATGCGCGTCTGTGCGGTGAAGGGGACGAAGCGCGCGTCCTGCGGCGCCAGCTCGTGCTCGCGGATCCCGTACTGCTTGGCCAGCACGACGATCGAGCGGCCCTCGGGCGTCTCGTCGGCGAGCGAGGACAGCTGCGCCGCCTCCGCCAGCTCGGCCTCGGTGACGCCCGGCATCGGGATGAACTCCGACGCCTGGCGGTTGCCGAGCGTGATCGTGCCGGTCTTGTCGAGCAGCAGCACGTCGACGTCGCCCGACGCCTCGACCGCGCGGCCCGACAGCGCGAGCACGTTGCGCCGCACGAGCCGGTCCATCCCGGCGATGCCGATCGCGCTCAGCAGCGCGCCGATCGTCGTCGGGATCAACGCGACGAGCAGCGCGATCAGGGTCGTGACGGAGATGTCGGTGCCCGCGAACAGCGCGAACGGGCGCAGCGAGACGACGACCACGAGGAAGATCAGCGTCAGCCCCGCGAGCAGGATGTTGAGCGCGATCTCGTTCGGCGTCTTGCGCCGCGCGGCGCCCTCCACCAGCGCGATCATGCGGTCGAGGAACGACTCGCCGGGATCCTGCGTGATCTCCACTACAATGCGGTCCGACAGCACGCGCGTGCCGCCGGTGACGGCCGAGCGGTCGCCACCGGACTCGCGGATCACCGGCGCCGACTCGCCCGTGATCGCCGACTCGTCGACCGACGCGATCCCCTCGATCACGGTGCCGTCGCCGGGGATCACCTCGCCGGCGTCGACCACGACGACGTCGCCGCGGCGCAGGTCGGAGGCGGGGCGCGTCGAGCCATCGCGCAGCAGCGCGACGGTGTCGGTGCGCATCGCGCGCAGCGCGTCGGCCTGCGCCTTGCCGCGGCCCTCGGCGAGCGCCTCGGCGAGGTTGGCGAAGACGACCGTCAGCCACAGCCAGATCGCGACGGTGAACGTGAACCAGGCCGGCTCGTTGCCGCCGCCGAGCGGGCCGCCGCCGCCGAGCTGGATCGCCCACGCGATCGTCGTGATGACGGCGCCGATCTCGACGACGAACATGACCGGGTTGCGGACCTGCACGCGCGGGTCGAGCTTGACGAGGCTCCCGCGCAGCGCCGGCCAGATGATGGCGGCGCTGAACAGCGATGAGGACGAGCTTCGATTGGTCACTTGACTGGCGCTTCCTTGTCGAGGGCGATGTTCAGCTCGAGCACGTTCACGCCCGGCTCGCCGAGGAACCCGGCGAAGCGGCCGTCCGTGTGCGCGGCGATCAGCTGCTTGACGCGCGCGAGCGGCAGGTGACGCACCGCGGCGATGCGGTGGGCCTGGATCGCGGCGTTGGCCTGCGAGATGTGCGGGTCGACGCCGGAGGCCGAGGTGGTGACCGCGTCGACCGGCACCTGCGCGCCCGTGAGGCCAGGGTCGTACGGGCGCTCGAGCGCGAGGTAGCTCGCGAGCCCTTCCTTGTAGAAGGCGACCGCCGAGGCCTGGTTCGGACCGCGGTTGGAGAAGAAGGTGCCCGCCGGGTTGTATCTGTCCGCCGAGGGCCGCTCCTGGAAGTACTTCGGGTCGGGCTGCGTGACCGGGTTGCCTCTCGCGTCCTGCTTCGGCTTGCCGTGCTTGTCGAGCACCGGCATCGAGAAGTCCTGGCCGAGCAGGCTCGAGCCGACGAGTCTGCCGTTCATGACGATCTGCGAGCCGTCGGCGGCGTGCTTGAACGCGACCTGCCCGATCGCCCACACCCCGAAGGGGTAGGCGAGCCCGAGCAGCAGCGTGAAGACGACGACGGCCAGCGCTGAGGTGACGAGGTCGCGGCGCATGTCTAGAACACCTGTGTGGTCAGGCCCTGGACGACCGGTCCGAGCAGGAGGGCGGGGAAGAACGTGAGCGCGCCGACGAGCACGACGACGCCGAGCAGCAGCACGACGAACGTCCCGTTGTCGGTGCGCATCGTGCCGAGCCCGGCCGGCGCCACCCGCTTGCGCGCGAGCGAGCCGGCGACCGCGAGCACGATCAGGATCGGCACGTAGCGCGCGAACATCATCGTCAGGCCGCCGAGCACGTCGGCGAAGGAGATCCCGTGCGCGCCGAGGTTGCCGGCGTTGGGCTGGTAGTAGCCGGTGTAGCCGGCGAACGCCGAGCCGTTGTTGTTCGCCTGCGACATGTAGGCGTAGAGCGTCTCGGAGAAGCCCTGCGGCCCCTCGGCGTAGATCGACGGCGCGCCGTACTTCGTGCCGAGCGCCAACGCGCTGCCGATCAGCACCGCGATCGGGGTGAACAGGACGCCGATCGAGACGAGCTTGATCTCGCGCGCCTCGATCTTCTTGCCGAGGAACTCGGGCGTGCGCCCGACCATCAGCCCGCCGATGAAGACGGCGAGGATCACGAACAGCAGCATCGAGTACAGGCCCGTGCCGACGCCGCCGAAGATCGTCTCGCTGGCACTCAGGTTTGCGAACGGGACGAGCCCGCCGATCCCGGTGAACGACTCGATCGCTGCGTTCACCGCCCCGCACGAGGTGACAGTCGTGACGGCCGTCCACAGGCCCGAGTTGGCGATCCCGAAGCGCTGCTCCTTGCCCTCCATGTTGCCGCCGGTCGAACCGGAGATCGCGTGCGTGCTGACGCCCGCGAGGTGCTGCGCGACCGCGCCGTGCTGCTCGGCGACGTAGACGACGGCGACCGCTGCGACGAACAGCGTCGCCATCGCCGCGAAGATCGCCCAGCCCTGCCGGCGGTTGCCGACCATGCGCCCGTACGTGTACGTGAGCGAAGTCGGGATCACGAGGATCAGGAACAGCTCGATGAAGTTCGTCAGCCCGTTGCTGTTCTCGAACGGCATCGCCGAGTTGACGTTGAAGAAGCCGCCGCCGTTGGTGCCCAGCTCCTTGATCGACTCCTGCGAGGCGACCGGGCCGAGCGCGAGCGTGCCGCTCGATCCGTTCAGCGAGGTGAAGCCGAGGTAGTGGGAGAAGCTCTGGATGACGCCCTGGCTCATAAGCAGGATCGCGCCGAGGATCGACAGCGGCAGCAGCACGTAGAGGATCGTGCGCGTGAGGTCCTGCCAGAAGTTGCCGAGCCCGTGGCTGCCCTCGCGGCGCGCGAGGATGCCGCGGATCAGCGCGATCACGACGACGATGCCGATCGCGGCGGAGACGAAGTTCTGCACCGCCAGTCCGGCCATCTGGCTGAAGTACGTCATCGTCGTCTCGCCGCCGTAGAACTGCCAGTTCGTGTTCGTCAGGAACGACGAGACGGTGTTGAACGTGACGTCCCACGTGCCGGAGTGAAAGCCCTGCGGGTTGAAGGGATGCAGCGTCTGCGTGCGCAGGATCAGGTAGAGCGCGAGCCAGAACAGCAGCGAGACGGTGATCAGGCTCTTGGCGTAGCCCTTCCAGTCCTGCTCCTGCGCGACGTCGACGCGCAGGACGCGGTAGATGCCGCGCTCGAGCGGGCCGACGACGCGCGTGAGCCCGACCGTCTCGTTGCGGAAGACGCGCGCCATGTAGCCGCCGACGAGCGGCATGCACGCGACGAGCGCGATGCAGAAGAACGCGATCTGAAGCCACCCCTGCAGCATCAGAACTTCTCCCCGCGCAGCAGCGCGTACAGGAGGTAGGCGAAGACGAGGACCGAGATGATCAGCCCAATCAGGTTCGAGGCGCTCATACCCGGTCCAGCAGCGTGATGGTGGCCAGGAGCGCGACGAACGACAGCACTCCGATGGCGACGGCGACGATGTCCATGACCGTCACGCTACGACCGCGCCCGTCAAGCCTTCATCTGAATTCAGCGGCTCGGCGTGAAGATTCCATCAAGGCGCCGGCGCGCCCCGGCCGTCACCCGGTGAAGCGGTAGCCGATCCCGGAGTCGGTGCGGATCAGGCTGCGCTCGCGATCGGGGCGGGTGGGATCTTCTATCTTGCCGCGCAGGTTGGCGATGTGCGTGCGCAGCAGTCCGGTCGCGTCGGCGTACTCCGGCCCCCACACCTCGCCCAGCAGCGCGCGGTGGGTCATCAGCCGCCCGCGGTTGGCCATCAGCGCGCGCAGCAGCGCGAACTCGATCGGCGTCAGGTGCACCTCCTCGCCATCGACGGTGAGCTGGTGCGCGCGCACGTCGAGCGCCAGCTCGCCCGCGCGCAGCACCGGCTCCTCCGCCTGCGGGCCGGCGCGCCGCAGCAGCGCCTGCAGCCGCGCGAGCAGCTCGCCGGGCGCGAACGGCTTCGTCACGTAGTCGTCGGCGCCGAGCGTGAGCGCGCGGATCTTCTCGGCCTCCTCGTCGACCGCGGAGAGCACAAGGATCGGCGCGTCGCTCCACTCGCGCAGCCGCTGACAGACCTCGACGCCGTCGATCCCGGGCAGCATCAGGTCGAGGATCGCCGCCTGCGGCGGGCGCACCGCCGCGCGGTCGAGCGCCTCCTCGCCCGTCTCGCTGACGACGACCTCGTAGCCGGCGTCGCGCAGGATCACGCGCAGCGCGCGCACGATCTGCGGGTCGTCGTCGCAGATGAGGATCCGCTCGCCGCTCACGGGGCACCGGCCGGCACGTCGGTGAACGAGGACCCGTCGGCGACCAGCTCGACCGGGAAGACGACGACGAAGCTCGTCCCCTGACCCGGCAGCGACTCGACCGAGATGCGCCCGCCGTTGGCCTCGACGAAGCCCTTCGCGATCGCCAGCCCGAGGCCCGAGCCGCGCGCGTCGCCGGACGCGCTGCCGGCCGGCCCGCGGTAGAACGGGCTGAAGATCCGCTCGTGCTCGCTCGGCGCGATGCCCGGCCCCTGGTCCACCACGCGCACGAGCAGCCGTCCACCGACGACCCGCGCGCGCAGCGAGACGGGCTTGCCGCCGGCGTAGCGCGCCGCGTTCTCGACGAGGTTCGCGAACGCGCGCTCGAGCTGCGTCGGGTCCGCGCGCACGAGCGGCAGGTCGGGGTCGAGCGCGAACGAGAAGCTTGCGTCGTCGGCCTCCACGTGCGCGACCGCCTCGTGCAATACCTCGTCGATCGCGCACCACGTCGGGTGCGGCTCGGCCGCGCCGGCCTGCAGCCGCGAGAGGTCGAGCAGCTTCTCGATCAGGCGCGACAGGCGCGTCGCGTCGGCGATGATCCCCAGCTCGACCTCGTCGCGCTCCTGCGCGCTCATGCCGGCGGAGCGCAGCGCGCTCGCCGCCGCGCGGATCGCCGTCACGGGCGTGCGCAGGTCGTGCGAGACGGAGCGCAGCACGGCCGTCTTGATCTCGTCGCTGCGGCGCAGCGAGGCCGTCTCGACGACCTCGGCCTGCAGCCGCTCGCGCGCGAGCGCGGCCGCGAGGATCGACTCGAGCGCCGGCACGATCCGCTCGCGCAGCCGCTCGGCCTGGGCAGGCGGCAGGTCTCCCGGCACGACGAGCGTGCCGATCTGAGCCGCGCCGTCGTGCAGCGCGATCGCGGGATGGCGCGAATCGCCGCCGGCCGCGCCCAGCTCGATCGACGCCGATCTCGCGCCGATCGCCTCCGCCAGCCGCCGCGCGGCGACCGCAAGCCCGTCGTGCAGCGCGCCGCCGCCCAGCAGCAGCCGCGTCAGCTCGGCCGCGAGGTCCGCCTCGCGGCGGCGGTCGATCGCCTCCGACGCCCGCGCGCGCGCCGCCTGCGCGAGCGAGCTGGCGGTCAGCGCGACGGCGAGGAAGGCCAGCAGCGCGACCCAGTTGCGGCTGTCGGCGATCGTGAAGCGGCCGACCGGCGGCAGGTGGAAGAAGTTGAACGCCGCCGCGCTCGCGAACGCGGTGAGCGCGCCGAGGCCGAGCCCCCAGTAGGTCGACAGCACCAGCACCGGCAGCAGGTAGACGACGCCGAGCGAGACGACCGGCGCGATCTGCTTGAGCGGATACAGCAGCGCGGTCACCAGCGCCACCGACCCGGCCATCGCGACGAGGCCGAGCGCCAGGCCCGGACGACCGCCGCGCAGCAGGATCGGGTCGACGCCGCGACGCACGCCGATCAGCGTAGTCGGCCGTTCGGCGAGCGCCGCGCTCAATCGAGCGCGATCGCCGCGCGCCGCAAGCGCCGCCACAGCTCGTCGCTCGCGCTCGGCGCGTACAGCGGTCCGTTGCCGTCGCGCAGCAGCCGCCGCAGCATCACGATGCCGCGCGGGCGCACCGGCCGCGGCGCGCGCAGCCGCTCGGCGATCCGCACGAGCTCGTCGCGGGCGACCGCGACCTCCTCCCGGCGCACCGGCACCGCGGAGCCGCCGCGCGCGACCGGTCCGGCGGCCTCGGCGAGCACCGCGTCGAGCGCGCCCGCCACACGCGCGCACGCACGCGGCCGCGTAAGCTGCCAGGCGCGCGCGACGAGCAGGCCGTCGCCGGCCTCACCGCGCTCGCCGTCGAGCAGCCGCCGCTCCAGCGTGCCCTGCCGCAGGCACGCGAGCAGGCGCTGCGGAGGCGCGGGCGCGGGAGGCGGCGCGGGACGCTCCTGCGCGGCGGTGCGCGCGTCGTCGAGCAGTTGGCGATAGGGCGTGGTGAAGGACACGGCGCCTCCCTCCTGGAGAAGGCCGGCAGTTCGTTCACCTCAACTGTGCGCCCGGCGCCGTCGAGAAGACGTGGGAATTCAGCCGCGCCGCATGAAGATTTCGTCAAGGCGCAGCGCGCGGGCGCCACTCAGTGCGCGTACACCGGGTCGACGATCGGCGCCAGCGCCGGCATCGCCTCGCGGGCGGTGACGTAGTTCTCGAAGGCGCTGCCGCAGCAGGCGTTGCGCACGACCACGACGACCTGCCCGCTGCTCGGGTTCGCCATCGCGAGCGTCTCCCAGCCGAGCACCTCGCCGACGTGGAAGTGCCAGCCGTCCTCGACCTGCAGCCCGAGGCCGTAGGAAGAGCCGCGCAGCAGCGAGTCGGCGGGGACGGTCCGCAGCCGCTGCGCGCGCGTCGCGGGCCGCAGCAGCGAGTCGCCGAAGTCGGCGGCTGCCCAGCGCGCGAGGTCACCGAGCGTCGAGACGCCGTCGGCCGCCGCGCCGGCCGACGAGGTCGAGAAGTCGGTGACGTCCTCGCCCGCCTGAGCGGCCGCGAGCGTCTGCGCCGACGGCGGCGGCGTGAAGGCCGGCCACGTCGCGTTGAGGTAGCCGTGGAGCTGAACGGACGCGGTCTGCATCGGCGAGGGGATGACCGTGTGGCGCATGCCGAGCGGCTTCAGGATCCGCTTCTGCACGAACGTGCCGAACGCCATCCCGGACTCGCGCACCACGAGCTGGCCGAGGATCACGTAGTTCGTGTTCGAGTAGGCGAACGAGCCGGGCGGGGTGCCGGTGAGGCCGGCCGCCACGCCGATGATCTGCGCCGGCGCCCACACGCGCTGCGGCGCCAGCACGGAGGTCGCGAACGGCCCGTCGCCGCGGTCGCCGTAGTCGGGGAAGCCGCTCGTCATGTTCAGCAGGCTGCGGACGGTCGCGCGGCGGCCGTTCGGCAGCGCGTTCGCGAGCGTCCCGAGATAGCGCGAGACCGGCGCGTCGAGCTTGATCCTGCCGTCGTCGACGAGCAGCAGCACCGCCGTCGCCGTGAACGTCTTCGTGACGCTGCCGATGCGGAACGAGAGGTTCGGATTCGCCGGCGTGCCGTTCTGGCGGTTCGCGAGCCCGTACGAGCGCAGCGCCATCCCGCGCCGCGGGTCCCAGACGCCGTAGAGGACCGCCGGCGCCGCGTATCTGCCGAGCGTGCCCGCCCCGGCGACGTGCGGCGGCGTCGGCAGGTGCGACGAAGCGGACGCGGCCATCGGCGTTCTCGTGAGCGTGAACGCGGGGTGGACCGGCAACGCCACCGCGACGTCGGCGGTGGCGGGCGTGGTGGCGCCCGCCGGCGCGTGCAGCACCGCGCTCCCGCAGGCCGTGAGGCCGAGGGTCGTCAGGACGACTAGCGCAACTGCGGCGGGAGAGCGCATCCCTGGATGCTAGCCAGCCACCGTCGCGTACACGCTCGGCAGGTCGGGATAGCCGCTCGAGGCCCAGCCGGAGCGCTGCAGCGCGGCGATCTGCTGGGCGGGCGGCTGGCCGGCGCTCGAGAGGATCGACTGCACTCCGGCGCTCGCGGTGCCGTAGCCGGGGATCGTGTTCTGCCCCTTCAGCCAGCCGGCCGTCGCGTTGGCGGCGGAGATCGGGTCCGACCAGACGCCGTCGGTCGTGCCGTAGCGGCCGGAGTCGGTCCAGCCGATGTTGAGCCAGTCGTTGTTGCCCTGCGCCTGGCGCGAGGTGTCGGCGCCGCCCGACTCCTCCGCCAGCATCCAGGCGGAGACCACCCCCGGGTCGAGGCCGGTCTGGGCGGCGAGCTGCGTCGCGAACTGCTGCTGGCCCGGCGTCAGCAGCTGCGCCGCACGGGCGGACAGGCCCGCGGACGGGGCGGCGCCGACCGGCGCCTGCGCCTGCGCCTGCGCGAGCACGTTGGCGAAGCTCGTGCTCGACGCGGTCGCAGCGACCGGCGCAGCGGCGGCGCTCGCCGGCGCGGACGCGACCGCGCCGCCGCCCTGCAGCGGCGCGATCTCCGACTGGATCTGCTGGATGCGCTGGAGCGCGTCGACGAGGCTCATCGTTCCCCCGGGGTGGTCGGCGGGAAGCGGCGGGCCTTGAGCCGCCGCTCAGCGCGGGTCCTCCACCAGCTCCTCGTCCGCCCGGATGATGTGCATCACCGCGTTGATGAGCGCGAGGTGGGTGAACGCCTGCGGGAAGTTGCCCATGTGACGACCGGAGTGCGGGTCGATCTCCTCCGCGTACAGCGCGAGCGGGCTCGCGTAGGACAGCAGCTTGTCGCACAGGTCGCGGGCGCGCGTGACCTCGCCGATCTCGACCAGGGCCGAGACGAGCCAGAAGGAGCAGATCGCGAACGTGCCCTCCTCGCCGGCGAGGCCGTCGTCGGTCTGGTCGACGCGGTAGCGCAGGACCATGTCGTTCTCCGTCAGCTCGTCGGCGATCGCGAGCACGGTCGCGCGCGTGCGCGGGTCGTTCGGCGGCAGGAAGCCGAGCAGCGGGATCAGCAGCAGCGAGGCGTCGAGCGCCTCGGTGTCGTAGTGCTGGACGAAGACGCCGCGCGCGTCGACGCCGCGCTCGCAGATCTCCGCGTGCATCTCGTCGGCGGCGGCGCGCCAGCGCTTGGCGGCGGCGCGGTCGCCGCGCAGCCGCGCGAGACGGGAGCCGCGGTCGGCGGCGACCCAGCAGAAGACCTTCGACGAGGTGAAGTGCTTCGGCTCGCCGCGCACCTCCCAGATGCCGCGGTCGGGCTCGCGCCATTCCGCGACGGCGGCGTCGACCTGCTGCACGATCAGCGGCCACATGCGGTCGTCGAGGCGGTCGCCGGAGCGCACGTGCAGGCGGATCGAGTCGAGCAGCACGCCCCACACGTCGTGCTGGCGCTGGTCCCACGCGCCGTTGCCGACGCGCACCGGCTTGGCGCCCTCGTAACCGGACAGGTGGGGCAGCTCCTCTTCGTCGAGCCGCTCGCGCCCGTCGATCCCGTACATGATCCGCAGCGGTCCGCCGGCTTCGAGGCGGTCCATGATGAAGTAGAGGAAGTCGTGCGCCTCGCGGTCGAAGCCGAGCGTCGACAGGCCCCACAGCATGAAGGTCGAGTCGCGCAGCCAGGTGTAGCGGTAGTCCCAGTTGCGCTCGCCGCCCGGCGTCTCCGGCAGCGACGTCGTCGCGGCCGCCATCATCGCGCCGGTCGGCGCGTACGTGAGTCCCTTCAGCGTGAGCGCGGAGCGCTGCAGGTGCACGCGCCACGGGTGGTCGGGGAAGCGCCCGCGGCTGATCCACTCGTGCCAGAAGTTGCCGGTGTAGGACAGCTGCGCGCGCGCCTCGTCGAACGTCGCGGGCGGCAGGTGCTCGCTCCAGCCGAGCGCGCAGAAGCGCGTTTCCCCGGCGCGCAGGCGGGTCTCCGCGCGGGCGCGCGGACCCTCGAAGCCGAGCCGCATGTCGCTGCGCAGCCGCAGGCGCAGCGAGTCCCCCTCGACCGTGCAGACGCCGTCGCCGTAGCCGTCGCCCTCGTAGTGCCAGGCACCGCGCTTGCGGCCGTAGTCGAAGGCGGGCTCGCAGTCCATCTCGACGTCGACGAAGCCGTTGAGGCAGCGCAGCGTGCGCAGCAGGACGTGCGCGGCCTCGTGGTCGCGCGGGGAGCGCGCGTAGCGGTGCGATCGCTCCTCGCCGTGGTGCCACGGGCCGAGCACGAGCACGTCGCGCACGACGAGCCAGCCGGTCGGCGTGCCCCACGTCGTCTCGAGGATCATCGTCCCGGGCAGGTAGCGGCGATCGGTCGGGACCGCCTCGTCCCTCGGGCCGACGCGGAAGCGGCCGGCGTGGCGGTCGAGGATCCCGGCGAACACGCTCGGCCCGTCCATCCGCGGCAGGCACATCCACTCGACGTTGCCGCTCAGCGCGACGAGCGCGCACACCTCGCAGTCCGACAGGAAGCCGTAGTCGGCGATCGGCGGGAACAGGCTCCCGCCCAGCGGGATCTCGTGCTGCGCAGCCTCGGTGGGGACGACGTCGAACTCCATCGCGGCGGAGGCTAGCGAGGGCGGGGCGGTGTGCGTTTGTCCAGCTGGACGAGATTGGCCGGCGCCGCTACCCCGCCAGCTCCGCCGCCAGCTGCGCGAAGACCTCGACGTAGTGATCGACGTCGGCCTCGGAGTGGGTGACGGAGAGCGTCCACTCCTCCTCGCGGCCGGGCGTCATGAAGATGCCGTGGTTCATGTTGTACAGCCACGCCAGTTCGGACAGCTCGGGGTCCTGGGCGGCCTTGAACGTCTCGTAGTCGACGACCTTCTCGGTCGCGAAGGTGACGCAGCCCTTCGCGCCGATGCCGATCGCATACGCGGGCAGGCGGTGCTCCTCGACGACGCGCTGGCAGCCGGCGACGATGCGGTCGTTCAGCAGCGCGAGGTGGTCGTAGGCGGGCGGCGTCAGCACCTCCAGCAGGCTCGCGCGCGCGGCCGCCATCGACAGCGGGTTCCCGTTGTACGTGCCCACCTGGTAGACGGTGCCGTCCTCGACGACGCGCATCACCTCCTCCGTGCCGCCGATCGCGCCGGACGGCAGCCCGCCGCCGAGCGTCTTGGCGAGCGTGAGGAGGTCGGGCTCGAGGCCATAGCGCTCGGTCGCGCCGCCGGCCGCGATCGACAGGCCGGTCTTGACCTCGTCGACGATCCACACGATCCCGTGGCGGCGCGTGATCTCGCGCACCGCGTCGAGGTAGCCGGGCTCGGGCAGCACGACCCCGAGGTTCATCATCGCCGCCTCCATGATCACGCAGGCGGGCTTGCGGCCCTCGCGCTCCAGCTCCACGATCCGCCGCTCCATCGAGCCGGCGTCGTTGAAGTGGACGGGCACCGTCATGTCGACGGTCGCCTGCGGGATGCCGCCGCCGTAGGGGAGCTGGGCCGGGTGGTCGTGGTCGCCGATGCGGTCGTACTCGACGCCGATCGAGACCATCACCGTGTCGTGGTGGCCGTGGTAGGAGCCGAAGATCTTCATCACCGTGTCGCGGCCGGTGAACGCGCGCGCGATGCGGATCGCGTCCATCGTCGACTCGCTGCCGGAGTTCGTGTAGCGCCACTTCGGCAGGCCGAACCGCCGCGCCAGCTCTTCCGCGACGACGATCGCGTCCTCGGTCGGCGCGGCGAAGTGCGACCCGAGCGCGTGGCGCGTCGCGACCGCCTGGCCGATCGCCGGGTGCGCGTGGCCCTGGACCATCGAGCCGAAGCCGTTGTGGAAGTCGATCAGGCGGTTGCCGTCGACGTCCCACACGTGCGGCCCGTCGCCGCGCTCGAGGTAGATCGGCCACGGCTCGCGCAGCTGGTAGGAGGACGCGACGCCGGCCGACAGCACGCGGTCCGCCCGCGCGAACATCGCGCCCGAGCCGGGCGTGCGCTCGTCCAACAGCGCCGACTCGCGCTGCGTCAGCGCGCGGATACGGGCGCGGTCGATCGGGGTCGCGGCGACGTCGCTCATCGGCATGCCGATGGTTCCCGGGGGTCGTGTCCGCGAACCATTCCGACACGTGCAGGCGCGGGAGCGCCGCGTCGTACGCGACGACTCCTGCGACGACCGAGCGATCCGCTGCACGCTTCCGTTCACACGGAACGACATGCTCTACTACAATTCCGCAATTCTTGAAGAATTTGGGCTACGCGGACCTGTGCCCAGACGACCTCGAGTTCGCCATGGTGCCAGACCGCCCAGACGTCAAACTCCTCAAGACATTCTCGGACGACACGCGACTCGAGCTCCTGCTCGAGCTGCTCGAGCAGCGAGCGACGCAGAAGGAGCTGGGAGCCCGTTTCGGGCTCCCCTCCGGGTCTATGAGCCGGCACCTCAGAGAGCTCGAACTCGCCGGGCTCGTGGCGCGCGAGCGCGCTCACGGCGCGTACCACGTGATCCATCCGCGACAGACGCGTGCGCTGATCGAGAGCGCCGCGCAGCTCGCCGACGAGCTCGCCGCAGCACACAGCGAGGCGGCGACTCGCAACGTGCGCGCGGTACGCAAGGCCGGCCTGAAGGGCGGCCACCTCCGCGACGGGGAGCGCAAGCGGTGAGCGCCCTGCGCCCCGCTCCACGCGGCGACCCGCCCACCCGGCGGCCCGGTGGCTCGCATGCCCTCGCGGTGATCGGCATCGGCGCGACGTTGCTGACGTTCGACGTAGCGGTCGGACGTGTGCGCGTCCCGTCCGTGATCGCGTGGGCGATCGGCGTGGCCGCAGCGCTGATGATCCTGATTCCGGCCATTGTCGTGCTGGCGCGATCGCAGCCAGCACGACGCGACGGCGACGAGAGCGCCCGCGAACGAGGCCTCGCCGGGAGAATGTGCCGGCGCGCGCACAGAAGGCTCGAGCGTTTCTTCGACGCCGAGGGGCTGCCGCTGAGCACCGAGCCGAACCTCCCGATAGCTCGGAGACGGCGGCGCGAGCAGCGGACGCGCGAGATCCTCGCGAGGTACCGCAGCCGCCTGTATCCCTGGCTCGCGAGCGTCCTCGAGGATGCCATCGCGCTCGGCGGCGCTCCGTCGAGCGCGCGAGAGATGCTCGACGCACACGACATCGAGCAGCTGATGTCTCTGTCCGACCTGTTCCGCGAGATCGCGGACGAACTGTCCCCGCGAGGAGCGTGACACACGTGGAAGCGAGCCGCCCGGCAACGATGACGTACGCGGTCGCCGACCGCGTCGCCCGGATCACCCTGAACCGCCCCGAGCGCGGCAACGGGCTGACGCCGACGCTGATCGCCGAGCTGGCGGCGTGCGTCGAGCGGGCGGACCTCGACCCGGCCGTGCACGTGATCCTGCTGGCCGGGAACGGGAAGGGCTTCTGCGGCGGCTACGACCTCGTGGCGAGCGCGGAGGGGATGGGCGACGGCGAGGCGGGCGCGCACGACGCGCCGCCCGGCTCCGCGCTCGACCCGATGACGATGGCCCGCAACCACGACCCCTCCGGTACCTGGGACCCGCTCGTCGACCACGCGATGATGAGCCGCAACGTGCGCGCGTTCATGACGCTGTTCCACGCGTCCACGCCGACGGTCTGCAAGGTGCACGGCTTCTGCGTCGCCGGCGGCACCGACCTCGCGTTGTGCAGCGACCTCCTGGTCATCGCCGCCGACGCGAAGATCGGCTACCCGCCCGCGCGCGTGTGGGGCTCGCCGACGACGTCGCTGTGGGCGCACCGGCTCGGCCCCCAGCGCGCGAAGCGGCTGCTGTTCACGGGCGACTGCCTGAGCGGCGCCGAGGCGCTCGAGTGGGACCTCGCGATAGAGGCCCCGTCCGCCGACCAGCTGGACGAGCGCACCGAGGTCCTCGTCGAGCGGATCGCCCGCCTGCCGCTCAACCAGCTGCAGATGATGAAGCTGCTCGTCAACCAGTCGCTCTACGCCCAGGGCCTCCACACCACCCAGCTGCTCGGCACCCTCTTCGACGGCATCGCCCGCCACACGAGCCAGGGCTACGCCTTCCAGCAGCGCGCCGCCGAGGCCGGCTTCCGCGAGGCCGTCCGCGAGCGCGACGAGCCGTTCGGCGATCGCGGCAGCTCGACGTTCAAGGGTTGACGGGGCGGACCGTCGGCGCTCAGGCGCCGACCGCACGCACCGACGGGAACAGCGGCTCTTGCTCGGGCCGGGCCAAGACGTAGCGCCGTGGCCTTCTCGTCGCCTCGACGAACTCGTCCTGCTCGGCACGCTTGAGCCACGCGCGCACCTGCGTCGGCGCCAGATCGAAGTGCTGGGAGACGTCTTCGACGCTGCGTGGCTCGCCCAGGTAGCGGGCCAGCACCGGCCACACGCACACGAACAGGTCGTCGTCCTTCGGAGCCGCGGGAGCTGCTGCCGTTGGCACCTCGAAGACCGGCGGGAGCACGACCGGCAGCGGTGCCTGCACTGGAGGAGCGGCGGCCCCCAAGCGCTCGAGGTCCAGCCCGTCGAGCTGCGTCGGGAGCGCGCGGGCTCCGGCCGCGATCAGGTCCTCCGCGCCGGGAGTGCCGTCGTCGCGCACCCACAACGGCACCCATCCGGCCTTCAGGTTCTCGAGCGCCCCGGCGCGCGTCCCGCCTCTCGCGGCCGAGCTGGCGACCACAACGGCGGCGCGAGAGAGCGCGTAGACGAGCCGGTTGCGCCGCATCGCGTTGCCGGCGTGCCAACGCGCATCGGGGCGGAACGGCGTCATCAATGTCAGTGTCCCCTCGCTCAGCGGCTCGCGCAGATCGCGCCGGCGCACGAGTCGCTCGAGCGGGTCGACCGTGATGCCGAGTGCAAGGCCGCCGGCGTCGAGCGACCCGGCCATAGCGGTGGCGTCGACCCCGCGCGCTGCACCCGAGACGACCGCGAAGCCCTGTTGCGCGCAGCGGCGGCCGAGCGCCGTCGAGAGCTCGAGCCCCTGGTCGTCGACATCGCGCGAGCCAACGATCGCGATCGCGGGCGCATCGAGGCGCTCCTGACTGCCGGCGCCGAAGAGGAGCGGCGGCGCTTGCCCGCGCAACTGCTGCTTGAGCAGCGTCGGGTAGCGGTCGTCGGCGCGCGTGAGCACCCAGATCCCGCGCCCTGCAAGCCGCTCGAGCGCGAGCGCGAGCTGGCCGCCACGCGCGAGCAGCGCCTCGAGTCGCACGCCCATCTCGGCGGACACGTCGAGCTGCTCGCGCAGTTCGTCGCCCGAGCGTCCCAGCAGCTCGCGCGGGCGCTGGAGCGTCGACTCCCGCAACGCGACCGCAAGCGTGTGCCATTCGCCCGGCGTCAGCGGCTTCACCTCGGCCGCAGCGTCGAGCGCGAGCGAGGAGCAGACGAGCACGATCGCCAGTGCGTCGGGCGACAAGGCCGCGTTCGCTCTCACGAGTCCGCGCCGGTTGTCGACTGCGCCAAGGCGAGTGGGACCACCGGTCCGCTGCCGGCCTCGGCCAGCGCGACGCCGCACGCCGTCAGCGACCAGCGCGAGTCGACCATGTCGTCCACCAGCAGGACGGGCCCGTCGAGGACCTGGCCGGGAACGGCCGCGAAGGCTCCGAGCACGTTGCGCGCCTGCTGGAACGAGTTCTGCATCGTCTTCTGCTGTGGAGTCTCGCGCACCTTCGCGAGCGCGTCGCGAAACGGCAGCCCGAGGCGGTCGGCGAGGCGCCGCGCGAAGGCGGGGACGAGCTCGGGTCTGCGCTTGGACGGGACGCAGGTCACCCATGTCGGCATCGGATCGGGGTTCCACTCCTGAAGCATCTCGACAGCGGCGTCGGCGAGCTCGTCGGCGAAGCCGCCCGGACCATACTTGCCGTCTCTGACGAGCTGGCCCCAGCCTCCGTCTCCGTACATGCAGAGCGCACGCCCCGGGCGCAGCTGCTGCCCGGCGAGGATTACGACGCCGTCGGGATGCACCCCGGGCGGCCAGCGTTTGCGCGGCTCGATCGGTCGGTAGGCGCGCTTGAGGAAGCGGACCGCGGCGTTCACCCGCGCCTGCGCCGGTATGAGCGGGAGGAACGCACCATCGCAGTTGGCGCAGCGCCCGCAGTCCTCGTCTGTCGTGTCCTCGAGCTCAGCGGTGATGAAGCGCATCAGGCAGCCGTCATGCGCGACGAACGCCTGCATCCGTTCGCGCTCATGCTCACGCGTCGCGGTGACGCCCGCGATCCGTTCGCTGTCCGGCTCCCACGGGTTCGGCGTGCGGATCCACGAGGAGCCGACGTGCACAACCGCGCGATCGAGCTCGAGCAGCTTCAGCGCCTTGTCGATCGCCCCTCTGGGGAGGTTGAGCATCGTCATCAGCTCGCTGGGTCTGACCTGCTCGTGCGCGGCGACGGCGGCGAGCACATCGCGCAGCTCGGGCTCGGGCGAGAAGGCGGTGTCGATGAAGAAGTCGGCGATCCGGTCGTCCTCTCTGCCGACGAGCAAGACGACGTCGGCGTGCGGGACCGCGCGTCCGGCACGGCCGATCTGCTGGTAGTAGGCGACGACGGAGCTCGGGCGCTGGAAGTGCACGACGAAGCACAGGTCGGGCTTGTCGAACCCCATTCCGAGCGCGACGGTAGCGACAAGCGCAACGACGTCGTCGTCATGAAGCCGCCGCTCGAGCTCGCGCCGCTCCGCGTCAGCGAGCTGCCCGTGGTAAGCCGGCGCGTCGATCCCCTGCGTCTTCAGCCAGTCGGACACGCGCACCGCGTCGAAGACCGTGAGCGTGTAGACGATCCCGGATCCCTTCACGGTCTCCAGATAGTCAGCGAGCCATGCGAGGCGCAGCGCCTGGTCCGCCAGCTCGATCACCTGCACGCGCAGGCTGTCGCGGTCGAGGCGTCCGCGGATCACGCGCAGGTTGGGGCCGAGCTGTTCCTCGATGTCCGACTGCACGCGCGCGTTGGCGGTCGCGGTCGTCGCCAACAACGGCACGCCCGGCGCGAGCTGTTGCACGAAGCTCCGGATGCGCCGGTAGTCGGGCCGGAAGTCGTGTCCCCAATCCGAGATGCAATGCGCCTCATCGATCACGAACAGGCCGATGCCGCGAGGGATCAACGGGATGGTCTTGGTCAGGAAGCGCTCGTTCCCGAGGCGCTCCGGCGAGATGAACAGCACGTCGACGCTGTCTTGCGCGAGCGCCGCTTCAATGCGGTCGTGGTCGTCGGCGTTCGTGCTGTCGATGCGCTCAGCCTGGACCCCGAGCCGAGCGGCCATCCGCATCTGATCGCGCATCAGCGAGAGCAGCGGGCTGATGATGATCGTCGGACCGGTCCCGCGGTCGCGCAGCAGCGCCGTCGCGACGAAGTAGACAACGCTCTTGCCCCAGCCCGTCCGCTGCACGACCAGCACGCGCGCTCTGTCGTCGACGAGCGTCGCGATCGCCTCCAGCTGTCCTGGGTGGAACGCCGTTTCGTCGCCGAGCGCGCGCCTCAGCAGGCCCTGCGCGGCCGTGACCGTCTCCGAACGCATACGACAACGGTAAACGTCTGCGTTCGTCTACTGCAGTCAGGCGGCATGGCTGGGTCAGGACCCCGCCGCCACCAGCACCTTCGCCCGCGCCGCCTTCACCGCCAGCTTCAAAGCGTCCACGTCGTAGGCACCGTGGTGGCGGGTGCCGTTGATGAAGAAGGTCGGCGTGCCAGCGACGCCGCTGAGGTCGGCGCTCTCGACGTCGCGCGCGACGCGGCCGGCGTGCTCGTGGTCGCGCAGCTCGCGGCGGAAGCGGTCGACGTCGAGCCCGAGCTGCTCCGCGTAGGCCACGAGCTGCTTCGGCTTCAAGCCGTCCTGATGGTCGAACAGCAGCGCGTGGTAGTCCCAGAAGCGGTCCTGCTCCGCCGCCGCCTCCGCCGCCTCGGCGGCGACCTCGGCGTTGGGGTGGACGTCGTTGAGCGGCAGGTGGCGCCAGACGTAGCGCAGGTCGCCGTCGCCTTCCAGCAGCTCGCGCACGATCGGCTCCGCCCGACCGCAGTAGGGACACTCGAAGTCGCCGTACTCGACGAGCGTCACCGACGCGTCCGCCGGCCCGCGCACGCGGTCGTGGTGCGGGTCGACCGGCAGGGCGAGATCCTCGAGCTGGTCGGCGTCGCCGATCAGCAGGCGCAGGCGCCGCCGGCGCGGGAGCCGCGCGATCGCTGCGAAGACCGCCCACGACACGAGCGGTGCGAGCAGCACGCTCAGCAGCACGCCGAGCGTCGCCTCGCGCAGCTCGACGCCGCCGAACGCGCGGCGCGCGATCAGCAGCGCGACGGTGAAGCCGACGCCGGCCGCCGCGGCGGTCCCACCAAGCGCGCCCCAGCCGACCGGCAGCGCCAGGGCGCCCCGCCCCAGCCGCAGTGCGACGCGCGACGCGATGAGGATCCCGAGCGGCTTGCCGACCACGTAGGCGAGCACGATCCCCAGCGTGATCGGGGAGCGCAGCGCGTCGCCGAGGAACCCGCCGCCGAGCGGGATGCCCGCGTTCGCGAGCGCGAACAGCGGCACAATCGCGTAGGAAGACCACGGGTGGAAGCGGTGCTGCAGGCGCTCGTTCGGCGAGAGCGCCGAGTCGACGCTGGCGCGCGCGACCTGCGCGAGCTGCGCGGTCGGCTGCTCGCGAAAGTCGCGGAAGCGGTCGGTCGCCTCCTCCAGGTCCACGCGCGCAGCCGGCCGCGCGACGGTCAGCAAGCCCATCACCAGGCCCACGACGACCGGGTCGACACCGGACTCGCGCACCGCCAGCCACATGCCGACGCCGAGCAGCCCGTAGACCCAGCCGCGCGCAACGCCGAGGCCGCGCGCGACCAGCACGGCGAGCAGCAGCCCTCCAGCGATCAGCAGCGGCGTGACGGACAGGTTGCTCGTGTACGCGACCGCGATCACGCCGAGCGCGACGAGGTCGTCGACGACCAGCAGCGTCACGAGCAGCACGCGCATGCGCGCCGACATCGCCGGTCCGACCAGCGCGAGGATCCCGATCGCGAACGCGGTGTCGGTCGACAGCGCGACGCCCCAGCCGCCGGCCGCGCCGCCGCCCGCGTTCAAAGCGAGGAACACCCCGACCGCCGCGCCCATCCCACCGAGCGCCGCGGCCGCCGGCAGCAGCAGCCGCCGCCGCTCGCGCAGCTCGCCGAGGTCCAGCTCGCGCCGCGCCTCCAGCCCGACGACGAGGAAGAAGATCGCCATCAGCCCGTCGTTGACCCAGTGCCGCAGCGACGCGGCGATCGACCAGTCGCCGAGCCGGATCGACAGCTCGGTCCCCCACACGCTCGCGTAGGAGGCCGCGTCCACGTTGGCCCACACGAGCGCCGCGACCGCCGCCGCGGCCAGCACCGCCGCGCCGCCCGTCTCGGTGCGCAGGTAGTCGCGCATCGGCGTGCCGAACGAGCGCGCCCAGGCGGTCGTGCGGGTGAAGCGGCCGGCGTCGGAGGTCGCGCTCATCCGCCGCGGGCGCGCGAGCTGAGCGGCAGGACGACCCACAGCAGCGCGAACACGAGCGTCGCACCCGTCGTCGTGACGATCGTCGCGACGGTGCCGAAGAGGAGATCGCTGATCAGCGCGGTGACGGTGATCATCGCGAGCGCGAGCACGCCGGTCCCGGCGATCACGAGCTGATTGGAGATCAGCACGATCGCCTCCTTGTCGTTCTGCCGGAAGTTGAGCCGATGCATCGCCGTCGGCGCGATCAGGAAGGCGGTCGCGATCAGCGCGAGCACGAGCCCCGCGAAATAGACGTCGCGCTGGAACGGCGTCGTCTGCCCGAAGCGCGCCTGGAACGGCACCGCGAGCAGGAACGCGAACAGCACCTGAACCCCCGGCAGCGCGACGCGCAGCTCGTTCAGCAGCTCGATCAGCTCGCGGTTGAGCCGCTCCTTTCCCGTCTCGTCGCTCATCGTCCTGACGAGCCTACCCGTGGCACATGACCGCGCCTACTCCGGCACGGTGCCCTCGTTCAACACCTTGAGATAGGCGTCATACGCGTACAGCCGGCCGCGCCTCCGGCCGGTGACCTCTCTCAAAACGCCCGCGTCCTCGAGGCGTCTGAGCGCTCCGTACACGGCCGGCTCGCTCAACCCGAGTCGAGCGGCGACGGACGGCGCGCCGACGATCACGAGCTCCGTCGCGAGCTGGTGGACGCGATGGGCGGTGGCGGCACCGCGTCCGAGCCCGTGGATCGTCTGCCGATCGTGCTCCACGAGCGCGACGAGCCGACGGACGACATCGGTTGTGGACTCCGCGACTTCGGCCACCCCCTCGAGGAAGAACCGCAGCCATGCCTCCCATGCTCCCTCGACCCGCACACGCTCGAGCAGGTCGTAGTACGTGTCGCGATGCCGCTTGAAGTAGAGGCTGAGATACAGGAGGGGCCGCCGCATGACCCCCTGCGAGCAGAGCAGCAGCGTGATCAGCAAACGTCCCACGCGTCCGTTCCAGTCGAGGAACGGATGGATCGTCTCGAACTGGACGTGGGCGAGCGCCGCCTTCGTGAGCACCGGCGTCAGCTCGGGATCGTCATGGAGGAAGCGCTCGAGCGCGCCCATCGCCGGGGCGACCTCCGGCCATGGAGGAGGAACGAAGCGCGCAGTGCCGGGCCGTGTTCCCCCGATCCAGTTCTGGCTGCGACGGAACTCGCCCGGGGCCTTCTGAGCTCCACGCCCGCTGCGCAGGAGAATCTCGTGGACCTCGCGCAGGAGGCGACTGCTCAGCGGCGGCGCGCCTCGACGCCCCATCGCGGCGAGCCCATGGTCCATCGCGGCGATGTAGTTCGAGGTCTCCTGCGCATCCTCGGGCGCCATCGACGGGGCGCCGGCCTGTTCGAACAGCAGCAGGTCCGAAAGCGAAGAGCGCGTGCCCTCGATCTGAGACGAGAGCACGGCCTCCTTGCGAGCGAAGCTGTAGATGAAGCGGTCCGGATCGGGCAGCAGCATCGTGATGCCGTCGAGCCGACCAAGCGCCTGGTTCGCACGGTCGGACAGCGCTTGCAGCGAGACATCCACGTCGAGGGGCGGATCCGGCGGCAGGGGTCGCGGATGGAATGCCCAGAATCCGTCGGGACCGTCCTGCGCGAGCAGGTAGCGCCCAGAACGGGTACTGGCGGGTGGAGCGGCCGGCGGCACGCCGACCATCTTACTAAGCGATAACTCAATTTCGCTTAGCAAACACGTATGTTGTTCAGCGATCGCTCGGCAGCGAGCTCGCTACCGCACCGACCGCAGGAACGGCTGCGTGCGCAGGACGATGCGCGTCTCGGTGACGGCGGCGCCGGCTCTGCGCAGGGCGCGGACGGTGTGGTCGAGGTCGTCGGCGTCGACGCAGGCGGCGCGCAGCTGGTAGTCGAAGCGGCCGGTGACGAAGCTGACCTCGCGGATCGACGGCAGCTTGCCGGCGGCCGCCTCGAACGCCTCCGGTCTGGCGGTCGACAGCAGCCGCAGGTCGATCAGCGCGTCGAGGCCGCGGCCGACGTGCCCGAAGTCGACGAGCGCGGTGAAGCCGGTCACGATGCCAGCGTCCACGAGTCGTCGCACGCGCGGCGCGACCGCGTGCGGCGAGAGCCCCGCGAGCGCGCCCAGCTCCTTGAAGGTCGCGCGTCCGTTTCGGACCAGCTCGCTGAGGATGATGCGGTCGACATCGTCCAATGCTGTGGAATTCACAGATGAACTCATTGTTCAGTGACAGTACCGCAGTAGCGGAGCATCATGGCGCTCATGACCACCATCGGCGTCCCCACCGAGATCAAGACCGACGAGTACCGCGTCGCCCTCACCCCCTCCGGCGTGCGCGAGCTGACCGACCGCGGCCACGACGTGCTCGTCCAGGCCGGCGCGGGCGTCGGCTCGGCCATTCCCGACGACGCTTACGCCGCGCAGGGAGCGCGGATCGCGCCCGACGCCGACGCGGTCTTCGCGGACGCCGAGCTGATCGTGAAGGTCAAGGAGCCGCAGCCGGCCGAGGTCGCGCGCCTGCGCCCCGACCACACGCTCTTCACGTACCTGCACCTCGCCGCCGCGCCGGAGCTGACGCACGGCCTGATGGAGTCCGGCGCGACCTGCATCGCCTACGAGACGGTCACCGACACGCGCAACCGCCTGCCGCTGCTGGCGCCGATGAGCGAGGTCGCCGGCAAGATCGCCACGCAGGCCGGAGCGTTCATGCTCGAGAAGCCGCTCGGCGGCCGCGGACTGCTGCTCGGCGGCGTGCCCGGCGTCGCGGCCGGACGCGTGATGGTGATCGGCGGCGGCGTCGTCGGCCAGAACGCCGCGGAGATCGCGATCGGCCTCGGTGCCGAGGTCTACGTCTTCGACCGCTCGATCGACCGCCTGCGCGAGCTCGAGGTGCTGCTCAACGGCGGTGCCTCCACCTGCTACGCCTCGACGCTGGAGATCGAGCAGCGCCTCCCCGAAGTCGACCTCGTGATCGGCGCGGTGCTGGTGCACGGCGCAAAGGCGCCGCATGTGGTCACGCGCGAGCAGCTCGGGCTGATGAAGCCAGGCGCGGTGCTGGTGGACGTCTCGATCGACCAGGGCGGCTGCTTCGAGACCTCCAGACCCACCACGCACACCGACCCGACGTACGTCGTCGACGGGATCACGCACTATTGCGTCGCCAACATGCCGGGCGCGGTCCCGATCACCTCCACCTACGCGCTCACGAACGCGACGATGCCATTTGTCGTCAAGGTCGCGACCGAGGGCGCGCAGCGCGCGCTGGCCGCCGACCCCGGCTTCCTCGCCGGCCTCAACGTCTGCGGCGGGAAGGTCACCTACGCGCCCGTCGCCGAGGCCATCGGCGTCGAGGCCGTCGCGCCGGCCGAGGCGCTCGCGGGCCTGGCGGCGTCGGCCGCGTAGCAGCCCCTCAGACGAACAATCCGGCGCCCACGTACCCGCCCGCCCGCGCCCCCGGCGGCACCGCGAACAGCCCGCTGCCGGTGTGCTGGATGTACTCGCTCAAGCCGTCCAGCGTGCCCAGCCGTCGCTGGATCGCGGCGAACTGCGCGTGCGGGTCGCGCTGGAAGGCGACGAAGAAGAGGCCGGCGTCGAGCAGGCCGGTGCGCAGGTCGATCCCGTCCGTGTACGCGTAGCCGCGACGCAGGATCGCGAGGCCGCCGTTCGTCTTGGGCGAGGCGAGGCGGATGTGCGCCTTGGCCGGAATCAGCGGCTGCCCGTCGGCGCCCTTCGCCGCGAGGTCGGGCACGTCGTGCTCCTCCCGCCGGCCGAACGGCGCGCCCGTGATCTTGCGGCGGCCGATCGAGTTCTCCTGCTCTGAGAGCGGGCTGCGATCCCACGACTCGATCAACATGCGGATGCGCCGCGCCACCAGGTACGTGCCGCCCTGCATCCACGCCTGCGGCTCGCTGCCGTCGAGCCACACGAATCTGTCGAGTCTCGCCTGGTCGTCGACCTTGATGTTGTTCGTGCCGTCCTTGAAGCCCATCAGGTTGCGCGGCGTGACTCCGCCGCTGGTCGTGGCCGTGTTGGCGTCGAAGCCGAGCTGCAGCCAGCGCAGCTCGACCGCCTCGCGCCCGATCCGCAGCAGGTTGCGGACCGCGTGGAAAGCGACCTGCGGGTCGTCGGCGCACGCCTGCACGCACAGGTCGCCGCCGCTGCGCGCGGGGTCGAGCTGGTCGCCCGGCAGCGGGCCGAGCGGTCTCAGGCCGGCCGGCATCTGGGCGCGCAGCCCGAGGCGATCCCGTCCGCCCTGCTCGAACAGCTCGGACCCCAGCCCGATCGTGATCGTCAGCCGCGACGGAGGCAGGCTGAGCGCCTCGCCGGTGTCCTGCGGCGGCAGCGCCGGCTCGCCCGCCGGCGTGCCGACCGGCTGCCCGGCCGTCATCAGCCGCGCCGCGCCGCTCCACGTGCGCAGCAGCTCGCGCAGGTCGGAGGCGCTGGAGCCGAGGAAGTCGAACGAGCCGAACACGAGGCGCGCCTGCGCCGGCGTCGCGACGCCGGCCTGCCAACGGCCTTCGAACGGGACGATCCCGTCGGCCGCCGGCCCGGACGACGCGGTCGGGGTCGCGCCACCCGCGTCGCCGACCGCATACCCGGCGGCCCCCGCGGCGGCCAGCCCCAGCACCCCGCCGCCGGCCGCCAGCAGGCGGCGGCGCGTCAGGCCCTGCGGAGGGCCGGGATGCTCGGAGTCGTCCGCCATCGCTCAGCTTCTCTGCTGGACGAGCTTCCCGGCGACGAGCGACAGCGGCTCGGCCAGCGCCGCGATCTGCTGCGCGAAGCGGCGCCGGTCCTGCGGCGTCAGCTCGGAGTAGAGCGCGAAGCCGAGCGGCGTGGCGCGTCTGTACTTGTCGAGGCCGGCCTGGACCTTCGCCACCTGCGCGTCGACCTGGTCGATCAGCTGCCGGTCGCCGCCCGCGGCGAGCGCCGGCTCAAGCGCGTCGAACGCCTCCACGGCTCCGCTGAAGTTGGCCTGGAAGTCGGCGAGGTCGGTGTGCGAGTAGCGGTCCTCCTCGCCGGTGATCTTGCTGCTGGAGACCTCGTCGAGCAGCGACACCGCGCCGTTGGCGATCTGCGCCGCCTGCAGGTCGAGCCCGGCGATCGAGCCGTTCAGCCGCTTCACGTCTGCGAGCAGCTTGGCGGCGTAGACGCCCGTGCCCTTCGTCGTGTTCCGCTGCCACAGGATCTGCTCGATGCGGTGGAAGCCGGTCCACTTCGACGCGTCGGCGACGTCGTTGACGCGCGCGTCGATCGCGGGGTCGAGGTCGCCGAAGCTCTCCGCGATCGGCTCGATCGCCTCGTAGTGGCTGCGCGCCGGGCCGAACAGCGCCTTCGCCCGCTGCACGTCGCCCGCCTCCAGCGCCGCGACGAACGCCTGCGTCTGCGTCAGCAGCTCGCCGGACTGCCGCTGCACGTAGGCCTTGTAGGCGGCGACGCCGGCGGCGAGCTTCGCGGCCGAGGCGCCCTTCGACGCGACGGCGCTGCCTGTGACGGTGAGCGTCCCGCCTCTGCGGTCCTCGTTCTGGAACGTGCAGTCGACGACGTATCTGCCCGGCTGCAGCGTGAGCGTGAAGTCGCCGGAGAGGCCGGGCGCCAGGTTCTCGCGCTCGCCGAGGATGATCCCGTCGCCGTTCTTCAGCTCCAGCTCGTCGGTCTTCGACGTGCCCGGGTTCGTGGCGACGATCGTGACCGGGCCGGCGTCGACGGTCGCGCTGTTCGGCGTGCATCCGGAGTCGGTCAGCTGGAACGACAGCTTCTTCGCGTGCGCGGCGCCGGCCGAGCCGCCGCTCGAGCTGCTGCCGCCGCAGGCGGCGAGGGCGGACGCGGTCAGCAAGACGGCCGCCGCGGCCGCGCCGCAGTGGATCGTGCGGTTCATCGATGCTCCGTTGTGCGTTGAGGGGGAAGGGTCAGCCGGCGCTCACCGGGGCAGCCACCCGGCGAGACGTCGCTGGCCGCCGCTGCGGCCACAGCACGAAGGTCAGCATCGGCACCGCGTAGAGCAGCCAGCCGAGCACCTCCGCGACGGTCGGGAAGGGGTAGACGCCGAGCAGGCCGGTGATCAGCCCGCTGACGACGTTGGACGAGCTGGGCGCGATCACGGCCGACAGGTCGAGCGCCTGCGCGTTGCCGGTCGTCAGCAGCGCGGCCTCGTTGGCATGGTGGATCGCGCTCGAGACGAGCCCGGCGGCGATCAGCACGAGCAGGACGGCGGTCACCTTGAAGAAGCGCTGGAGGTTCACGCGTCGCCCACCGCGGTAGATGACCCAGCCGATCACCACCGCGCACAGCAGGCCCGCGAGCGCGCCGAGCCCGGCGCTCCAGGGGCTGATCACTCCGGCCGAGGACTGGAACGCGGCGAGCAGGAACATCGCCGTCTCGAGCCCCTCGCGCATGACCGCGAAGAAGGCCATCGCGACGAGGCCCCAGGCCGAGCCGGCCGCGAGCGCGGCGGTCGCGCTGGAGCGCAGCTCGCCGCTCAGCTTGCGGGCGTTGCGGCGCATGTAGACGATCATGAATGTGACCATCGCGACGGCGACGAGCCCGACGATCGCCTCGAAGCCCTCCTGCTGGGCCTGGGGCAGATTCTGGTCGATCGCGTCGAGCAGGACGGCGACGCCCGCGCACAGCGCGACGGCGAGCGCGACCCCGGCCCACATCCAGCGCAGCGCGTCGCGCCGGCCCTGCTGCACGAGGAACCCGCCGATGATGCCCACGATCAGAGCGGCCTCGACTCCCTCGCGGAGGCCGATCACGAAGTGCACGGCGGGCAGGACGGCGAAGACCTGAAGCATGGCGATGCTCAGGTTACCCTAATTCGCGTTAGGGCGTCCTAAGTACCACTGCCGAGGTCGGAATTGGCTACGGCAAGCCGTGCTCCAGCGCGCCCTTCACACTCGCGTCGAGCGCGTTGATGCGGGCCAGCGCGAGCGCCTCGGCGGAGCCGAAGCGCCGGCCGGGAGCGGCATCCGGGCCGTGGTGGCAGAGCACGCAGTGCAGCAGCGCGAGCCGGCGCGGCTCCGGCAGCACGTCGAGCGGCAGCCGCGCCATCCGCTCCTCCAGCATCCGCTGCCCGATCTGCACGTGGCCGAGCAGCCGGCCCTCTTCGGAGATGCCGAAGTCGGCCCCATACGTGAACTCGCGCGTCTTGCCGATGTCGTGCACGAGCGCCGCCGCGATCAGCAGGTCGGAGTCGAGCTTGACGTGCAGCAGGCACGTCTCCTGCGCGAGCGTCGCGACCGCGACCGTGTGCTCCAGCAGGCCGCCGAGGTAGGCGTGGTGCCCGCCGCGCGTGCACGGCGCACGGCGCCAGGCCGCGCGCAGCTCCCCATCCGCCAGCAGGTCCGCCAGCAGCGCTCTCAGGCCCGCGTCGTAGACCTCCCGCGCCAGATGCTCGAGGAAGCCGTCGAGCTCCTCCATGTCGCGGTAGGCGCTCGGCAGGAAGCTCGCCGGATCGACCTGGCCCGCGTCGGCCCGCGCGATCGCGCGCACGTCGATCTGCAACTCGTCGCGGAAGCGCTCCACGCGTCCCGCCACGCGCACGAGGTCGCCCCGCTCGAAGCGCCCGGCGAGGGCATCCGCGTCGCGAAATGCGCGTGCCTGCACGGAGCCGGTCCGGTCGCGCAGCTCCAACGCCAGATATGGCGTGCCGGCTCTGCTCATCAGGCGGTCCTTGCGGGTACACGCAAAGACACCCTCGACGTCTTCGGCGGCCCGCAGGGCGCTGACCGTTGGGAGTGGAGTCACACGACCATGATGTACGGTGAGGCGGATGCAGCCATTGCAATGGGAACGCCGTCCTGACGGGCTTCGCGCCCCGGCGATCGTCTGCGCGTTCAAGGGCTGGAACGACGCCGGCGACGCCGCCTCGACGGCCGTCCAGTTCATCGGCACGTCGCTCGGCGCGACGCGTTTCGCCTCGATCGACCCCGAGGACTTCTACGACTTCCAGTCGACGCGGCCGCAGGTGAAGGTCGACGAGACCGGCGTGCGCGAGATCGCCTGGCCGGTCGTCGAGATCTACGAGGCGCGCGTGCCGAGGGCACCGCGCGACCTCGTGCTGATCGTCGGCCACGAGCCGTCGATGCGCTGGCGCGGCTTCAGCCAGCTGGTGATCGACCTCGCCGAGGCGCTCGGCGGCCAGCTCGTCGTCTCGCTCGGCGCGCTGCTGGCCGACGTCGCGCACACGCGCCCGATCTCGGTGACGGGGATCGCGTCGGACCGCTCGCTGGTCGACCGGCTCGACCTGCTGTCCTCCTCCTACGAGGGCCCGACCGGGATCGTCGGCGTGCTGCAGGCGCAGTGCGGCAGAGCCGGCCTGCCCGCTGCGAGCCTGTGGGCTGCCGTGCCGCACTACATCGCGAGCGCGCCGAACCCGAAGGCCGCACTCGCGCTCGTGCGCAAGCTCGAAGGGCTCGTCGGCGTCACGGTCGACGCCTCCGAACTGGAGCAGGCGACGGTCGACTACGAGCGCCAGGTCAACCTCGCCGTCCAGAGCGACCCCGACGTGCAGGCGTTCGTCGAGCGCCTCGAGCGCGCCGCCGACGAGGAGGCCGAGCCGCTCGACCCCCGCGACCTCCCCTCCGGCGACCGCATCGCCAGCGAGTTCCAGCGCTTCCTCAAGCAGCGCGGCGAGCAGTAGCGCCCGCACGTCGCGTCTTCACGCCGCGTCCGCCGGAGCGGCGGCCGGCCGACCGATCGCACCTTCGCTGCACGGTCGGCCCCGCGGCAGTGGTTAGAGTTCTATAATCAGGTTTATTCTAGTGGTGAGGGCAGGCTGCCAGCGCCGCCCGACACTGCGTTGCGACGCCGGCTCGCAGCGCCTCCTCGCTCCCTTCTCACCTGGCCATGACGCCATCGCTATCCCTGCGCACCGAGCTCGCCGCCGCCGTGTCGATCGTCGACCTGGCACAGCGGCTGGGCCGCGTCTGCGTCGAGAACGAACGCGAGCTGATCCCGCTGATGGCCGATCCGCGCGTCAGCATGTTCTGCAGAAAACTGGCGGCCACCGTCGCGACGTTCGAGAGCGAAGCGTTCGCCGAGCCCGAACCCGGCCTGGGCTACCTGCCGCTGCTCGACCTGCACGCGATCGAGGACCTCGTCGAGACGATCGAGTCGACGCACGGCAGCCCGCTCGTCCACCTCGCGTTCCTTCGCGGGCTATGCGACCGCCCGCTCAGACAGCATTTCGACGGCACCGAGGAGCTGCTGAGCCTCGGCAACGGGATGCCGATCCCGTTCGCCGCCAAGCGTCCGATTCCCGACGTCTTCCCCGCGCACACCCCGTCGAGCGGCTCGTTCAACCACGGCAAGCTGCTGGAGGGCGTCCCCTTCACGCTCTTCAAGGCCCCACCTGGGGCCGCGATCGACGTGGAGATCGACTACGGCAAGCGCGAGCGGCTCGACGAGGTGACCTGGCGCGGGGGCACTAGCCCGCTGCCGCGCGTCGCGACGGTGCACCCGCAGATCGGCAGCGAGGGGATCGCCACCGACAAGCCCGACCGGAAGGCCGGGACGTTCTTCGGCGTCCGACCGCGGTCCTTCGACCTCGCGGCGGTGCTCCTGCAGCTCCGCACCGCGGCCCGCGACGCGGACATCGCGGTGCTGCCGGAGCTGTCGCTGCCGCCCGACGAGGTCGAGCAGCTCGCGACCGAGCTCGCCGCCGCACCGCGACGGTACCCCCCGCTGGTGGTGGCGGGCAGCGCGCACGTGCTCAGACAGACCGCGAGCGGCGAGGTGAGAGCGAACGAGTCCCGCATCTACCTCGACGGCACCCACGTCGCCACGCACAGCAAGATCCATCCGTACGCGACGAGAGCGCTCGGCACCAGACAGGACGGCGGGCCGCTGAAGGAGGCCATCACGCCGGGAGCGAAGACGCTCACGCTGCTCGGCAGCACGCGTACGCGTCTCGCAGTCGTGATCTGCTCCGACCTCGTCGACAGAGACATCGTGACGCTGTTGATGGCCGCAGGCGTCAACCTGCTGCTCGTCCCCTCCCTCACGTTCGAGCAGGGCTCGTTCAACGGCGCGATCTGCGTCATCGCGTCCTTCTGCCAGGGAGTGGCGGTCGTCGTCAACGCCGACCTCGACCCGCTTGTCGAGGATTGGCGCAAGCGCCCCTTCCGCGTGATGGCCGCCGTGCCCCAGCCGGAGGAGCGCCAGCAGTCGCGCAGCTTCCCGCATTGGTTCGGGCCGCGCCGACCGCTCGGCATCTTCGACCCGAACCGCGGCCTGCGGCGGGGGATGCGCTGGCTGTAGCGTCTGCCGGCCGCTCAGGCGAGCACCGGCACGGGCGCCAGCTGGAACAGGCCGCCGCCGTCGCCGCGCTGCGACCGCGTCTCGCCGCCCATCTCGAACCCTCCGCCGAAGACGTGCTCGACGATCGGCGCCTCGACGCTGCTGGGCGGCGTGGCGCGCGGGACGGCCTGCGGGCGCAGCTGGGCGAGCCGGCGCTGGCCATCGGCGAGCAGGAGCCGCGCGCGCTCGGCCAGGGCGTCGTCGCCGACGTACTCCGCGAACGAGGCGAGCTGATGCGGGACCCAGGGATCCAGCTCGACCAGCTCGCTCTGTTCGCTCTCGCCCAGCCGAGCGAGCAGCTGCGCGATCTGCGCCGGGGCCTTGCCGTGTCGCATGTAGTAGAGCCGCGCCCCCTCGATTTCGCACGCCGTGATGCCGGCGGGGCTGCGCAGGTCCCGGTAGCGGTCACTCGCGTCGGCGATCAGCCGCTCCGCCTCGTGGAACTCGCGCCGTCTGCCGAGGAACAGGCTGCGCGCGACGATCGCCTGCCGGCGGGCGTTGAGCGCGAGACCCTCCTGATGACCGCACGCGTCGAACAGCGCGTGCGCCTGCTGCAGCGCCTCCCGTGCGGGCTCGAAGCGCTGTTCCTGGTACTCCACCGCACCGAGCGCCGACTGGGCGAACGCCATCGTGACCGTGAGGTCCAGGCGGCGCCCGTGCTCGAGGGCCTCCTGCAGCAGCTCACGCGCCGCGACCGGATGACCCTGGCACCGGCGCACCTCGCCCATCTGCATGAGCGCGTCGGCCTCGAAGCGCATGTAGCCGTCCGCCGCCGCGAGCGTGCGGGCCGCGCACAGGCGCTGCCACGCCTCGTCGAAGTCGCCCAGCAGCCGCCAGCAGTAGCCCAGCATGAACAGGCAGCGCGAGCGGCCGTACGTGTCGCCCAGCTCGTCGAACAGCGACATCGCCAGGGCGGCGTGGTAGAGCGCCGGCTCGAAGCGCGACTGCTCGCGCAGGTTGCCGGCGAGACTCGCGATGCTCCACGCCTGGAGCCCGCGCCATCGCCGCGCAGACGAGTCCTCGGAGGCTGCCCTGCTCAGCCGCTGGTACGACATCGCGGCCGTCACGAGATGCGTCGCGCGCACCGAGAGGTTGTTGTCGTCGTGGCCGTCGGCCACACGACCCAGCGCGTAGTCGCGGTGCGCGGTGGCGGGAAGCACCAGCGTGGAGCCGAACAGTTCGACCTGGCCGAGCGCGATCTCGTCGAGCCGGCCCAGCAGCACGCCCATCTCGGCGAATTGCCGGTCCTGCCGGAGCGTCGTCGCCAGCTCGGCCATCGCGTCGAGCGCCAGATCGGGCAGCCCGCGCTTCTGCGCCTGCTCAAGCACCGCTCGCAACCGGGTGGACGCCTCGCCCAGCTCGTGGGTCTTGCGGCGCAGCTCGACCGCGCGCTCGAGCCCCGCGCGCAGGAACGCCTCCGCCTCCTCGTCGCCGGGCGGCGGCGGAGGCTGCCGCGGCGCACCGAAGGCACGATGCCGACTGAGCTGCCATGCCCCCTCGTCGGTGAGGGAATAGCAGCGCTGGCGGCGGTCGCCAACCATCCGCTCGTCGCGCACCAGGCCCGCCTCGCGCAGGGCGCGAAGCTGCCGGCTGACCGACTCGGACGCCGCGCCGGCCGCGCGCGCCAGCTCCGACGGCGTCGCGGGATCGTCGGCCAGCGCCTGCAGAAGCCGCGCACGCAGCGGGTCCTTGCGCTCGATCTCCGCTACATGCCGACGCTCTCGGTCGATCCGGGTTTGCGCCCGATCCTCGGGCGAGCCGTCCGCCTCGTCCGCGCCGTCGGCGACGGTCGATGCCTCACTGTCAGATTGTCCGTTGCGACTCGTCTGCTTGCGTCCCCCAAGGTGCCCTGCACCGATCATGTTTATTTGCACCATGTCATTTTTCCAATATCTCGACTCAAAGTCAATAACCGATCATTGATCTCATCCGAACCATCGGCAGGTCGGCCGGTGCGTCCGGCTTTTCTGGACGGATGTTGGGGCACGCGCTACCGCTCCGCCGCCGGACACACCAGCCGGTAGTCGCAGATCGCGCAGGCGGCGTAGGAGGGGGTCGGCTCGAAGCCCTGGGAGAGGATGCCTTCGGCGACCTCGGTCGCGACCTCCTCGATCCAGTCGCGGCCGGCGGCGGCCGGCACCGGGACCTTGGCGTCGTCGAGCACGTAGTAGTAGGCGCCGCGCGCCTCGCCGAGCTGCCACGCCTCCTGCGCCGCGACCGCGTACAGCGACAGCTGCACGTCCTGCTCGAGCTGCGCCGCGGTCTTGGGCCGACCGGTCTTGTAGTCGATCAGCTCCCAGCCGCCCTCCGGCAAGCGGTCGACGCGGTCGACGCGTCCGCGCAGCACGTGCGGCCCGAGCTGGAACGAGAACGAGCGCTCGAAGAAGGTCGGCTGCGCCTCCTCCTCCTCGAAGCGCTGGCAGTAGCGCGTCAGCGCGTCGGCCGCCTTGCCGCGCAGCTGGATCTCCTGCTCGCTGCCGCCGAAGCCGCCGCGGCGCCAGCCGGCGTCCAGCAGCCCCAGCATCTCCTCGACGGTGCACGGTCCGTCGTCGCCGTGGAAGCGCTCCAGCACCTGATGGACGAGGATCCCGAAGCGCTGGTTCAGCGTCGGCTCCTGCGGGATGCGGAAGACGCGCGCGAACTTGTACTTCAAGGGACACGTCCGGTACGTGTCGATGTCGGACGCGGACAGCACGAGCCCCTCCCCGCGGCGCGGCAGGAACGGCTCCAGCGACGGCTCCTCGCGCGCGGCGATCGCAGCGGCGCGGCGCGACGTGTCGCGGTCGGCGCCCAACAGGTAGTCGTCCAGCGACGAGGACTGGAAGATCTCGCGCTGCTCGGGCGCGATCGCCTGCGCGATGCGCGCGTTGACCTCGTCCAGGGCGTCCGCCATCGGCTGGTCTCTCGCGCGCTCGATCAGCGCCGCCAGCTTCACGACCTCCAGGTAGCGCACGACCGCGTGCGAGACGTCGAGGTCGGTGTCGAAGCGCAGCTCGCCCAGCGACGAGCCCGTGCGCTTGATCGTCTCCAGCAGCTCGTCGCGCAGAATCCGGTACGTCGAGTGCAGCGACTCGTCGGGGCCGAACAGCTCCTCCGCGCGCTCCTCCCACTCCCCGCCCAGCGCCAGGCGCGCCTCCTCAGCGAACGGCGACGGCGGCTGCGCCGCGCCGCGGTCGCTCGCCTGCGGGTGCACGAGCACGAGCCGGCGCCGCGCGCGCGTGATCGCGACGTGCAGCAGCCGCCGCATCTCCGCGACGTGCGCCGCGTGGTCGTCCTGCGGCAGCTCCTCCTTCATCAGCGCCGGCGCGATCGGCTCCAGCGTGCGCGTGTGCGCGCCCGGCATGCGCGCCGCATGCAGCCCGAGCACGTAGACGTGGTCGAACTCCAGGCCCTGCGCCGCGTGCATTGCCAGCACCTGCACGCCGCGCACGGCGCCGGGCGGCGGCTCGTCCTCCTCGCGCAGGCCGGCCTCGGCGGCGGCGGCGATCGAGCGCGCGAACTCGCGCGTGCTCGCCTGCGGCCGGCGCGCGACGTACGCGCTCGCCAGCTCGCCGAAGCGCGCGAGCCCCTGCAGCCGCTCCACCACCTCCGCCTGCGCGGTGAACAGCTGCTGGCGGCGCAGCCCCAGCCGCTCGATCAGGCGGTGCACGAACAGGTCCGGGCGGATCGTGTCGAGCGCGTTGGCGGCGGACTTGTGCAGCGTCAGGAACGTGCGGATGCGGTCGCGCGTCTCCGGCGGGATCTGCGGGGACTCCAAAGCGGCCGCCAGCGCGGCGACCATGTCGAGCTTGCGGCGGCGGGCGATCTGCGTGCAGCGCGCGAGGTCGATCGCCTGCAGCTCGATCGGCGGGCGCGCCAGCGCGCGCACGACCGCGGGCGCGTCGCCCGGGTCGATCAGCAGCCGCAGCCACGCGAGCAGGTCGCGCACCTCGGTGCGCTGGAAGAAGGCCGCGTCGCCGACGAGCCGGTGGCGCACAGCGCGCTCCTCGAGCGCGACCGCGACCGCCTGCCCCTCGCGCCCGATCGAACGCACGAGCACGGCGATCCGCTCGGGCGCGACGCCCTCCCGCCCGATCAGCCGCTCGACGTCGGCGGCGACGCTCTGCGCCTGCGCGCGCTCGTTCGCCGCCCGCCAGAAGGCGACGTCGCCGGGCGCCTCGACGGCCGCCGAGAGCCGCTTCTCGATGCGGTCCTCCAGCGGCGCCACGACCGCGGCGGCCGCGTCGAGCACCCGTTGTGGACAGCGGAAGCTCTGCTCCAGCGTCACGACCGTCGCGTCGGGCAGTTCCGCCTGGAAGTCGCGCAGGTTCTTCGCCGCCGCGGCGCGGAAGCGGTGGATCGCCTGGTCGTCATCGCCCGCGGCGGCGAGGTTGCCGTGCTCGGCGGCCAGCAGCCGCAGCAGCAGGCCGTGCGCGAAGTTCGGCTCCTGTACGTCGTCCACGAGCAGATGCCGATAGCGCTCGGCGACCTGCGCGCGCACGTGCGGATGGTCGCGCAGCAGCGTCAGGGCGCGGATCACGAGATCGCCGCCGTCGAGCGCGCCGGCCTCCGCGAGCATGCGGTCGTGCGCGCGGTAGATCTCGGCGAACTCCTGCTCCTGCGCCGCACGCGCGCGCGCCGCGTCGTCGGCGTCCGCGTCCAGGCCCGCCGCCCATGCGGCGTAGTCCTCCGCCGAGATCAGCTCGTCCTTGAGGCGGTCGATGCGCCGCACGAAGCTGGCGATCAGCGCCGCCGGGTTGCCGCGGAAGTCGTGCGAGCGGATCGTCAGCTCGTCGATCCGCTCCAGCAGCATCGCGAGCCGGTCGGCGCGCCCGACGGCGACCGCGAAGGGGTCGACCCCGGCGGCGAGCGCGTGCTCGCGCAGCAGGCGCGCGCAGAGGTCGTGGACGGTCGTGACGGCGAGCGCCTCGTACGGGTGCGCGATCGTCTCCTCGACCTGGCGGCGCAGCGCGTCGGCCGCGCGCTCGGAGCGCGCGAGCACGAGGATCGCCTCCGGCGCCTCGCCCTGCTCGACGAGCCACGCGAAGCGCGCGACGAGCGTGCGCGTCTTGCCGCTGCCGGCGCCGCCGACGATCAGCAGCGGTCCGCCGGCATGCGCGGCCGCTGTGCGCTGCGCGGGGGAGAGGCCGTCGAGGGCGGCGGCGGGCACCCTGCAAGGATATGCCGCTGATGCAGCCCACCGGTACGGCGCTCGACGCGGACTGGCTCGGCGCCTGTCGCGGCGCCGTGGACGGCCTGCGCGCAGTGCTGCGCGATCACCCGCGCACGCGCCAGCGAGCGGTCGAGACGGGCGACCGCGGGGAGGGCGGCGACCGCACGCTCGTGATCGACGAGGGCGCCGAGCACGCCGTCTTCGCGCAGCTCGACGCGCTGCACGCGGCCGGCCACCGCTTCACCGCGGTGAGCGAGGAGCGCGGCGAGATCGACTACGGCGGCGCCGACATCCGCGTCGTGATCGACCCGATCGACGGCTCGCTGAACGCGAAGCGGCTGCTGCCCCACTACGCGCTGTCGATCGCCGTCGCCGACGGGCCGACGATGGCCGACGTCGTGTTCGGCTACGTGTTCGACTTCGGCGCAGGCGAGGAGTGGACGGCCACGCGCGGCGAGGGCGCCCAGCTCGACGGCGTCCCGCTCGACCCCGCGCTGCCCGAGCGGCGTGCCGGCGACGGCCGCCTCGAGCTGCTGGGGATCGAGCAGGCCGACCCGCGCCACGTCGCCGCCGCGGCGGACGAGCTGCAGGCGGTCACGCGGCGCCTGCGCGTGATCGGCGCGATCGCCGTCACCCTCTGCCAAGTCGCCGCCGCGCGCCTCGACGGGATGGTCTCACTGCTCAACTGCCGCGCGGTCGACGCCGCCGCCGCGCAGCTCGTCGTGCGCGAGGCGGGCGGGCACGTCGCCTTTCCCCGGTGCGAGGAGCCCTTGTCCGCCCCGCTCGACGTCGCGCCCCGCTCGCCCGTCGTCGCCGCGCGCTCGCCCGAGACGCTCGCCGCGCTCGCGCGGGTGCCGGTGGTCTGACAGCGCACAGCCGCCAGGCCGGCGGGCGGCCGCGCCGGCGCTGCCATAGTGAGAGGACGATGATCGACTGGTTCCTCGCCCAGCGCCTCGCACGCTACGTCGCCGGCGAGCCGGACTCGCCGCCGCCGAGAACGGATCTCGTCGCGCTGTCGGCCGACAGCGCCGAGCGCGTCATCGCCTACACCGGCCTGACGCCCGCGCACGAGCTGCCGCCGGCCGAGGGGATCGGACGAGCGGAGTGGATTGCCGCGAACGTCGGTGCGATGCGCGCCCTGCTCGACCCGCCGCTGACGAAGGTCGGCGACGGGCTGGGTCCGGCGCGCCACGCGATGCGACTGGCCGCCGGCGTCGTGCTGACAGCCGAGGTCGGCGCCGTGCTCGGCTTCCTCGCACAGCGCGTGCTGGGCCAGTACGAGCTGGTGCTGCTCGACACAGCCCCCGAGGACCGCCCGCCGCGGCTGCTGTTCGTGCTGCCGAACCTCGGCAACGCGGGCCGCGCGTTCGGCGCCGACGAGGGCGAGTTCCTGACGTGGGTCGCGCTGCACGAGGTCACCCACGCGGTGCAGTTCGCCGGAGTGCCGTGGCTGCAGCCGCACATGGCCGGGATGGTGCGGGAGCTGCTCTCGCACGCCGAGCTGCGGATCGACACCAGACGCGCACTGCGGCTGCCCGGCACCGACGACCTCAAACGGCTCGCGGACGCCGTGCGCTCCGGCGACCTCGTCTCGCTCGTCGCCAGCGAGCAGGAGCGAGCGACGCTCGAGCGCATGCAGTGCACGATGGCGGTGCTGGAGGGCCACGCCGAGCACGTGATGGACGCCGTCGGCGCGGCGCTGCTGCCGTCGCTGCCAAGACTGCGCGCCGCGCTCGACGCGCGACGCAGGTCGCAGTCGGCCCCGGCGCGGCTGCTGCAGCGCCTGCTGGGCCTGGAGATGAAGATGAAGCAGTACGAGCAGGGCAAGCGCTTCTGCGACGCGGTCGTGCGCGAAGCGGGCGTGGAGGCGCTCAACCGCGTCTGGAGCGCGCCCGAGGCGCTGCCGTCCAGCGCCGAGCTGGACGCGCCGCTGCGGTGGCTGGAGCGAACGGGCGTTCCGCGCCGACTGAGCGCCTGAGTCCCGTTTTCACGGGAGTTTCACCTCTTTCTGACCGCACGGTGTAACCATCGCCAGAGCGTGGCGTACAAACAGGTGTTCGTGCGTGCCGGTTTGCCGACACGCTGAGTACTAAGATCTGCGCCCAAGGAGCTCAATTTCCCCATGGCAACGCCCGACAGCACCACGGTCACAAAGCCCAAGAGAGCACCCGCCAGACGCAAGACGCGCGCCGCGGCGAAGCCGCGTCCGGCCGCCTCCCGCACGACGACGACGCGACCGGCCACGCGCTCCCAGCGCGCCCAGCAGCTCGCCGAGCGCGCGGTCCTGATTCCCGTCGGCGCCGCGCTCGAGGCGCGCGACCGCGTCGCCGGCACGGTCGGCGAGCTCGTCACAACGACCAGCTCGCGCAAGGCGCTGGAGAAGCAGCTCAGACGCTTCGAGCGGCGCGGCGGCGGCGCCCGCACGCAGCTCGAGCGCGAGGTGCGCCGCACGCGTACGCGCCTGGAGCACCAGACGCGCACCGCGCGTCGCGGCTTCGAGCGCCAGCGCACGCAGGCGCGCAAGAATCTGCCCGATGTCGAAGGACTGACGACCCGGGTCGAGAAAGTGGTTCAAAACGGGGTCGACGCGGGCATGAAGCTCGTCAACGGGGCACAGGGCCGCCTGGCCAAGGTGGTCTGACACCGCACTTCCCCCGATCGGCGCACGCGGAGGGCGCCAGATCGGGTTGGGTTCGCCGGCCCATATCTCGCCGGCGAATGCAGCACCCTCTCCTCCCTCAACCGCCGGGGCGCCCAGGATGGGCGTCCCGTCGGTCTTAAGAGGGAACACGGCAGCCCGCGATTCGATGTGGCGGCGCGGCGCCCCTGCGCGGTCCGTGGCGTTCAGCGCCCGCCTGCCACAATGGATCGCATGCCGACTCAAGACCAGATCCGCGAGGCGCTGCGCGCCGTCATCGACCCCGAGCTGCGCCAGGACATCGTCACGCTCGGCATGGTCCGCTCGATCGACGTGCACGCCAACGGCGTCGTCGACGTCACCGTCTCCCTCACGACGCCCGGCTGCCCGATCCGCAGCCACTTCCAGACCGGCGTCGCGAACGCCGCCCGCTCGGTGGAGGGCGTCACCGGCGTCAACGTCGACTTCGACGTGCTGTCCGACGCGGAGAAGGCCGGCCTGCAGAGACAGCTCGGCCGCGGCGGCGGCCTGCCGACCGGCGCGCTCGCGCAGGTCGCCAACGTGATCTGCGTCGGCTCGGGCAAGGGCGGCGTCGGCAAGTCGTCCGTGACCGCGAACCTCGCCGCCGCACTGACGGCGGAGGGCAAGCGCGTCGGCGTGCTGGACGCGGACGTGTGGGGCTACTCGCAGCCGCGCATGTTCGGCCTCGGCGCCACGCGCCCGAAGGTCAACGGCGAGCGCAAGATCGTCCCGCCGGAGGCGCACGACGGCATCAAGGTGATGTCGATCGGCTTCTTCATGAAGGAGGACGCCGCGGTGGTGTGGCGCGGTCCGATGCTGCACAAGGCGCTGACCCAGTTCCTCGAGGACGTCGACTGGGGCGAGTTGGACTACCTGCTCGTCGACCTGCCGCCCGGCACCGGCGACGTCTCGATGACGCTCGCCCAGCTGCTGCCGCAGGCGAGATTCCTGATCGTGACGACGCCCCAGCCGGTCGCGCAGAGAGTCGCGCGCCGCTCGGCCGAGATGGCGCACAGAGTCAGACTGGAGATCGCCGGGGTCGTCGAGAACATGGCCGGCTTCGTCACGCCCGGCGGCGAGCGCTTCGCGATCTTCGGCGAGGGCGGCGGGCAGCTGCTGGCCGACGAGCTGGACGTTCCGCTGCTCGGCAAGGTGCCGCTGACGATGGCGCTGCGCGAGCAGGCCGACATCGGCACCCCGCTCGTCTTCTCCGACCCGGACGACCCGGCCGCGCAGGCGATCCGTCAGACCGCCCGCGGCGTGATCGCGCTGTCGCCGATCGAGCTGCCGGTGATGTCATCCCCGCCGGCGGGCGGGCCCCCTCAGGCGGAGCCGCCGAAGCCGGTGGGCATGTCCCTGCCGATGGCCTAGGACTTGCCCGCGTAGTACTTCAGGTTGATGTCCGCGTACTTCGCCCACTCCTCCGGGAGCTGGTCCTCGGCGAAGCAGGCGTCGACCGGGCAGGCCTCGACGCAGGCGTCGCAGTCGATGCACTCCTCCGGGTCGATGTAGAGCATCTCGACGCTGTCGTAGTCCGGCTCGTCGGGCGTCGGGTGGATGCAGTCGACGGGGCAGACCTCGACGCACGAGTTGTCCTTCGTCCCGATGCAGGGCTCTGCGATCACGTAGGCCATTGGCTGGTTCGTTCCTCTTCGGTGCGGGTGCGGTACTGAAGCTGGCGCTCGATGATACGCGGCCGCCTACGCGGCAGCCGCCAGCTCCGGCCGCCGCCCCGCCCACGGCCGCGCCGCCTCGATCTGCGCGCCGAGCGCGAGCAGCGTCGCCTCGTCGGCCGGGCGGCCGAAGAAGTGGATGCCGACGGGCAGGCCGTCCTCGCCGTGCGCGAACGGGAGCGAGATCGCCGGCTGGCCGGTGACGTTCGCGATCGCCGTGAAGGGCGTGAACTCGCCCGAGCGGCGGAACGTCTCGGCCGGGTCGTCGTTGTCGCCGAACAGCTCGCCGATCGGGCGCGGGCGCAGCGCGAGCGACGGCGTGAGCACGACGTCGTAGTCGGACATCCCCGTCACGAACGCGCGCGCGAGCGCCTGGAGCTGCCCCTGCGCGGCGAGGAAGTGCGCCGCGCCGAGCTGGCTCGCGCGCTCCCACAGGTACCACGACAGCTTCTCCATGTCGTCGGCCGTGGGCTCGCGGCCGGCGATCGTGGCGGCGAACACGATCGTCGAGGCGACCGCCGGTCCGAACGACGCCGAGAACAGCTCGAACACGCCGGGGATCGTCCACGGCGGCGAGGCGATCTCCTCGACCTCGTGGCCCAGCTCCTGCAGCAGCGCGGCGGCGTCGCGGACGGCGCGCTCGGCGATCGGGTCGACCTCGATCTCCGTCAGCGGCGGCGAGAGCGTGAACCCGACGCGCAGCGGCTTCGGCTCGCGCGCGGCGGCCGCCGCGAATGGCTCGGCCGGCGGCGGCGCCCAGGTCGCGTCGCCCAGCTCCGGTCCGGCGATCAGGTCGAGCAGCTGCGCGGACTCCGCGACCGTGCGCGTGAGGACGCCGTCGGCGACGAGGAAGGAGTCGCCGAGCGCCGGCGCAAGCGATACGCGCCCGCGCGCCGGCTTGAGGCCTACGAGCCCGCAGCAGGCGGCGGGGATGCGGATCGAGCCGCCGCCGTCGTTGCCGTGCGCGAGCGGCAGCATCCCGGCCGCGACCGCAGCAGCCGCTCCGCCGGAGGAGCCGCCGGGCGTGCGCGAGAGGTCCCACGGGTTGCGCGTGGGACCGTTGCGGCGCGACTCGGTCGACGGCAGGATCCCGTACTCCGGCAGCGCGGTCTTGCCGACGATCACGAAGCCGGCGGCGCGCAGGCGCCCGACGAACGCCGCGTCGAACGGCGGGACGAGGTCGCCGAACAGCTCGGCGCAGAAGGTCAGCGGCATGCCCTCGACGGGCTGGTTGTCCTTGATCGCGATCGGCACGCCCGCGAACGGGCGCTCGTCGCCGGGGGCGATCCCGTCGGCGGTCGCGAGCGCGCCGTCGGCGTCGACGTGCGTGAAGGCGTTGAGCTGGCCGTCGAGCGCCTCGATCCGCTCCAGCGACGCGGACACCAGCTCGCGGGCGGTGATCTCGCCGGAGCGCACGAGCGCCGCGAGCTCGTTCGCGGGACGGAAGAGGAGGTCGTGCACGTGTGGCTCCTTGTCGCTGACGGGTCCGGTCCTGGCTGCTCGGCCAATCCTAGTGTGCCAACCTGGAGCGTGGACCGTCTCCCCTCACCCCGACCGCGGAGCCACGACATGAGCGCGACCACCACCGACGTGCAGTCCGGCCTCGAGGGCGTCGTCGCCTTCGCCACCGAGATCGCCGAGCCGGATCGGGCGGGCGGGGCGCTGCGCTATCGCGGCGTCGACATCGAGGAGCTGGTCGGGAAGGTGCCGTTCGAGCAGGTCTGGGGCCTGCTCGTCGACGGCACGTACGTGCCCGGCCTGCCGCCGGCCGAGCCGTTCCCGCTCACGGTCCGCTCCGGCGATCCGCGCGTGGACGTGCAGAGCGCGCTGGCGATGCTGGCGCCCGAGTGGGGTTTCAGGCAGCTGATCGACATCGACGACGCGACCGCGCGCGACCAGCTCGCGCGCGCGTCGGTGATGGCGCTGTCGTTCGTCGCCCAGTCGGCGCGCGGCGGCGGGCAGCCGCCCGTCTCCCAGCACGAGGTCGACAAGGGCGAGTCGATCCCCGAGCGCTTCCTGATCCGCTGGCGCGGCGAGGCGAACCCCGACCACGCGAAGGCGATCGACGCCTACTGGATCTCGGCCGCCGAGCACGGCATGAACGCCTCGACGTTCACCGCGCGCGTCGTCGCCTCGACGGGCGCGGACGTAGCGGCGGCGCTGAGCGCCGCGGTCGGCGCTCTGAGCGGGCCCTTGCACGGCGGCGCGCCCTCGCGCGTGCTGAAGATGCTCGACGGCGTGGAGCGGAGCGGGAACGCGGAGCAGTGGGTCAAGGACGCTTTGGACCGTGGCGAGCGCCTGATGGGCTTCGGCCACCGCGTCTACCGCGCCGAGGACCCGCGCGCCCGCGTGCTGCGCCGCACCGCCCGCGAGCTGGGGAGCCCCCGCCTCGAGGTGGCGGAGGCGCTCGAGCAGGCGGCGCTCGCCGAGCTGCACGCGCGCAAGCCCGACCGCGTGCTCGCCACCAACGTCGAGTTCTGGTCGGCCGTCGTGCTCGACTACGCCGAGGTCCCGCCGGAGCTGTTCACCCCCCTGTTCACCTGCGCCCGCACGGCCGGCTGGTCCGCCCACATCCTCGAGCAGAAGCGCGAGGGCCGGTTGATCCGCCCGTCCGCGAAGTACGTCGGGCCGTCGCCGCGGGCGCGCGCCGACGTGTAGCTGGCGCGCCGCTCGAGCGCTCGTCGCGCCCGGGCGTGCGCCGCTTCGCATCGAGGGGGAAGGGAAGCGGCTGGAGTGCCGTCGTTCGCGGCGACTTTGCGGCGGCTCTGCGCAGAACGTGACGATCCGTTTCGATGACTGTCAACTTGTGCCCCTCATAGGGGCACGGATTGACAGGCATGAATCCGGAGTGAGCGGGCGGGCTCCCGCGGCGCCAAGCGCGACCGGCCCCGCCGGGGCGCGGACCGCTCTCTCCCCCTCGATGCCCACGCCAGACGCCGCGGGCCAGGACCGCGCCCGAGCGGAGCGCCGCAACCAAACGCCTCGTTAACGAGGCGAAGGCCCGGCGGGGGGAGCCGGGCCTTCGCGGGGGTACATCAGGGGGAGACGGAAGCATCTCCCAAGCGTCGGACGGAAGTCCGGCGCGTTGGCTACATCATCCCGCCCATGCCGCCCATGTCGGGCATGCCACCGCCACCGCCGCCATCCTTCTCCGGCACCTCGGCGACGATCGCCTCGGTCGTGAGGATGTTCTTGGCGATCGAGGCGGCGTTCTGGAGCGCGGAGCGCGTGACCATCGCCGGATCGATCACGCCGGCTGCGACGAGATCGACGATCTCGCCCGTGGCGGCGTTGAGGCCCTGGCCCTTCTTCGCCTTTCGGACGTCGTTGACGACGACCGAGCCCTCCAGCCCCGCGTTGTGCGAGATCTGGCGCAGCGGCTCCTCGAGCGAGCGCAGGATGATCTTCGCGCCCGTCTTCTCGTCCTCGTCCTCGAACTCGTCGAGTCTGATCGCGTCCGCGGCCTGCAGCAGCGCGACGCCGCCGCCCGGCACGATGCCCTCCTCGAGGGCGGCGCGCGTGGCCTGCAGCGCGTCCTCGACGCGGTGCTTCTTCTCCTTCATCTCCGTCTCGGTCGCCGCGCCGACCTTCACGACGGCGACGCCGCCGGAGAGCTTGGCGAGGCGCTCCTGGAGCTTCTCGCGATCGAAGTCCGAGTCGGTGTTCTCGACCTCGGCCTTGATCTGCTTGATGCGGCCCTTGATCGCGTCTCCGTCGCCGGAGCCGTCGATGATCGTCGTGTTGTCCTTCGCCACGACGACGCGGCGGGCGCGACCGAGCTGCGAGATCTGCGTGTTCTCGAGCTTGAGGCCCATCTCCTCGGTGATGACCTCGCCGCCGGAGAGGATCGCGATGTCCTCGAGCATGCGCTTGCGGCGGTCGCCGAAGCCCGGCGCCTTGACGGCGACGCCCGTGAACGTGCCGCGCAGCTTGTTGACGATCAGCGTCGCGAGGGCCTCGCCCTCGACGTCCTCGGCGATGATCAGCAGCGGCTTGCCCGACTGGATGACGGCCTCGAGGACCGGCAGCACGTCGCGCACCGAACCGATCTTGGAGTTCGCGATGAGGATGTACGGATCCTCGAGCACGGCCTCCATGCGGTCCTGGTCGGTGACCATGTAGGGCGAGATGTAGCCCTTGTCGAACTGCATGCCCTCGGTGAACTCGAGGTCCATGCCGAACGTCTGGCCCTCCTCGACGTTCACGACGCCGTCCTTGCCGACCTTCTCGATCGCGTCGGCGATCACGTCGCCGATCTCCTCGTCGCCGGCCGAGATCGTCGCGACGCGCGAGATCTGGTCCTTGCCGGAGATCTCCTTCGACTGCTTGCCGATCGAGGCGACGACCTGGTCGACGGCCTTCTCGATGCCGCGCTTGAGCGCGAGCGGGTTGGCGCCGGCCGCGACGTTCTTGAGGCCCGTGCGGACGATCGCCTGGGCGAGCACGGTCGCGGTCGTCGTGCCGTCGCCGGCGACGTCGTTGGTCGCCGTGGCGACCTCGCGGACGAGCTGCGCGCCCTGGTTCTGGAAGACGTCCTCGACCTCGATCTCACGGGCGATGGTGACGCCGTCGTTCGTGATCGTCGGGGCGCCGAACTTCTTGTCGAGGACGACGTAGCGGCCCTTCGGGCCGAGCGTCACCTTGACGGCGTTGGCGACGGCGTCGACGCCGGCCTCGAGGGCCTTGCGCGCCTCCGCGTCGTACTTGAGCTCCTTGTGTGCCATGCGTTCAGTTCTCCCTGTGGCGCCTAGGACTGGACCTTGGCGAGCACGTCGGACTCGCGCAGGACCAGCAGGTCCTCGCCGTCGACCTTGATCTCGGTGCCGCCGTACTTGCTGTAGAGGACCTCGTCGCCCTCGGCGACGTCGAGCGGCACGCGCTTCTCGCCGTCCTCGTCCCACTTGCCGTCGCCGACGGCGATGACCTTGCCCTTCTGGGGCTTCTCCTTGGCCGTGTCGGGGAGCACGAGACCGGAAGCGGTCGTCTCCTCCTCCTCGATTGCCCGCACGATCAGTCGATCGCCGAGGGGCTTGAGCTTCATGTGTGGCAAACCTCCGTGAGAGGGTGCGTGTTTGGCGTGTCTTGGCACTCGTCCCATGCGAGTGCCAACTGCCGGCGACTATAGCTCACGCTTGGCACTCGCGCCAGGCGAGTGCCAAGGCGACTGGACGCTAGTTCTGCGCGCCGCCGATGCCGTGCATGCGGTCGCGGATCGGGTTGCTCGGCTCCACGATCTGCGAGAAGCGCACGACGGTCACGACGTCGTCCAGGTCGACCGGGCGGTCGTAGATCTGCTGCAGGAAGCTCATCAGCTCTTCGACGCGCCGGAACTCCGGGTTGTCGTGCTCGATGTCGCGCGGGCTGAGGTCGCGCATGCGCTTGACTTCGACCGAGTCGACGACCGCCTGGAAGATCCGTTCGCGCGGCGAGTACTGGTAGCCGATCGTCACGAGCACGCAGTCGTTCTTGCGGTACTTGTGCGACTTGTCGCCGAGGCGGATCGTGGCAGTCTTGCGGCCCTTGCGGAGCTGGTCCGCGAAGACCGCCGAGTAGAAGTTCAGGACGCGCACGACGGTGCGGAGCCTACCGGTCCGGGACGATCGCCGACAACGCCCGCTCGGCCATCTCGCGCTCGCCGTCGTAGCTGAGCGCCTCGACCGCCTCCGCCAGCGGCATCCAGCGGGCCTCCTCGACCTCGTCGTCGTGGTCCTCGAGCGAGCCCTCGCGGTAGGCGAGCAGGTAGAACGTCACGCGCTTGAAGATGCGCTTGCCGCCGCGCTGGTAGAAGTAGCGCACGTCGCCGAGCTTCTCGACGATGCGGGCGTCGACCCCCGTCTCCTCGCGCACCTCGCGCAGCGCCGTCTGGTCGGGCGTCTCGCCCGGGTCGACGTGGCCCTTCGGCAGCGCGAGCACCTTCTGGCCCTGCGCGCCGCGACGCGTCGGCACGATCACGATCGCCTCGTCGCCTCGGACGACGATGCCGCCGGCGGAGCGCTCCTGCTCGTCGCCGCGCCGGCCGCCGCGCGGCGATCTGCGCTTCGCTCTCGGCGTTCTAGAAGACATAGCGCTCGAGCGCGGAGGGATCGTGCACGGTCAGCTTTCCGCGTCCCTGCTCGATCACGCCGGCGCGCTCGAGCACGGCGAGGAAGCGGCTGGCCGATTCGCGCGAGGAGCCGGCGAGCTTCGCGACGTCCGCCTGCGTGGCGATCACGAGCACCTCACGCTCGCCGGCGCCCTCCTCCTGCGCCTCCGCGACGAGCTGCGTGAGGACCGTCGCGACGCGGCTCTGCACCGTCTGGAACGACTGGCTCGCGACGCGCTCGTTCATCGCCCGCAGGCGCCGGCCGAGCGAGATGACGACGCCGACCGCGATGCCCGGGTGCTCCCGCATCAGGCGGCGCATGTCGGTGCCGAGGATCGCAACCGCCTCGACCGCGTCGAGCGTCTCGATCGTCGCCGAGCGGTTCTCGTCCTCGAACATCGCCAGCTCGCCGAAGATGTCGCCGGGCCCGAAGTTCGCGAGCGTGATCGTGCGCCCGTCTGCGTGCTCGCGGATCGCGCGCGCATGCCCATGGCGGACGACGTAGCAGGTGTCGCTCGCATCGCCCTCGCGGAAGACGACCTGGCCGGTCTCCCACGCGCGCGGCACGGCCACCTCCGCGACGTGCGAGAGCTCCTCCGGTCCGAGCGCCTCGAACGTCGGGACGCGCGCGAGCAGCGCGATCGTGTCCTCCATGCTCGTCGCTGCCACGGACCAGATGTATCAGGTGGCGGCGTCAGGAGCTACGCCGCGGCTGGCGCCGACCCGAACAATCGGGGGTCGTTCGTGATGACCCCCGTCACGCCGAGCGCTTCGAGCGCGCGGATGCGCGGCGCCTCGTCGACGGTCCACACGTACAGCTCGCCGTGCGCCTCGCGCACGGCTTCGACGAGCCGCCGCGTGACGAGGCGCCAGTGCACCATCAGCGCGTCGCAGCGGCCGGCGCGGATCGCGTCGGCGGCACGGCCGGGCAGGATCCGCCGGCCGACCTCCAGCGCGACGAGCGCAGGCGCGAGGAAGAGCTTCGACTGCGTGTAGTCGCGCCGCGCGCGCGGGACGGACCAGCCGAGCCGCAGCGCCGGCTCGATTGCGCGGATGCGCGCGAGGCTCTGCGGATACGTCGAGGAGACGAGCGAGCGCTCGACGAGCCCGTGCTCGCGCAGCGCCTCGACGACGCGCGCCTCGTAGCCGGGGATCTTCAGGTCGACGTCGAAGTCGAGCGACGCGAACGCCGGCGACGTGAGGTGCGCGAGCCCCTCGGCGAGCGTCAGCGGGGTGCGCGCGTCCGCGTCGGCGTAGTCGTGCGCGAGCAGCAGCTCGCCGTGCAGCGGGTCGGGGCGGCCGTCGGGGCCGAGCGCCGGCAGCACGTCGAACTCGATCATGTCGACGCCGTGCCTGAGCGCCGCGTCGAAGCTCTCGCGCGTGTTGCCCGGCTCGATCAGGTCGGCGCCCTTGTGGCCGACGCGGCGCAGCGAGGCGGGGGCGGTCCGCGGTCTCAGCGCTGGCATCCGGGGCACCACCAGGTCGTGCGGTTGTCGTCGCCCTGGCCGCGCGCCTCGATCCGTGCGCCGCAGCGCGGGCACGGGCGGCCGGCGCGGTCGTAGACGTGGCGGTCGCTGCCGTGGCGACTCGGCGACTCCACCGCCGCGAGCATGCGTGGGCGCGCGTCGGCGATCACGGCGAGCGCCTCCGCGTCCGACACGTCGCGCACGCGCCGCCACGGGTCGAGCTGCGCGCCCCAGCAGCCCTCGGCCTTCCAGATGTTCCCCAGCCCGGCGACGATGCGCTGGTCGAGCAGCGCGTCGCCGATCCCACGCGTCGGGTCGTCGGCGCGCAGGCGCTTGAGGAAGGCGGCGGCGTCGAAGGCCGGCTCGGCCAGCACGTCGGGCCCGAGCGCGGCGAGCCGCTGGTCGAAGCGCGAGCGGCCCTCGGTCATCAGCTCCAGCACCGGACCGTCGAACTCGACCACCTCGTGCCCGCGAGCGCGCAGCACGAGCCACGCGCGGCGCGGCGCCCTGCGCCAGCGCGCGCCGTGGGGGTGCACCGCCCACGCGCCCGTCATGCGCAGGTGCGAGTGCAGCACGAGGTCGCCTTCGAAGCGCAGGAAGAGGTGCTTGCCGTGCGTGTCGACCGTCGTCACCGCGCGGCCGCGCAGCCGCTCGGGCCAGCAATCGCGCGCATGGCGCGGCTGCGGCGCGAGGATCTCGTCCGGCACCGTTCCCTCCAGCACCGGCCGGATGCGATTCGCCGCACGCAGGATCGTGTCGCCCTCGGGCATGGGTCCAGAGTAGGGCGCACCGCGGAGCGGTGTGCAAGGTTCCCGCGCGTTCAGGCGGGATCGATCGGCACGTCGGCCGGCGGCGCGATCTCCTGCGGCCGCTTGGGCGTCGCGTCGTCCCATGAGGCGAACGCCTCGCCGTCGCGCCCCTCGTGCTCGACGGCACCGCCGAGTGCGAGCAGGACGAGCCGCTCGGGCCGGCGGTTGACGAGCTGGCGGCGGACGCTGGGCGCGACGCGCGCGAGCCCGCCGGTCGCGAGGCGGTGCTCCTCGCCCTCGATCAGCAGCGACAGCTCGCCCGCGAGCACGAGGTAGACCTCCTCCTGGCGCTCGTGGCGGTGGATGCGTCCGGCCTGGCCGGGCTGAAGCAGGATCAGATTCAACCCGAAGGTGGAGACGCCGAGCTCTGCGCGCAGCCGCTGGAAGCGCTCGTCCGTGTCGAGGTCGAGCTGCGCGAATTCGACGCCGAACTCCATCGAAGGCGAGTCTATGCGCTCAGCGTCAGGCGGCGCGGGCCGGCGCGGAAGCCGACCTCGGCGAGCGCGGCCTCCCACGGCGAGCCCATCGCCGGCTCGCCGTCGACCTTCTCGAGCGCGATGCGTCTGATGCGGCCGGCGGTGGCGTGGTCGGCGAGCGCCTGGAGCGCCTGCGGGATGCGCGGGTCGTCGGCGCCGACGAGCGACTGCAGCGCCTTGCCGCCGCGCTCCAGGTAGAGGACCGGCTCGGAGCCGGCGAGCACGACGAGCGCGCCGGGGGTGCGGGACGGACGCCGCGTCGCCGCGTCGCCGTCGCGCTTCGGCCACGGCAGCGCAGCGCCGTAGGGCTGCGCGGGGTCGGTCGCGGCGAGCACGAGCGGGGGCGCCTCCTCGGGTGCCTTCTGCGCGCGCAGCCGCTCGACCGCGCCGGGCAGCGCGAACTGCGCGCCGCCGAGGCCCTCGACGAAGTAGCCGCGCCGTGCGACGCCGAGCGTCTCCAGCTGGCTGAGCTCGGGGTAGATCGCGGAGAAGCCGCCGGGGACGCCCTCGGCGAGCACCAGCTCGCGCGTCAGGATGCCGTAGCGCTCCAGCAGCAGCTCGGCGAGCGCACGGCGGCGGGCGCTCGGATCGATCGGCTGGGCCGGGACCTCGAACAGCCGCTCGGTGAGCGACCAGCGGCCCTGCACCTGCGCCTGTGCGCCGCCCCGGCGGGAGGAGAAACGGCGGCCGGCGCGACCGCCGGTGCGAGATGCGGCCCGCTGCGCTCGCGCGAGCGTGAGGCGCGGCGCGCGCAGCGGCGCGAACGCGTCGTTCGTCACGACGCCGGCCCAGGCGAGATCCCACAGCGCCTCCTGCAGCTCCTCGGGCGCGAGGTCGACGTCGATCAGCAGATCCGTGAAGAAGCAGGAGCCTTGCGCGAGGCGCGCCCGGACGGCCTCGTGCGACGGCTCGCTCGGGGGATCGCCTCTGTGCGGCGGCGGGCCGAGCAGCCCGGCATCCTCGCGGAAGTACAGGGCCACGCGCCCGTTCGTGCGCCCAAGCGCGCCGGCCCCGACCCACACCAGCTCGCCGCTCGCGCACAGCGCGTCCATCCAGGTGGCGGAGTAGGCGCCGACCCGGCGCGGCAGCACCTCGCGCTCCCACGTCTCCGGCGTCAGCGCGAGGCCTTGGAGCGGGATCAACTGCTCACGGAGCCGATCCACGCCCGCGCCGCCGGGCGGATGCTTGTCGACCCCCTGCCAACTCGGCAGGAACGCCGCGAACGCCCGCTTGTCTGCTGGCTCGATCTCCTTGCGCAGAACCGCGAGCGAGGCGCGGCGCAGGCGGCGCAGCACGTCCGCGTCGCACCACTCGCGCCCGCTTCCGCCGGGGCGCAGCTCGCCACGCACGAGCTCGCCGGCGCGCTCCAGCTCGGCCAGAGCCGGCTGCGGGTCGAGTCCGTAGCGCTCGCGCGGCTCGCTCGTCGCGAACGGGCCGTGCGTCTGCGCGTAGCGCCGCAGCAGGCGCACGAGCGCGTCCGGCACGTCGTCGAGGAAGGCCTGCGGCAGCCCGCCGGGCGAGACGACGCCCAACGCGTCGCGGTACAGACCCGCGTCGGCTGCGTCGATCCAACGCCGCTCCCCGCCGATTCGCACCAGCACGGCGCGCCGCTCGCGCTCCAGCTCGGACAGCAGCGCATCGGCGTCGATCCCGGCATGGACGCGCTGCATCGCCTCGGCGGCGGTCAGATCCCCCACCCGCCGCAGCACGTCGTGCAGCTCGTCGCGCGTCGCCGCGCGCGTGCGCTCGGAGCGGTGCTGGAGGTCGTCCTCGACCTGTTCGAGGGCATCCGCGTCGATCAGGTCGCGCAGCTCCTCCTGGCCGAGCAGCTCGCGCAGCAGGTCGCGGTCGAGCGACAACGCGGCCGCGCGCCGCTCCGCGTTCGGCGTGTCACCCTCGTACATATACGTCGCGACGTAGTCGAACAGCAGCGAGGACGCGAACGGCGAGGCGGTCGGCGTCTCGACCTCGACGACGGAGATCTCGCGGCGGTGGAGCTGGGTGAGGAGGTCCCTGAGTCCCGGAAGGTCGAGGACATCTCGGAGACACTCCCGATACGTCTCCAGGATGATCGGGAACTCGCCGTAGCGCTTGGCGACCTCCAGCAGCGTCTGCGACTTCAGCCGCTGCTGCCACAGCGGGGTGCGCTTGCCCGGGTACGCCCGCGGGATCAGCAGCGAGCGGCCGGCGTTCTCGCGAAAGCGCGCGCCGAACAGGGCGGACCCACTCAGCTCCGCGACGACCATGTCCTCCAGCTCGTCCGGCTCGATCAGCGCGATGTCGGCGCCCGGCGCCTCGTCCGCGTCGGGCAGGTGGACGATGATCCCGTCGTCGGACCAGATCGCGTCCGCCTCCAGGCCCAGCTGGTCGCGGATGCGGGCGGAGAGGGCCAGGCCCCAGGCTGCGTGGATGCGGCCGCCGTAGGGGCTGAGAACGCACAGGCGCCAGTCGCCGATCTCGTCGCGGAAGCGCTCGATCACGATCGTCTTGTCGGACGGGATCACGCGCGTCGCCTGCTGCTGCTCGGCCAGGTAGTCGAGCAGGTTGCGCGCCGCGAGATCGTCGAGGTCGTAGTCGGCCGCGAGCGTCTCGGCCGGCTGGTCGACGGCCCAGCGCGAGAATCTGCCGATCGCCTCGCCCAGCTCCTTCGGACGGCCGACGGAGTCGCCCTTCCAGAACGGGATCGCGCCCGGCGCGCCCGGCGCCGGCGTCACGACGACGCGGTCGCGGCCGATCTCCTCGATGCGCCACGACGAGGCGCCGAGCAGAAACGTCTGCCCGGGCCGCGCCTCGTAGACCATCTCCTCGTCCAGCTCGCCGACGCGGCGGCCGTCGGGGAGGGTGACCATGAAGAGGCCACGGTCGGGGATCGTGCCGGCGTTCGTGACGGCGAGCGCGCGGGCGCCTCTGCGCGGGCGGATCGTGCCCGCGACGCGATCCCACACGATCCGCGGGCGCAGCTCGGCGAACTCGGAAGACGGGTAGCGGCCGTCGAGCATGTCGAGCACGTTCTCCAGCTGCGCGCGGGACAGCTCGGCGTACGTATGGGTGCGCGTGACGAGCGCGTGCAGGTCGTCGACGTTCGTCGGCTCGTCGTCGTCCTGCGCGGCCGCGGCGATCGCCACGATCTGCTGCGCGAGCACGTCGAGCGGATTGCGCGGCACGACGGTCGGCTCGATCGCACCGTCGCGCATGCGTCTCGCGACGACCGCGCACTCCAGCAGGTCGGCGCGGAACTTCGGGAAGATGCGGCCCTTGGACGTGTCGCCGACGTTGTGCCCGGCACGGCCGATGCGCTGCAGCCCGGCCGCGACCGACTTCGGCGACTCGACCTGCAGCACGAGGTCGACGGCGCCCATGTCGATCCCCAGCTCCAGCGACGAGGTCGCGACGATGCAGGGGATCTCGCCCGCCTTCAGCAGCTCCTCCACGACGAGCCGCTCCTCGCGCGCGAGCGAGCCGTGGTGGGCGCGGGCGACCTCCACCGTCGGCTCGCCCTCCGGCGTAGCCAGCTCGTTCAGCCGCAGCGCGATCCGCTCGGCCGAGCGGCGGTTGTTGACGAACAGGATCGTCGAGCGGTGCTCCTGCACGAGCTTCAGCAGCTCGGGGTAGATCGCCGGCCAGATCGAGCGGCGCGTCGCCTCGGTGCCGCCGGAGAGCGGGTCGAAGTCGGGGACCCCGTTCCCGCCCGCCCCCGCGTCGGGCTCGACCATCGACTCGACCGGCACGTGGATCTTCAGGTCCAGCGGCTTGCGCACGCCCGTGTCGACGACGCGGCATCTGCGCCGCGGGCCGACCATGAAGCGCCCGACCTCCTCCAACGGGTTCTGCGTCGCCGACAGGCCGATCCGCTGCACCTCACGCCCGCCGTTCTGTTCCTGCGCGAGCGCGTCGAGCCGCTCCAGCGTCAGCGCCAGGTGCGCGCCGCGCTTCGTGCCGGCAACCGCGTGGATCTCGTCGACGATCGCCCACTCCGCCCCGCGCAGGATCTCCCGTGCTCTGCTCGTCAGCATCAGGTAGAGCGACTCGGGCGTCGTGATCAGCACGTCGGGCGGCTCGCGCAGCATCTGCTGGCGCTCTCTCTGCGGCGTGTCGCCCGTGCGGATCGCGACGCGCAGGTCGGCGCCGATGCCGGCGAGCGGCGCACGCAGGTTGCGCTCGATGTCGTAGGAGAGCGCCTTCAAGGGAGAGACATAGACGAGGCGCGTGCGGCGCGCGGCGCCGCTCTCAGCCTCGCGAGACGGCTTTCGCCCTCCGGTCACCGCAAGCGGAGACCTGCGAGCGACGTCACCGGCGAGCCGATCCAGCGCCCACAGGAACGCCGCGAGGGTCTTCCCCGACCCGGTCGGCGCCGAGATCAGGACATGCTCGCCCGTTGCGATCGCCGGCCACGCCTGCGCCTGCGCCTCCGTCGGCGCGTCGAACGCCCGCACGAACCACTCGCGCGTGCGCGGAGCGAACGCGTCGAGCGGCGAAGAGGCGGAGTGAGGGGACGCCATCAGCTCAGCCGAGCCTAGCGCTGAAGGAGCGTGATCTCTGCCGCCTTGAAGCTGAATCGTCGGAGGGTGTCACCCGTGGCATCCACGTCATGCGCTGTAGACGGACCTCCGTTCGGGCGGGACGATCATGCACATGTCAGAGCACGACACGTCAAGCGAGCGCCCTCCCGACGATGAGTCTGTCGCCGCCGCACGAACCGACGAAGCGCAATCGGAAGACGAGTTCGTGCTGCGCGACTGCCGTTACGGAACAGGCGGCGGCGTACCCGGTGTGGATCCAGACGACTGAATGTCGATCAAGCACTTGGTTCGCGGCGCAGGAAGCTAAGGCTCACCTCCAACATGCACATGCTATGCTATGCACATGCTCAATCGCCGAACGCAATTGCTCCTCGACGAGGATCGGTACCAGCGTCTCGACCGGCGGGCGCGCCACACCGGTCAGTCAGTTGCCGCCGTGATCCGCGAGGCGATCGACGAGAAGCTCGAGGCGGGAGCCGAGGCAGCGCGACGCGACGCCGGCACTTGGCTGCTGTCCCAACCCATCCCGGACACGCCGGAGCCCGATTGGGCCGAGTCAAAGCGAGCGATGCTCGACGCTGCCGGAGACACACCGGCGGCGTGAGGCGCTTCCTCTTCGACACGAACGTGTTCGTGTACGCGCTCGGGGGGACGGGGCCCTACCGCGAGCCATGCCGAGCAATCGTCGAGCATGCCTCAGCTGGCCGGCTCGACGGAGAAGCAAGCGCGGATCTCATCCAGGAGCTTCTCCACCAGCGAATGCGGCAGACCGGCGACCGCGTCCTCGCCGTCGCAACGGCGCGGCGGGTGCAGATCCTCTGCCAACTGCACGACGTCCAGGAAAGTGACGTCAACCTCGCGCTGTGGTTGTTCGAAACCCATACTCGCCTGACTGCACGCGACGCGACGTTCGCGGCCGTCGCGCTCAACCGCGGGGTCGATGCGATTCTCAGCGCTGATCGCGACTTCGACCAGATCCCGGGGCTCGAGCGCATCGACCCGCAAGACACCGCCAGGGTTTCAAGCTTGCTCAGCGACACCGGCTGAGCAAGCGCAACCGGGAGCAGTCCGCCGGTCGCGCGCGGTCTTGCTGGAGCCCCCTGCTGCTCGGCGCCGTCGCACAGCACCGACCCAGTTCACGAGAGGCTCTCCAGCGAGAGCTGTGCGCGACCCGGCGTACCGGTGACGCCGGGGAAACGCCGAGCCAACGCCCGTCAGAGCCCAGCGAGCAAACGCGCACGCACGAACACCGCATCGATCATCGGCTCCGTCAGCCGGCCGGTGAACGTGTTCTGCTGGCTCGGGTGGTAGCAGCCGAGGAGCGTGAGGCGGCCTGGCGACGGCAGCTCGGCGCCGTGACCGAAGCGGGGCTTGGGACGCGGAGTCGCCTCGCCAAGCGCGACGCGGGCGCGCAGCCCAGCCTCCCACGCGAAGCCACCGAGGCAGACGACCACCCGCACGTCGCGCAGCAGCTCCAGCTCACGCACGAGGTACGGAAAGCACGAATCCCGCTCGGCCGGCAACGGCTGGTTGGCCGGCGGAGCGCAGCGCACCGCGGCCGTCACGTACGCGTCGTGCAGCTCCAGCCCGTCGTCGCGCGAGCGTGACTCGGGCTGATTCGCGAGCCCGCAGCGCCACATCGAGGCGAACAGCCAGTCGCCCGAGCGGTCGCCGGTGAAGACGCGCCCGGTGCGGTTGCCACCGTGCGCGGCGGGCGCGAGCCCGAGCACCAGGATTCTCGCGGCCGGGTCGCCGAACCCGGTGATCGGCCGGCCCCAGTAGGTCTCGCCCGCGTAGGCAGCGCGCTTCTCGACAGCAACGCGCTCTCGCCACTCGACGAGCCGCGGGCAGCGGCGGCAGGCCACGACCTCGGCGTCGAGCGCGGCGAGCGCCGCCTCTGAGTCGGCCGTCACGCCGCGCAGCGTACGCCTACGCAGCCGGCGCGAGCGGCGGCGGCTCGAGCCCGAGCAGGCCGAACGCGAAGCGCTCGATCACCGGCTGCAGGTCGGCCGAGTGCTCGGGCTCGCCGAGGCGCAGCTGGCGCGAGACCAGTTCCGCGATCGCGCCGACGATCGCGAACGCGTCGACCGGGCTCTTGAAGCGCGGCATGACGCCCTCCTGCGCGTGCGTCTCGTTCTCGCGGAAGAGCACCTGCGCGAAGTTCGCGACGATCTCGTCGCGCCGCCGCATCGCCGCGGGCCCGGCGCCGATGATCTCGACGAGCAGCGTCTGCGACTGTGCCGGGAACTCGTCGATCACGACAAGGAACTCCCGCATCCCCTCGCGCATGCGCGCGACCGGGTCATCGCCCGCCTCGGCGACGGCGCCGAGGATGCGGGTGAGCAGGAGCTGGTTGGCCGCGTCGAACAGCGCGAGGATGCACTCCTCCTTGTTCGCGAAGTGCTCGTAGAAGGTCGCCTTCGACATGCCGGCGGCGCGGCTGATCGATTCGGCGCTCGCGTCGGCGTAGCCGGTCGCGACGAACACGGACGCGGCCGCCTCGAACAGGCGCTCGCGCTGCTGCGCGAGGCGTACCTCGAGTGGCGGGGCGTGACGGCCGCGCGGCACCGTCGGGCGGGTGGGGGTGCGATCTTGGCTGCTCATCGCAGGAATCGCAGGTGAGTGTAACTCTGTCCCCGCTCTGACGGTGACTGGCGCAAATACGCTATTTCCAGCGCATTCGCCGCACGCGCGGTCGGCGTGGCGGGGTGCGATGGCGCGCGACGGTGCGCGCACAGCGATGCGCGGCCGACTCGGCCCCCGCCGCGGCGGCGAAGGCGACGTGCAGCACGCCGTCGACGCACGTCTCGCGCCAGCGGTTCGCGGGGCTGCGTCTGCGGGCCTTGCGGGGAGCGCGCATGCGTGCAGTCTTGCCCGCGACCCGCCCGCCAGTCACCTGCCATGTCCGCAAGTGCACAGCTTCGACGCGCCTTCCCCGTGCGCGCGGACGCGCCTGTGAACTATCCGAGCGCGCGGCCGTACTGGCGCTCGTAGTACTCGCGGTAGTCGCCGGAGCGGATCGGCTCCCACCACCAGGCGTTCTCGCGATACCACGCGACGGTCTGGTCGAGCCCCTCGGCGAAGTGCACCTGCGCCTGCCAGCCGAGCGCTCTCAGCTTCTCGGAGGCGAGCGAGTAGCGGCGGTCGTGGCCGGGGCGGTCGGTGACGTACTCGATCAGCGACTCGTCGTTGCCGGTCAGGTCGACGATCCGCTTGACGACCTCGATGTTGGGGCACTCGTCGGGCCCGCCGACGTTGTAGACCTCGCCGGCCGCACCGTGCTCCAGCGCGTGCCCGATCCCGCGCCCGAAGTCCTCGACGTAGAGCCAGTTGCGCACCTGCATGCCGTCGCCGTAGACGGGCAGCTTGTCGCCGTGCAGCGCGTTGAGCACCATCAGCGGGATCAGCTTCTCGGGGTACTGGTAGGGCCCGTAGTTGTTGGAGCCGCGACAGATCAGCGTCTCCAGCCCGTACGTGTGGAAGTAGGAGAGCACGAGCAGGTCCGCGCCGGTCTTCGTCGCGGAGTACGGGCTCGACGGCTGCAGCGGGGACTCCTCCGTGAACGAGCCCTCGTCGATCGAGCCGTAGACCTCGTCGGTCGAGACCTGCAGGAAGCGCACGCCGGCCGTGCGCGCGGCCTCCAGCAGCACGTAGGTGCCGATCGCGTTCGTGCGCAGGAAGGCGTCGGGGTCCGCGATCGAGCGGTCGACGTGCGTCTCGGCGGCGAAGTTGACGACCGCGTCGACGCCCTCGATCGCGTCGGCGACGGCGTCGGGGTCCTCGATCGCGCCGTGCACGAAGCGCACCTGGTCGAGCGTGTCGTGCAGGTTCTCCTTGCGACCGGCGTACGTGAGCTTGTCGAGCACGACGACCTCGTCGCCGTGGTCGCGTACGCGCAGGCGCACGAAGTTCGAGCCGATGAAGCCGGCTCCCCCACAGACCAGAAGCTTCATGCGTGGACCCCCCGCTGTGCGAGATACGTGGTGAGCCCCTCCTGCCACGGCGGCAGCAGGGGTGCGTCGTCGCGCTCGCTGACGAGCGCGCTGAAGGGCGGCCGCGGCGCCGGGCGCGGCATGTCGGCGGTCGTGCACGGCAGCACCCGGCAGGCGATCCCGGCCTGCCGGAACGTCTCGACCGCGAGGTCGTGCCACGAGCACTGGCCTCCGCCGGCGACGTGGAAGATCCCCTGGGCTTCGGCGTCGTGGGCAAGCACGAGCAGCGCCGGGGCGAGGTGGGCGGTCGCCGTCGGGCAGCCGACCTGGTCGTCGACGACGGTCACCTCGTCGCGCTCCTCGCCGAGCGCGAGCATCGTCGCGACGAAGTTGCGCCCGCCGACGCCGAACAGCCACGAGGAGCGCACGATCGCGTGCGAGCCGCCGGCGGCCGTGACGGCCTCCTCGCCGGCGAGCTTCGACGCCCCGTACACGCTGTGCGGCGCGGGGATGTCGGACTCGACGTAGGCGGGCTCGTCGGCGGAGCGAGCGCCGTCGAAGACGTAATCGGTCGAGACGTGCACGAGCCGCGCGCCGACGTGCGCGGCCGCGTTCGCAATGTGGTCGGCGCCGAGCGCGTTGACGGCGTCGGCCCCGTCGGGATCGTCCTCGGCGCCGTCGACGTCGGTCCAGGCGGCGCAGTTGATCACCGCGTCGACGTGCTCGTCCGACAGCGCGGCGGCGACCGCCCGTTCGTCGGTCACGTCGAGGTCGCCGCGCGCGAGCGCGAGCACCTCGTCCCCGTTCGCCTCGGCGGCGGCGACGACGTCCTGGCCGAGCATCCCGCCGGCGCCGGCGACCAGTACGCGCATGCTCATATCCGGGGCGATGTCCGGCGAGGCTCGCGGGCCGGCTGACAAGGAAGCAGGACCGAAGGAATGCTGCGCATTTCGAGGTCCGATGACGCCGTCAGGCGGTTCGCGAGCCCGTCCGGCATCGTCACAGGATGCCGATTTCGCTGTTGTCGCCGACCATGAAGCGGTAGGCGCGCGGCTGGCGGTCGTCGCGGCGGATCGCGACGTTGCGGCCGAGCAGCGAGGACTCCATGCGGCCGTCGAGCCCGCAGACGGACGAGCCGGCGAGCAGGATCGAGTGCTCGACCTCGGCGCGCTCGATCGCGCAGCCTTCCGCGATCGCCGTATACGGCCCGATGTAGCAGTCGGTCAGCGTCGTGCCGGCGCCGATGATCGCCGGCCCGCGCACGCGCGACCGGATCAGCCGCGCGCCCGCTTCGACGATCACGCGCCCCTCGACGTTCGACTCGATGTCGAGCTCGCCGTCGATCCGCTGCTCGACGTTCTCGAGGATCAGCCGGTTCGCCTCGAGCATGTCCTCGAGTCTGCCGGTGTCCTTCCACCAGCCGGTGACGATGTGCGGTTCGACGCGGCGGCCCTGGTCGACGAGGTGCTGGATCGCGTCGGTGATCTCCAGCTCGCCGCGCGGCGACGGTTCGATCGCGCGCGCCGCGTCGTGGATCTGGGGCGTGAACATGTAGACGCCGACGAGCGCGAGGTCCGTCGCCGGCTCCTTCGGCTTCTCGACGAGGCGCTTGACGGTGTTGCTGCCGTTCAGCTCGGCGACGCCGTAGTTCTCCGGGTCGGGCACGGGTGTGAGCAGGATCAGCGCTTCGGGCTCGTTCGCGCGGAAGCGGTCGACCAGCTCCGCTATCCCGCCCTGCAGCAGGTTGTCGCCGAGGTACATGACGAACGGCGCGTCGCGCAGGAACGGCTCGGCGGTGAGGACCGCGTGCGCGAGGCCGAGCGGCTCGTCCTGGAGGATGTAGGTGATCTCGACGCCGAACTGCGAGCCGTCGCCCGCCGTCGCCTTGATCTCGTCGCCCGTTTCGGGCGCGATGATGATGCCGATCTCCTTGATCCCGGCCGCGGCCATCGCCTCGATCCCGTAGAACAGGACCGGCTTGTTGGCGACCGGCACGAGCTGCTTCGCGCTCGTGTGCGTGATCGGGCGCAGGCGTGTGCCCTTGCCCCCCGACAAGATGAGCCCCCGGAGCTGCTCCATGAGGCTCAGCGTACCGGGGGCCGTTGCGGCGTGCTGCCGACGCTCCCTGCGAAGGTGCGCCGGTAGGCCGTCGGCGTCGTGGAGGTGGCGCGGCGGAAGTGCTGGCGCAGGATCGCCGCCGAGCCGAAGCCGCAGCGCTGCGCGACCGCCTCGACCGGCAGGTCGCTGGCCTCCAGCAGCCGGCGCGCATGGTCGACGCGCTGGGCGTGCAGCCACTTGAGCGGGGTCGTGCCGGTCTCCTGGCGGAAGCGGCGGTTGAAGGTGCGCTCGCTCGTGCAGGCATGGGCCGCGAGCTGGGAGACGGTGAGCGGCTCGTCGAGGCGGGTGAGCGCGTAGGCGCGCGTGGCCTCGAGGCCGCCGTCGGCGGTTGGTGGGACTGCCCGCTGGATGAACTGCGCCTGCCCACCGCTGCGGTGGGGGGCGACGACCGTCTGGCGGGCAGCTTTGTTCGCGGCCTCCACGCCGTGGTCACGGCGCAGCAGGTGCAGGCACAGGTCGATGCCGGCGGCGACGCCGGCGGAGGTGAGCAGGTCGCCGTCGTCGACGTAGAGCACGTCCGGGTCGATCTGGGCTTGCGGGCACAGTTCCGCGAGCTGTGCGGCGTAGCGCCAATGAGTCGTCGCGCGGCGACCGTCGAGCAGGCCGGCGGCGCCGAGCGCGAAGGCGCCGGTGCAGATCGAGGCGAGGCGGGCGCCGCGGGCGTGAGCGGCGCGCAGTGCGTCGAGCACCGCCGGCGCCGGCGGCCACTGCTGGGGAGCGAAGCCCGGCACGATGACGGTGCCCGCCTCGGCGAGCGTACCGAGCCCATGCGAGGCGACGAGGGGGAAGCCACTGGTGGTGGGGATCTCGCCCGGCTCCGTCGCGCACAGCGTCAGCTCGTAGTCCCGGCCGAGCAGCTGGAACGGCGTCGCGAGGTCGAAGAGGACGACGTCTTCGAGCGCGAGGACGGCGATGCGATGTGCCATGGCGGAAATCATACGCACATTGTCATTCCTGCCACTGGTAAGCCTGCGCGCGGCGCGCGAGCATCGGAGACCGCCCGTCATCGACCGCCAGGAGCGACCGCAATGCAGCTCGACATCCTCATCTTCGACGGCTTCGACGATCTCGACGCGCTCGGCCCGAACGAGCTGCTGCGCCACGCCGCGCGAGCGGGCGCGCCGTTCGAGGTGTCACTCGTGACGCTCGACGGCGCCGACCGCGTCCTCTCCGGCGTCGGCACGACGCTGATCCCCGACCGCCGACTCGCCGAGCGACCGGACCTGGTGCTCGTGCCCGGCGGCGGGCTGCTCGACGGCAGCCCGACCGGCGTGCTCGCGGAGATCGAGCGCGGCGCGATCCCGACCGAGCTCGCACGCCTGCACGCCGACGGCGTCACGATGGCCTCCGTCTGCACCGGCGCGTTGCTGCTCGCCGCCGCCGGCCTGCTCGCCGGCCGGCCGGCGACGACGAACCGCCTCGCGCTGGACCGCCTGCGCGAGACCGGCGCCGAGGTGATCGACGAGCGCGTCGTGGACGACGGCGACATCCTCACCTCCCAAGGCGTCACCGCCGGCATGGACCTCGCGCTGTGGCTCGTCGAGCGCGAGCGCGGCGCGGAGTTCGCCGGCGCGCTGGCGCAGGGCGTGGAGTACGAGCGGGCCGGGAGCGTGTGGCGGCGCGAGAGCGCGGCCGCCTGACCCGATCTGTGTCGTCCAGGGTCGAGATCTCGACCCTGAGTGACGCACCTGCCGGCTAGTACGTGCCGCCGAGCTTCGCGTGGTCCCAGCTGACCGGCGGCTCGGCGGCCACCAGCCGCATCGCGACCCGCTTGGGCGCCTGCGACGCGATCATCGCGAGGACCGGTTCGGGGAGCGGATCGAGCCCCGTGTAGCGGCGGAACAGCTCCTCGCCGAAGGCGGAGACGGTCTCCAGGTCGCGGTGCAGCTCGACGCGCGCCTTGACCATCACGCCGCGCAGCTGCTCGTACGACGTGCCCGCCTCGACCTGCCACGTCGCGCGCGGGTCGCGCTCCACATTGCGTACCTTCTGCGATCTCGCATACGTCCACGCCCACGGCTCGCCGTCGCGCACGGTGAACCACAGCGGCATCAGGTGCGGCCAGCCGTCGCGCCCGGCCGTCGCGAGGATCAACGTGCGCTGCTCGTCGAGGAAGGCCGCCAGCTCGGCGTCGGTCATGCGGATCTGGTCGCGGCGGCTCACGGCGCGCCAGCGTAGCGGCCGGTCACGTGGCCGGCGCCGGCTGCGCGAACGCGACCTCGACCGCGCGGCGATGGAGGTCGGCGAGGCGCTCCAGCGCCTCGCCGGCGCGAGCGGCGTGCCCGGCGGCGTCGAAGCCCTCCGCGCGGGCATCGCCGGTCAGCACGAGCGCGAGCGTCTCCCATAGCTGCCGCTGTGCGGTCAGCAACAGCGTCAAGCCCTCCAGCTCCACCACGCGGCTGAGCGGCGAGTAGCCGCGCATGCGGCCGTTGAGCTTCAGCCGGCCGGCTTTCTCGGCCGCCCATGCGGCGCCGACCTTGAATCGGTCGGGAGCGACGTCGAGCCGGCGCATGACGTCGAGGAGCGCGGTGCGCTCGTCGATCGCCTGCTGCTGCACGGCGGCCAGCCCCGGGCCGAACTCGCTCCCGCGGTTCGAGCCGTACGAGCGCTTCGCGAGCTCGACGACGCCGGTCGCGCTCGCTAGGCGGTCCTGCAGGTAGATCCGCAGCGGCTCCATGATGGGCGTGTACCCGCCCGGGGCCGAAAGCTACGCCGCGGCCAGATGCGCAGCCGCTTCGCGCACGGCGGCGCGGGCATCCTCGGGCTCCAGCACGGCGGCGTCGCCGGCCTCCTTGAGCACCTCGCGCACGAGCCAGGCGACGCCGGCAAAGCTCAGCTCGACGACCACGGACCCGTCCGACAGCTCCTCCATCACGGTGCGCTCCTCGCGCGCCCAGCGCGCGCGCTCGGGCGAGATCCACAGGCGCGCGCGGCGCGAGGCGGGCACCTCGCCGGTGCGCGGCCAGCCGTCGACGTCGGCTGCGGGGTCGACCTCGGAGCGCGGCTCGAAATGCTCGTCGGTCACGGTCGCGGACTTGATGCGATCGAGCCGGAAGTGCCGGACCGCCTCCTTGTCGGGGTCGAACGAGGCGACGTACCAGCCCTCGCGCCCGTTGATCAGCGCGTAGGGCTCGACGATGCGCTGGGAGAACTCACCCTCGTTCTCCTTGAAGTAGTCGATCGCCAACAGCCGCTGGCCGGCGATCGCGCGCGAGACGATGCCCGCGACCAGCGAGTCATCGCCGCCCGACGTCGCGACCTGCAGGCCCTCGCGGATCGGGTCCTCGCCGAGCGCCGCGACGACCTTCTCGCGCACCGAGGCGAGCGAGCCCTCCGGGATGTGCTCGCCGATCAGGTCGATCGCCGCCACCAAAGCCTTCGCCTCGACCGGCAGCAGCCGCGCGGGGCGCGCGAACGAGTCGCCGTACGCCTCCGGGTCGACCTCGATCATCCCGTCCTCCTGCACCTCGGCGTAGAGAACGTAGGAGCCGGCGCCGAAGTTGACGACGTTCAGCACGCCGATGTCCTCCTCCAGCTCCTGCTCGGAGATCTGCAGGCGCTCGCAGACCTCGGCGGCGGCGATGCGCCGGCCGGCGCGGCCGTTCTGGATCAGGATCGAGGCGAGCGTGACGAGCCGCGCGAAGCGCTCGGGGCGGATCGCGGCGGCCTCGCGGCGGCCGTTTCCGTTCGGCTCCGCCTCGACGGCGGCATCCCCACCGCCCGCGCCCGCCGCGGCCGGGGACGCCAGCTCCAGCTCCCCGCGGTGGCGCTCGGCGAGCAGCGCGAGCCGCTTCTCCAACTCCTCCGCCAGCTCCGGCGGGCCGACGAGGCGCGCGTGCTCGCCGAGTCCGAGCACCCATGCGACGAGCTGGCGGGAGTCGGCGTACTCCGTGGCGAAGATGCGGTCGCCGCTGCCGTCGTCCGCCGGACGCATCTCGCCATAGCGGCCGAAGTGGCGCTCGATCTGCCAGCCGATCTTCTCGCCGATGCGCACCTCGGCGGTGCCGAGCGGCTCGCCGAACTGCCACTGGATCCGATTGGCGTAGGCGCGCGGATCGAACTCGTCGGGACGCTGGAAGTCGTGCTCGGCCTTCGAGGCGTAGGCGACCTTGCCGCGGATGCGCGAGAGGCGGAAGACGCGGATGTCCTCGCGCTCGTGCGCGCGGCCGACGAGGTAGAACTGGCCGCCCTGGAACAGCAGCTGGTAGGGGTCGACCTTGCGCGAGCCGAGCTCGTCGCGCTGCATCGTGTAGTAGTCGAAGACGATCGTCTTGCGGCGGAAGATCGCCGTCTCGATCTTCGCCAGCCGCTGCGACAGGTCATGGCCGCCGGCCGATGCCGTGATGCCGAGCGCGATCGAGCGCTGCTCAGGCGCCTGCAGCGGGTTCGAGCGGCCCCACGAGATCTGCTGGAGCGCGAGCCGCAGCGGCTCGGCGTAGGCGAACTCGCCGTCGAGCAGCGACAGGGCGGTCTGCAGGCCGGCCAGCTCGGCGTCGGTGAACTCGATCGCCGGCAGGTGGAAGTTCTCCGGCGGCAGCGAGTAGTTCTCCTGCTCGGCGAGCCCTTCGACCGGCTTGTCGACGGAGAGCTGGATGCCGAGCGCCTCCAGCTCCGAGCGGTCGGCGTAGAAGCGCCGCGCGAACGCGTCCTCGTTCATCGCGCTGTAGCCCTCGACGTCCCGCCGGATCTCGGGGGCGGTGACGGGGCGCCGCTCGGCCATCAGGTAGCTGATGAGCGAGAGCTGACGGATGAGCTTCTCGGTGTCCTTCGCCATGCGGTCGGGACACCTTAGTCAGCGGGCGTTCCCCGCCTCCCCGCGCATCCGCGACGCACCCGCAATTTGCGGGCTTTGTCGGGTGCGAACCGACGGGCGATCGGTACGGTTGCCACATGGCGGCCGATCGCAGCGCGCTCGTGACGGGAGGGACCGGCGGCCTCGGCGCCGCGGTCGTGACGCGTCTGCTCGACGACGGCTGGCGCGTCGTCGTGCCGTGGGTCGCCGAGCGCGAGCTGGAGCGCGCGGAGCAGCGCGACGGGCTGGAGCTGGTGCAGGCGGACCTGTTCGAGCAGCAGGCGGTCGCGAACGCGACCGCGCTGGCGGCGGGGAGTGAGGCAGCGCCACTGCGGGCGGTCGTCAACCTCGTCGGCGGCTTCGCGCAGGGCGCACGCGTGGCGGAGGAGCCGATCGAGTCGTTCGAGGCGCAGCTGCGGCTCAACCTGCGCCCGACCTACCTCGTCACGCAGGCGGCGCTGCCGCATCTGGTGGCGGCCGGCGGCGGATCCATCGTGTGCGTCGGCACGCGCGCGGCGTTGCAGCCGTTCCCCGGCGCCGCCGGCTACGTGTCCGCGAAGGCCGCCGTGATCGCGTTCGCACAGGCGGTCGCGGTCGAGTACCGCGACGAGGGCGTGCGCTGCAACGCGCTGCTGCCGAGCGTGATCGACACGCCCGCAAACCGCGCCGCGATGCCGAACGCCGACTTCGGGAAGTGGGTCGCGCCGGGCCAGTTGGCAGCGACGATCGCGTTCCTCTGCTCCGACGACGGCGCCGCCACCAGCGGCGCCGCGATTCCCGTCTACGGCCGCGCCTGACGCGCCGGCGGCGGTTCCTGGGCCGGCGCCTCGTCGGCCACGGCCCCCCCGGCTACGGCATGCAACGCGCTCGACAACTCGGCGCGCGAGCCGATGCGCAGCTTGAAGTACGCGTTGCGCAGGTGGAACTCGACCGTCTTGGTCGAGACGAACAGCGCCTGCGCGATCTCGCGGTTCGTCAGCCCGCGCTCCGCCAGCTCGGCGACGCGCCGCTCGCTCGGCGTCAGCGCGTCGATGCCGCGGACCGCCGGGCGCCGCGGGCGCGCGCCGGCGGCGACCAGCTCCGCGCGCGCAGCGCCGGCGAGCGCACTCGCGCCGGCGTGGTGGGCGATGTCGAGCCCCAGGCGCAGCGTCTCGCGCGCCGCTGTCCGTTGCCCAGCCGTTCCCTGCGCCGCGCCGAGATCGATCAGCACGCGCGCCAGCTCGAGCTGCGCCGGCGAGCGCTCCAGCGACGTGACAGCCTCTTGCAGCAGCGCGAGGCGCTCGGCGCCCTCGGCGACGAGCCCGGCGGCGCGCAGCGCGGTGCCGAGCGCGCGCGGAGAGCCGAAGGCGCGCGCCAGCTCGACCTCCTCTGAGGCCAGCGAGCGCGCCTGCTCGGCGCGCCCGAGCCGCATCGCGGCGATCGCCGCCTCCGAGCGCCATGCCAGCACGCCGGGATTGGGCGCGGGGACGGCGAGCTGCCGGCGCCCGCACTCGAGCAGGTCCTCGAGCGCACGCTCGACGCGACCCTCCGCGAGCCCCAGACGCGCGCGCGCGAACAGCGACCAGTTGTACGTGAAGTGCGCGTCCTGGCCCTCCTCGGGCACGCCGACGAGCGCCTCGGCCTCGGCGTGCTCGCCGCGGTCGATGTGCGCGAGCGCCATCCAGCCGTGCGCGAACGGGCGCACGAGCACCATCAGCGGCACGCGCTCGAGCCCGCCTTCGAGATCCCCGAGCGCGCTCGTCAGGTCGCCGCGCAGGTAGCGCGAGGCTCCGCGCACGGTCGACATGACGGCGAAGCCGATCACCGACCCGCGTCTGCGAGCGTCCTCCAGGCCCGCGCTCGTGGTCGCCTCCACGTAGTCGAGCGCGTCGCAGAACAACAGTGTCGCGACCGAGCCCGCCCACGCGACGCCGTCGGCCGTCGCCTCGCGCAGCAGCTCGCCGCCGGCGTGCGCAAGGCGGACCAGCTCGACGACCTCGTCATACGGGGCGTTGCCGAGCATCGCGTGCTCCAGCGCACGCTGGGCGAGCAGCTCGCGCTGAGCGGGCGTCGCCGCCTCGGTCGATCCCGCCAGCAGCTCGCGGAAGCGCGTCTGCGCCGTCTCGCGCGTGCGGAAGTCGAGCCGCGCGGCGCCGAGGTAGCCGGCCGTGAGCTGCTCTTCGAGCACCGGGTCGGCGCCGTCGAGCACACGCAGCCCTTCGTCGAACGCGCTGGCGGCGGCCGCGTTGTCGCCGGCCGTGTAGAGCGCCTGGCCGAGCTGCGCGAGTGCATGCGCACGGGCGTCGGGGCGCTCGAGCAGCGCGACCGCCGTGCGCAGCCGCTCGACCGCGCTCGGCAGGCCGGCGAGCGCCTCGGCGCGCCCGAGATCGACGAGCAGCTCGGCGCGCTCCGCCTGCGGCGGCGACTCGTCGAGCGCGCGCAGCAGGAAGCTCGCAGCCGTGTCGGGCGCGCCGCCGGCGAGCGCGCGTCTGGCGGCGGCGTGCAGGCACGAGACGACCCACGGCGCGCCCAGCGGGAGCGTCTCCAGCAGGTGGGCGGCGGCGCGTTCGTCGGCGTCCGCCATGCCGCCGGCGCGCAGCAGCTCCGCGGCCGCGAGGTGCAGCCGGCCGCGCTCGGCGGCCGGGATCCCGAGGTAGACGGCCTGGCGCACGATCGGGTGGACGAAGCCCAGCTCCGGCGCCGGGTGCAGCACGTCGGCGCCCGCCAGCTCGTCGGCGGCGGTCGCGGCATCGTCGGCGCCGAGCCGCGCGAGCGCGGCGGCGTGCGCGAGCGAGACGCCGTCGCCGAGCACGGCGACCGCATGCGCAAGCGCCGGCGCCCCCGGCGACAGCCGCCGGATGCGCGCGTCGACGGCGCGCGAGATCGTCAGCGGCCCGAGCCCCTCGACGCCGACGTGCTCGGAGGCCGGCTCGATCCCGCTGCCGTCCAGCTCCGACAGCAGCTCGCGCAGGAAGAACGGGTTGCCGTTCGTGACGCGCGCGCAGGTGGCGCAGAAGTCGTCGTCGGCATCCGGCAGGCGGCGCCGCACGATCGTCGCGATCGCCTGCTCGCTGAGCGGCGACAGCTCGAAGCGCAGCGCGAGCGGATGCGCCGCGAGCGCGCTCAGCGCATCGCCGCTGCCGGCGCCCGCCGCGGGCCGCGGGCGCGCCGTCAGCACGAGCGCGAGCGGCAGATCCTCGATCCGCTGCGCGAGGAACAGCAGCGCCCGCAGGGAGGCGTCGTCGGCGCTGTGCGCGTCGTCGACGGCGATCAACAGCGGCCGGCGCTCGGCGATGTTCGCGGCGACCCAGTGGAGTCCGTGCAGCAGCGAGAACTCCGGCGCGCTGCCTTCGCGGCCCGTCACGTCGCCGGACAGCAGCGGGGCGGCGTGCGCGGCGGCACCCGCGAGCACGCGTCTGCGCTCGCGCGGCCCGGCGGAGGACAGGTACGGCTCGAACAGCTGCAGCGCGACGCCGAACGGGAACTGGCGCTCCAGCTCGCCGCCGCGCGCGCGCAGCACCGTCATCTCACTCGCCTGCGCGTGCTGGACGGCGTGAGCGAGCAGCAGCGTCTTGCCGATCCCGCCGGCGCCCTCGAGCAGCACGACGCGACCTTCTCCGGCCGCCGCGGCCGCGATCGTCTCCTCCAGCGCGGCCAGCTCGCGGACGCGCTCCAGCGGAGCTTCGATGCTGGATGGGCCCCCCGCAGAGCTCACGGCGCCAGCCTACCGCTCGGACGGGCGACCGGGGACACGCGTGGACGGTCGCGCCC
>Ga0265334_10000036_pt1 | contig 104422 bp, 86 predicted proteins | sample 42023metaG_FD_192442 | JGI IMG/M metagenome (GOLD analysis project Ga0265334, IMG submission 192442) | Rhizosphere microbial communities from Carex aquatilis grown in University of Washington, Seatle, WA, United States - 4-20-23 metaG | ecosystem: Host-associated > Plants > Roots > Rhizosphere...
CTGCGCCGAGCACCGCAGGACGAGGCGGATTCCGCCCGCGCAGCGGGGCGAGGCATGACGCCGAAGCCTTCATCGTCACGGCAGGGATGCCGTGTCGATGAAGCCCGCCTCGGCCGAGGAGCACAGGGCACCGACTCGCGCGCTTTTTGCGAGGCGGCGCAGTCAGGGGGCGCTTTTCTTTGGTGACTTTCTTTGCGCGTGCAAAGAAAGTCACCCGCCCAACAGGGGCGGAACAAAAAACCTCAAAGCTCCACTGCGTTCAGCAGGCGAAGTCCGCGACAGCGGGAAACGGTGGGTTACGCTGCAACGCGACCAACTCGCCATTAAGCCCTCATAATGACCGTCTCACAGGTCAAACCGTGGAGAGTCCCGTAGCATAGGCGAGGGCTTACCTCGCTGTGAGTTATGCATCTCCACGCTCACCAGCTGCGCCAAACTTTTGAAGCTCTCTGCCATACTATTGATAGAAGCGGTACACACTTGGTGAACTCTTCCTTACCCAAAAAAATGGCTTCGCAGCATTGGGAAAAGCGAAATGCAGTGGCAGCACGAAAACACAAACCATTCCGACGTAGCTTAGCGACATGCCAAATACGGCAAGGACCATATCTATTGCAACGTATACCAGCGGCACATGATGTGGCTGTGGTCCAAACAGGTACTCCGATACTCGAAAAGCACCAGCGATGCCGAACAGCAAAGAAGCCAGCAACGCGATCACTGTAGCTGCGAAAAACAATGTGCGCTGAAGTATGACTGGCATCGAAATGCCTAGCGCCGGCGTTCAGCCGCATACGAGCGCGAATGCGTCGGCGGAAACGTATAGTTAGATTTCAGTTGGGAATCCATCAAAACTGTTTCAGCAGTTCTTGCCGCTTTTCTTCGTATTCTTGCTTGGTTATCAGTCCCGCCTCAAAGGCTTTCTCTAACTGCTCCAATCGTGAAGGAAGGTCACCGGCGTCCTGGCGTGGAGCGCCATTGGCTGTCGCCTGCGTAAGAACAAAGCGAACGTCGTTCGAAACGAGGACGGTTGAGACGCCAGTGACACCGTTGTACGCCACTGACTCATAAAAAGTACTTGGGTTGACTACGGCAAAGCGCTGCCCTCGCTTCCTGGAGAGCTCCTCAGCAATTTGAATGAACACCGTTTTTGCGACCGATACCATTTCAGCGGACTTATCAGTGAACGTATACGAACCATATTTAACCGTGAGATATGCGGCGTTTTCGCCAGTATCGCGCGCAAAATAATCAGTCTTGTGATCGTGATGTACCCACTGGTTAGGATCAATAGAGTCGCGTGGTGCTACGGTTCCACATGAAATGAGAAACAAGGCCAGTAAAATCGCCAGTCTCGGTCTCATAATTAGTTCCGGAAATCCAGGTTATTGGGTGACCCGCGCAGCGCGGTAGGGTGGATAGAGCATAGCGAAACCGACCGCTTTATCTAAAAAAACCGCCGCCGCTTAAACCAAAGAAACATCGCCAACCCAAGAAAAACAATAAGGCTCAGCGCCACCGGATAACCATATCGCCAATGCAACTCCGGCATATCCTCAAAGTTCATGCCCCAGATACCTGTGAGCAGCGTCAACGGCATGAACACCACCGACATCACGGTGAATATCTTCATGATCTCGTTGGTGCGATGGCTGGTCACCGCGAAATAGAGCTGCACAGCAGCTTCGAGATCGCGTTCGAGATCGGTGGCGTGGTTGCGCACACGCGTGACGTGCTCGATGAGGTCGTGGATACGCACTTCCTCCGCGGTGGTCCAATCGATACTGGTACCGCGCCGCCACGCGTCGAGCGCTTCGAGCTGGGCTTCGCTGAGCGCTTCCAGTCGCCGCACTTCACGCCGGCCGACCAGCAGCGCGCTCCAATCGGACATGTTGGTGCTGACGTCCAGCAAATCGTCCTGCAGCTGCGTGAGATGGTGGTCCAGCGGGTCGCGGATGGCGAGGAAGCGATCGACCATCGCATCGAGAATCTGGTGCGTGAGTCCGAACACCGACAACGAGCCTTTCATGCGCGCGTAAGTGAGCCGGCGTTTAGTGTCTTCGAAGCTGATGTTGCCGGCCGCCCGCACCGTAATCAGCAGGCGCTCGAACAGAAAGAACGCGGCTACGCGGGTTTCCAGCGGAAAGGGGCGTTCGTTCGGACCCAACCCCTCGAAGATCAGCAGATCGTAAGCGTCGCTGCGGTCGAAAAACGACGGATGGTTCGCATTCTTGGAGTCGAGCACATGCTCGAAGTCCACTTCGACGCCGAGCAGCGTACGCGGATACTGCTCCCAGCCCTCCGAAGCGCTGCGCAGGAAATCGATCCAAACCAGTCCCTCGGCCGGCATGCGCTCGATCGAGTCGTACTGGACCGGCTGCTGCCCGGCGACGAAATGGTAGATCTCCACGCGCGGAGGCTCCAGAGCGGGTGCCCCTTCCTCTCGCGAGGAAGGGATCTTCGACATCCTTACTTCAGGAGTTCCTCGATCGCCGCGCGCTCCTCGCGCAGTTCGGTTTCGGTGGCATCCATGCGCGAGCGCGAAAACGCGTCGACTTCGAGGCCCTGCACGATTTCATATTTACCGTCCTTGCATACACAGGGATAGCCATAGACGAGGCCCGGCTTGATGCCGTAGCTGCCGTCGGAGGCGACGCCCATGCTGGCCCATTTGCCGTTGGTGCCGAGCGCCCAGTCGCGCATGTGGTCGACGGCCGACGACGCAGCCGACGCGGCCGATGACAGGCCGCGTGCCTTGATGATGGCCGCACCGCGCTGCTGCACAACGGGAATGAAATCCTTCTCAATCCAGGCTTGATCGACGAGCGACTTCGCGGCCTTGCCCTTGACGGTGGCATGCGAGATATCCGGATACTGGGTGGCGCTGTGATTGCCCCAGATGATCATCTTTTCAATGTCGGTCGAATGCGCGCCGGTCTTGGCGGCGAGCTGGCTCAAAGCGCGGTTGTGGTCGAGGCGCACCATCGCCGTGAACTGCTTCGGATCGAGCTTGGACTTGGCGTTCTCGCGCGTAATCAGCGCATTGGTGTTGGCGGGGTTACCGACCACAAGCACCTTGATGTCGCGGCTGGCCTTGTTGGCGATGGCCTTGCCCTGTACGGAGAAGATCGCCGCGTTGGCGGTCAGCAAGTCCTTGCGCTCCATGCCGGGGCCGCGCGGGCGCGCACCGACCAGCAGCGCGTAATCGGTGCCGTCGAACGCTTCTTCCGGGGTGGCGGTGGCGACGATGCTACTGACCAGCGGGAATGCGCAATCGTCCACTTCCATCACCGTGCCCTTGAGCTTTTCCAGTGCATCGGGGATGTCGAGTAATTGCAGGATTACCGGCTGATCCTTGCCAAGCATGTCGCCGGAAGCGACGCGGAAAATGAGCGAATAGGCGATCTGGCCGGCGGCGCCGGTGATGGCTACGCGGACGGGCTTTTTCATTGGCATGAAACTCCGGGTGTCAGGGACGAAGATTGAGACGCGGATTATGCCGCAAGATCACGGCGCTCCGCCTGCCGGGCGGCGACTCGGCGGCTACTGGGTTCCGCTGATTAAATTTTTTGAGCTTCGCGCCGCTAATCCGTTCAGGACTTCTTTCGGACCAGCCCGGCTGGCACGAGACTCAGCTACGGATGCCAGAGTGAAACCAGAAATATCATCGCCCAGGCCGCCCGCCGCTGCGCCGGATGGGGGTCACTCGATCTTGGCAACGGTCGAGGAAACCTTGCATGGCGGTTTCGCGATGATGCGCTTTCCGGCCGATCTGGAACGGCGCTATCTGGACGACCGCTTCGGGCACCGTAAACACGAAACATTGGTCGGTGGTCTGATCGCATTGGTGCTCTTCGATCTGCTCATCGTCGCCGAGTTCTTCGCCATACCCGACGTGCTCAATCTGGCGATCTGGCTGAAGCTCGGCGTGGTGAGCCCACTATCACTGATTGTGCTGCTGACGCTGGACAAACTACCCGGATCGCGATTTCTCGATCCGGCACTGTGTCTCATCCTGGCGCTGGCCACCGGCACGCTGATCGTGCTCCTGCGCAAGACCCATGCGCCGCACGCGGCGTTTTTCCACTCCGCGCTTGCCGTGGTGCTGGTCATGGCCAATTCGCTGTTGCGGCTGCGCTTCTGGTACGCGCTGGCGGCATCGCTCGCAATCTGCACCGGCTACACATTGGGCCTCGGCATCACCGGATCGGCTGCCCCGCAGGCGCTCGCAGCGAGCGACGCGATCCTGCTGCTGTGCGGCGCCGGCACGCTGATCAGCAATCGCGCCCGCGAACGCGGCGAGCGCCATGATTACCTGCGCGCTCTATGCCGGCATCTGCGCGCGGCGGCAACATCGGACGCTCGCACGACCGACGCGCTGAACGGTATCCACGACCGGCGCAGCTTCGATCTGCATCTTGAACAGCGCTGGTTCGACTGCCGCAGCCACGAACTGCCGATGTCGCTCCTGCTGATCGAGGCCGATGTGGGCACGGAAGCCTCGCAGGTGCAGCAGATCGCAGCCATTGTGAAGTCCAGCGTCCGTCATGCTGGCGATCTGGCCGCGCATCTGGGTGGCGCCCGCTTCGCGGTCACTTTGCCAGCGCTCGCCGAGAACAAGGCTGCCGAAGCCGCCGAACAAATCCGGGCGGCGGTCGAACGTATCCAGATTCCACTGCGCAACGGACGCAGCGGCGATGTAGTGACCGTCAGCGTCGGCACTGCCGTATCGGCCAGCGGCCATCCGGGATCGCCGCATTCACTGATCGAAACCGCGGAAGAAGCCCTGAGGCGCGCAAAAGCCGCCGGCGGCAACCGCACCGAAGGCGCCGCGACTGTTGCCGCCGGAGAGCACCGCGTAGCGGGCTGAACGCGCTTCCGTCGGGCAAGCGCGAGGCCGCGCCGTCAACTATCACCACCTTAACTTCAGCCGGAAGCCAACACCTGCCGTGGCGGCGTGCGCAGCGTTCCGCGCAACGATAGCCAGCCGGTCAAAGTGACGATGACACAGCCTGCGACGGCACCCACCAGCCATAGCAGCGGTCGCGGGCCGTAGGGAATCTCGAATACTCGCACCGCCAACGTCCACGCCAGTGCCTGCGCGCCGAAGGAAGCGACCGCGCCGGCCAGCAGGCCAAGCACCGCGTATTCGGCGATGAGGCCTTGCATGATGATCCGCGACGAGGCGCCGAGTGCGCGCAACACGCCGGTTTCACGCACACGCTCGGCGCGCGACCCCTCGATAACAGCAAGCATGACGACAAGTCCCGCAAACAGCGCGAACGACAGGATGAATTCGAGCGCATGCACGATGCGCTCCATAATGCCGCGCACTTGCACCAGTGCGGCATCGAGATCGATCACCGTCACGTTCGGGAAGGCACGTATAAGCTCGCGCAGCAACGAACGGTCGCCGGCCGGTAGATAGAAACTGGTGATCCACTGCGCGGCGCCGGTGCTTTCGAGCGTGCCCGGCGGCGCAACGAGAAAAAAATTCGGGCGGAAGCTGTCCCATTTAACCTTACGCTCGTTGTATACGCTCAGCGTCAGTTGCTGGCCGGCGATGTCCAGCGTCAAGGTGTCACCGAGCTTCAGCTTGAGCCGCTCGAATGCGTATTCGTCGGCGGAAATCCATGGTTTGTCGCGCGCGTTCGCATCCCACCATTGGCCTTGCAAGAGCTCGTTGTCATCGCCAAAGCGCTCAGTCCATGACAGGTTGAACTCGCGATTGATCCAGCGCCGTGTGTCCGGATCACTGAAGCTGTCGGAGGTGACCGGCTTGCCGTTGAGCGCCACCAGCCGTGCGCGTTCCATCGGCCACAGCGTCAGATCACCGTAGCCGTGCGCCTTGAAAAATGCGCGCAGCGGTTCCACTTGCGCAGGCTGGATGTTGATGAGGAACTGGTTCGGCGTGCGCGGCGGCAACCGGTTCTGCCAGCTCGCGAGCAGATCCTGACGTACCACTGTAACCAATAGCAGCGCCAACATCGCCACACCCAGCGCGACGATCTGTGCGATTGCGGCGCCACGGCGCCGCACCAAGTTACCGAGGCCGAATCGCCACGCAATTCCGGCACGTGATCGCAGCGGCGCCAACGCGCGCAATAGCAACCATGCGCACAATGCGAGCGCGGCAGCGGTAAATCCGGCGCCGCCGAGCACGTAAGCCGCGAGTTTCAATTCGCCAGCCTGCAGCCACAACATCGCAGCGACCGCGGCAATCGCGGCCAGCACGCTGAGCACGACACGCGAAGGCAGATCGGCGGCACGCTGGAACACGCGCACGGGTGGCGTCTCGATCGCCGCAAGCATCGCCGGCAATGCAAAACCGGCCAGTAGCAAGGTCACCAGCACGAGCGCAGGGATCACCGGCAATAGAATTGCCGCTGGCAGCACTACGTGCAGCGCCGGTCCGGCAACAGACGCCGCGGCGGCTTGGATCGCAAAACCAAGCAGCGCGCCGCAGGCGCTGCCGCCGCCGCCGAGCAACACGATCTGCAGCACCAGCATGCGGCGCAGGAAAGCATGCCGCGCACCAAGACATTTCAGCAGTGCAATCTCATCGCGCAACCGCTGTGCGTGCTGTCGCGCCGACAGCGCTATTGCGCTGGCCGCGAGCAGCAGCGTCGCCAGCACCGCCAGATTGAGAAAACGGCGTGCGCGGGTCAGCGACTCCTTGATGTCCGGACGCGCGTTCTGCGGATCGATGAAGCGTGTACCAGCCGGCAGAGCAACGGCCTGCGCTTTCGCGACCGCCTGCGGTGAACCCGCGAGTTGCACCGCGTAGCTGACGCGGCTGCCGGGACCGAGCAACTGCGTCCCCGCGAGATCGTCAGCATTCATTAGCAGCTCCGGCGCAAGATCGCCGAAGGTACTGCCGCGTCCCGGCTCATCGGCGATCAGTGCAGTCACCGTGAACCGGCCGACGCCCACTTGCAGCGCGGCACCGCGCGTCAATCCGAGTGCCATCCACAACCGCGGATCGACCCACACTTCTCCGCGTGGCGGGATGCCAGCGGCGGGCTGCGCCGTGCCGAACAGTTCGCTGCTCAACAGCACCTTGCCGCGCAAGGGATAACCGGCTTCGATCGCCTTGATCGTTGCCAGCTGCGTCTGCTCGCCAGCCACGACTACGCTTGGAAAATCGGTGACCGTGATGCTGTGCAAATCCATTGCATGCAGCTGCGCGAGCAGCTGCGGCGATGGCGCATCGTGGCCGGAGATGATCGCATCCGCGCCAAGCGTGTCGGCGCTACCAGCTTCGATCGCTCGCCGCACGCGGTCGGTGAACGTAGCGACGGCGACGGCCGCCGTTGCCGCGATGACAACAGCGAACACGATCACGCGCAGCTCGCCGGTGCGCAAGCCCTGCATGAGGCGGCGCAGGGCGAATCGCAGGGCCGCTAAGTTCACGACATCTCCTGCAGCCGTCCATTCTCCAGCGTCAGCCGTCGCCGGCAGCGCCGCGCCAACTGTTCATCGTGCGTGACCAGCACCAGTGTCGTGCCGCGTGCACCGTTCAGCGCGAACAGCAGATCGATGATGTGCGCACCGGTCGTATTGTCGAGATTGCCGGTCGGTTCATCGGCAAACAGGATCGCGGGATCCGCAGCGAACGCGCGCGCGATGGCGACGCGCTGTTGCTCCCCACCCGATAACTGATGCGGATAATGGTCAAGCCGTCGCTCCAATCCCACCTGCGCCAGCATCGCCCGCGCCCGCTCGCGCGCATCAGTGCGACCGGCAAGCTCCGCCGGCAACATCACGTTCTCCAGCGCGTTGAGACTGGAGAGCAGCTGAAAGGACTGGAATACGAAACCGACATGTCCCGCGCGCAGCGCCGCGCGGCCATCCTCGTCAAGCGCACTCAGGACGTGCCCACGCAGGCGGATATCGCCCGCTGTCGGCAAATCGAGTCCAGCCAACAGCGACAGCAGCGTAGTCTTGCCCGAACCCGAACGACCGATAATTGCTACCGACTCACCATCGGCAATGTGCAGGTTCAGATCGTCAAGGATGGCAATGCGCTCGCCGCCGCTGACGATCTCCTTACGGACATGTTCGGCGTTGACTGCCAGTATGGCCGGCGCGAATTTCGAGTCGAAACTCATGGTGGAACGATTCCAGGTCGGAGACTTGAGTTGGTACGGACAGCGGGGCGGGTATTTGGTGCCGTGTGCCAGTATGCACGACACGATTTGCGGGATGGGGTTGCCGAGAGGGTCCGGTGCGCCGCCATACTTGCCGTAGTTGCCCGCGACACCAGCGCACGTGTAGGTTTCAACCGTTCACCCAAGGATCGCTACATGGCCCGACGAATCGCCTTAGCCATTCTCGCCCTTTCGCTCGCAACAGCGGCGCGGGCGGCGCCGGTACTGCTGGTATTCGGCGACAGCCTTAGCGCCGGCTATGGACTCGATGCGGACAGCGGCTGGGTATCGTTGCTGGCGCAGAAGCTGAAGAACGTGCACTCGCCGTATGAAGTGGTTAACGCGTCGCTATCCGGCGAAACGACGGCGGGTGGACTGGCACGGTTGCCAGCGGCGCTGACGCGCAACCAACCGGCGATCGTGCTGATCGAACTGGGCGCCAACGACGGCCTGCGCGGGCTGTCGCTCGCGGCGATGCGATCGAACCTCGAAGAAATGATCGATCTGACACGCGCAGCGAAGGCGGCACCAGCGCTATTCGAGATGCGTGTTCCGGCCAATTATGGGCCGGCGTACACGGATCGATTCACTGGTACGTTTGGCGATGTCTCCACCCTGAAGAAGGTGCCGCTAGTACCGTTCTTTCTCGCTGCGATTGCCGGCGACCGCGCACGCTGGTTTCAGGAGGATGGGTTGCATCCGATCACCGAAGCCCAACCGAAGCTGCTCGACGCCATATGGCCAACGCTGATGCCGATGCTGAAGATGCCTGCATCTTCCGGCGGCATTCGTCCGTAATGGTGATGGAGCCCATCATGTTACGACTATGAAAATCGCCGTCATCGGATCTGGAATTTCAGGACTCGCCGCCGCCTGGCTGCTGTCGCAACGCCACGAGGTCGTGCTGTTCGAGCAGGATCGCCGCATTGGCGGCCACACCAACACCTTCATCGCGCAGATGCCGCGAGGCGAGCAGCCGGTGGATACCGGTTTTATCGTCTACAACGAATTGAATTATCCGAATCTCACGGCGATGTTTCGCGAGCTGGACGTGGCGACACGGCCGGCGGAAATGAGCTTTGCGGTCAGCCTGGGAGATGGTGCGTTCGAGTACGCCGGCAATAATCTCTACACGCTGTTCGCACAAGGCTCGAACCTGTTTTCGCGCCGTCATTTGGGCATGCTGACCGACATCCTGCGCTTCAATGCGATGGCCAAGCGCTGCTGGCGCGACGGCACGCTGCCGGAGACGCCGATCGGCGAATGGCTGGCAAACAACGGCTTTAGCCGCGACTTCGGTACGCGCTATCTGCTGCCGATGGCTGGTTCGATCTGGTCGTGCTCGATGCGGCAGGCCGAACGGTTTCCGGTGCGCTATTTCATCGATTTCTACTACCGCCATCGACTGCTGAATATCATGCAGCGGCCGCAATGGCGCAGTGTGGTCGGCGGCAGTCGCAACTACATCGCGAAACTGCTCGCGCGCTTTCGCGGCGAGTTGCGCAGCAATTGTGAGGTAAAGGCGCTGCGGCGCGACGAGCATGGCGCGCAGGTGATCAGCGCCGCTGGCGAAGAGCGCTTCGATGCTGTTGTCAGCGCCGCGCACTCGGACCAGATATTGCGCTGCCTGACCGATGCGAACGCGCAGGAGCGGCGCGTGCTCGGTGCGATCCGCTATGCACCAAACCAGGCATGGTTGCATACCGATGCGAGCTTCCTGCCGAAGCGGCGCGCGGTATGGTGCGCCTGGAATTACATGGGACCGCCGGGCGATCTCAAACTGAGCGATGCAGTGACCGATCGCGAAATCTGTCTCAGCTACTGGATGAATCTGCTGCAGTCGATCCCCGGTGATACCCCATATGTGGTGACACTCAATCCGTATCGTGAACCGCCGGCCGAAAAAGTGCTTTATCACACTGTCTACGATCATCCGCTTTACAACGCCGAAGCGGTCGAGGCGCAAAAGCTGCTGCCGACGATCCAGGGCCGCAGCCGGGTGTGGTTCTGCGGCGCATGGACCGGCTTTGGCTTTCATGAGGACGGGTTGAAGTCGGCACTCGCGGTTGCCAATGCACTCGGTTGCGCACCTGCCTGGGCGACGCACACTGAAGCGCCCACTCTTCCATCCGCGACGATGAATCTCGCGAACCAAGGCGCGAGCTGAATCATGCCCTTTCCTCACCCCTCGCCCCTCACTCCTCACGACGGTAGCGCCTGCCTTTACTCTGCACGCGTCATGCACCGCCGTCGCGTCGCGCCGTTCTATCGCTTTGTCTACCGAGTGTTTTATGTGCTGCTTGACGTGGATCGCATCGACGAGGCGACAGCGGACACGCGCCTGTTCTCGCACAATCGTTTCAACCTGCTGTCGTTCCACGACGCTGATCATGGCGACCACACCATCGGCGGACTGCGCGACTGGGCCGAGCGCCTGCTCGCTAGCCGCGGCATCGAGCTTGCCGGCGGACGCATCCGCTTGCTCGCGCTGCCACGCTTGTTCGGTTTTGCATTCAATCCAATCAGTCTCTGGTATTGCGAGCATGCCGACGGCTCTCTGCGCGCGGTGATCGCAGCGGTCAATAACACGTTTGGAGAATCCCATTGCTATCTCCTTGCATCCGGCGGTGCACCGTTTCCGTATGAAAAGGAAATGGAAAAGGAAAAATGCTTTCACGTGTCGCCGTTCTTCGATCTGATGGGTCGCTATCGCTTTCGTCTGTCAGCGCCGGAAGAACGGATACGCGTGGTAATTCATGAAAGCCGCGAGGGGCTGCCGATTTTCGACGCCACGCTCGCGGGTGAACGCCAATCACTCTGCGACACCGTTATTCTGAAACTGGTCGCGGCCATGCCGGTAATGACGCTGAAAGTCGTCGCGGGCATTCATTGGGAAGCTTTGAAGATCTGGCTGCGCGGAGGGAAATTCCACAAGAAGCCGCCGCGGCCATACCTGGAGATGACATGAAGAACGACGATTTTGCCGAAGGTGCCAGCTTTGCGCACGTCGTTGAACGCGACGGTTTTTCGCCCGACCTGCCGACGACGCTGAGCTCACGCGCCGGCAGTCGCGGCCTTTCGCTCGGCCTGCGTATGCTGCTGTACATGTTGTCCGGGTTGCGCGTTGGCTCGCTCGACGTGCGCATGCCAAACGGCGCGCTGCGGCAGTTCCGTGGCAGCACACCGGGACCGCACGCGGTGTGGCACATCAAGAACGAGCGGCTGATCGGCCACGTTCTGCACGGCGGCGAGGTCGGCATCGGCGATTCGTATATCGATGACTGCTGGGACTCACCAGACCTAACGCGGCTGCTGCACGTTCTATATCTCAATGAGCGCCACTATAAGGGTCCATTCGAGAAGAACTGGCTCGGCCGCTTGTACGGGCGCTGGCAGCATCGGCGTCGCGCCAACAGCAAATGCAGGGCGCGCGAAAACATCAGCCATCACTACGATCTCGGTAACCCGTTCTACCGGCTATGGCTCGACGAGACCATGGCCTATTCATCAGCGCTCTTCGAGAAGCCAAACGAAACGCTGTACGACGCGCAGATCAACAAATTCCAACGCATGTACGAGCGTCTCGACCTGCGTGCCGCGCATCGGCTGCTGGAAATCGGCTCCGGTTGGGGTGGTTTCGCAATCTACGCCGCGCAGAAGTCCGGCTGCCGCGTGCATTCAATCACGCTGTCTCAGGAGCAGCTTGCGGAAGCGCGCCGGCGCGCGCACGCGGCAGGCGTTTCCGATCGTGTCACCTTCGAACTGCGCGACTATCGCGACGTACACGAAATCTACGATCGTGTCGTCTCGATCGAGATGTATGAAGCGGTCGGCGAGGAATATTGGCCGACTTACTTCTCGACCATCGAGCGCGTGCTGAAACCCGGCGGTCGCGCGTCGATCCAGGGCATTACCATCAATCCGGCGATCTTCGATCAGTACCGGACCAGGCGCGATTTCATCCAGAAACACATTTTCCCCGGCGGTATGCTGTGTCCGGCCGGCCGTTTCATGGATCTCGCGCGCGCAAGCGGACTGATGGCTGAAGACCCGAAATTCTTCGGCCATGATTACGGCGACACCGTCGCCTGCTGGCACCGCAACGTGCTCGGTGCGCGCGAGGCGATCCTGCGCCAGTTCGACGAACGCTTCTTACGTATGTGGCGCTATTATCTGAGCTACTGCGAAACCGGCTTCATCACCGGCAGCATCGACCTGATGCAGATCACGCTGACCAAGCCGGTTTAGTTCGCGAGGAGCGAGAATGACCGCACGCCTGAAGCTGATTTTCGCCTTGATCCTGTTGACGATCATCGGAGCGACTTCGTGGGCGAGCGCGCAATTGCCGCTCTGGAAAACGCCGCAGGCCATCGTCACGCACCCGTGGTTCATCGCCACGCTTGTCGATACCTATCTCGCGTTCTTCACGTACTGGCTGTGGGTCGCTTACAAGGAAACTTCCAACGTCGCGCGCGTGGTCTGGTTGGTGCTGATTTTCATGCTCGGTAATATGGCGATGGCCGGCTACATGCTGATCCAGTTATTCCGTCTGCCGCCCGGCGCAGAAATCGAAGACCTGCTGCTGCGGCGCACGCCATCGAAGCCGTGAACAATGCCGCGACCGACAGCAGAGGCGGAGGCTTCTGGCACCGGCGTGTCGTCGGCGTCATCATCGCGCAATTGCGCCAGGGCATCACGCCGGAAAAAATCGCACTGACGATCGCGCTCGGCTGTGTCCTCGCCGTATTCCCAATACTCGGTTCGACGACGCTGCTGTGCACAGTGACTGCACTCTGGCTGCGTCTGAACCAACCGATCATCCAGCTCGTAAGCTGGCTCTGCTATCCCTTGCAATTCGCGCTGCTGATCCCGTTTTATCGCGCCGGCGAGTGGTTCGGTGCGCCGCATCTTTCGCTATCGATTCCACAGCTCGTGCAACGCTTCGAAGCCGGGCCAATGAAATTCATCGCCGACTTCAGCACGATTGCGCTCGGCGGTGTCGTCGTCTGGCTCGTCACCGCGCCGGTGGCTGGTGTGTTGATCTACTTTCTCGTGCACGTGCCGCTGCGCACCCTCTCCGCGCGAACAGCACGCAAAACCCAATAGAGTGTGGCCGCTGAACGAGATCGACCGAGAGTATCGCTCCAGGCATGGAAGGTGCATTTGAAAACGTCAAAACTCTCGCATGCCCACAAGTCGCGGTCGGATCGACGAGGTTCTGGAGATTCGCAGCTTCGTGTGTGGGATAGCGCACCGACTTTACGGTTCGCCAGCGCCCATCTTGGTGGCACTTAGCCGGATATTCCCGGCAACCACTCAAGGAAAAATCATGAGTAACGAAGACACAGTGAAAGTGCTCAACAGTCTCATTCAGACGTCCGAGGACGGCAAGAAGGGATTCGCCGAAGCAGCCAAGGAAGCGACAAAGCCCGACCTGAAAACTATGTTCTCGCAACGTTCCATTGATTGCGAAACAGCGGTGGTCGAACTGCAGCGACTGGTGGAATCGCTTGGCGGCAAGGCGAAAGACAGCGGCACGGTCGCCGGCGCTGCGCATCGCGGTTGGACCAAGGTGATAACTTCTGTCGGCGACGCCAACATCTCCGTGCTCGAAGAAGTGGAGCGCGCCGAAGACAAGGCCAAGTCGGCGTACGCAAAGGCGCTGACCGCCACACTGTCTGAGCAGGTCCGGAGCGTGGTGCAGCGTCAGCACGACGGCGCCGTCCGCAATCACGACATCATTCGCGATCTGCGCAACAGCTACAAAGCCGCCAAGGAAGCCGTCACGAGTTGACGGGCGCTTCGACCCTAAATCCCGTCTGCCGCCGACGCGAGTTGCGGCAGACAGGCCGAGGGCACAAACACCATCAACCCGGAGCGCTGCTCCGGGATTTTGGTTTTGACATGTGATGCGATTCGGTCAGTGAAGAAGGCGGGTGATATTGTGGTTTGCGAACCCGCCCCTACCTGCTGGCTATTTGCTACTCGTCAAACCGACACTTATTTGGTGTCAAATATTCTTCGGCAGCCAATTAGAATCATCGGAATTTCAGGCCAGCATCAGCAAGCAACGATCAATCTTGATCAGCGTCCTCAAATCCGCGTCCACTAAACGACTTACGCAACTCCTCCAACCGCTCATCCTTCTCCGCCCAGATCGCGCTGACCCAATTCTGGAAGCGATGCCGGAATTCCGGATTACCGTGGTAGTCGCCGCTGATCCACTCCGGATCGATCGGTCTTAGTTTCGCTTCGACGACGATGTTGTGCTGGCGGCCAGCGAGGAAGTCCCACAGCGGATTGCTGTCGCCTGGACCATAAAAGATCGTCACATCGAGAATACCTGCGAGTTGATCACCCATCGCCGCGAGTGTGAATGCCATGCCTGCGGATTTCGGCCGCAGCAGATGCCGGTATGGCGATTTGCGCGCGATGCGCTTTTCTTCAGTAAAGCGCGTGCCATCGAGAAAGTTGACGATGGTGATTGGTTCGCCGCGAAAGCGCTCGCAGAAACGCCGCGTGGTTTCGAGGTCGTCGCGAGCGCGCTGTGGATTCATCGCCACGGCCTTCGACGAATGACGCTGCATGAACGGGAAATCCATCGCCCAGCAGACTTGTCCGATGATCGGCAACCAGATCAATTCCTTTTTCAGAAAAAAACGTGTCCACGGCACGCGGCCGCTGCATATCGCGAACAGAATCAGAATGTCGGCCCAGCTTTGGTGATTGCAGATCAACAGATAACTGCGCGACGGATCGAGATCTGGCGGCAAATCGAGGCGTCGATACGGCGACAACAGCAGCCGGTAGATGCGCACGTTGGTCGCGGTCCAGCTCGCACCGACCCACACCAGGTAGCGCGTCATTACACGCCGCACCGCTGGCAGCGGCACGAGAATTTTTATCAACGTGCCGGGGACTACAAACAGAACTACCCAGAACAGCAGGGCGGCGAGCTTGACGAGAAATGTGACCGCGATCGCGAGCGGTGCCGGCAGAAAGCGGACCATCGCTCAGGATGCTTTGACGTGATACGCCGGGCTCAGATCACGCACCGCGCGGACCAGCGCGGTGACATGCTCCGGCGGCGTGTGCTGCTGGATACCGTGACCAAGATTGAAGATATGCCCTGGACCGCTGCCGTAGCTTTCCAGCACGCGCGCGACTTCGGCACGGATCGCGTCCGGCTGTGCGAATAGCGCGCCAGGATCGAGATTGCCCTGCAGGGCGACGCTGCCCTGCGTCAGCCGGCGCGCATCGGTGAGATCGGTGGTCCAGTCGACGCCGAGCGCGGCGCAACCAGTTGCCGACATTTCCGCGAGATGTGCGCCGCAGCCTTTCGAGAACAGAATCACCGGTACGCCGGGCGCCGTCTCGCGCAGCTGCTCAACGATCATCGCCATACTCCACAACGAGTATTCGCGATAACCGAGCGGGTCGAGCGCGCCACCCCAGGTGTCGAAGATCATCAGCGCGTCGGCGCCGGCTGCTGCTTGCGCGGCGAGGTACTGAGCGACCGCGTCAGCGAGCTTGGACAGCAGTGCGCGCAGAATCTCCGGGGCGTCGTAGCGCAAACGCTTGGCATGTGTGAAATCGCGCGAACCGCGTCCTTCGATCATGTATGTCGCCAGGGTCCACGGGCTGCCGGCGAAGCCAATCAGCGGGACACGCCCGGCAAGCGCGGACTTGATCGTGCGCACCGCGTCGATCACATAGCGCAAATCACTTTCCGGATCGGGAATCGGCAAGCGCATCACATCCGCTTCGCTGCGCAGCGGCCGCTCGAAGGCCGGACCTTCGCCGTCGAGAAAATACAGACCCAGGCCCATCGCGTCGGGGATGGTCAGGATGTCCGAGAACAGGATCGCCGCGTCGAGATCGAAACGGTCGATCGGCTGCATCGTGACTTCGCAAGCCAGCTCTGGTGTCTTGCACAGCGTCAGGAAACTGCCGGCCTTGGCGCGCATGGCGCGATATTCGGGCATGTAGCGGCCCGCCTGGCGCATCAGCCACACCGGCGTGCGCGCGACAGGCTCGCGGCGCAGCGCACGCATAAACAGATCATTTTTGAGATGGCTCATGGCTTCACTTTATTCAGCGCAGCGGCGATTTCCGCCTGGATGGCTTCGGCGGCCGCGCACGGATCGGCCGCATCGCGGATCGGTCGGCCGACAACCAGATAGTCGGCGCCAGATTGCAGGGCGCGCGACGGCGTCATTACGCGCTTCTGGTCCGATTCGGAGCGGTTGTCGACGGGACGGATGCCCGGCGTGACGACGATCAGTTCGCGCGGCGCTTCCGTACGCAGGCGTTCGACTTCGAGTCCGGACGACACCACGCCGTCGCAGCCGGCCGCCAGCGCGCGACGCGCACGCGACAATACCAGTTCAGCAACGTCGCATTGAAAGCCGAGATCGTCAAGATCACCGCGATCAAGACTGGTCAGCGCCGTCACCGCCAGCACGCGCAGGCCGTTCGACTTGGCCTGTGCCGCCGCTTCCATCATCGATTGATTGCCGTGGATCGTGCAGAACTGCGCGCCGCGCTCGGACAGCGAGCGTACCGCGCGCGCAACGGTCTCCGGGATATCGAAAAACTTCAAATCGACAAACACCTTCTTGTCGTTGCCGCGCAGCCAGTCGAGCAGCCCGAAAAAGCCAGGGGACATGCACAATTCGAGACCGATCTTGTAGAAACTCGCACTGTCGCCGAGACGGTTCACCAGCAGCTGCGCGGCTGGCACGTCGGGAACATCGAGGGCGACGATCAGACGCTCGCGCGCGGAAATAGTTTGCATCGCATCACATTCCGGTAAAAGGCAAGTCGATCGCGGCCACAAATTCACCGCGATATCGCTTCGTGATTTTCCTCGCACCAGGAGCACGCACAGCCTGCACGCAGGCACGCGTCCGAAGCTTGAGCGCTTCTGCGGGCTTGGCAGCGAGTATGGTGAGATTCATGCAGTGACGGCCGGAGCGGCGTGCGTTCTCAGAAGGACAGGCTCACCATGAAGACGGGTGCATTGTACGTATGCTGCTGACGGACTCACAAGCACGCGTTAGCGATGGACATTAACTCGTCTCGACCGCTCGGCCAGCGCAGGAGGCCCAAGCTGAGCATCTATGTGGATCTAAGGGGTACACGAAGAAGGAAAAATCGAAAGGGAAAAGGAGGCTGTTCAGGTCCGTAACATCTGCGCCGCTGTTCGTCGGGATATTAGAAGAGGGCACGGCGCCCACCGGCGGCGGCCTCGCAACCTCCGCGTGCTCTCCTGAAGCAATCTCCGCAGGAAGCAGAGAACCCGCGGCTTCCGTCCGAAATCTGGGATAATTCACGGCGACTCCGGCAACCCGCTCGCTCGGGCCGCTGCCAAAAATCGAAAGCAATTCACGCAAGCCACTCCGCGCGGGCCTGTAGCTCAATGGTTAGAGCAGGGGACTCATAATCCCTTGGTTGTAGGTTCGAGTCCTACCAGGCCCACCAATAAAATCAGCATCTTACTGTTTAAGCCTAGACAGTCCCTTGGTCTAAAGGTACATTTTCGGTACACTGAAGTACACGGAGATGTTCATGGCAACGATCGTTCGAACTCCAGCAAAGACCTGGAAGGCAGTTGTTCGGCGTAAGGGATGGCCAACGGCGAGCAAGGCCTTTCGCACTAAGGGCGATGCCGAGGATTGGGCGCGTCGCACTGAAGATGAAATGGTGCGCGGGTTATACATCGAACGAAGCCCGTCTGAGCGGATGCTGCTTGCGGAAGCAATGCGCCGCTACTTGGCAGAGGTCTCGCCAACTAAGAAGCCAACGACCCAAAAAGCAGAGGCGCGCAAGGCGAAAACATTACTCGCGTTCTTCGGCAAGTACTCGCTCGCTGCAATTACTCCAGATTTGGTTGCGCGGTACCGTGACGGCCGGCTGGCAACGCCGGTAATGAAACACTCGCCACATTCAAAAACTCCGACGCGATTGGTCAGTTCAGATACTGTCCGATTAGAGATCGCACTTCTGAGCCATTTGTTCACGGTTGCGATTCAGGAGTGGCGGATTGGGCTCACCAGCAATCCGGTAGCAAACATTCGTAAGCCGTCACCGTCACGCCCACGCGATCGACGATTGTCGCCAGATGAGCGCCGCCGCCTTTTCGATGTAATGAGCAAGCACTCCAATCCCATGCTCGGATGGATTGTCCGAATTTCTACGGAAACCGGCATGAGGAAGTCCGAGACCCTCAGCTTGCGTCGGGGCGATGTTGACCTCAAGAAGCGGCTTGCATTACTTCGCGACACGAAGAATGGAGAGACGCGGAGTGTTCCCCTTTCACAAGAGGCGACAAAGCTATTCGCGTCAGCTTTATCACATCCTGTGCGCCCAATTGATACGGATCTCATTTTCTTCGGAGAGCCTGGCCGAGATGGTCGTCGACGACCCTATGCGTTCGACAAAGCTTGGCAGATTCTCAAAGATAGCGCCGCCATCTCAAACCTCCGATTCCATGACCTCCGCCATGAATCGACCAGCCACTTCTTTGAGCTTGGACTGAACGATCAGGAAGTTGCAACCATCACTGGACACAAGTCGATGCAAATGTTGAAGCGATATACGCACCTTCGAAGCGAAGACTTGGTAACTAGAATCGACAAACTCTCAGCAAAAAGACAAGACTAAAAACTTTTTCTGATTTCACCCACGTGGACCCAAGCACCGCGGAAGAGAGCGGGTCATCGCCAATGCGGTTTCCCACTTTCGCCACTGAATCATTCACCTGTCAGTTCCAGCCCTAAAGAGACTGTCGCGACCGGCAGCTTGCGGTCAGCCAACAGCGTCAACAGGCAAGAGTGCCTGAATAGTTATTCCGCGTTACCGCTTCTCAAAGGGTGCCCGACATCCGACGGAATAAGTGGCGGCATGGCTCGGAATACGCATTGCACCTGCCGTCATCTCCAGAGACAGATTCAGTGCTCTAATAGACAGCGGCGGCTGAGATTGCTTACTAATTAAGTTGCTTCAATATCCTGTCCCAAGCAGACCTATTCCCGTTGATATAGCTCTTGTCGAAGGCAGTATTCAGCCGGTCTTCGGTCAACTTTATAAATTTCGGATTTAGATCGATCCCAATAAATCTTCGCCGGTGCTCAATACACGATAACCCTACGGATCCCGACCCCGCGCGGCCCCAACTGGTCATCGTGCTGTGCTCGCTGGCCGGAATGCTGAAACCGGCCATGGCTTCGTGGTAGTAGCGACGCGTGACCAACAGCGCGGCCATCGTGTCGGTACCCTTGAAGTTGAGTAGGTGACCGGCACCGCCGACACCGGCGGCTTCATCGGTCGTTGCACCGCGCGCGCCGAAATCGTGCAACTGGAAATCCAGAGGATCGAGTGTATCGGCGGTTTCCGCCAAATAGGCCCGCAGCACCTTGCGGCAGGCAAAGGATAGACTCGCCACCGTGCTGGGATACCAAACCGCTCTAAGCAGCGCGGTCTCCAGATAGCTCGGCACCCAGAACGCGTCAGGATCCGTATTGCGGAGTTGCACGAGTGGAACGTGGGTCGGCAGTACAGTTCCTTCTGGTACCGCTTCGATCTCCACGGGCAAATAGCCGTCATGACGGGTCACGATACGTTCCCAACCGCTACGGTTGAAGACACCAAGGTGAATCTGGGCAATCGCTTCCGCTTCATCGATATCAGCGGTCGTGATCGGGCGTGCCAGATATTCCTTGAGGAAGGCCTGCAAGCCAAAGAAAACGGCATCTTCAAACTGACCGCCGCGAGACTCGATGTAACTGGAGACTTCGGTGGTACCTGGCGGATATTGCAGGTAGTGGGTCAGCTTGTAGCTGTCGGTATTGAGAATCAGGTTTCGTGTGGTCATCGTAGAACTCCTCTACGGTTGGTGAAGAGCCCTCGGGTCTGTCCCTCGGGTGCAATTTGAAATTAAAGGCCAATCATTTTTTGGATGATGAAATAGTGATCTTCGAACATCTCTTCTGAACGAATGCGGGCCAGCGGCACCCAGAGCGCCATGGCCGCGTCGTCACTGCCTTTCACTTTGGGCAGCTCGACATCGGGACGCAGATCGAAGCGGAATGCCTGCGTGATCGTGCGGCCGCGCGTCGAGCGATGTGGATCGTCAAAAAAGTCGCGGGATGTCAAAGAGCCGCGCAGCACGGGCTCCGGTACTTTGAGGGGGTTTCCTCACGCAACGGGGCCGTTCTCGCGCAGTTGTGCCCGGAAATTTTGGCATTGTGGGCCGCCGCTTTGCTCTGCGTTGGACCACACGAAGGGGTAGTGGGTGAGTTACGACTTATTTTTTAAGCCACGCGTTGGAGCAGTCGATCCGGGCGCCTTCCAGAACTACTTTGCGGAGCGTCGCAACTACAAGGTCGACCCGCCGCAAGCGTGGTATCAGAACGAGACGACTGGTGTTTACTTTGTTTTCGAGTTGCGGACTAAAGAAGACGATGACGACGAAGGAGGAGGAGGTGAGGTTTACCCGGTATCACTCAATATCAACTACTTCCGTCCGTCATATTTCATTCACGAAGCCGAGCTCGAGGTCACTGCGTTCGTTAAGCATTTCGACATGCTCGTATCTGATCCGCAGATGGGGGGCATGGGAGAGGGCGAGTACCAGAGCGACCTTCTGCTAAGGGGTTGGCATCAAGGGAACAGGTTTGGCTATTCAGCAATGCTAAGAGACCCAGCAAAAAGGCCCAACACGACGTCGCTGCCATCAGAGGTTCTTCTCCGGTCGTGGCAATGGAACTACGGGTTGCGTTTTCTACAAGAGAGACTCGGGGAGTCCAAATTCGTGCCACGCATTATGTTTCTTCTTGTTGATGGCGTTCCTGCAACGGCCGCTACATGGCCCGATGGGATTCCTATTGCCGTGCAACATGTGGACTATTTCATCGTTCCTCGCAAGGACCTTGCGCCACGCAGACTGTTCAAGCGCGTCGAAGACCACACGGTTGTAGCCTTCCAGGACGTATTGCCTTTGTTTGAAAAGCACAGGTCAATCAATGCGCCGGAATTTGTCCTCAACTACGACGTGCCGCCGAAAGATATTGCTAAGTTCGTGGAGGCACTGCCCAAAAGTGAACGGAAGATTCAAGGTGTATCCACGGATAGCATGCTCGACAAGGAGTTGGTTGAAGGTGCGGTCGGTGAATTCAAACGTTAGACCTCTGTCTATGAATTACCTCGACTCTGCCTTTGCGCAACTAGAACTGGCGATCAAGCTCATGCATGCAGCGGAGCAAGGAAGGATCAGGCGGGAAGAAATCGACCTGCCGCTGACTATCGCGGAAGGAAATTCGGTATTGGTGCTCGCAGATCAGACGCTTCACACTGATGCGGACTTTATCATTGCAATGCAGAACAACGTATCTGTTGCCTTCGGGGCGGCGGCCATAACATTGAACAGGTGCCGTGAAGAAGGGGGGCGTTCACTCTCCAATCCCATAAGCACTGAAGTTGAGCAATGGATTGCTCTGGTTTACCAAATACGCAATGCTTTCGCCCATGATATTGCTGAACCAAAATGGGAGATAAATGCCAGATACCGGCGCCCTTATATTGTTGGGCCAGTCAAAGCCGACCTTTCAAACCTTCATGGGCAGCACTTTGACTATTACCAATTGGGTGGCCCCGAAGCGTTGTTCTTTCTAAAAGACTATGGCAAGCAACACGTGTTCTAGCTCGGATTGAACAGTCGGGGACATAGGCAACAGTCTGGTTCACGACCGTCCGCTTACGGGCGATGAGATTTGGGGTCCAATGTCCGGAATTGGCACGTCGCGCCAAACTGTCTCAATAAGCGGCAGTCCGCTTACATCGAATGGTTCGCTGCCTGACTATGGGAGATGCCATTCGTTGATCTACGGGAGGAGAATGCGCAAGCTAAGTCTGTGCATTGAGCTGTCAGGAGGACCGTAATGTTTATCGCCATGAACCGTTTCCGCATCGCGCCTGGACGGGAACGGGAATTCATCGACATCTGGAAGCATCGCGACAGTCATCTCGACGGCGTGCCGGGTTTCAAGCAATTCCATCTGCTGCAGGGGCCGAGCCTGCCGGAGCACACTTTGTTCGCGTCGCATTCGATCTGGGATTCGCGCGAGGCGTTTGAAGCCTGGACGCGCTCGGAAGCGTTCCGGAAAGCGCATGCAAACGCGGGACAGGCCCGTGATATCTATCTCGGGCCGCCGCAGTTCGAGGGTTTCGACGCCGTGTTGTAACCGGCGCGGCTGGCAGCGCTACTTAGTCGACGTAAGCGTAATACTCGACGCCCAGATCCTGGAACTTCGGATCGTCGCGTTCGCCGATGCGCTCGACGACGAAGCCGCGTCCAGCCGGTTTCAAACCTGGCGCTTCGCGGCCGTCGTGCAGGGCTTCATATTGTTCGCGGTTGAGGTCAACAACACCGGCAAGTACGCTCTGCATATCGATCTTCAGTGCTGACGCCTGCCACCCTGGCACCACGCGTGCAGGCAGCGCATCGGCGGCGTCGCCGCTGCCATAACCGATGATGAGCAGGTCGCGGCCGTCGAGCTTGACGTTGGTGCGTGCGGCTTCTTCGAGGCCAGCACCGAGCCAGCCCGGCAGCGCCGCTGAGTAGAGGTTGCCGAGCTCCATCATCACCGATGCGCCGAGTTTCATCTTGGCTTCGACGATCTGCTTGTAGATCGGAGTGTCCTTGAACACCTTCACCAGCTGCGCGGACAGCGGATACGGTTCGTCGACGAGATCGCCGGTGAGTGCGCGCGAGATCAGATCCGGCGACGATTTCATTTCAGCGAGCACTTTCTGCAGATCGATTTTCGCCGTTGCGCAGTACTGCGCGAGTTCTTCGTGCGCACGACCGCCATCAGCGCCGAGCGCGAACAGATAGCCGAGCGTCCACGACGCGACCGGCATGCGGTGATATGGCCGGTGCATGAACACCGCCTCGAGTTCGCGAAAATAACCGGCGCGGCTGCTGCTGCGCTTGGCAAACATCGCATCGAGCGCGCTCAGCACTTCGTCGATGTAGCAGGCGGTCGAATACTTGCCGTTGAAAACAGGGAAATCGCGCGGACGTCCGTCGCGTCCCGGCGTTTGTCCGCAGAAGCGCAGGAACGGCTTGCGGAAGTCGAGCGCACGGTAGCTCGACGCGCTGCCGGCGGCGCGCAGATCGATTTCCAGCAGTTTTGGATTGCTCTCCAGTAGCATTGCCACCGCGCCGGCGCCCTGTGTCGGCTCACCGGTGCTGCCACGGGCGTATTCGGCGATGTCGGAAGCGATGACGATCGCGGCGCGATTGCCGCCGTCCACCGCGAGAAAACGCAGCGCGCCCTTGATGCCGTATACCGCACCCAGACACGCCTGTTTGAATTCCGGTACTTCGCAGTCGCGCGCCAGCGCCGGCATGCCACGCGCGATCAGTGCCTGATCGACGAGCCCGCGCGCGATCAGCGCGCCCGAAGTCGCATTGTCGGTTCCGGATTCGGTGCCGATGGCGATATAGCCGACGCGACGCGGATCGACACCGTGATCGAGAATCAGCTTGAGCACCGCATTCGCCGCCATGGTGTAGACGCTCTGCTCGGCACCAGCGACACGGAAAGCGTGTCCGATGACCGAGCGCGTTTTGTCCCAGGAATTGCCCGTCCACTCGCACCAGTGATCGAGCCGCACGCGGTACGGAGGAACGTAGGCCGAAAACCCGCTGATGCCGATGGGGACGTTGGTCATGGATTCTTAATTCCTCTTGAGAAACGATGCGCAGGCGCCGCCGATCATGGCGTTCATCGCGTCTGCGTTTGGTACGTACGGCCTTTCCACAGCGAGCGCACGCCGCGCCAGTAGCGGATCGCGGAGCTCCAGGTCATGCCGATGTAGAGAGTGGCAATCAGCGGCATGGCCAGCGTCCACGCGGGGGACAGGCTGTAATAGCGCAGCACCGGGACGTAGCTGAACAGCATCGCGGCGAGCGTCGCACCGGCCAGGATCTGCGCCAACAGCGGACCCGCGAATACGGCGGCCAGCGGCAGCCAGAATGCGAATGCGAACACTGCGGTGACGGCCAGCAGCACCAGCGTCGAATAGTTGAGCTGCGTGAATGCGGAGCGCGCGACCATCATATGCAGATCGTTGAGACTGTGGCCGCCACGCAGGCTGATCGCGGAGTGCGTCAGACCGAGCCAGCTGCGATGCCCGGCTTGCTTTACGCGCCGCGCCAGCGTGCAGTCATCGATCAGCGCGTTGCGCAGTGATGCGAATGCGCCTATTTTCGTCAGCACCGCTGTATCGACGAGAACCACGCCCCCCGCGGCAGCGGCGATCAGCCGCGACAGCGGACCGCTCGGCTTCGCGTTGGCAAGCTGGAACGGGTACAGCAGCTTGAAAAAGTATACGAACGCCGGCAGCAGCAAACGCTCCCAGAAATTGCTCATATTCAGATGCGCCATCAGCGACACCAATTGCAGCTTGTGCTCGCGCTTGAAAGCAAGCAGCGCGGCCAGCGTACCGGGCAGGAGTTCGATGTCGGCGTCCAGCAGCAGTGTTAGGGGTGTGTGTACTTCGCCGCGTCCCTGCTCCAACGCCCACAGCTTGCCGGCCCAGCCGGCCGGCAGCGATGTGCCGCGCAGGATGTGCAGGTTCAGATCGCCAGCCGTGGCGCGCGCGATATCGGCGGTGCCGTCGTGCGATTGATCGTCGATCAGCACGACGCGCAATCCCGGTCCTTGCGCATGGAGTCCGGCAATCGTGCGGCCGATCACCGCCGCTTCGTTACGCGCGGGAATCAGAACGGTGACATCGGACAGATCGGTGGCAGGGCTTGCGGCGCCAGCGTCCAGCGACTCGCGCGTGCTCCAGGCGCGCCACGGCGCGCCGAGAATCGACGCCCAGATGAGCGCACCCGGCGTGAGCAGCCACCACCAGATCGGATTCACATCCATCTCAGCTCCGCGAGGTACTTCCAATCCGCGCGGCTCTCGCGCGGTTCAGGAGACGGTTTCCTCGGTCTTTTGCGACTGGCTCGGCCGCTTGATCGCGCTGACCGGAATCGACACCGCCGCTGCGTCGCTGCGGGTGTAGCGAATCGGCAGGTCGGGCGCCATCGGACCTTCAGTGCGCGGCCCAAACAGCATGACGCGCAAGCCTTTTAACGGATTAGCAAATGTGTCGTTGACCGCAGTGCCCTCGAAACCGCAGTGCGCCATGCAGTTGTCGCACTTCGGATTGTTGCCGACGCCGTAGTTTTCCCAGCGGGTTTCTTCCATCAACGCCTTGAACGTCGGCGCGTAGCCTTCATCGACGAGCAGGTAGCACGGTTTCTGCCATCCGAACACGTTGTAGGTCGGATTCGACCACGGCGTGCACTGATAGGACTGGTTGCCGGCGATGTAGTCGAGGAACAGCGACGACTGGTTGAATTTCCACTTGGTCTTGCGCTGCTTGCCGAGCCGGAACACATTGCGGAACAGCTGCGTGCTCTGCTTGCGGCCGAGGAACACATCCTGGCGCGGTGCGTGCTGATAGCTGTAGCCGGGCGACACGGTGATGCCCTCGACGCCCAGCGTCATCGCATAGTCGAAGAACTCGGCGATTTCTTCCGGCGACTCGCCCGAGAACAACGTGCAGTTAACGGTCACGCGGAAGCCGCGCTCGCGCGCCATCTTGATGCCGGCGATAGCCTTCTCGAAGACGCCTTCCTGGCACACCGATTCATCGTGACGCTCTTTGAGACCATCGAGGTGGATCGACCAAGTGAAGTACGGCGACGGCTTGTATTCGTCGATGTGCTTCGGCATCAGGATCGCGTTGGTGCAGAGGTAGACGAACTTTTTGCGCGCGATGATGCCTTCGACGATCTGCGGCAGCTCCTTGTGGATCAGCGGCTCGCCGCCGGGAATCGACACGATCGGCGCACCGCATTCATCCACCGCACGCAGCGCATCTTCGACGCTGACGCGTTGCTGCAGGATGTCTTTCTCATAATCGATCTTGCCGCAGCCGGCACAGGCCAGATTGCACTGGAACAGCGGTTCCAACATCAGCACCAGCGGGAATCGCTTCTCGCCCTTGAGCTTCTTGCCGATAAGGTACTTCGCCACGCGAATCTGCTGAATCACTGGAACGGCCATGTCGCCTCCAAAAGCGGCGCGGGAAAAGTCCCGGTTACCGCATCAACAAAAGAAACCTTGCGCTAAAGTCCAACGAAATCGCCGAGATGATCTTTCTGGATGCGGCTCCACTCCATTTTAAACCATGGGGTGAACCGCTCCGGCATCTCGGCCATTTCGCGCGTCAGCGCCTCGGGCGCGATAAAACGCACCGCTGAAATCTCATGCGGATTCACACGCGGCGCTTCATCACTGCGCCCGGCATAAACCCAGCATAATTCGTGCTCCGCGCCGGTCGCATCGAACTGCGCCTGGTACTGAAACTTGAACAGAAAGCGCAACGGCGCGCGGATGCCAATTTCCTCATACAACCGCCGCCCGGTCGCGAATTCCATCGACTCGCCCTTGCGCGGATGGCTGCAGCATGTGTTCGACCAGTAGCCGGCCCACAGGCGCTTGCCCGCCGCGCGTTGCTGCAACAACAGCTCGCCGCGGCCGTTGAACACGAACAGCGAAAACGCGCGATGCAGCGTACCGCCGCCCTCGTGCGCATCGCTCTTGCGCATGTTGCCGATCTCGCGATCCGCCTCATCGACGAGGATCAACTCTTCGGAATCGAACGAGACGATGGCGTCGTTGCGACGGGAGGGCGTCTCCAGATCGTTACCCAACCTGCACCTCCATCGCCTGATAGCCAGCGCTGCGGATGGCCTCGATCACCTTGTCTGCGCCTTCCGGGCACAGCGCGACGATCGAGCCGCCGCCGCCACCACCGGTGAGCTTGGCGCCAAGTGCGCCGCTGTCGCGCGCAATTTGCACCAGCTCCTCGATCTCCCAACTGGATACCCGTAACGCATTGAGCAGGCCGTGGCATACATTCATCAGATCGCCGAACCGTTCCAGATCGTATTTGGCGATCGCCTCGACTGATTGCAGCGTGAGCTGATCAACCTCGCGGAAGATGCGCTCGTACAGCTCCGGATTCTTCTGCCAGGCTTCGCGCACGCGGCCGACGGTTTTCGCCGTCAGGCTTTCCTTGCCGCTGATGCCGATGACGAAGCGCAACGGCTTCGGGATATGCAGCGGCTTTATCAGCGGTTGCTGATCCGGCGCCGCGGCGCGCTTGTACAGGATCGGGCGGCCATAGGTGGCCACCGTATTGTCGATACCGGACGGCGTGCCGTGCGCGACCTTTTCGCATTCGTAGGCCACGGCATTGACTTGCTCGTCACTTAGGCCCAGGCCGTACAGCTGATCGAGCGAGCGGGTGATCGCCACCGCCATCGCCGCCGAACCGCCAAGGCCCATCGCGCGTGGCACGCTTGGAAACACTTCGATTTGCATCGAACGGTCAGCGACGCCGAGACGATCGAGAATGATGCCGAGCGAACGCTGGAAGGAATCGCGGTGCGCGGGATCCTTGTGCAGGCGGTACTCGACGCCCCAACGTGGAATCACCATGGAAACGCTGCCGTCATGGGTTTCCTGCGCTCGCGCCTGAATCGCCAGCGATACCGGCGCCGCGATCGCATGGCTGCCGTACACCACCGCGTGTTCGCCGAGCAGAATGATCTTGCCGTGGCCGGCGGCGCGCGGCAGGTTTTCGCCGGCGCTGTCGTCGCCTTCGCGCGCAGCGCGTGCACCGCGATTCAGTTCGGCAATCAGCTGTTGCGCCTTCCAGATCTTGATTTCGCCGCTCTCAATCAGTCGTTCGACGACGGTATCGAAGATTTCCGGTGCCGCCCCGGCAGCCATCGCCACCGAGCGCGCGTGCAGCGTCATGTGGCCCTGCTGGATGCCGTCGGTGACCAATGCTTTCAGTGCCGAGAAATTCTGGGCCAGACCGACCGCACCCATCACTTCCGCAAGTTCGCGTCCGGAGTTCACGCCGAGCAGACGATGATTGAGCGCAACCGTCGGATTCGACTGCAGCGGCCCGCCGACGGTGCCGACCTTCATCGGGATATCGAGTTCGCCGATCAGCTCGCCGTTCGGCCCTTTGTACCAGCGCGTCAGCGAGGTATAGCGGCCGCTGCGCGCGGCATAGGCATGCGCGGCGGCTTCAATCGCGCGCCAGTCGTTGCCGGTGGCGAGCGCGACGGCATCGACACCGTTCATGATGCCTTTGTTGTGAGTGGCCGCGCGGTAGGGATCGACTGCCGCGAAATCGTTGGCGATGATGACGCCGTCGCGCACGTCCTCACCGGTATAACCCTTGCCGGCCAGATTCTCGACCGGGACGACCGCGCGCGCCCGCACCATCGCGCGATCGGTGAGATTCGACAGGATGCGCAGGAACACTTTGCCGCCACTGATCGATTCGACCAGCGGCGCCACGCCTTCGCACATGGTGTTGACGAGATTCGCACCCATCGCATCGCAGGTATTGACGAGCAGATGCACGACCAGCATGTCGCGTCCGCCCGGCGAACCGGCCGGCAACGGCATGATGTGCGTTTCCAGATCCTTGGCGCCGCCGCCACGCGCGACCATCTGCGGGTGCAGGCTGTTGGCGAGATTGAGGATCTCTTCCTTGCGTTGCAGGAGCGCGGCCTGCGCCTTGGCCGGGTGCTTGATATCGACCACCTGCACCTGTCCGATCAGGATCGGTTCGCTGCTTTCAACAGTGAAGCCGCCGGCCTTGCGGAAGATCTTCGCCGCCGACGACAGCGCCGCCACGATTGAAGGTTCCTCGACCACCAACGGCACGATGTAATCCTTGCCATTGATGAGAAAGTTCATGCCGAGACCGACCGGCAAGCCCATCACGCCGACGACGTTCTCGATCATCTTGTCGGCTTTGTGCACTTTCAGCGTGTGCTCACCGCTGACCAAAGCCTGATAGTCCGCTTCCGACAGCCAGCCGCGTTCGCGCATCAGCCGCACGCGATCGGTGACCGATAGCTTGTAAAACTCGGGGATTCGGGAACGCTCCATGAATTTCCTCGCCGGATGACGATTCAATGAGACCTACTGAACATCAGGAACAAACCTCGATTCGCAAACCATCCGTGTCCTCGGAGAGGTCCACAAGCCCAAAGCCGGCCTGCGCGAGAATTTCGCTCAAGTGCCGGCTTTGGACCACATCGGCAACCACAGCCATCCCCAGATCGCCGCCGCCGGCGCCGCAGGGTTTATAAACCCCTCCGGCCGCCTCGACGAGCTGTCGAATCCGCAGATGCTCCGACGTAAGTATGTGAATTTTAGCGGCTTCGCCGAGTATTTGCAGTCCCGCCCCAAAATCGCGCACCGCGCGCAACAGTGACGCGACCTCGCAGGCGGCTGCCGCGGCCGCGCCGAAGCGCGCGATTTCTGCCAGTTTTCCCATTAATTCAGCGCTGATCGCGGGCTCGCGGGCTCGCCACGCGTCGAGGTCAGCAAGGAAGCGTGAGGTCGACGCGGAATGCCCGCTCCAGACCATCAACCGCGCCAGTGCGGCGGGCCAAGCCACCGGTTCAGCGAACGGCGTGGACGGATCATCGGCGATGGTGTAGCGGATCGTGCCACCGTACAGGCTCGCCGCGACATCCAGACCACTGCCACGGCCGTTCTGAAAATCACGATGCAGGCGCAGCAGTTCGCGCAACCACGCCGCACGATCGGCCGGTACCCGCCCGCCATCGACGAACGCGCGCAGACCGGATGCCAGCGCGACGGTGAGCGCCGCGCTGGAACCGAGTCCGAGCTTGTCGCCGCCATCGCGCGAGAAAAACGCGGACGTGTCCAGCCGCACGCGGCAACGCAGGCGATCGGCCGGCACAAAGCCGCGCGCGACCAGCCCACGCAACACTCCGGTGACCAACGTAAAGCGCTCGGCCGCATCGTTGCCTTCGTGCCAGCGCAAGCTGCCGTCGCCGGCCACTTCGACGCGCACCGCCTGCGGATACACATCCGGCGCGTGGATCAGCGTTCCAGGCAGATCCGACGGCTCGATATCGACGCACGCACGGCGGTTCGCCGCCATCACCAGCGCCGGCGCACCGTCTAGTACGGCGTATTCCCCGAGCAGCACCACCTTGCCCGGCGCCGAAGCGCGCAGCTTCACGCCGGTGTTCCGAATGCGGAGGAATCAAGCACGCGCGCGCCGCCACCCAGGCCGGTTTCATGCAGCCGCAACACACCGGGCACCGCGGCCAGCGCGTCGCGCACCTTGGCCGCCGCATCCGGTAGGCACACCGCCTTCACCTGTGGACCGGCATCGACCGTGAAAAACACCGGCACACCCTCCGCACGAAGGCGGCGCACGGCATGCATCGCTTCGACGGTGGCACCGTTCCAGTACAGCAGCCCCGGTCGCGCCGCGAGTGCCAAGGCATGCATCTTCAGGCAGCTGTATTCGGCAATTGCAGCGAGCTTTTCAAAATCCTTCGCCAGCACGGCCGTACGCGCTTCCGCGAGATCGCGTTCCGAGGTATCCACCCAAGCGTCGTAGTACGGCGAAGTATCGCGTGTGCGATTCATGCCTTCGGTCGAACCCACGCTCTTCTGCGCCGTGGACGTCACCGCGACGACCACGGCCAGCGGCCACGCGTCGGCGGCCAGGATCGGTTTTGCGATCGAATCGGTGCCGTCGCTGCGCTCGCCGCGCGACCACTCGACGAAACCGCCGAAGATCGAACGCGCCGCCGACCCGCTGCCGCGCCGCGCCAGCTCGGACAATTCCGACGGTGCCAGATCGAGCGCCAGCGCCTTCGCCGCCGCGACCACCAGCGCGGCGAAGCCGGACGCCGACGACGCCAGCCCGGCACCGGTCGGGAAATTGTTCTCGCTGTCGACCTTAGCGCGCAGCGAGGTACCGGCGCGCGCGCGCAACAGATCGAGACATTCGACAACGCGACGCGCCTCCTTGTCGTCCGCCTTGCCGTTGAGCCGCACGCGGTCCGTCACTAGCGTCGCGTCGAAGCTCACGCGCGTGCGCGTCCACAGCGTATCGAGCGTGATCGACAGGGAACCGACCGCCGGCAGGTTCAGCGGAATATCACGCTTGCCCCAGTACTTGACGAGGGCGATGTTGGGCTGCGCCTGGGCGGCGGCCTCGCGTGGCGACGAGGAAGAAGGCATGGAAGGGTTGGGAGGACCGGGTATCGGACGCGATGAAGCGGGGATTTTACCGTTACCGGGCCCGCATTTCTGCCTTGCACAGGACCCGGTCCGTCCTTTGCGTCCATGGACTGAGGCAAAATCAATGATTAAATGCGGCCGGACGATGCTGGCCGGAGACAGAAGAGACCCATGGCCTACGAATACAATCCCGAATCCTCGCGCTGGGAAGTTCCCAACCCGCATCGTGTCGAGAACCTGTTTCTTGCCGCCGGCGCGTTGATCGCGCTGGTTGGTGCAGTAACGGCACTCATCCTCGGTCGCAATGGGCTGCAATCCTCGCTGAACGTCAGCGCGGCGCGGCCGATCATCGTGGCTGTGATCTTGCTCGCCACCGGCATGACCTTCGCGCTTTACGCATTGTTCCAGCTGCGCTTCTACTTCGGCCGCAACCAGCCGATCGGACTGGCGCCGGAATTGCTCAAGGACGCCGAAGGCAGTACGCCCGAAGCGCTGCAGTTGCGCGAGACGATGCGTCAGAACGCGATTACCTACGAGACGCCGCGCGGCGCCCTCAACAACGTGCTCTATTCGCTGGCGCGCGAACTCGTATTCGCGCCGCAGCGCACGCGCGATCTGGCGGAGATCGAATTCCAGAACACGGTCGGCCTCGCCTTTCTGCTGGTGTGCTTCTTGGTTTCATTGATCGGCGTCGGCAATGCCGCTGTACGCGACTGGTTGGCCGCACTGTATTTCGTACTGATGTGCCTGCTGGTGCTGGCGCCGCTGCGGCGCGGCTCGCTAAGCGGCAGTCCCTTGTCCGGGCGCTTTGTCATCGTCCTGATCGTCGTCGCGGTGATCGCTCCGGTGCTCCTGCCTTACCTTGTTGCCCATGGGCCGGCGCCATTCGCGCCCTATATCCAGCTGCCGGCGGTGACACTGGCGATCCTGGTCACGGTGCTCGCCGGTGCCGTGCTGCTGCTGGTGTCAGCATTGGCACAGCAGATCAAGCCGAACTGCATCGCCATGGCGCAGAACACGCAGACCGTGTCCATGAACGCACCGCCTGGCCAGATCTTCGTCGAATTCGATCGCGAAATGCAGCGCGGCTGGACCGAAAAAATCCCCAATCGCGGTTACCTGCGTCAGCTGCCGCGGACATCCGGCGAGAACGGCTCCTTCGAAGGCCAGATCCTGGAGGAAACACAACCAGTGCCACAGGACGTGGAGCCGCTGACACTGTCGCGCTGCCTGCAGCTGCAACCGTATCGCTGGCTGATCGCGCTGGACATGTTCGCAGTCGTCACGACCGGCGCAGGTACCGGCATGCTTCTCAATTTCGCGATGGTGCCGCGCAACCTCGGCGCACTGGTCATTGGCCTGTCGCTGCTGATGATTGCGAATTTCGCCTATACGGGTGGCAACAAACTGTGGCGGCGCTTCGAATTTACCTCGCGCATCTACTGGCTTGAGTGTCAGGGAAATTTCCAACGCGCACGCGCGAACGTCGGCGGAATGCTGCAGGGCTTCGTCAATACCGAAAAGGCGCTCGTCAATGTCGAGGACATGACGCTGCGCCTATGGGTCGCCGATGTCGACAGCATCTGGTTCGGACCGCAGGACCGCCGGCGCGCGCTGATGTCGATCCGTGGCCTGCCGGATGAAGCGGAGCGGCTGTCTCAACATCTGGCCGGCTTCGCGCGTCAGCAAGCCACGGTGATCGCGCCGCAATCGGACACCGATATGCAGCGGCTCGCGGTCATGAACCGCATCAGTCCTCCGCCAGCCGCGGTCGGCCGCTTAGGCGGCGCCGCGCCGGAAGCATTGAGCACGCCTGGCGGGTCGTCGGGAGCAGCCGCATCTACAACGCCGGCAGTGCCTGCGGCACGGCGCTTCTGCCCGCAGTGCGGCGGCAAGCTCGACGCGGGCGCTCGCTTCTGTTCGAATTGCGGGGCTCAGCTCGCGGGAAGTGCATGAGTGCTCTGCCCGGAGCGGAACGAAGTCCAGCCTAAGAGTTTCGTTCAGCAAGCGGAGCACTCTGCCAAGCTATCGTTCCGATCGCGATGTGACCCGATCGATGCGATTCGTTTCATTCGCTGCATCCTTGGTTTCCGACGCCAATCCGTTTCTGTGACCGAAGCCACAGATTGCAGCGCAATGGTCCGCTACTATTCCAAATCAAAGGCATTATTGATCCGCAAACTTTCAGTGAAGTGACTAGCCTGACGAATACACTGGACGCCAGCGGACGGTGAATTGTGGTGTGGAACCGTCAGGACTTATACGAAGTTGGTGTGTCTCCAAATGAAATGTAGACGGTTTTTCCTTCCAATCTTGGCTATTATCTGCCGCCGGGAAAGGAGGCGCGCATGGGTAAATTATTCGACCGAATACCGAACTGGGTTACTCTCTCCGTAGGGTTTGGTGGCCTACCAATGAGCGCTTTTGCCTCCCGCTTGCCTGAAAAATATCAAAGCATCGGTCTATACGTTGGTCTCGGGCTGATAGCTTTATGCATTATTTTGTATTTCATTTATCCATTCGGGCAAAGACGAAAAGCAAAAGAATTCGATTCCGTTGGTTCTCATCTGGAGAGAGATCAATGGAAACAAGACTGGCACGAACTTCGGTTCCGTCGAAGCGAGTTCTGGCGCCTAATCAATAATTGCTATGGAAATTGGCAATCGCGTGTAAATGACAATATTCAGAAAGTCATCGCAGAATCTAACTTCCCCAGCGCGCTACCATTAGCTGATCACAATACCAATACATCGTCTTCCCGAGCCTTGGGGGCTCAATCGGCGGACACAAGCGGTTCCGCAACTCTGCTCAATGCCTTTTCATCATTTATTTACGAACCAAATGCACCTGAGCGATTTTGTCTTGGCTTTGGCAATGCACGATCCGGTTTCGAGAGCTTCGATAACATCAGGGGCGATCTATCAAAGTTCTGGGACCAATGGGGCGGTCAAGAACATATAGAGAAAATCATTAAGGATCAGCAGGCAGAGGAAATGCTGACAGGCTCTGCGGCAGAACTTAAACTGTTAACGTTCTTGGAACTTGCGAGGGCCAAGTGGCGCCCAACCGAGGCAAGTGATACGCACGGCCTGTTTTATCTAGCGAGTCGTGCAAATACTCACTGATGCTCGCCCTTGCTCCCGTGGCTTTCGGCGTCATCAGCATCGTGCCAGCGCGGCTCGCTGATGGCGAGCGTCGGGTCACGCTTCGTTAACTCGACCTAATTCGAGCTGTCAGATAGTCACGCTTCTGCCACTCCGGTGCCGCAGAATGGCAAGTAATCCCAAGCACGCCAGCAGCCAGGGACTCAATGCGCCACCGCCTGAGCCAGCATCAGATGCGCTTCGAGCTGTGTTCGTCGAATTGAGATTCGACGCAGTCGGCACAGTTGTGACACTAAATGCTCCGGAAAGATTGCCGATCTTCAGCGTCGCCGTACTCGTGGTCGAAGGTGTCGACGCGCTGCTCAGTTGCACCGTGACACTGTCGCCGTTGTTCACGATGCCATCGGCGGTTGTATAAGCGCCACCGTTGATGCTGTAGCTGCCGCCGTGGATCGAAATCGTCGACGCGCCGTCTAAACCAGAGACGGTGATGGTGTCCGAAGACTCCTCCACGCTCAGTGGAACGCTCGTGAGAGGTGAGAAATCCAGCGCCGCGGCGTTAAGCAGTACCGAGACGGAGCCGGTGACATTCGCAAGGCTGCCGGAATTCACGGCGACCAAATCAAGCATGCCATCACCGTTAACATCGGCGATGGTGACTGATGTTGGGTACTCGCCGGCTGCAAATGCCTGCGGCACGGAAAAGTCGAGCACAGCGCTTCCTGCCACCGTGTTATTGAGCATGACGGAAATATTTCCCGGACACGATGCCATTGACGAAGCGTCGCAGGTCGTCACGATCAGATCCGAACGGCCGTCGTTGTTGAGATCGGCTGCGGTTACGAAGAGCGGAGTCGATCCTGTGGGGAAGAACTGCGTTTGTTGCGCGAGGAAGCTAGGTGTGGTTGCCCCCGACGCAGTCGTGTTAAGCAATACCGAGACCGTCAAGTCGTGCCAGTTCGTTACGACGAGGTCCGGTCTGCCATCGCCGTCGAGATCGGCTGCCGCTACATTGTCGGTAGGCCAGGAGTCACCCGTTGCAAAGTCTTGCTCAACCGCGAAGCTGGACGTAGCCGCACCCGGCGCAGTGGTGTTGAGCAATACCGAGACGGTACTGACAGCACTGTTCAATACGACCAGATCGGGCTTGCCGTCACTATTGATGTCAGCCGCGGTCACAAAGTTCGGGTAGCCTGCGGGAAAACTTCCAGTCGCAAAGATTTGTTGTGCCGTGAAGCCAGGCACAGCCGCGGCTGAAGCAGTAGTGTTGAGCAGAACCGAAACGGTGCCGTCGCTGTAGTTCGCGGCGATCAGATCAGGCCATCCGTCACCGTTGATGTCGGCAACCGCCAAAGAGAACGAGCCGGAGCCGATTGCAAAGGTCTGCTGTGCCGCGAAACTGAGCGTGCTTGCGCCCGGCACCGTAGTGTTCAACAACACTGAGACGGTGCCGTCGTCAGCGTTCGCCACTGCCAGATCGGGCATGCCATCGCCATTGATGTCGGCCACCACCACGGATTGTGGAAATGAACCCGTCAAGAAATCCTGCTTCTCCGCAAAGGTGGGGACTGCCGCGCCCGGCACGGTGGTATTGAGCTGCACCGAAACTGTATTGCCGATGGGAGGCGGACCGCCGTCCAGCGAAACCTGGTCGCCAGCGTTTAGCACGATCATATCGGGCTTGCCGTCGCCGTTGAGATCGGCCATCTTCACAGAGCGCGCGTTGAGACTTGCGGTGAATATTTGCTGCTCGGAAAATTTCGGCGCCGATTCGCTGCCCGATACATTACCGTTGGCCTGTGCCATCAGCGTGGGCCCAAAAATCAGAACCAGCACCTGCGCATAACGCGACACCGCGCGCAAACCCGAAAAATTCATCCCCGCACTCCCACTTAACCCCAGACTGATAATATCAAGATAAGCATTGGGCGATTTGTGAAGTGCGTCACAACACGCTCGGTCACAATGTTTCCATATTGTTACGAGAATAAAGGTTTGGACTCTCGCATAGCGCTGCTTTGCTCTTGATTTCGGCGTTTGACGCTCCCCGCTTCTCGATGTGGGCTTCGCCTGTTTGCATCACTGAGGCTCGGAGGTCGTTCATTCCGCCCCTGTTGGGCGGGCATACTTCTCTTTGCTCGTGCAAAGAGAAGTAGCCAAGAGAAAGCACGCCCCGTGTCCGCGCCGCACTACGTGCGGTTCCTTGCGCTTCTCGCGTGCTCGGGGAACCGCACCGACGCGACATCCTGTCGCGACGGTACTTGGCGGGCATCCATGCCCGCACATCCCCTGCGCGCGCTGCGATGCTCAGCGCTACCAAGGGGACCCGAAGGTCAAAAACAAACATCAAAAGCTAAGCGGCGCATCGCGCCGCTTTGTGCGGTTGCGGTCGCTTTTGATTTTCAAACCCCCTTCGGACTGCGCCGAGCACCGCAGGACGAGGCGGATTTTTGCCCGCGAAGCGGGGCGAGGCATGGATGCCGAAGCCTTCATCGTCACGGCAGGGATGCCGTGTCGATGAAGCCCGCCTCGGCCGAGGAGCACAGGGTACCGGCTCGCGGCTTCTTGCGAGACGGCGCAGTCAGGGGGCGCGTTTCTTTGGTGACTTTCTTTGCGCGTGAAAAGAAAGTCACCCGCCCAACAGGGGCGGAACAAAAGACCTCAAAGCCTCACCGCTGCAAGCAGGCGAAGCCCGCAACCGTTGCCTTCTCGCGGCTCGCCAATGGCGAGCGTCGGGTTACGCTTCGCTCCAACCCGACCTACGAACTACCCTTCGCCCCAGCCTACGAGCTCTAATCAGATGCGCCGAGAGAGTTTTTCTATCTTCGGCTTTTCTTGTAGCCATATGCACAGAAACGTCAAGGTACCTAGACGCTTCCGATCGAGAGCACGTCGAACATCATCATCTGAATGAGTCGGATCAAGCGGAATGAGGGTGATTACGTTCTCTTTATTCCGCAGCATGAACTCCACTTCACTTAGCTCAGAATTACGAGGATCAGGAAACTTGATCTCATATTCACCAGAGGGGGAATCACCATGCGCTTCGGATGGCGGACGAAGATCGGAATACCGGTGAACGGTGATGAAATAACTACCGTCCGCCCTGTGTAGTTCCGAAGCTCCAAAGACACCGCGAGTGAAAAACTAGGATGCCTATTTCTAAGCAGCTGCGTGTGAAAATTTAAATTTCGAATTCGACGCCGCGGAAAGAAGATCAACCTCAACCCATAAATAAAAGTCACAACTAGGATGAGGAACTGCAAGGCGTCCCAAAGACCATAGTCGTTTGCACACTGCAGAAAACTGAGAATGGTGGTCACTGTTGCAAGCTCATGAACTTTAAATGATCGTCAAACCGTCACCACCGGAATCTTCCCAATCCTAGCCTGCCACTCCCTCGGCCCCGTCTCATGCACCGAAGTCCCCAATGAATCGACAGCAACGGTCACGGGCATATCCTTCACCTCAAACTCATAAATCGCCTCCATTCCAAGATCCGCGAACGCCAATACCTTCGACGCCTTGATCGCTTTAGAGACGAGATATGCCGCCCCACCTACCGCCATCAGATAGACCGCCTTACTGTCTTTGATCGCCGCGATCGCCGTCGGCCCACGTTCCGACTTCCCGACCATGCCGAGCAAACCCGTTTTCTCAAGCATCGTGCGCGTGAATTTATCCATGCGCGTCGCCGTCGTCGGACCGGCGGGTCCGACAACTTCGTCGCGCACCGGATCGACCGGGCCGACGTAGTAGATGAAACGATTGGTGAAATCCACCGGCAGCTTCTCGCCCTTGGCGAGCATGTCGGTCATGCGCTTGTGCGCGGCATCGCGGCCGGTCAGCAGCTTGCCATTCAGCAGCAGCACTTCGCCGGGTTTGAAGCTGGCGACTTCCTCGCGCGTGATCGTGTCGAGATTGACGCGACGCGCGCCGGTCGGGCTGTAGGCGATCTTCGGCCAATCGTCGAGCGACGGCGGATCGAGCGCGACCGGACCGCTGCCGTCGAGCACGAAATGCGCGTGGCGCGTCGCCGCGCAGTTGGGGATCATCGCGACCGGCAGGTTCGCCGCGTGCGTCGGGTAGTCGAGCACCTTCACGTCCAGTACCGTCGTCAGGCCGCCGAGACCCTGCGCGCCGATACCGAGCGCGTTGACCTTCTCATACAACTCGATGCGCAATTCCTCGGCGCGCGTCTTCGCTCCACGCGCGATCAGGTCCTGGATGTCGATCGGCTCCATCAGTGCTTCCTTGGCCAGCAGCATCGCCTTTTCGGCAGTGCCACCGATACCGATGCCGAGCATGCCGGGCGGACACCAGCCGGCACCCATCGTCGGCACGGTTTTCAGTACCCAATCGACGATTGAATCCGAGGGATTGAGCATGACGAATTTGCTCTTGGCTTCGGAGCCGCCGCCCTTGGCGGCGACGATCACATCCAATTTGTCGCCGGGAACGACCGTCATGTTGACCACGGCCGGCGTGTTGTCCTTGGTGTTGGTGCGCTTGCCGGCGGGATCGGCGAGCACCGATGCGCGCAGCTTGTTGTCGGGATCGTTGTAGGCGCGGCGCACGCCTTCGTTGACCATATCCTCGATCGACAGCTTCGCATCCCAGCGCAGGTTCATGCCGATTTTCAGGAACACGGTGACGATGCCGGTGTCCTGACAGATCGGCCGGTGTCCCTCGGCGCACATGCGCGAGTTGACGATGATCTGCGCCATCGCGTCCTTCGCCGCCGGCGACTGCTCGCGCTCGTAGGCAGCGGCGAGGTTCTTAATGTAATCGACCGGGTGGTAATAACTGATGTACTGGAGGGCGTCGGCGACGCTCTGGATGAGGTCTTCCTGCTTGATCGTGGTCATGGCGGAACCAAATGTGTTGGAAAAAGAAAGCGCGGTGAGCGGACTAGGCATAAACTTCCCGCGATTTTACCGTTTCGGCAGGCTTAGCTGGTTGGTGGAGCCTGTGCTCCAATCGCTAACACGAGATCTGCAATGAACTCATCCGATTCCCGCGCGGCAACGGACGTGTTTGAAACCCCGCTGACGGGGCTCGATCTGCTGCGCGATCCGCTGCTTAACAAAGGCACCGCGTTCACCATCGGGGAGCGCGACGAGTTCGGTCTGCATGGCCTGCTGCCGCCGCATGTCGGCGATCTCGACAATCAGGTCGCGCGCCGCATGCAGGCCTTGCGTAGCCTGGATTCCGATCTCGAACGGTACAGCTTCATGCGCGATTTGCAGGAAAGCAACGAGACCTTGTTTTACGCACTGCTGGTGCGCAATCTCGAAGAGTTGCTGCCGATCGTCTACACGCCGGTCGTCGGGCTCGGCTGCGAAAAATTCAGCCATATTTTCCGCAAGGCGCGCGGCCTGTTTCTGAGTCTGCCGCTGAAAGATCGCATACGCGAAATTCTCGCGCACCCGCGCTACGACCGCGTGCGCGTGATCGTGGTCAGCGACGGCGAGCGCATCCTCGGCCTCGGCGATCAGGGCGCCGGCGGCATGGGTATTCCGATCGGCAAGCTCGCGCTGTACACCGCCTGCGCCGGCATCCATCCGGAGCAGACGCTGCCGATTCTGCTCGATGTCGGCACCAATAATCCGGACCGGCTCGCTGATCCGCTCTACATCGGCTGGCGCCACGAGCGCGTGCGCGGTGCGGAGTACGACGCCTTCGTCGAAACTTTCGTGACGGCGGTGCACGAGCGCTGGCCGAACGTGCTGTTGCAGTGGGAAGACTTCGCGCGCGCCAACGCGGGTCCGCTGCTGGACCGCTACCGCGACCGCCTGTGCACGTTCAACGACGACATTCAGGGCACTGCCGCGGTGGCGACCGGCACCGTGCTGGCGGCGACCAATGTGACCGGTGTACCGCTGACCGAACAGCGCTTCGTCATCGTCGGCGCCGGCTCGGCGGGCTGCGGCATTGCGCGCCTGCTGCTCGACGCAATGGTCGCAGCGGGCGTTCCCGAAGCGGAGGCGCGCAAGCGCTTCTACGCACTCGGCCGTCATGGCTTGCTGGTCGAAGGCGAAACGCCGATGGAACCGTATCAGGCGGTGTTCGCGCAGCGGCGCGCCGCGATCGCAAACTGGCGGCTCGAAGACGTCAACGCGGTCAGCTTGTACGACGTCGTCGTCAACGCCAAGCCGACGGTGCTGATCGGTACGTCCGCGCAACCCGGCGTGTTCTCCGAACGCGTGGTGCGCGCGATGGCGGTGACGGCGGCACGACCGGCAATTCTGCCGCTGTCGAATCCGGTGTCGCGCTCGGAGGCGACGCCAGCGGATCTCATCGCGTGGACCGATGGCCGCGCCGTCGTCGGCACCGGCAGCCCATTCCCACCGGTCGAACGCGGTGGCCGCGTCGTGCCGATCTCGCAGGCGAATAACTCCTACATCTTTCCGGGCGTGGGACTCGGTGTGCTGGCGGTCGGCGCACGACGCATCAGCAACGCTATGTTTATGGCTTCCGCTCGTGCGCTCGCTTCGGCTTCGCCGGCACAGCACGACCCGCGCGCAGCGCTGCTGCCGCACGTCACGCAATTGCGCGAAGTGGCCTATTCAGTGGCAGTCACGGTTGCGCGGCAGGCGGTGGCCGAAGGGCTTGCCGCGGAAACGAGCGATATCGAAAGCCGCGTGCACGCGCTGATCTGGGAGCCGGTGTATCACAGCTATCGGCGGCCCTACGCCTCGCCGATGCCGTGATACGGATGCCGCTCGCCTTCGTCCTTCAGCGAGAACGGCGTGAAATTGGTGTCTTGATCGAAGGTATCGACCTGCTCGATACGCTTGAGTGAATTAACGATGAAGTAGGTCATTGGCGTGAACAGGATTTCGACAGCGACCTTGAACGTGAAGTTGAACAGCATCACCTTGAACAGCGAGTCCTGTGTCCACAGGCCGGCGAAGGCGATCGGATAGAACAGCACCGAATCCACGCCCTGCCCGCACACTGTTGAACCCCAGGCGCGCGTCCATAGCCAGCGGCCTTTGGTCAGCAGTTTCATCTTCGCCATCACGAAAGAATTCACAAAATCGCCGACCCAGTAGGCGAACATGCTCGCTGCGACGATGCGCCAGGTGCCGCCGAACACCGTTTCCAACGCCGGCTGCAGCTGCGCGTTGAACGGCTCCGGCGATGCCGGCATGCGCAGTACGAACTGCGTCATCACCGTCGCGAACACCATGGCGCCGAAACCGGCCCAGATCGCACGCCGCGCGCGCGCGTAGCCGTAAACCTCAGTGAGCACGTCGCCGAAGATATAGCTGATTGGAAAAAACAGATTGCCGGCGCCGAAGTTGAACGCTCCGAACAGCGGCAAAGTCACCACGCAGACTTTGGCCGGGCCGATCAAGTTGGAGCACAGCAGCACGGCGACAAGGCCGGCGACAAGAAAATCGTAGTAGCGGAATGCGCGCATGACGGTTCCGGATGGCGTTGACGGAGGATGTATGGCAAATATCCGGCCGCAGCGAAAGCATCGTTGCTGCGAGCGTTCTGGCGGCGGTATTTCCAACAGATCTTAGCCGATTGCAGCGTATTCTTCGTTCGCTGCGGCTGGTGTCATGCGCGGATCGCCCGCGGGATCATGCAACTAGGGCTTGTCGTGACGCGAGCGTGGCCAGGCGTAAAAGGTCGGACTTAAAACTCTTTCCACTCGCGATCTTCGATCACCGGGATCAGAGCGGGTTTTTTCGCCCCACCATAGCGCGTCAACGCGGCTGCGAGGCGACGCTTACGTGCCTCCGCCGCCGTCGCATCTTCAAGGCGAGCCGCACGGCGCGGGGCGGGAGGAGTGGCAGTTGCCGGCGCTGACGCCTTTTCTTTCTTTACCGCACTGGTCTTTGCTTCAGCGTTCCTTATCGCATTGTCGGTGCCGGCATTGGTCCTGAACACCGATACCGACGCCACCAGCGTCGCCGACTGCTCTTCCAGGCTGCGCGCGGCCGCCGAAGCTTGTTCGACCAGCGCCGCGTTCTGCTGCGTGGTTTCGTCGATCATCGTGATCGCATTGTTGACCTGCTGGATGCCGCTGTTCTGCTCTGACGAGGCAGCGCTGATCTCGGCCATGATGTCTGTGACGCGCTTGATGCTGGTGACGATCTCGTCCATGGTCTTGCCGGCGTTTCCGACCAGCTTGGACCCGGCTTCGACCTTCTCGGCCGAGTCGGTGATCAGCACTTTGATTTCCTTGGCCGCCACCGCCGAACGTTGCGCGAGGTTGCGCACTTCGCTGGCGACGACGCCGAAGCCGCGTCCCTGGTCGCCCGCACGCGCGGCTTCGACGGCCGCGTTGAGCGCGAGAATGTTGGTCTGGAACGCGATGCCGTCAATCACGCCAAGAATGTCGGCGACCTTGCGGCTGGATTGTTCGATGGCACTCATCTTTTCCACGACTTCGGAAACGAGCTTGCCGCCCTTCGTTGCGACATCGCTCGCGCCGCGCGCGAACTGCGTGGCCTGCATCGCGTTATCCGCATTCTGGTTGACCGTGGTCGTCAGCTCGTGCATGGAGCTCGCGGATTCCTCGATACCGGAAGCCTGGCGCTCGGTACGCACTGACAGATCGGCGTTGCCACTTGAGATTTCGCCCGCGGCGGACTTGACCCGCTCGGCCGCGAGCTTGATCTGTCCAACCACCTGCGAAAGTTTCCCGACCGTTATGTTGGCGTTTTTCGTCAGCCGCAGGAACAAGCCCTTGTAGTCGCGCTTGATGGTCTGGGTGAGATCGCCAACGGCGATCGCCGACAGCATGCGATCCAGATCCTCGAGTCCGGCAACCACCACATCGAGTAGCTTGTTGAAGCCCTCCACCCGCGCACGAAACTCGGGCTTGAGGCCGTCCGCACTCAGGCGGCCAGAGAAATCACCTTCGGCAGCCGCGGCGATCAGGGTTTCCGTCTGCAGATCGAGATCGACCTGCGCAGTGCGATCCTGCCATTCGACAACAGCACCGAGCCGCTCGCCGGCCGCATCGAATACCGGGCTGACGACAACTTCAAGGTGGCAATGGCCGATCGCTATACGCATGCGGTGCGGCTGCTCAAGCGAGGCAAGCAGCTTGCGCTGATGCTCCAGGCTGTGATGCAACACGTCGAAATTACGTCCGACGAGATTGGCGGGATCGAAACGCGGATCGCGCTGACGAATGATATCGATGACTTCGCGAAACATCTCGACGGCGGTATCGTTGACATACTCGATGATTCCGTCAGGCGTCGCGACCATGATTCCAGCATTGGTACAGGCAAGAGCGGCTTTCAGCTTGGCGGCGTTGCTCAGATGCATCTTTTGCTCGTCAGCGTGCTTCCTGAGTCCGTAGGACAGCTTTTCCATTTCGCTGGCGATCTCCTGCATCTCGTCCCTGGAAAACAGGTCGATGGGTTCCGGAAATTCACCACTGGTGAGGCACACGCTGGCACGGCGCAATCCGCGCAGCGTCGCTGATAGTGAGCGAATAAAACCCAGAAACAAATAGATCGCTGACGCCATCGCCGCGACGCAGACACCGAGCGCAAGGTTACGATGCTGCTGCGCTCGCGCTAAACGTTCCGCCAGAATCCGATTCAGCTCAGGCTCCGCAGCCAGCGTCAGTTCATTTACGGCTTCGATCGCTTTGGTGCTGGCGACGGAGAAATCGTGACCGTTTATCGCTGTGGCGCCAGCAGTGATGAGTTTGTCCACGTCCGTCGCCGTGAGTACCTCCTGGGCCTCGACCACCGTCCCGAGCTTGCCGGTCAGTGCGGCGGCAACCTGCGGATCGGTGTCGAGCGCGCGCTGTAAACCGGCCGGCACGTCCTTGAACATATCGACGGCAATGCCGTGGAGCATCATGAAACGGCCGAGCAGGGCAGCATTTGTCGGCGTGCCGCTCTGCAATGCAGTGGCGCTGAAGACGCGCAGCTTCCCGATGGCTTCCATCGCAGTCAACGCCTTGCTGGTGGTGAAATCCATCAACGCATTGGAATTCATTTCCGGATCAAGACTGAGATTGGAAACGTCGGCGATAGCGCCAGAAAATCCGATGATGTCGCCGATCAGCTTGGTGTGATCGTCGTAGCTCGTCTTAACGCTGTCGCTGACACTGCCTTCGCGCTCCTTGAGCGCGCTCCACTGCTCCTTGATCGCAATCCATTTGGCGCCAAGACCGAATGTCGCGCCGTCACCAGCGTTCCAGGCATCGAGCGCCGCTATCGCGGCGTCCGCGCGCGCGCGCTGCTGCTGCAACTCGTCCGAGTTGGATCCCGCGTTCCTGAACATTTCGGCGGTAATGTCGCGATGCAACTGCACCGCGACCAGCAGAGCGGTGATGGGCTGTTCCGCCGTCACTCCGCGCTGCTCTTGCTTCACAAAAGCAATTTCCTTCGAGAGATTCGATAGCAGCAGAGCAAGCACGACCGCCGCCGGGATAAGAAACACCAGCGCCATCGCCAGCAGCTTCTGCGGAAAGCGGAGATGGTCCATCACCTTCGCCGCAGGCTTCACGGCGCGATAGACCAGTGCGTTCATCATGGAAAAGTCCCTTCTGGGTTCGTCCCAGAAGTCTTTATCGACCGCGAAAACCTTTACCTTAGAGCCTGTCGTCGACAGGTCCGGCCTGGGGGGTTTAAAAAAGTGAAATCGGCGAATCCCCGAACCAGCACTTTATTGCTGGCCCTAAGAATTCGCCGATAAATCCATCTTTGCCATTTTCCTGGCTTTGCTGTCCTTCCCTGGATCGGAATTAACCCGATCGCTTTTCACGAATCGGCGGCACTCCCTCCCACGAATTTTTGACGAGCGGTGGGATGACTCCATGCCGGCTCACCTATTTCGGCCCGGCCGCGCAAAAGTGAATGAAAGGAAAGGAACTCATTCATGTTCGCAGTGTATTTCTTATGATCTTGTAGGATTTGTCCTACCTAATGACTCACGACGGCCCGTTTCAACGGTTGGCGGTCAGCCCATATGCGATGCAGTACTTGACGAGCTCGACGGTGCCCGGCAGATCCAGCTTTTCCAGAATCCGCGTGCGATAGGTGCTTACGGTCTTGGGCGACAGATGCATGCCCTGCGCGATGTCGCTGACGGAGAGACCATCGACGAGTTGCAGCATGACGCGATATTCCTGCTTGGATAGGTCCTCATGCCGCAAGCCTTCGCGGCGCGGTGTCGTGCTCCCCGACACCAACTGGTCTGCTAACTCGCCGGCAAGCGTGGCCGTAATGTAGCGCCCACCGCCGATGACGCATTCGATCGCGGCAACCAACTCGTCCGGCGCGCGCTCCTTATTTAGATAGCCGAGTGCGCCTTCCTGCAACGAACGCGTTGCATAGGCGCGCTCGGCATGCGCACTGAGTACCAGGATCGGCGTGGCTGGAGACGCCCGACGCAGGCAGATCAGCCCCTCCAGACCGCGCACATCCGACAGATTGAGATCCAGGATGACGGCATCGAAAGGCTCCGCGGCAAGTTGCGACACCGCATCGGCAGCCAGCTGCACCTCGACGATCCGCGCGTCGGGCCAGCGCATCTGCACAAGCTGGCGCACTCCGAGCCGGGTGACGGGATGATCCTCTACTACAAGCAATTTCATAGCTCAGTTTTCCTTTCAATTGGAATCCGCACTGTGACCACAGCGCCTCCCTGCGCGCTGGATTCAATCCTGAATTCGCCACCAACCAGCTGCGCACGCTCGTGCATGCCGATGAGACCCTGCGCACCGGTCCGCAACCGGTCCGGATCATAGCGAACACCATCGTTCTCGATCAGCAGTCGATAACTGTCGCCGTCGGCCACGCCGTCGATGCGCACGCGGCTGGCGCTCGCGTGGCGTAATACGTTGGTGAGAGCTTCCTGCGCAATCCGATAAAGCTGGTTAGCCTGATCCGGATTCAAGCATTCATCATCATCAACGTCCACATCGAGACCGATTTTATGGATCGCGACGAGGCTCTCGCCGAGATGCTGCAGAGCAAGCGCAAGACCGAGATCGTCGAGCAGCGGCGGACGCAGTTCCTGCGCAATCCGGCGCGTCATGGCGATGCCCCGCTCAAGCGTTGTCTCAGCATCCGTCACAAAAGCCGCGGGCAGAGTTTCGCTGTGCGCGCGCAGACTCATCTTGAGCCCGGTGAAAACCTGCCCAAGCTGATCGTGCACTTCGCGTGACAGGCGCCGCCGTTCATCCTCGATGTTGCGATCAAGGTTTCTTGCGAAATCGCGAATCTGGTCGCGCGCCTCGGCAAGATCGGTGGTGCGCTCGGCGATGCCACGTTCCAGCGCGCGGCGGGCTTCTTCCAATTCACGCAGCGTTTCGATCAATGCCCGTTCATTTTGCCTGCGCTCGCTGAGATCGCGCGTGACCTTCGCGAAGCCGATCAGACGCCCTTTGCCATCGCGGAGTGCGGTGAGCGCGACGCTGGCCCAGAAGCGTTCGCCGTTCTTGCGCACGCGCCAGCCTTCGCCCTCGTAACGTCCTTCCGCCACCGTCCGTGTGAGCGACTCGGCGGGGCGTCCGGCGGCACTATCGGCGGGCGGGAAAAACTGCGAGAAATTGTGACCGATGACCTCCGCCGCCGCATACCCCTTGATGCGCTCGGCACCGGCGTTCCAGGTAACCACATTGCCGCTCGGATCGAGCATGTAGATGGCGTAATCCGGCACACCGTCGACAAGCAGGCGGAACCGCTGCTCGCTGATGGCGATCATTTCCTGCTGGCGACGAGCGATCAGCCACAGATGCAACGCGATAGCCATGAGAATCGCGAACAAAATTCCGCTGGCCAGGACAGCCTCGGGTAAAACGGCTGCAAGTTCGCCTTGAAAATCCGGAGACATCATGTGCTCCGCTGGTTGCACTGCGCTGGATTCATCAGGCCGCGGGAAAGATTTCCGGGACCGGATTGGCCGTGGCGAACCCTCAGCCGTCCGTCACCGCGCCCTTGTCGGCCGGTGCAACCAGCCGCGCGTACTTGCCGAGCACGCCGGTGGTATACCGTGGCGCCGGTTGTTTCCATGCAGCCTTGCGCTTGGCCAGTTCATCGTCGGCGACATGAACCTGGATCACCAGCTTGTGCGCATCGATGGTGACGCTGTCACCTTCGCGCACCAGCGCGATCGGGCCGCCTGCGAACGCTTCCGGCGCTACGTGGCCGACCACCATGCCCCAGGTGCCGCCCGAAAAGCGGCCGTCGGTGATGAGGCCGACGCTCTCGCCGAAACCCTTGCCGATCAGCGCCGATGTCGGCGCCAGCATCTCGCGCATGCCGGGGCCGCCCTTCGGACCTTCGTAGCGGATAACGAGCACGTCGCCGTGCCTGATCCTGTCGCCGAGAATGGCTTCCATCGCTGCATCCTCGGAATCGAACACGCGCGCCGGCCCGGTGATGACCGGGTTCTTGAGGCCGGTGATTTTCGCGACGCAACCGTTCGGGGCGAGATTACCTTTGAGGATCGCGAGATGACCTTGCGCGTACATCGGTTTGTCGAACGCGCGGATCACGTCCTGATCCTGGCGCGGCTCGGACGGAATCTTCTCCAGTTCCTCGGCGAGCGTGCGGCCGGTGATAGTCAGGCAATCACCGTGAACCAAGCCCTTTACCAGCAGCATCTTCAGCACCTGCGGCACGCCGCCAGCGCTGTGGAAATCGGTCGCGACGTATTTGCCGGACGGCTTCAGATCGCACAGCACCGGCGTACGCACGCGAATGCGCTCGAAATCATCGAGCGACAGTTCCACGCCCGCGGTATGGGCGATCGCGAGGTAGTGCAGCACCGCGTTGGTGGAACCACCGGTCGCCATCACCACCGCGATCGCATTCTCGATCGATTTTTTGGTGACGATATCGCGCGGCTTGATATCGCGCCGGATTGCTTCGACGAGCACCTTCGCCGATTGCGCGACTGAGTCGCCTTTCTCGGGATCGGGATTGGCCATTTGCGACGAGCCGAGCAGGCTCACGCCGAGCGCCTCGAACGAGGACGACATCGTGTTTGCCGTATACATGCCGCCGCAGGCACCGAAGCTCGGGCAGGCGTTGCGCTCGATACCGTCGTAGTCCTCTTTCGACATCTTGCCGGCGGTGAACGCACCGACCGCCTCGAACGGCGAGACGATGGTCAGTGCCTGGCCTTTCCAGTGTCCGGGCTTGATGGTGCCGCCGTAACAGAACACGCCGGGAACGTTCATGCGCAGCAGCGCCATCAGACTGCCCGGCATGTTCTTGTCGCAGCCGCCGATGGCGAGCACGCCGTCCATGAACTGCGACTGCGCCGCGGTTTCGATCGAGTCCGCGATGACCTCGCGCGACACCAGCGAATACTTCATGCCTTCGGTGCCCATGGCGATGCCGTCGGTAACTGTCGGGAAACCGAAGGTCTGCGGCATGGCGCCGGCATCGCGCAGCGCAGCTTCCGCGCGCGCCGATAGCGGACCGAGGCCGGCGTTGCAGGGATTCATCGTCGAGTGGCCGTTGGCGACGCCGACGATCGGCTTGTCGAAATCCGCATCGGTGAACCCGACCGCGCGCAGCATCGCGCGATTTGGGCTGCGGGCGACGCCGGCAGTGATGGCTTGGCTGCGACGATTGAGTTTGTCGATCATGGCAAAACGGCGGTTAAAGCGGGGGGACGCATGATACAACAGCACCACCGCTGGTCGGGCCGGCGAGTTCTCCCTTTCACCGAGTCTTCCCTGAACGGGAATAAGGGAGTCGTTCGACGATACTTAAGAACGGGTGTCGTCCGGGCATGCGCGAATCCGCTGTTCTGCTTCGGGGTCGTCGTAAGTTGACAGCCTTTGGCGATCTGTCATTCTTACTCGGACGCTCGTCAACACAGCTGTGTGGGAAACCGGCTACAGTGAGAGATATGTTGTCCGGGGTGTGAAGGCCGTTATATATAGATGGGCCGCTCAAGCGGCGCCTAAAAAGCATTTAAGATCAGGGGATTAATTTATGTCATTACTTGCGTATCGGCGGTCAATAACCTTGGCCGGTGTATTTGCAGCGACGGCGGTCATGATGACAACAGGCCCGGCTCTAGCCCAGTCTGATACCGCTAGTGCGACGGGTATTCGCGCGCAAGTCCGGCATCTCGCGGTTTGTCCAAAACCGCTTGTCGCCAAGGGTGCGCGTTGCCATGCACACGTCGTCGTCGATGACAACGATCAGGTGAAGGCTTTCGCGACACCGTCGGGCTATGGTCCTTCGGACCTGCGTTCCGCTTACAAGATCACGGGCTCGGGCAGTCCGACCACGATCATTGCAATTGTCGATGCCTATGGCTATCCGAACGCCGAGAGCGATCTGGCGACCTACCGCGCCCAATTCGGTTTGCCGGCCTGTACGACTGCCAATGGCTGCTTCAAAAAGGTCAACCAGACTGGCGTACAGGGCAGCTATCCGATAACCAACGTCGGCTGGGCGCAGGAAACCGCACTGGATCTCGACATGGCGAGCGCCATGTGCCCGAACTGCACACTGATCCTTGTCGAGGCGAAGACTCCGAGCTTTATCAATTTTGCCAAAGCTGAAAACACCGCTGTGGCGCTCGGCGCCCATGTCATCAGCAACAGCTACGGCGGCAGCGAGACGGGCAGCTCAAGTTATGAGTCCGCCTACAATCACCCCGGTATTGCAATCACGGCCAGCTCCGGCGACAACGGCTACGGCGTGGAATTTCCTGCCTCTTCGCCGCACGTCACCGCTGTCGGCGGAACGAGTCTGAACACCGTCGCCAACAGCCGTGGTTGGAGCGAAACGGTGTGGAGCGGCGCCGGCAGCGGCTGCAGCACTGTTTATAGCAAGCCGGTTTGGCAGACCGATACAAACTGTTCGATGCGTATGGTCGCCGACGTCTCCGCAGTAGCCGATCCCAATACCGGTGTCGCCGTCTATGGGCCGAGAACTGTTATGAGATCGGCCTGGATGGTTTTCGGCGGTACCAGCGTTGCGGCACCGTTAGTCGGCGGCATTTATGGCGTCAACGGTGGCACGGTCACCTACGGTAGCAATCCGTACGGAAACCTCAGCTTTTTGTTCGATGTGACGTCAGGCAACAATGGCAGCTGTGACGGCAGCTATCTGTGCAATGCCGCCACCGGCTACGACGGTCCGACGGGCCTGGGTACGCCGAACGGTTCGACGGCGTTCTGATCCGCTATTAAATTAATTTAAAGGGGCAAAGGCGGAACGGCTTGGGCCGTTCCGCCTTTTTTATTTGTCGTTGCCCCAATGACGCACTTCAACACCCGCAGGATAAGCCCGCGCGTTCCAGACCGGCGTTGCACGGACCGTATCGAGGACATCCTCGGCGCGTTCGACCAATCGCCACATCCCCACGTGCTCTGGATTCATGAATCGCTCGGCGATTGCGTGCTTCAGGAATGCGTCGAGCGGCGTGTAGAAGTCGCGCGTGTTCACCATCACGATCGGATTCAGATAGAGACCGAGCCGTTTCAACGTGATTGTCTCCATCAGCTCTTCGAGCGTGCCGCAGCCGCCCGGCAGCGCGACGACCGCGTCTGAATCCGTGAGCAGCTTGTGCTTGCGCTCGCGCATGTTCTCGACGAGCTCCAGCCGCGTCAGGCGAGGGTGTCCCCATTCGCGATCGGCCATGAATCGCGGCAGGATGCCGATGACTTCACCGCCGCGGCTCAGCGCGCCATCGGCGAGCGCGCCCATCGAACCGGCAGAACCGCCGCCGTACACGACCGTGCAGTGCGCCTCCGCCAGCAGTTCGCCGACACGGAATGCGCTGTCGCGATATTCCTGATCGGAGTGCTGGCTGGAAGCACAATAAACGCAGATACGCATGAAGAGCGGTCCGATTTTTCGCTGAGTGTAGCGCGCCCGATTTTCAGATGATCGCGAATGCGAATTGATGCTGGGGCCCGTCGTCAGACGCTCTTATGACTGAGAAATCGCCACACCAGCCCAGCTGCCGCGACCATCAGTCCCGCGGTCATTCCCCACCACAAGCCGTCGGCAGCGACATCGGTGCGAAATGCCAGCCAACACGAAACCGGGACACCGACGATCCAGTAGGCGACGAGTGTGATTGCGAACGGTAGCCGCGTATCCTTGATTCCGCGCAACGCGCCATTGGCGGTGACCTGTACGCCATCGAAAATCTGGAACACCGAGGCCAGCAGCAGGAAGCGCGCGGCGCGTGTGGCGATGCCGGCATCCTCGGTGTAGAGCCCTGCGATCGGCAACCGCAGAAATGCCAGGATGGCCGCATTGGAAATAGCGTTGATCGCACCGAGCGACATGCCGACCTGCCCGCGAAAGCGCGCAGCGGAATAGTCGCCGGCGCCGGCGGCGTGGCCGACGCGTACCGTTGTCGCCAGCGCCAACCCGAGCGGAATCATGAAGACCAGCGAGGCGAAGTTGAACGCGATCTGGTGGGCGGCCACCGCCGTATCGCCGAAACTCGCCATCAACAGCGACGACACTACGAACAGCCCGCCCTCGGCGACCAGGATCGCACCAATCGGCAAACCCAGACGCAGCACGTCGCGTACGCCTTCGGGCGTCGCCCGCGGCTCCGCCAGACCGACCGCGCGCAGCGCCGGTGCAGTGCGGTAGGAAAAGGCCAGCGCAGCAGCCATCAGTACCGACGCCAGCGCAGTGGCAAGTCCGCAGCCGGGTGCGCCCATCGCCGGCAGGCCCCAGTGGCCGAACAGCAGCAGCCAGTCGAGAAAGGCATTCGCGATGAGACCGATCAATCCCGCGTAGACGATCGGGCGCGTCTCGCCGAGACCTTCCGCGCTGAATCGCAGCACGAACCACAGGCAGGTGCCGAATGCACTTAGCGACAGCCAGCGCGCGAAAACGATGGCGAGCCGCGTGGTTTCCGCCGGAAGATGCAGATGGCTCAGCACCGGTGCCGCCGCAAGATTGAGTCCCGCGGCCCAGAACACCGAGACAAACAGCGAAAACCACAGCGCGCGACGAGTGAAGCAGGTGATCTGCGCCGACGAACGGCCGCTGCCGACAGCATGCGCGACGATCGGCGAACAAGCCATCAGCACGCCCATGCAGAACACCCAAAAAATAGCATTGAGATTGAAGCCGACAGCGACTGCCGCCAGTGCTTCCGGACCCAGACGACCGGCGAATACAGTATCGACCGCCGCCATACCGACACCCGCGAGCTGTGCGGCCATCAATGGCGCCGCCAGCTTCAGGTTGGCGCGAACCTCCGCGCGATACGGGACATCGAACAGGCGGAACATGACGTTGGCCGGGGCGCGGATGGTGTGGAAAGGAGGGGGAGAAAAGGCGGCGTATTGTGCGTTCGCCGCCCCATCCGCACCAGTGGTCGGCCCGCCGCATTGGGAATTATCAAGTTCGCCCTTCATCCGCCGACAAGCGGTGCACAAGAATGAGTATTCAAGAACGAGTATTGATGTAATTCGCCATGATGGTGCCCGCGCTTCACCCTGTCGAATCGGCACGACTGCAAACAGCGCAGGACTTAGCGCTGTTCACGTTTCGCCGCGAAGAAGCCTTCGGCCGCGTGGTGCACCTCGCCAAACAGTTCTTCGACGTTCCCATCTGCGCGTTTTCCGTGATCGATTCCACGCGCCAGATCTTCAAGGTGATCGAAGGTCTCGACGTGTCGGAAACCTCGCGCGCGATTTCGTTCTGCGGTCACGCGATCCTGAGCAAGGACATCCTGAACATACCGGATACCCATCACGATGCCCGCTTCGCCGACAACCCGCTGGTCATCGACGAGCCTCATATCCGCTTTTATGCCGGCGCACCGGTCTTCGCGCCGAACGGCATGCCGGTCGGCGCGCTGTGCATTGTCGATCGCCAGCCGCGGGAACTTACCGGCGATCAGCTGTGCGCTTTACGCAGCTTCGCCGATATCGTGCAGGACGAACTGATCCTGCGCCGCCAGCCTGTGCGCGATCCGCTCACTGGTGTTTATAGCCAGCACTTCGCCGATCATGCGTTACGCACGGAACTGCGTCGCGCTTATCGAGGACAACTGCCGCTGGCGGTACTACAGGTCAACGTCGACAATCTTCAGGCGATCAACGATCGCCATGGCTATGGTGCGGGCGACGAAGTGCTGCGCTGCATCGCCGATTGCATCGCCTCGCGATGCAGGCGGTCCGGCGACTTCATCGCACGCTTCGGCGGCGACAAGTTCCTGGTCGTGCTTCCGGAGACACCGATCGCCGAAACACGTGCGATCGCAGAACGCATTCTCGAATCGGTCCGATCGCTACCTCCGAAAGGACCGCCCGACACCGGGAGCGACCATGTCACCGCCACAATCGGTGGTGTCGTCGTGCGCGATATCGCTCACTTGGGCTATGGCCCCGACCTTATCCTCCTGGATGTCGACCGGCGTCTGGCGGACGCCAAGAGCGCTGGCCGCGATTGCGCGGTGATCGAGGAACTGCGCTGATTCATGACCCCAGGGTTTGTTGACAATGATCTGGTCGCTGCGCCGGTCCCGGAAAGGGCGCAGTGCAAGGAACGAACGACGCCGTGTACTTGAAGTACATCAGGAGTGAGTGACGCGGCACTGCGCCCTCTCCGGGACCGGCCCTTCGGGTTGTCGCCAAAAAACCGCCATGCAGCGTTGCTCGTCGCTCATGTACCGCGGGTACACCGCGCTCGTCGCGCCTTGCCTGGCAGTTTTTTTGGCGACAGCGCAGCGACCAGATGATTGTCAGCAGACCCTAGCCGCTCACGCAGCTCGCGATATACCGCCGGATGATTCAACAGCTGCATGTGATGAAGGCCGAATAGCGCGGCTGTATCGGTGTCGGCCAGCCTGCGTGCGGTCGCGCTAGGCAGACGCACAAGGCCGTCACCGAGAACGCGTCCCCTGATATCGCGCTCATCCTGGCCGATGCTGGCGCCGATGAAGTGATAACGCGCGTTCGGTATCTTTTGCACGTCTGCCGGTTTAGCACGGTCGCGCGGATCGGTGATCGTGCCGAGCCGCAAATCGCGGATGCCGACGCTGCGCATTTCCAGCATGCGCGCCCACGGCCGGCTCAGTTCAAAAGCATCCATCACCGCGACGCCGAGGTGCACCGCCTTTTCCAATGGGGCGCCGAGGTGCGGCGAACCCAGACAGATCACGTTCGATACCTTCGCCGTCCATGCCGCATTTGTATGCGATCCCCGATGCGCCGCCGCACGGCACACCAAGCCGCCCATACTGTGGCCGATCAGCGCGATATCATCTACGGTCACCGGCCAGTTCCCAATGAGCTGTCCGATCGCCTTCGCCAGCAAGCGGCCGTTACGCGCCACGGACAAGCCGGTGTTGTAGCGGAAATAGAGCGGCGTGCATCCGATATCTTCGGCGAGCCGCTCGCCATAGGATCTGGATTCACTTGCAGTGGCTTCGTTTTCGGCCGGCGCGCTGCAACGCGACTGCCACATGTGCTCGTTGCAGCACAGTCCATGCACGAAGATTGCAATGCGGGCGCTCGCGAGCGGGTAAGCAGCGGCCAGCGCGGATCGCTCAAGCTCCAGTGCTGCGCCATTCCTGTAAAAGCCGGCACGCACCGCAAGCGAATTGCGGCTGGCGGCGACGTAATCCCCGAAGATTCCGTTGAGTGCGCCGGCGACATTATCCCGCAGCTCCCGTTTCCCCGGATCGACATCGCCGGGCGCGGCCACATTACGCTCAATTGTTCTGAGCGCCGCCTCAGTAAGCGCAAAGGCCGCACCGCCGATACCCTGCACCGCGATGTAAATGCCGCCGGTGATTCCATCATGCGCTGCACGCACCACATCACTGCCGGTTCCAACCGCCGGCAGTGGCGCCAGTCCGCGGAATGGAATCCCGGAAACAGCGCGATGGAATTTGCGGATGCTGTCCGTGATGCGATCGAAAGCGGCTCCCGCGAGGGCCACGCCGCCACGCGTATCGGAAATAAGAGTCTGCTGAGGTCGGGACGGCATCAAGTGGTGTTCTGTCGGTGGAACGGGTACGTACAGAGTAACCCAGCGGCCTGGTGAAGACTGCAAGCATTGATGCACATCAACATAACCTCAAGAAATCCAACAAATTGCCGCCATTAGAGATTGCCATCCATTTTTGTATCGCCGCAACAAATTCGGCGGCGAATTCGATATAGATTCACAGGGACAGGTCACGGATCCATGTCTTTGCGGACGAACCTGGCGTAAGGACTTGACGCGCATTCAAAAAACCATGCATCAACATGTTCCAATATCTGCTGCCCGACTGCCGGTGCTCGTTTGCGCACTGGCCTTTTTCGGACTCCCCCGGCTGGCCTTCGCAATCGACTTCAGCTGGTCCGGCTTCGCCAGTGGTGTCGCCGGATATGCGCTGAGCGGATCGCATCAGGAATTTCTCAACTATCACTGTCCCTGCTACATCGCCAGCTGGGAGTATGCCGGCGTTTACGAAAACAAAGGATGGATGACGACGCCGGAAAGTCTCGTCGGAATACAGGGCTCGCTGAAAGTGACACCTTCCCTGAAAGCGACCGCGCAACTCGTCGCGCGCGCCTCGACGGGAAAGGTCAGTGCCGACTGGGTGTATCTGTCCTACACGCTCAACAGCTCATGGCGGATCGACGCCGGCCGCCAGCGACTGCCGTTTTACTCGGATTCCGCCTATATCGGCTACACCTACCCATGGGTGCGGCCACCGCCCGAAGTATATGGCTGGCAGATCTATGACTACGATGGCGGTGCGGTCGTGTACAACACCGACTTCGGCGACTGGTCGCTGCGCGGCAGCGGCTACGCGGGACGGCGCGCGACCACCGACAACGTGATGCAGAAAAATCTCGTCTATGGATATCCAGTCAACGAGACCTGGAACAAGATTCTCGGCGGCTACATCGAAGTGAGTAACGACTACATCACCGCGCGCGCGGTCTATCAGCACAATAAAATCGACCGTTATGGCTTTCCGCCGGATGATGCGCCGTCGCAGATCCTCGACCGTGCGCCGCAACAGTTCGCCTCCGCCGCGCTGTCGGCCGACTATCACAGCTTCATTTTCCGCAGCGAAGTACAGATGCTGCGACAACCCGAGCAGGTCTACAACACCTTTTCCTACCTGATCTCAGGCGGCTACCGCTACCACCAGCTCACCGGGATGCTGACGCAAGCTTGGTACTACGAGCGCCTCACCACGGACTACACAGCACCTGAGCGGTTTCACTCCGACACCGTCAGCCTGCGTTGGGATTTCCGAAAATCGTGGGACGCCAAACTCCAGGTCGATTTCTACCACGACCACAGCGCCACACCGTTTCTCGGCGGCTCGCGGCTACTGAGCGTCGCGGTCGATACAGTGTTCTGATTGCGCAGCGCAAGGGATGCGGTGTGCTCGTTCGAGCAGCATCATGTGATCCGAAACATCGCTTCCCCCTCATCGGAAACCTCACCCTCCCCAGTAGCCAGAACGATCCGGCACCGGAGTGCCCACCTGTTGCGGCGTACCATGTACCGCCGCCCAGTGAGTGCTCCAGTCGATTCCGGTCGGCATCCACAAGACTGACAGCTATGCTCGTTCTCGCCATGCCTCAGCACAATTGAGGCTTGTCTATATAACCAGCTATTTGTTGAACACTACGCTAGTCATGCTGAGTCAGACAGTGCGGTGGTTTCCTCATCAGCTAAGTTTCGACGTGTGCTATTTGGCGACAAGCCCTGCTCAGAAACATCCAGTCACGCCCTCGCTAGATCAATCCGTTAGGCACACCCCACCAGTTGTGTCGCTCTCGCCCGCTACCGGGACTTTTTGCACCAAAATCAAACCGACCCCAGAATCCACAGTGCCCTCTTGCGTGGAGCTGAAGTCGTGTTGTCGGACTCTAAACGGCGTTCCAGAAAGTGCCGTTTCTGTAGAAACGATCTAATTTCGCGCGCGATCAGCTGGCTTTCCTGGCGCAAACGAGAACGTAATCCTCGCCGCCATCGACGTAGCGCCGCAGCGTGGTTGCAGCTGTTTTCAACGCCAGAGCCCTCGCCGCATCAACCTTGGAGGCGATATTTTCCAGCATCCGGTAGTATGGAATCGTTGTTTTGTCGACGATCGACTCGATGCGAACCTGGTCGAAGCCGGATGCGCGCAGATAGCCCTCGTAAACGTCGGCGTCGTAGGCATTCACCGGCATCTCCAGACAAACACCGCTGCCAACCGCGCGATGTCCCTTCTGATAATTGGCCGGATTGACTCCACGACGCGGAATCATATCGGTCAGCGCCAAAGTGCCGCCGGGTCTGAGCACGCGCCCGGCTTCGCGCAGGAAATCGCGGCGAGTATCGAAGTGAAAGGCGCACTCCACCGCTATCACGCGGTCGAAAGATCCGTCGGGAAAGGCCAGCTTCGTCGCGTCTCCGATGCGAAGATCGATGACATCGCTAAGCTCGCATTCAGCGATGTACTGTTGCCCGGCTGCGATGCGTACGTCGGTGACGTCGATACCAATGACACGGGACGGGTGGTAGCGCTTCACGCACAACACTGCATTGGCGCCATAGCCGCAGCCAGCGTCCAGGACAAAATCACCATACTTGATTTGTCCCGCGCGCGCGACCAGGTCGGTAAGTTCCTCACTGGCTTCATCCATAGTCATGCCTTCGCGTGTCCAATAACCGTAGTTTGCAAACTTACGGCCACCGAACACCTTGTGGCGGACTTCGTGTCGTTGCGTGTAATAGGCGACTACATCATCGGTATGCTGCGACCTCATAAAACACCCCACATCGGCATCGCTTCTTCCCTTCTGAGTTGATTGCATGCGTTTGTCTCCTCCAGTTTCGTTATGCAACGACGCTCGGACACTGACGAGTCGGTGTCCATGCCGTTACCTTAGCGTGCTTGGCAGTAGAAGTTTGTGAACTGCATCACATTAGAGATGCATATCTAAGCCGCGTGGTGGTCGTCCACAATAGAGGGTACACACAAATGTTATTGCAACATGTGACGCAATCACGAGCTCCGTGCTAAGCAGTGGACATGTGGTAGCGCCTATAACTGCTTATTTACATTGAGAACGATAACAGTGCTGGTCCGCTGTGACGCTCATCAACTGCGTCGCCGATAAAGCAAGCGATTTAGGTGCCGCTGTGGAAAGCTTTATGCATGTTAGATCGTAGTCTGTATCGATGTTGTAACTGTGACGAAGATCACGGTTTCGTCAATGACAATGCTGTAAACATAGCTCGTCGCGTTAATTGGTAGAAACAGTGGTAATCGATTGTGGATTCACTGCAATCAAACAGATCGTTGCGTTGTGCAGTCCTATATTCCTTATATGCATATATTGATATTCCCATCAGATCCGGACATCGCCATCGAGGCTATCGGCTCACATCGCCTTATCAGGATATGACTTATGAAAGCCTCTGGATTGTCGTTGAACGTTCTTGAACTGGGAAGTTCCGCGGCGACTGAATTCTGCGGAAAGCTGTTCGCTGGATTTGGAGCTTCTGTGGCAAGAGTTCAAACTCGGAACGCGCAGGCGGCGGCCGTGGCGCCTCAAGTAGAGGATGAAATAGGCGCCGAGTATGTCTGGCTAAATACGGGAAAGGAAAACATTGTTCTTGACGTGGATGACATTGCTGGACGAATGCATTTACGGCGCCTCCTCGATTCTGCGGATGTAGTACTGGACGGGCTCGGACCGGGCGTATTGGAAAAGATTGGATTTTCGGTAGACGCTCTGCACGCTGCGAATGTGGCGTCCATATTTGTTCGGGTTACGCCGTTCGGACAGAGCGGTCCATATCGCGATTTCATCACAGAGGAAATTTCGCTCTATGCAATGAGCGGGCTCATGTCGGCTACTGGCGACGGCGATCGCGAACCACTGAACGCCGGGCCCAGGATTTGTTCGGCGGCAGCTGGCCAACAGGCGTTCGCGGCCGCCTTAATAGCCTTAATGCAAAGATTTCGCACGGGGCGTGGCGGTGTGGTCGATCTGTCGGTTCATGAGGTGAGCCTCGATTTATTCGAGATTGCGATTACGGAGTTTTTTGCTCGCGGCAAGATTGCGCGCCGAAATAATGATGAACACATCACAGTGCCGTGGCGAACATATCCGTGCAAGGACGGTCATGCTGTGGTTATTAGTGGTCCTCCCCGGCATTGGCCGAAGGCTTCCGCAGTATTTGGCGAGCCACGGCTTGGCAGGGAGTTTCCGGATATGGCTAGTCGCATGAATAACCGTAAGGAAGTGGAGCGTCTAATGGCTCCATGGCTGATGGCTAACGACCGCCTGTCGGTCTATCACGCATTGCAGACTCGCGGACTTGCGGGCTCATACCTGGCTTCCTTGCAAGAATCGCTTGAAAGTCCTCAGAACCAGGCGCGCGGCGCATTTACCGAAATTGACCAGCCCGGTCTCGGCCGCTGTACGCTTCCCGACGCGCCGTTTAGGGGAGAGCGATTGAGGTGGCGTACGTCGCCGGCCACTCAGCCCGGCGCAACCACAGTTGATCCGGAACAGCTGTGGGTTCGGCGCAGTCCGCTGTCGCCTCGTGCGGGGCACGCAGAGTCAAGTACCTTACCTCTCGAAGGCATTCGGGTAATCGACTTCTGCCATGACTGGGCCGGTCCTCATGCTTGCCGCGTGCTCGCGGATTACGGCGCCGATGTCATCAAGGTCGAATACCCGAGATGTATTGACAGCATGCGCGGCGGTTTGCCAAACAAGGTCAACGACCACCCGCGCTTCTGGCAAATGCATCGTGGCAAGCGTGCGGTAACACTGGATTTGAAAATTTCCGAGCACCTTGAGTGCTGTAAGCGCTTGATCGCGTCCGCAGACGTCGTGATCGAGAACAGTCGCCCTGGCGTCATGGACCGCCTCGGTGTTGGCTACAAGCAAATGCGCGTGCTTAATCCAAGCTTGGTTTTCGTGTCCATGTCGGCTTTCGGTTCAACCGGTCCGGAGGCTTCATATGCCGGTTTCGGCGGCACGATCGAAGCAATTAGCGGCCTGCAATGCGTGACCGGGTATGACGAGAAGTGTCCTGGCTTGCGCATTCGGGAGATGGATGTGTTCAGCGGTGTCTTTGGTACCTGCGCCGCACTCCTCGCGCTGGTGCAGCGTGAAGCGACCGGGCGGGGCCAGTGGATCGATCTTTCCGAGCGTGAAGGAGCCGCGTGGTTGATCGGCGAATTTTTTGCTTCCTACACGTCGTCAGGTGTTCTGCCGACTCCGCGAGGTAACCGGCACCCGCGGTTCGTACAAGGAGCTTATCCAGCGGCGGGTGTCGACAAATGGGTCGTAATTACCATTCGCGATGACCGGGAATGGGCGGCACTGGCGCAACTGATCGGTGATGAAGCATTGATGACGGATACGCGTTTTTCGACGATGTCCGCGCGACGGCGGAATCATGATCTCGTGGATGCCCGGATTGCCGCGTGGACCTCACAGCAAACCGACGAGAGCGTGATGCTGCAATTGCAGGATGTCAGGGTGCCGGCAGGAGCTGTATTCAATGTTCGCGATCTCTCACAGAATCCGCATCTGCTGGCGCGTCAGTGGTTTCTGCGCTCGGTCGAAGGGGACACACTGCCGGGCTATCCATTCCGGTTCGCCGGAATCCCGCATCGCAGTCCCCGTCGCGGTCCCAAGCTCGGCGAACACAACGAAGTGATTTTGACGTCATTTGGTCTGCCGATCGAGGTATGGCCGGATCTCGCGCCTAGAACTTTGAAAACGATATTTCACTTCGATGTTTCTGATCTGGACCTGTCGTCAAATAGCGCGCATCGAAACTTGGCTAGCAAGGGAACCGCCACACTGCCCAAGTCAGCGTAATTTGCGCACGTGCTTCGCAGCTGCAGATACTCGCATCGAACTCGGCGGGGGGATCGAGCGAATTCCGCCGGTCGTAGTGCCACATCCGGCGGTGTGTCTGTTGATAGTTGAGTCCCCGACTTGGTCACCCTGAGTCCGCTACCGGCGCAAGCGGTACCGGACCGCTGGGGTTTGTCCGAAGCCGATTTCCGTCTCGTCAGCGAAAGCGGGTTTGGTGATGGGCTGAATTCGTATCCGCACAGCATGACGTGGTTCGAAGACAAGCTATATGTCGGCACGACCCGCGCCATCATGCAGAGCAGCAAGCACTTTCAACCGCCTGCGAATCTGGTGCCGTGGCCCTCGCTATCGCCGGATGACATGTACGATGCTGACCGGCGGGCCGAAATCTGGCAGTACAATCCTCTCACCGAGAGCTGGCTGCGCGTTTACATAGCACCCTGGCTGGAGGGGGTCGATGGCAAGCCGACGCCACGCTACATCGGCTTTCGCAGCATGACGGTTTTTCAGGGACGGGGCGATTCCAAACCCTGCCTATACGCCGCCACCTGGATACCGTCCAAGGCGGTGGATACCCCGGATGTTCTGCGTTCCCACGACGGCATTCATTTCCACAATATGCCGAGACCGCCGTTCGATCCGGCGGTACGCTCGTTCCGCACGTTGCAGCCGTTTCGTGGCCGTGTCCACATTGCGCCTACCGGCAGCAACAAGGCCGGTGTGACATCCGAGAACATGAGCAGTGAGGCAACCATCTATGCCACTGACGACATCGAAGGCCAGAAATGGGTGGCGACCTGCGCGCACGGTATGGGTGAACGCAGCAATGCGGCCATTTTCGAGATGGGCGAGTTCGATAATCACCTCTATGCTGGCGCGGCCAATGCCCGGGGTTACCAGCTGTGGAAGACCGATGGTTTGACGGGGCCACCGTATCGATGGACGCGCGTGATCGAGCGCGGTGCCTATCGTGGGCCCTTCAATCAGGGCATCGCCTGCATGCAGGAATTCAAGGGCGCGCTCTATATTGGCAGCGGTATCGGCAACGGTGGATTTCACCGCGCGATCGCACTCGGCCCTGCAGCTGGCGAAGTGATCCGCGTGTTTCCCGACGATTCCTGGGAACTGATCGTCGGATCGCCGCGCATGACACCGCAGGGACTCAAGGTGCCCTTGTCGGGCTATCAAGCGGGTTTTGACAACCTGTTCACCGGTTACATATGGCGCTTGGCGGTACATGAGGGATGGCTGTACGCGGGGACTTTTTCCTGGGTAAATTCCATCCCCTATACGCCGATGAATGCATGGCCCGAGGACATCATGCGGCTGATCAATCACTGGGGCTATGACGCTCTGCTCCGACATTACGGCGGCTGCGCGCTATGGCGCACGTTTGACGGCGTGTGTTGGGAGCCGGTCACGTTGTCGGGATTCGGCAATGAATACAACTGGGGGATACGCAACTTTGCTTCGACGCCGCACGGTTTGTTCGTCGGCACCTGTAACGTGTACGGTCCAAGCATCGCGGTCGAGCGCGGACATCGCTGGAAGTACGTCACCAATCCGCGCGGCGGCTGCGAAATCTGGCTGGGTAAGCCGCGCACGGATCCGTCGTAATTCCACAATCGTTAGCTATTGCATGTACATACGTACCATTAAAATGTTCTTCGTTTATTTTTACATCATTGTTATATAAACAACTGTGATGAGCGTCATAGTTCCAGACAAGCTACCCATGCGAGTCCAGATTCCTACAACGATGCACTCGTAATGCTCTTCGACGCTCTTTACATAGACGTAATCCGAACTCGCAACGCTCAAATCCAGAAATAGGTATTCGTGCAAGACCCATCGCGTCGATGTATCACATGAAGAAAGATAGTTGCTCTATACCGCGCCATTCGTGCGAAACACGAACAACGATTTGCCCGGAGTCGGCGCCGGGCTAATCGATTGCTGGACAGCCTACAAGTGGAGATCGAGAATCCCGCATGTTCAAGCAACAAGTTGGATATACAAAAATGTGTTGACCATTTGTGACGTAGTTAACAGTCTCGGCGAAATGCCGCTGTTAGAATCCTAATAAGTAAACGAACGCGGCAGGCGATTGCCACACTGTAGTTCGTTCTATAGAGCCGGCTTATCACACATGGATCAGTCGCGAATTGTCTGGGTACACGGAGTTTGTATGCGGAATCCACCATCGTTTGGAAAACTGGCCTTTGTACTAACGACGAGCTTTCTAACAGCTTCCGTCGGTTGCAGTGCCGAGGCGCCCCCTACACACAACAACAGTAGCGCTTCCAGTACCGCGGATACCTATACTTACGCCTCCCCGCTTCCGCCGATTACCTGCGACTGGTACCGGGCCGCTGGAACACCCCCTGACGATGGCTCCACGCCGTCAAACACCATTCGCTATGGCTGGATCGATCTTGAAGCCGGTTATTGGGCCTTCGCGCTGGATCCTCGCCTTCCCGTGGGAACTACGAAGTTTCGGATCAATGGCCACTTTCCGAAGGCACGCAATTTCTCGCTCCAGCTTTATGCGGGCAATGTGACTAATCTCCAGACGATGACCGATTACCAGATTTATCCGGATGCCGGCGGCCACTCGCCGTATACCGGCATTAATACCTACGACACATCAGTGCAGGTCGGACCCAACGATACCTACACCGTTCATATCGTTTACGGCGTCGCACCTTCCAATCCGACACCCAATACCTTTTATGTAGATGCCTCGCGATTTACCAAAACGGAATATGCAGTATTCCTGATGCGTGTTTACAATCCATTCGCACCAGTAACTGTCGCCGATCATGGAGGTTACCCACTGCCAGCCGTCGTCCAGGAAACAGACGGTGGAGATGTTTCCCTGGCTGATCTCAATACACCGGGACGATGCAACGCCTATCTGGACTATCGCGATACTGAGCGCAAGACAGTTGCGAAGGTCTTCGATTCGATCAACGCGAATCCGCGCAAGTCGGATCCGATTCCCGCCAACAAATATCTTAAGCAGCCCAAGTTCACGATTTACGAAACCACCGACTCCTCGTGGCTGGTCAACGGTGATAATCGCTACATTTACGCGAAGCTATCACAGACGAAAGCGGATCTTGTGCTGATGCGTGCGCGTGCACCGACTTTCGCTACGCAACCCGGTGTCGGCTCCGATCCGCAACTGCGTCATTGGGCGGTCTGCGAAAACGCAGCGATCTCTTACGAAACCTATAGCTGCATTGAAGATTATCAAGCCACTATCGACCAAGACAGCTTTTTCAACATCGTGCTGTCGTGGCCGGGGAAGAAGCCCGATAACGCCGACAAGGCGCACGGATTCGATTGGCTTACGTGGGGCACAACCTACACTGGCGTTCCAATCTATCGGCAACAACTGTCATCGCCGAGTTTCACTCAATCGGCATTTAGCGTTCCAGCGGGAACCGAGGATCCTTCGACGATTATGGGCGATTACTGGATCCAGGCGACCTACTGCTCAAAGACGGTATTCGACAACCACACGCAGATGGGAGAATCTCCCTCCGAAGTGTTCGACGCTTGCAAGGCCGGAAAATAACGCCTGAAGTCCACCTACATTTTGGATCGCTGCGAAATTAAGCGTCGATGCAAAGACCGTCGCACTGTGGCAAGGCGATTTCTGCAGACGGGTCCAGAAGGCTTGTGGGAAATCGCGCCGGATCAGGTCGACGGCGACGCAGGCGGCTGAGCATTTCATCAGCCGTCGGCAAGCCGATGACTTCAAAGCCGTGCTTGCCTAAGTAGAGTTGGATCGCGCTGCGGATATCGGCGTCGTCATCGACGACATACAGCAGAGGTGGCGCCAAGAAATTGGTCCGGCTCATTCAGGAAAGCTTCCCTGCTGGCACCCGTTCTGACTTGACCCACCGTTCTCGATTTGTGTGATTTGCAGGATCGATCGCTGATCGTCGAACACCTTGGGTCTTCATAGACGCTCTAATCAACAGCGAGCAAATTAATCCTATTTTCGGCGAATGCCGACGGACCGGACTATTCAGCAATCTCCCATTTGGTTTCATGCAATAAATGGAACCCCAAGAGCGCCTCAGGTCCTTACTAAACTGCGACCCGCTTCGCAACGAGATCATCGGATCAGTCGCTCTGCGCGAGCAGCCGTGCGTTACCGCCCACGGCGGCGGTGTTCACCGTAAGCGTGCGTTCGCTGACGAACCGCAGCAGATAATGCGGGCCGCCCGCTTTCGGCCCTGTACCGGACAGTCCTTCGCCGCCGAACGGCTGCACGCCCACCACCGCCCCGGTCATGCCGCGATTGACGTAGACGTTGCCGACACGCACCCGCGCCGACACATGCCGCCATGTCGATTCGATGCGGCTGTGAATACCAAGGGTTAGGCCGTAGCCGGTGGCGTTGATCTTGTCGATGAGTTCATCGAGCGCATCCGCGCGCCAGCGCACGACATGAAGGATGGGACCGAAATGTTCCTCGGTGAGTGCGGAAATGTCAGGGATTTCCGCGAGCAGCGGCGCAACGAAGTTTCCGTGAGCACAACTGCTTCCCAGCGCGAGACGTTCGATGACGGCCCCTTGCGCGGCAAGTGTCGCCGCATACGCTTCGAGCTTGTCGCGGGCATCATCATCGATGACCGGACCGACGTCGGTCGATAGCAGCGCCGGGTCGCCGACGACGCATTCGCGCATCGCACCGCGCAGCATCGTGATGACGTGATCGGCGCTGTCCTCCTGCAGACACAGTACGCGCAAAGCGGAACAGCGCTGACCGGCGGAGTGGAATGCAGACTGGATCACGTCGCGGACCACTTGCTCGGGCAGTGCCGACGAATCGACGATCATCGCGTTCTGTCCGCCGGTCTCGGCAATCAATGGCACGATTGGTCCGTCGCGCACCGCGAGCGAGCGGTTGATCGCGCGCGCGACCGCGACGGAACCTGTGAATGCGACACCGGCGACGTGCGGGTCTGCAACCAATGCCGCGCCGATATCGCCGGCGCCAAGCACGCATTGCAGCACCTCGCGCGGCACTCCAGCTTCGTGCAGCAAGCGCACCATGCATAGGGCCACTAGATTAGTCTGCTCAGCGGGCTTGGCGACCACGCTGTTTCCAGCCACTAGCGCCGCTGCAATCTGGCCGGTAAAGATCGCCAGCGGAAAATTCCACGGCGAGATGCAGACAAACACGCCGCGCCCATGCAATTGCAGCTCATTGTGCTCGCCGGTCGGACCGGGCAAGAGCTGCGGTCGTATGAGCCAATGCCGCGCCTGCGCCGCGTAGTAACGCAGGAAGTCCGTCGCTTCACGCACTTCGGCGAGCGCATCCGGAATCGTTTTGCCGGCTTCGCGGATCAACAGCGCTATGAATTCGGCACGGCGCACTTCGAGCGCGTCGGCAGCGCACTCCAATGCTTGCGCGCGATGCTCGACGGGCTCGGCGTTCCAGCGCGTGAACGCGGCATGCGCAACCGCCATTACGAAGGGCACTTTCGAGGATGACAGCGGCAACCATTCGCCGAGCCGCTGTCGTCGATCGGCAGGATTGGCGATCGCACGCGACCGCTGCGCTGCACCTGCTCCACAGGCGATCAGCGAATTCGCGGCTTCCGACGTAGATGTCGCAGCTTCCGTCAACGCCGCTGCGAGCTCCTCCAGCTCCGGTGCCGATGCCAGATTGATTCCGGCCGAATTGCGCCGCTCGCCGCCGTACAAGTCCAGGGGCTGTGGAATCGTCGCGCGCGGCTGCGCGACCCGCCCCCGTATCGCCGCGACCGGGTCAGCGACAAGTCGCTCGGGGTCAATGGACTCGTCATGAATGCGATTGACGAACGAAGTATTGGCACCATTCTCGAGCAGGCGGCGCACCAGGTATGGCAGCAGGTCCTCGTGACTGCCGACGGGTGCGTAGACACGCGTGCGCACTGCGAAGTGCTCGCGAGCGACGGCGTGCAGCGCTTCGCCCATGCCGTGCAGCCGCTGCAGTTCGTAGTCCGACTCGCCGGCGCCGGTGAGTCCGGCATAGGTGCGAATCGCGGCGAGCGTGTGCGCGTTGTGCGTCGCGAATTGCGGATAAAACACGTCGCGCGCGGCGAGCAGCTGGCGCGCACACGACAGGTACGAAACATCCGTGTGCGGCTTGCGCGTGTAGACCGGATAGCTCGAAAGACCCTGCTCTTGCGCACGTTTGATTTCGCTGTCCCAGTACGCACCTTTGACCAGCCGTACCGGCAAACGCCGTTGACTCTCCCGCGCCAACGCGGTCAGCCAGTCGATCACTGCCGGTGCGCGCTTTTGATACGCCTGCACCGCCAGACCGAATCCATTCCAGCCGGCCAGCGCCGTGTTGCGGAACACGGTTTCAAACACTTCTAGCGATAATTCAAGACGATCAGCTTCCTCGGCATCGACGGTAAGCCCGATGCCAACCATCTGTGCAGCCTGCGTGAGTGCGAGCAGGCGCGGCGCGAGCTCGGGAAGTATGCGTTCGCGCTGTGCGAACTCATAACGCGGATGTAGCGCCGACAGCTTCACGGAGATGCTTGGCCGCATATAGATAGACACATCCGTTCGCGCTGCATCACCGATCGCGGCGATCGCATCGCGATAGGCGGCGAAATAGCGTTCAGCATCGGCGGCGGTCAGCGCGGCCTCGCCGAGCATATCGAATGAGTGCAGCTCGCCGCGTTGTATCTGTTCGTGCGTGTTTTGTAGCGCTTCGCCGATATTACGGCCCATCACGAACTGGCCGCCCATGAAACGCATCGCCTGCCGGATCGCGAGACGGATCAACGGTTCGCTGGAGCGGCCGATGAGTCGATTGATAGCGCCGCGGACGTCGCTGGTCGTCTCCGCCGGCAACCGCACCAGTCGACCAGTCAACATCAGTCCCCAAGTCGAAGCGTTGACGAACAGCGAGTCACTGTGGCCGAAATGCGATTCCCAGTCGGCGCCGGCAAGCTTGTCGGCAATGAGCTTTTCAGCGGTCGCCGCATCGGGAATACGCAGCAGCGCTTCGGCCAGGCACATCAGCACGACCCCTTCCTCGGACGACAGGTCGTACTCGCGCATCAGCGCATCGAGCGGACTGCGCGAGTCAGCACGGGAACGCACCCGCCGCACCCAGTCGGCGGCGGTGAATTGCACAGCCGCGGCGGCTTCCGGCGCCAGGGCGGCGGAACCAACGAGTCGTTTGACCATCGCCGCTTCATCCGCCAGCCAGTCTCGCGCGATGGCAGCGCGCAAAGCATTGCGTGGTGGCGGCGGTGATACGAAAACGAATGCAGCGGCGGATGGCTCGGTCATGACGCGCGTCGGCATTTCAGCGATGATGATGTCATCTCCTCAAGGATAAACCGCCGTCGATGTCCGCTGCGCCTGAAACCGTACTGATTGCTTTCATCACCTGCCCGCCCGAAGCAGCGGACGCGCTCGCAGCGGCGCTGGTTGAGACGCGCGTGGCGGCCTGCGTCAATATGCTGCCAGGCATGCGCTCGGTGTATCGCTGGAAAGACACCGTCGAGCGCGGCGACGAATGCCTGCTGCTGGCAAAAACAACGCGCGCGCGCTATGCAGATTTCGAGGCGGCAGTGCGCACGCACCATCCCTACGAACTTCCCGAGATCATCGCGGTCGATATCGCATCCGGTCTTTCCGACTACCTGCAATGGGTGCGCGCGTGCGTCGCCTGACTGCCCTGCTCGTCGCATTTTTGCCGCTGGCCGTTCATGCCGGGGGCGACCCCTGGGCGCGGCCGACATCGCCAGCCTTGCTTGATGCCGACGAGGCCTTCCGGCTGCTGCCACTGACACGAGATGGCGACCGTCTGCGCATCGAGTGGGATGTGGTGCCCGGCTATTTCCTGTATCGCGACCGCATCGAAATCACCGCGATGGCGCCGCCCGGCCAACGACTGACATCGGTGCAACTGCCGGCGGGAGAGCCCTATCACGACGCGCATTTTGGCGATGTGCGTGTGTATCGCAGCGGTTTCGTGGCTACTGCCGTGGGCGCCGCCGGTGTGACGCGGGTTCGCGTCAGCTATCAGGGTTGCGCCGCGGTGGGCGTCTGTCTGCCCCCGCAGGAAAAAGAAATCGTAATCCCTGTCGAGACGGCTCATTGAACAATCGGTCGATTCTGCTGGTGCTGGCGATCGCTGCGTTCGCCGCGGGTGGCGGCTACGCGCTGTATCTCAAGCGCGACAGCGGGGGCAGCGCGGAAAACATTGCTGGCGCGCGGCTACCCGATGGTATCCGGCTCGATGATCTCGACGGCAAGCCGCATGCGCTCGACGAATGGCATGGCAAGCTGTTGATCGTGAATTTCTGGGCGACTTGGTGCGGCCCCTGTCTTGAGGAAATGCCGGAATTCGTCAAAGCCCAGCAGAAGTATGGCGCGCGCGGTCTGCAGGTGGTCGGACCGGCGGTGGACGACACGGAAGCGGCGCGACAAACCAGCCATTCGCTGCACATCAACTATCCGATCCTGACCGCGACGCCGGAAATCATGCTCGGCGTAATGCGCAAGCTCGGTAATGACACCGGCGGCCTGCCGTTTTCGCTGATCGTCGCGCCGGACGGCAGTGTCATTGATCGCCAGCTTGGCGCGCTAAGTGCCTCCGAAATCGACGAGCTGGCTGGCAAGTACCTCTCTCGCTGATCCGATCCTTCGTCAATTCCCGCCGATTAAGCGCGATCGGCTGGTAATTTGTTTCTTTCTGCCGGTTTCGGCACAATGCGAGCCTCGTCTGGACATGAAGCTCGCGTGAGCCAATTGCTGCTACTGAACGGCCCCAACTTGAACCTGCTCGGCAATCGCGAGCCGGATCGGTACGGCACGCGAACACTGGGTGACATCGAAGCCGAGTTGCGCGTCGAAGCGCAGCAATTGGGACATCATCTGAGCTGTTTTCAGAGCAATCACGAAGGCGCGCTGGTGGATCGCATCCATCAAGCCCGGGCCGAGGGCATCTCCTTCATACTGTTCAACCCAGGCGCGTATACGCATACCAGCATCGCACTGCGCGATGCACTGCTCGGCGTTGCGATTCCGTTTATCGAGATCCATCTGTCGAACGTTCACGCACGCGAGCCGTTCCGTCAGCGGTCCTATCTTTCCGATGTCGCCGCCGGCGTCATCTCCGGTCTTGGCCCGCTGGGCTATAGACTGGCATTACAAGCCGCACACGAGAAGTCACAGTCATAGCAGTCATAAAAGTCAAAGCCGTACTAACTTAAAAGAGCATAGGGGGATGAAAATGGATCTGCGCAAGATCAAGACACTTATAGAGCTGGTCGAACAGTCCGGCGTTTCGGAACTCGAGGTCAAGGAAGGCGAAGAATCGGTACGCATCAGCCGCGTCCCGACCGGCGCCCATGCGCTGAGCCCGCAGTTTGTGATGCAGGCACCGCAAGCCTTGGCAGCGCCAGCACCCGCCGCCGCTGCGCCAGCAGTCGCGCCGGCGGCTGCGCCCGCCGCACCTCCGGCCGCCGCCAACCGTCACACCGTCCGCGCGCCGATGGTCGGCACTTTTTACCGTTCGCCGTCGCCGGGTGCGAAATCATTCGTGGAACTTGGTCAGACCGTCAAAGCCGGCCAGACGGTTTGCATCATCGAAGCGATGAAGATGCTCAACCAGATCGAAGCGGACCGTGGCGGTGTGGTGGTCGCAATCCTTGCTGAAAACGAGCAGCCGGTGGAATTCGATCAGCCGCTGTTCTCCATCGAGCCCGTCTGAGGACGGCGCCGTGTTCAATAAAATTCTAATCGCCAATCGCGGCGAGATCGCGCTGCGCGTCCTGCGCGCCTGTCGCGAAATGGGCATCCGCACGGTCGCTGTGTATTCTTCCGCCGACCGCGATCTCAAGCACGTACTCCTCGCCGACGAAGCGGTATGCATCGGTCCGCCGATGCCGGGCAAGAGCTATCTGAACATGGCGGCGATCATTAGCGCCGCCGAGATTACCCAATCAGACGCGATCCATCCCGGCTACGGCTTCTTGTCCGAGAACGCGGATTTTGCTGAAAGCGTCGAGAAATCCGGTTTCGTGTTCATTGGTCCGCGCTCGGAAACCATCCGGCTGATGGGTGGCAAAACCACAGCCAAGGCGGAAATGATCGCTGCGGGTGTGCCCTGCGTACCCGGCTCCGACGGTATCCTGCCGGAGGACGAGAGTATCTGCCGCGATGTTGCCGCGAAAGTCGGCTATCCGGTGCTGATCAAAGCCGCGGCCGGCGGCGGCGGACGCGGCATGCACGTCGTCAAGCATCCCGACGAGTTGCTGAACAAGATCCAGCTCGCCCGCACCGAGGCGTTGAACGCGTTCAAGGACGGCAGCGTATTCCTCGAAAAATATCTGGAAACGCCGCGCCACATCGAAATCCAGGTGCTGGCCGACGAGCACGGCAACTGTCTCTATCTCGGCGAGCGCGATTGCTCGATGCAGCGTCGCAACCAGAAGGTTGTCGAAGAATCGCCGGCGCCCGGTATCACCCCGGCGCAGCGAGCCGAGATCGGTGAACTGTGCGTCGCCGCATGCAAGCGCATCGGCTACCGCGGTGCGGGTACGATGGAATTTCTCTACGAGAACAACCGTTTTTTCTTCATCGAAATGAACACCCGCATCCAGGTCGAGCATCCGGTCACCGAAATGGTCACCGGCGTCGATCTGGTCAAGCAGCAGATCCGCGTCGCCATGGGCCGGCCGCTGAACCGCACGCAGAAGCAGATCAAACTACGCGGTCACGCGATCGAATGCCGCATCAACGCTGAGGATCCGCACCGCTTCGTGCCGTCGCCGGGTGAAATCAAGCAGTACCACACGCCGGGCGGACCGGGCATCCGCATCGATTCGCATGCCTACACCGGCTACAAGGTGCCGCCGAACTACGACTCGATGATCGGCAAGCTGATCGCTCACGGCTCCACGCGCAAGTCCGCCATCGCGCGCATGCGTACCGCGCTGTCGGAAATGATCGTGGACGGCATCCAGACCAACATCAAGCTGCAGCGGCGCATCATGGAAGACACCGTGTTCGGTAAGGGCACGCACCACATCCACTATCTCAGCGACATGCTGGAGCGCTGGGCGGAGGAAGAGGGGCGCGTTTGATCCGTTACGAGCTGCGCCTGCACAGCCGCTTCCCGGATTTCGCTGAAGAGTTGCTGTTCGCGCAAGGCGCCGAGGCCGTGCGTCAGGAAGACGCAGCCGACGAGCCTGTGCTGGAACCAGCGCCGGGTGAAACACCGTTGTGGTCGGACACCATCACTTGTGGCTACTTCGCCGCCGGCACCGACCTCGACGCGATCGAGCGAGCCGCACGCGACCTGCTGCCGGATGGCACTGCTCTGCGCATCGAGCGCCGGCAAGTGGAGGAAGCCGATTGGCTGCATGCCTGGAAACAGCATGCGCAGCCGCTGCCGTTCGGTGGCGGACGGCTATGGATCTGCCCAACGCATGCGCAGGTCACGCAGCTGGGTGCGGCCGTGGTCATACTCGACCCTGGTCTGGCCTTCGGCACCGGCTCGCACCCGAGCACTTCACTCTGTCTCGATTGGCTCGCTACCCATGAGGTCAGTGGTCGCACGGTTCTCGACTACGGCTGCGGCTCAGGCATCCTCGCGATCGCCGCACTAAAACTGGGCGCGCAATCCGCGCTCGCCATCGACATCGATCCGCAGGCGCTGACCGCCACGCTCGGCAACGCACAAGCTAACCATGTGGCGCAGAAAATTATTTGTGCCAGCGTTTGCGCGGACGTTGAACAAACGGTGGAAAACTCTGTGGACATCGTGTTGGCGAATATCCTCGCGCGACCACTCGTCGGATTGGCACCGAAGCTGGCAGCGGCGACGCGGCCCGGTGGAAACGTCGTGCTCGCAGGCATACTCGACGAGCAGGCCGCGGAGGTCCGCGACGCATATGCGCCGTGGTTCGACTTTGAGATGGACGCGACAGTCGACGGCTGGACGCGCATCGGCGGGATACGACGCGGTTGCTGAGTAACATAAAGTTGTACTTCCTTCGCGCGTCACGACTCAGTATTATCCGTTCCCCCCAATAACAACGAGACGCGACAGCGTCCTGTCGACACTCGCGCGAGCTATGGCCAAACCCGACATCAAGCCGCTGAACCACTCGGTCTCCGACTGTCTCGACGATTTTTTTGGTGCGCTCAACGGGAATTCACCAAAAAATCTTTATGACACCGTGCTCGGTCAGATCGAGCCGCCACTGCTGAAGGCAACGCTTCAGTACTGCGACGGCAACCAATCACGCGCCGCCGAACTGCTCGGCCTCAATCGCGCGACGCTACGCAAGAAACTGAGTCAATACAAGATCGACGCATCCATATTGCGATGAGGTGGTGATGAGCGCATTGAATCCGGGCCGCGCGCTGCTGTCCGTTTCTGATAAAGCCGGCCTCGTCGATTTCGCGCGCGCTCTGGCCGCGCGAGGGATCGCTCTACTCTCCACCGGCGGCACTTTCCGCACGCTGAAGGATGCCGGCATCGCCGTTACCGAAGTCTCCCAGCACACCGGCTTTCCGGAAATCATGGACGGTCGCGTCAAGACCCTGCACCCGAAGATCCACGGTGGCATTCTTGGCCGTCGCGGCATCGACGATACGGTGATGACCGAACACAGCATCGCTCCGATCGATCTCATCGTCGTCAATCTCTATCCATTCGAGCAGACCGTTGCCAAAGCCGACGTCAGCATCGACGACGCGATTGAAAATATTGATATCGGCGGTCCGGCAATGGTGCGTGCGGCGGCAAAGAATCATGAACATGTCGCCGTCGTCGTTGATCCGGCCGACTATGCCGGTGTGCTCGCCGCGCTCGGCACGGGCGGTCTCGACGCCGCGTTGCGTCGGCAGCTCGCGACCAAGGCCTTCGCGCATACCTCACGCTATGACGGCATGGTCGCGGCCTATCTGTCGAGCCTCAGCGAAGACGGCAGCCGCGACGCGTTTCCCCGCATCTTTAGCGCCCAGTTCGAAAGGAAGCAGGCAATGCGTTACGGGGAAAACCCGCACCAGCGCGCCGCGTTCTACGTCGAGCGCGATCCACCGGCCGGCAGCATTGCCACCGGCGTGCAATTGCAGGGCAAGGAGCTGTCATACAACAACGTCGCCGATGCCGACGCCGCGCTCGAATGCGTAAAGTCGTTCGTGAAACCGGCCTGTGTCATCGTCAAGCACGCCAATCCCTGCGGCGTCGCGGTCAGTCTCGACGGCATCGGTAAAGCCTACGACCTTGCCTACCGGACCGATCCGACTTCCGCGTTCGGCGGCATCATCGCTTTCAATCGTGAGCTCGACGCGGCGACCGCAAAAGCGATCGTCGATCGCCAGTTCGTCGAAGTCATCATCGCGCCAAAAGTTTCTCCTGAAGCGCGGGCCGCCGTCGCCGCCAAACAGAACGTGCGCCTGCTCGAAGTCGGTGCGTGGCCGGAACAACCAATGTCGGCATTCGACTACAAGCGTGTCAGTGGCGGCCTGCTCGTGCAGGACCGCGACGACCATCGCATCAAGGTCGAAGAACTAAAGGTCGTTACCCGGCGCGCGCCAACCGAAGCCGAGCTGCACGATCTGGTGTTCGCATGGAAAGTGGCCACGTTCGTTAAATCGAACGCGATCGTCTACGCCAAGAATCGCTGCACAGTTGGTGTCGGCGCCGGTCAGATGAGCCGCGTCTATAGTGCGAAGATCGCCGGGATTAAAGCAGCGGACGAAAAACTGGAAGTAGCCGGCTCAGTGATGGCTTCCGATGCGTTCTTTCCATTCCGCGACGGCATCGACGCCGCCGCTGCCGCCGGCATCACCGCCGTGATCCAGCCAGGCGGCTCGATGCGCGACAGCGAAGTCATTGCCGCCGCCGATGAGCACGGCATGGCGATGGTGTTCACGGGGATCCGGCACTTCCGGCATTAAAAAGTTTTATTCGTCAGCCCGTGCGACGAATGCGATCCAGGGGCTGAGGCGAAATTTGCTGGCGGACACGGATGTAATCGGCGAGCGCATCGGCATCCAACAGCCCGTGACCGGCACGACCGGTGCCGTCCTTGAACACAGAAAAACCGTCGCCGCCGTCGGCGAGAAAACTATTGACGGTCACGCGATAGACGCTGTCCGGTTTGATCGATTCCTCGCCGAGCTTCAACGAGTCCGTATCCACGCGGTTGCCGGCAGACGCCGTCGCGGACCAGCGGTAATGGAATCCATGTGATATCTGTAGCACGCGCGACATACCGGCCTCGCTCCACTGCTGCTCCAGCACGGCCTTGATCTGCGCACCGCTGAGTGTCAGCGTCACCAGCATGTTGTTGAACGGTTGCGCGGAGAACACATCGCCGAAGGTAACGACGCGCCCAGACGGTCCGGCAAGATCGCTACGCAGGCCGCCCGTGTTGGTGAAAGCGATCGTCGCACCGCCGCGATTGAAAGCGCTGGTCGCCGCAAGCTGTGCATCTGCCACGAGATCGCCAAGGGTGCTTTCTCCCGCCGGCGTCTGCTGACGCGTGAAATCCCCGGTGATGCGACCCAATGCGCGGCGTTTTAGTGTAGCAACGCGAGCATCGAAATGGCCCGCGATCGCGGCCACTTCGGCATCGGGCTCGACAGACGGATAACTCGCGGGAGCCGGATTGGGTGTCCTGTCATTGACGACAACGCGATTTTCCGCGCGCGCCGACACGATTTCTCCACTGTCCGGCTGCAGAGTGAGGTCAATATCGGTGACGTAATGCCCATAACTGCCCGCACTGGTGTAGAGCAACGATTTGTCACGATTGGTATCCACGGTCCGACAAACGTAGGCCTGATGGGTATGTCCGCTGATCACAACACCGATCAACGGATCGAATCTGGCGATGATCGGTAACAGCCCGCCGCCGGCTCCTGGGCACTGGGTGTCGTTGTAGCTCCCTTGTGTTGTGACGCCCTGATGAATAAGAACGACAATCGCATGAACGCCTTGCTTTTGCAGTTCTGGAATCAGCGCATTGGCGGCATCAGCCTCATCCGTGAAGCGCAGCCCGGCGATACCGGCATGCGGGACCATCCCCGGCGTCTGCCGCAGCACTAGTCCGATAAAGCCGATTTTCAGCGTGTGACCGCCGACATTGAAATGCTTGATCGCGTATCCGGGAAACAGACTGTGCCCGGTTGCTTCGTCGATGACATTCGCCGCCAGATAACGAAATCTCGCGCCGTTGAAACGCCCATCGAGCTGGCAGGTGCTGTCGTCATGGGGCATCGCGCAACCGCCATTCTGCAGCCGCATCAACTCCGCACGACCATGATCGAATTCGTGGTTGCCAACCGCGGTGAATTCCAGGCCGAGCGCGTTCAGCACTTCGATCGTCGGCTCGTCGTGAAAACGAGCCGATTCCAATGGACTTGCCCCCACCATATCGCCCGCGCCGACGACCGCATTGTTCGGGTTGCGCCGGCGCAACTCATCAACCATGCCGCCCAGCCATGCGATGCCGCCGGCCGACAGAGATAACGTCCTGCCCACAGCGCGAGGATCCGGCACCTCGATCCGGCCGGGCGGATCAAGGTAGCCATGCAGGTCATTGAAAGCGATTAGCTTGATCGTTGCGTTGTCATCGCCGGTACCGCCCATTGCCGCCGCCGTGGCTCCGCCCGCCAAGACCAACAAAACCAATATCCGCCGCATCGGAACCATTGGCTTACTCCATAATTTTCGAAAACTGCACCCGAACACGGCCATGATTTTTAGTTTTTTTGTGGCTGTCGTGAAAAAAAAACGTTCTATACGCTCGCTTTGAATGCCTTTTCGGAGCTCCGCCCCGCATATAGGGCATTTAGACCACAGGCCACTATTTGAAAACTAGTTCGGGTTGACAGTTGTCTATCTTGCTCGATGACTTTAACATCGACGGCGGAACGGGGAATCCCGTGTCTTGCTGGCAGGAAAAAACGTCGGTCGGATTCCAACAGGATGGGATCGAAGGCTTTGCCAGATTGTCAGGGTGACTGAATGTGAAATCCAAAGGTGCTTTTTTGAGGGCCCCGCAGAAATTTGAAGCGAAAGCGACGCTGTCGCATGTCGGCGATTCCGGGTCTTCTCTTTCCGCACTGGTCTCCAACCTCGACGGCATGCTCTACCGCTGCCGCGTCGATGATGAATGGGAGATGGAATTCGTCAGTGACGGCTGCGTCGGCCTCACTGGCTGTCGCCCGCAAGATCCGGTACTGAACGGCCGTCTTTCCTACGAGCAGATTACCCATCCGCAGGATCGCGCGCTGGTGCGGCAGACGATCGAGTCTGCGCTGGCGAACCGCGGCCGCTATGAAATCGAATATCGCATGCTGCGGGCCGACGGGCAGGTCCGTTGGGTCCGCGAACAGGGACTTGCAGTGGTCGCCGCCAACGGGCAGCCCGAAGCAATCGAAGGCTTTGTGCAGGACATCACCGAGCGCAAAGAAGCTGAACGCGCATTGAGCGAAACCTCCGAACGTTTTCGCGGATTTTTTGAGAACGCGACCGAAGGAATGTATCGCTCCACGCCGGGTCAGGGCTTCATCACCGTGAACCAGGCGATGGCCCGCATCTGCGGCTATATCTCGCCGGAGCAATTGATCGAACAGCTGCTTGATATCGACCAACAGCTCTATGTCGATCCACTCCGCCGCAACGATTTCATTCGCGAAATTGAAACGCATGGCGAGGTGACGGATTTCGAATCGCAGATCTGCCGCCGCGACGGATCGCCCGCCTGGATCTCCGAGAACGCTCACGCGGTGCGCGACGGCAGCGGCACGCTGCTGTATTACGAAGGGACGGTTTCGCTCATCACCGACCGCAAACGGCATGAAGCGGAAATCGAATACCAAGCCACTCACGATTCGTTGACTGGCCTGCCCAATCGCATGCTACTCATCGAAACACTGCAGCGGGTGATGGCGGAGGCCACGCTTACTCGAACGCAGGTTGCGGTGATGTTCATCGACATCGACCAGTTCAAATTCATCAATGACAGCCTTGGCCATGCGGCCGGCGATGAGCTGCTCAACACATTGGCCAAGCGTCTGCAGTCCTGCATCCGCGGCGACGATACGGTCGCTCGCCATGGTGGCGACGAATTCGTGGTTGTCGTCAAATCGTTCACCAACGTCGATGAGGTTCGCCGTGTCGCCGAGCGCATCGTCACCGCAGTCGCCCGGCCCTGCGTAATAGCGGGCTGCGATCTGAGCGCGAGCTGCAGCGTCGGCATTTCGCTGTGTCCGCTGGACGCGCAGGATATCGATACCCTGATGCGCAACGCCGACGCAGCGATGTATCGCGCAAAAGAGCTCGGCCGCAATAATTTTCAGTTCTTCGCCGCCGACATGAATGCGCACTTCGCCGATCGCATGGAGCTGGTGGCAAGGCTACACCGAGCGCTCGAACGCAAGGAGTTCAGACTGCACTACGAGCCCAAGTTCGATCTCGCCACGCGGCGCATCGTTGGCGTCGAAGTGTTGATTCGCTGGCAGACCGCAGAAGGCATCGTGTCGCCGGCGGAGTTCATTCCAGTCGCAGAGGAAACGGGGCTCATCGTTCCGATCGGCGATTGGGTACTGCGTACTGCCTGTGCACAGGCTCGCACCTGGCTCAGCGCCGGCATACCGATGGTGCCGATGGCGGTGAACCTGTCGCGGCGCCAGCTCGTCAGCGGCGACATCGCAGCGCAAGTCGCCGAGGCGCTGGCAGCCGCCAAGCTGCCGGCGCAATATCTGGAGCTGGAAGTCACTGAAAGCGCGGTCATGCGAGACACCGACACCGCCGTGGCAATGCTGCGCCGTCTGCGCGAGCTCGGCGTAAAAATCGCGATGGATGATTTCGGCACGGGTTATTCCAGCCTCTACTACTTGAAACAGCTCCCGCTCGATCGGCTGAAAATCGACCAATCCTTTGTTCGCGACGTGACGACGAATCCAGACGATTCCGCAATCATCAAGGCGATCATCTCGCTTGGGCACATTCTTGAACTGCGTGTCCTGGCCGAAGGTGTGGAAACTGCCGAACAACTCGAGTTCCTGCGTGACAATCACTGCGATGAAATGCAGGGCTACCATCTCGCGCGGGCGATGCCGGCGTCCGAATTCGCGGAGCTCCTGCGCGCGCAAGCAACTGAAGCGGTATCGATCGAATAGAACTCGTCCGCTGTACACCCGCTGATCCGCAGGTACACGTCGCCGTCCGATGAAAATCGCAACTTGGAACGTCAATTCACTGCGCGTGCGCCTGCCGCATCTGCTCGACTGGCTAACAACGCATCCGGTCGATGTGATCGGCATCCAGGAAACCAAGCTCATGGATGCGGATTTCCCTGCGGCCGCGATCGAACAGGCCGGTTATCACTGGGCGCACAACGGACAGAAGACCTACAACGGTGTCGCCTTACTGTCGCGCCATCCGCTTGCAGACATCAGCCGTAATCTGCCCGACGACTTCGCAGATGAGCAGAGACGCGTCATCGCAGCGACGGTTGAGGGCGTGCGCGTGGTCAACATCTATGTTCCGAATGGGCAGGCGGTTGGCAGCGACAAATATGAATACAAGCTGCGTTGGCTCGCCGCCCTGCACGGCTATCTGGGCGCCGAGCTTGCACGCCACCCGCGCCTGGCGGTCACCGGCGACTACAACATCGCGCCCGCCGACGAGGATGTCCACGATCCTGCCGCGTGGCACGAGCAGGTTCTGTGCAGCACGCCGGAACGTACGGCCTTTCGCGCGCTGCTGAGCCTTGGTTTGAGCGATAGTTTCCGTCTGTTGCCGCAAGCGCCTGCGAGCTTCACGTGGTGGGACTATCGACAGGCAGCGTTCCGACGCAATCTCGGATTGCGCATCGACCACATACTCGCCTCGCAGGAACTGGCAGCACACTGCAACAGTTGTATGATCGACGTAGCGCCGCGCCGCGCCGAACGCCCGTCGGATCACGCACCGGTGGTCGCGACGTTCTAGCAGCGTATCGTCAACAACTCTATATGCTGCGCACCAAAGGTGAAGCGTAAAAATTTAGACGTGCTGACTTCACAGCTTTGCAACGTGGCGGCGCGCTCTAAAGTTTTGATGTGGAGAAATTATTGAGGGCTGAAGACGGTTACGGCGGAGCACCCCCCGATGCTCCGCCGCTTCCGATGACGCTGTAACTGCACCCCACCGTCTGTTTCCGCTCGTCGCTTGAGTCATCGTGGACCAACCCCCCACCCGCGGGTTCGCAGCCTGCACGCGCTCAGCAATTTATTTAGTCCTGGTTCGCAACAAGCGAATCGTGGCTTTACGCCATCCCTGATCGGTTTTTTATTTTTGCAACCAAGCAGTTCATCGTCGGAACGTAGAATGCCGCCGGTCCGGCATTCCTACAAATAGGACCTTCAGGGTAAGGTCATGTCATTGATCGAATTTCTTCACGCGCGCCGTCCCGACTCCGCGCGGATCGGACGCCGCCTCGATCGTATTCGTCTTCTCGCGCCACAGCACGACCTGCATATTCCCGTAGGACGCGGCCACCGGCTTCAGGGCGTAGCCCATTGCGTACAGTTTTTCCTGCGCCGCGGCATCGAAAGCCGGCGCTTCGAATTCGATGACGTCCGGCAGATATTGATGGTGATAGCGCGGCGCAGACACGATCTGCACCGCAGTCGCACCGCGCACGAAATCCAGAATGCCGAGCAACACCATCGTGATGATGCGGCTGCCGCCAGGCGTGCCGATCACCAGCGTACCGTCCGGACCATCGACGAAGCTGGGCGTCATCGAGGACAGCGGCCGCTTGCCGGGCGCGATCTCGTTTGCACGCGAGCCGATCAGACCGAATGCGTTGGAATCGGAAACGCTCGCGGCGAAATCATCCATTTCGTCGTTGACGATGACCCCGGTGTCCGGTGCCATAAAGCCTGAGCCGAAACGCAGATTGACAGTAACGGTGGCAGCGACGCGATTGCCCTCGGCATCGAGAATGGAAAAATGCGAGGTCTCGGCACCTTCATGTGCCGCGCGTTGAGGTGCCTTCAGTTGCGGCAGCGTGGCACTCGGTGTCGCGCGATCAGTCACGAACGAAAGTGCCAGCGCCATCGCGTGCGTGCGCGACAACAGCCAATGCACCGGAATATCGACGAAAGCGGGATCGCCGAGATAATCCGCGCGGTCGCTATACGCGCGACGCATCGCTTCAATGACCTGCTGCTGCGAACGGATGCCTTCGTCGCCGGTCCAGCCAAGCACTTCCAGTTGTTGCAGGATCTCGGCAAGACCGGCACCGCCCGCGGACGGCGGCGGTGCAGTCGTCACGCGGTAGTCGCGGAAATGGAAAGTGACCGGCGCGCGTTCGACAACGCGATAGCGCGCAAAATCGTCAAGGGTCCATAAACCTCCATCCGCGCGCACGCTGTCAACCAGCTTCTTCGCGACATCGCCTGCGTAGAAACCGGGACTTCCCTCGTCTGCGAAATGCTGCAAAGTCTTCGCGAGTGCGGGCTGACGAATCAGCGCGCCCGCCGCCGCCGGCTGACCGTCCGGCATGAACACCGCGCGTGCGGCGGGCGACAATCGGCTTTCTTCCGCGGCGACGAAATCGGAGAAATGCGCGTCGATCGCAAAACCGTCGTGCGCGATGCGTATGGCGGGTGCAAGGTCACGTGCGAGACCGAGCTTGCCATAGCGTTCCGCGATCCACGCCAGCGCGGCCGGCTCGCCGGGAATGGCGCCGGCGATCGCACCATTCCGCGACAGGTCCGCGATCGCATGACCGTTGCCGTCCTGATACATCGTTGCACTTGCCGCCAGCGGCGCGGTCTCGCGGCCATCCACCATGGTTTCGAAGCCATCAGATGCCCGATGCAGCAACCAGAAACCGCCGCCGCCGATGCCGGAGCTGTACGGCTCGACCACGGCCAGCGCGGCGCTGACCGCCACTGCGGCATCAAAAGCGTTGCCTCCCGCTTCGAGGATTTCCATCCCAGCATCGGTTGCCAGCGGGTGTGCGCTGGCGACGGCGTAGCCTGGTGGTTTGTCAGCGGCGGTGGCGGAGAACGCCACACACAGGACTAGTGTCGCGAACGGCCATGCGAGCTGGCGTATCAAAGACTGAGACCGACTGCGCGGGCTCACTTCGGATTTTCCACGATCAGCCGTTCGTACTTTTCGAGCAACTGCTCGCGCGTTTCGATGCGATCCGGATCGAGCGGAATGCAATTCACCGGACAGACGTCGCGGCACTGCGGAGTATCGTGATGACCGACGCATTCGGTGCAACGCGCGGGATCGATCTCGTAGAACTCGGCACCCTGGTAGATCGCGGTGTTCGGGCAGACCGGCTCGCAAACATCGCAGTTGATGCAATCGCTGGTGATTTTGAGCGCCATACATGCATTTTACCGGGAACGCTCAGCTGCGACGGCAGACGCATCGTCCTACTTGCGTCCGAAGCGCTCCAGCAATGCTGCCGCCACCGGCGGCGGCACCAGCTTCCCAACCGGTGCGCCCAGACTGGTCAGTTCGCGCACGAGACTGGATGACAGGTGTGCGTATTCGGGAGAAGGCGTCAGCATGACCGTGTCGAGCGTCTGGTACAGCGCGCGGTTCATCACCGCCATCTGCTTTTCGTAATCGACATCGCCGACCGTGCGTACGCCGCGCACCAGCACCGTGACGCCATTGTCGCGCGCGAAATCCACGACCAGGCCGGTGAAACCCTTGACCTCGACGTTGTCGAGATCCTTGACGGATTCCTGGATCAGTGCAACGCGCTCGTCGAGCGTGAACTTCGGATTCTTGGCAACGTTGGAACCGACTGCCACGATCAGCTTCGGAAACATCCGCGCGGCGCGATGGATGATGTCGTTGTGTCCAAGCGTAATCGGATCGAAGGTGCCGCTATACGCGGCAATGACGGATTTTCTGGCGCCACCTTTCACGCTCACTTCGCGCTCTCCCCTTGATCCGCTCGATAGCTCAGTAGGCCGTAGCTTACATGACCGGCCGCCTTTTCCCTCAGCAGCCCATAGCCGTCAGGAAATGCCGGCGTCTCGCCCTTGCGCCACTCGACATAAACGCGGTTGACATCGGTCAAATGATCACGCAGCGCAATCAGCGCGGGTTCGAGCAGGCCGGCGTCATAAGGCGGATCAAGGAAGGCGACATCGTAGCGTGCTGCCGTCGCCAGAAAGGCAAGTGCGTCGACCTGCGCGATCTCCGCGCGTTCACGCGCCTGCAGATTTTCGAGCGCGCGAACGATGGTCTCGACCTGGGCGCGTCCCCGGTCGACGAAAGTGACGCATGCAGCGCCACGCGACAGCGCCTCCAAACCCAGTGCGCCGCTACCGGCGAATAGATCCAGACAGCGCGCACCATCGATCAGCGGGGTCAGCCAGTCGAACAAGGTCTGGCGCACACGATCCGGCGTCGGCCGCACACCATTGTCCGCATCGAACTCCACGACGCGGCTGCGCCATTCGCCACCAATGATGCGCAACCGGCCCGGAGCGCGTTTCACACGGGTCCGCCAAACAGCCGACACGCGATGGCCGGCGGACGCCGTTCGCACCGTACCTTGTCGAGCCGATCGATATCCTTGCGACCGCAATGGCGGCCACTCCACCGCTGCATCCGTTTGTCCACGACGCTCCACAACTGATTTTGGGAAATCCGGCACTCACTGCGCGGGAGCGCAATTGTCTGCGATTCGAGAGGCTCTTGCTCGCGCCTGGAACCGTCCGGATTCTCTGGTCACCCTCGAAACAAAGCACCATAATGCTAGGGTCTGTTAACAATCACTTTGATCGCTGCGTTGCCGCCCAAAAGGGAGCCAAGCAGGGCGCGTCGAGCGAAGTGTGGTGATTCCACATGAGCGAGGCGCAACGCAGCATGGCGCCCTTTTGGGCGCAACCCAGGCCCGCGGCACGGTGCCGTGAGCGCAGCGCGCGTGGGGTGAGGCGCGCGTTGTGCGCGAAGCATTGCTTCGCGCGTGGCGAACGCCCGGCAACGCCGGGCCGGGGCGCAGCCGGACGCGGGCCGGTTCGGCGCCTCCCGCACCCATTGCTGCGCAAACACCGTGTCGGCGCCGATAGGACGGGACCGTATGGGCGCAGCGCCGCGTCACTCGTTCCCTGCGCTGTGCCCATACGGTCTCCGTCGCAGCGGTCAAAGTGATTGTTAACAGGCCCTAGGAAAAACGCTTGCCGGAAACGGTGCGAGAAAAGGTATCCGAGTTGATCGGCACGCTTCGTCACCACCTCTATTTCGTGCTTCCGGCGATTCTCGCGAGCGTTCCGGTATCTATTGCGTGGGCAGATCCTTGGGGTGGCTCGCTTGGCGTATCGACCGCTTATATGTTCCACGGCCTTTCCCTCAGCGGTAACTCGGTGTCCGTGCAGGCAGACGCGCACTACCGCACTGAGTCCGGCTGGTTTGGCGGCTTGAGTGGCGCCAGCGTGCGTTTTAATCCCTACAAAGACGAAACTGCGGAGATCAACGCGTATCTTGGCAAGGACTGGATGTTCGACGACGAGTGGGGTGGCCGGCTTACCGCCACTCGCTATGAACACCCGAATGTCACGCCGTCACGGCATTACGACTACGACGAGCTGGCCGGTACCCTGTCGTTTCGAGACAGCGTCTATCTGACCGTGGCGGTCATTCCAGACCTGACCTTCGATTCCACCCGCGGCAGCGCCGACAACAAGCCGGCGTTTTCCGGCGATCTGGCATTCCACCGGTCGCTGTGGCGTGGGATCTCCACCAACGCCGGGATCGGCTATGTCGATCTCCACCGCCTGTTTGGCGCAGGCTACTTCTATGGCAGCGCCGACCTCGGTTACGACTTCGGCTCACTGCATGTGGATCTGGCGTATATCGTCACCGATTCCACCGCCAAGAGCTTGTTCGAAGAACGGGCGTCCGATCGCTGGGCAGCCAGCTTGCTATGGCACTTCTGAGAATCTGTCCAAAAGCTATCGAGAGCAAAGGCAGGTTGCGTTCCGCCGGGGTGCAGAAATGGGGGTTTACGAGCGGCAAATGAGGATTTCGGAGGATTTCGAGCGCCGCCGAAAAGCAAAATGCCAAGCTATAGTCAGTTTCGGATAGGTTCTGATACAACCATTGGACGGTCAACGTGCACCTACAGGAAGGCAGAACCGACGGGAGGCGCCAAACGTGCCATGCCACTCGCTATCGTAAATCCCATGCAGCCCGCAAAAATGGTGCAGCGCAGCGAAGCGCGCGACCGAGAGCTGTTGAGCCAGGTCATCACACGTGATCGCGCAGCGTTCGAAGCCCTTTATTGTGATTACTATCATCGGCTGGGCCGGTTTCTCGCGCGGCAGACGCAGCAGAACGATCTCATCGACGAAATCATCAACGATACGTTCTGGGTGGTGTGGCAGAAAGCAGGCGATTTCCGTGGCGGCTCGCTGGTATCGACATGGATCATGGGGATCGCTTACCGCTGCATGCTGAAATCCCTGCGGCGGGCGCGCGGCGGATTCCAAACGCCCGCGGCGGATATCGATATCGACGAGCTCCCCGCCGACGAGGAACCGTTGACCACGCACGAACTCAGCGACTGGGTGCAGCACGGCCTACGGCGGCTGCCGACGGAGCAGCGACTGACGATAGAGTTTGCCTATTTCCTCGGGCACTCATGCGAGGAAATTGCCGAGATCATGGATTGTCCGGTCAATACCGTGAAAGGACGCATGTTTCAGGCGCGCATCAAGCTTCGTAACTTGTTGCCGGCGCTTGGGGGGGGGTCCGACAAGGGGAACGACCATGAACGAATCGGCTGACACAACCAGACTGCACCAGCAGGTGTGGAACTTCATCCCGTGGGTCATTAACGGCCGCGCATCAGCGGCGGAACAGGCCGCCGTGGACGCACATCTCGGAAATTGCATCGATTGCAGGGAAGAATATGAATTCCAACGCCGTCTCCACGAAGCGACGCGCTGGGACGATGGCGAAGAACGCAACCCGCAGCCCGCGCTGCGGCAGCTGTGGGCGCGGATCGAGCGTGAAGTCCCGGCGCCTGTCGCCACGAATGGAAGGATGAAACCGAACTGGCTCTTACGCGCGCTGGCGGCGGCGGTGATCGTCGAAGCCGTTGGCCTGTATGCGCTGGGCGGATTGCTGTGGCTGCACCACGAACCACAAGCATCGCCAGCCGCGCAGTACCGGACCCTGTCGTCGGCACCGGCATCGGCTGGACGAGCTATGGTGCGCGTAGTGCTGACGCCGGGAATGACGCTCGCCGAATTTCAGAAACTGCTGGAGCAGTCGCAGCTGCAAGTGGTTGGCGGCCCCACCGATGCTGGCGTTTACTCGCTCGCGCCAACGGCCTATCCACCAGAGGCAAGCAAGAGCGCCACTTCGCGCCTATTGGCGCAGCTGCGCGCGCATCCGGCGGTGCGCTTCGCTGAAGCGGTCAGCGTCGACGCCGGATCGCCCCCGTGACGAGGGCGGGAGCAATCCTGTGCGTAGCACTGCTGACGGCATGTACGACGATCCGGCCGGGCGCTGACGCGCCGGCCACCGCGGTCGTGTCAATGCGCGGTGAACCACAGCGCCTGATCGTGGTCGCTGTTGCCAACACACCCGAGCCGGTCAGCGTACGCGCCGGTTCCACTCTGCGCGGCTACGACGCTGCGCCGCGCTACGCGGAAACCAGCGCCGCGCGCGCGATGTTGGCATCGCTGGCGTCCGATTACGGCCTGCGTGAAGTATCCGGCTGGCCGATCAGACCGTTGCAAATGCAATGTGTCGTGTTCGAGATTCCGGCCGGAGCGGTGCGCGACGCACTGCTGGAACGGTTGTCGAACGACCGCCGGGTTCAGCTCGCACAACCGATGGAGACGTTCTCCACGCTGAGCAGCGGCTACAACGATCCCTACATCGATCTGCAACACGGATTCGCGACGATCGATGCGGCTGGGGCGCAGCAGTGGTCACAGGGCGACGGCGTGACGGTCGCGATTGTCGATACCGGCATCGACACCACGCATCCCGACTTGCAGGGACGCGTCGCTGCGACACAGGATTTCACCGGTGGCGGCGACCCTTTCAGCGCTGACCGCCACGGTACGGAAGTCGCCGGCATCATCGCTGCGGACGCCAACAACCATGAAGGCATCGTTGGTATCGCTCCGGGTGTCAACCTGCTCTCGTTCAGAGCGTGCTGGCAGCTGACGCCGGCAAGCGATAGCGCGCAGTGCAACTCATTCACACTGGCGAAAGCACTGACCGCCGCATTCGAATCGGACGCGAAGATCGTCAATCTGAGTCTGGGTGGACCGGCCGATCCGTTGCTGACGCAACTCGTCGAATACGGGCTGCGCCATAACGTCATTGTGGTCGGCGCCGTTCCTCCGGATGGTCGTGTGGACGGATTTCCGGTTGGGATCCCCGGCGTCGTCCTGGTTGATTCGGCCAGTGCAGCGCATCGCGCGAACACGCTGCGCGCACCTGGCCGCGAAGTGCTTACCCTCGTACCGGGCGGCCGCTATGATTTTGTTTCTGGTTCGTCGATGGCGACCGCACACGTTTCCGGAGTCATCGCCTTGTTGTTGGCCGCGGGCGCCGATCTCAACGGTCCGGAAACCTACGCACTGCTGAACCGCACGAGCACGCACGACAATGCCTCTGACAAGGAACTCGCCACGATCAATGCCTGCGCGGCGCTCGCGGCTGTGAAACACGCGGGTAATTGCGAAGCCCCGCAAAAATCCGCGAGCACACCCGTCAAGATTCCGCTTGCTGCTGACGCGCTGATCTCTAAGAATCATCGATAAAAACAACCGAGCAACTGGCGGCAAAAAAACCGCAGCGTCGGACAATCTAGGCTTTCGTCAGATCAAGCTCATCACGCCCAGCGAGTCATTGGTTCAGTGGACTAGGAATCGTCCCGGGGAATCTTCAGTGTGCTGCCCACGCGCAGATTCTGGTCGTTACGGATCGCATTGAGTTCGCGCAGGGTGTCCACACTGGTGCCGTAGCGAAGCGCGATATCGCTGAGGGTCTGTCCGGCGAGTACGCGATGCTGGCGATACTGTGATGACGTCTGGATCACCGCGGTCTGCACCAGCTGCGCGGGCGCCACGGCGGACGCCGTCGCGATGGGAGCGCGAACATCGCGAGGTGGAATCCGGATAGTCTCGCCAACACGGATGCGAGCGCCCTGCTTGAGAGCGTTCGCGGCGCGGATTGCGGCGGCGCTAGTACTGTAGCGGCGGGCGAGCTTGCCGATCGAATCGCCACGCTGCACGCGGTAGGACACGAAGTATTCGCGCTGGCGAGACGAACGTTCGTTATCCGGCAGCGAGGCGTAGGCCGCAAGAAACCGCGAGGCGGTGCCGGCAGGAACGCGGATTTCATGGCCGGGAGGCACAAGCAATCTGCCAGCGACGACTTCGGGCCGATAGGCCGGGTTGAGTTCGCGAAAAGAATCCTCGTCCACCCCAGCGAGTCGCCGCAGCGTGTCGTAGCGGACGTAGTCATTGATCTTCACCACATCGAAGCGCAATGCAGCGGCGCGCTCAGTTGCCGGCGCGTATGTGCTGCGATAGCTGCGCGCGACGTCGGTCGCGGCGAGGAATTCCGCGTAGAAATTGCGTGAAGCAAAGCCAAAGCTGCGATTCCGATAACGCTCAATCAGATCGGCGAGGCTGGTGCCCTGCACCGCGATCAGGCCGCGTGCGATGCCGCCGCGACCGTGGTTATATGCCGTTACTGCGAGCGGCCAGTCGTGCAGCGCGTTGTAGTCATCACGCAGATGACGTGCGGCGGCGTCGGTAGAGAACCATGGATCGCGACGATCGTCGACGACTTCATTCAGTCGCATGTAAATGCGCGCCGACGACGGAATGAATTGCCAAATGCCGGCTGCGCCATCTTTGGAGTAGGCATTGACGTTGAAACTCGATTCCACCAGCGGCAACCGCGTCAACTCATAAGGCAGGCCATATGACCGGAAGGTCTTTTCCATCGCCGGCCAATAGCCGGACGCGACTTCCAGCGCCTGCGCGGTGCGCTCGCGCAAGCCGCGCTGGATACGGATGTTGTCGATCGCATTGCGGAAACGCCGCGGATCGCGGCTATCCGAGAACATCGAGTAAATACGCCGTTCTTCGCTCGACATCCGATCCGGATTGTCGCGCAGCGTATTGACGTGCTTCAGCACCGATGTGATGTGGTTGATCTGGTCGCGCTCGGTTTCAGCGCGGTAATGCGCGAAGCGGAATTTATTCATGGTTGCCGCGGGCTCACCGAAATCGAGCACCGCATATACCTTCCGGGGATCGTCCATCGCGTGAATGATGCTGTCGTTCTCCGAGTACTTCTGGAATATATTCGTCCAGAAACTCACCGCCGGTTTGAGAACGTCGGGCCGTGAAAACAGCGCGGCTTCGTCGGCACTCGGCGGCACCGCCAATGTGCGCGGTAGCGCCGGGGTTCCAGCCACCGCCGGCAACGGTGCCGACACTTGCGCATCCTGCACGGCGGCTTTGGTGTCCGCATCGTTGTTGGGGGAAGGCTGTGGAGCCGGATCGGAATTCGTCGGCGCTGCAACCGGAGGAGTGGACGCCACCGGCGCGGTCGCATCACTGTTGGTGGGCGTCGCATCGGCCAGCGCCACCGACGGAATTGCACTCGGCATGATGCCATCCGCCGACACCGCCGAAGTCGAAACTGGAACGGAAACAGAGGTCGCCGGCGTCAGAATCACCGGAGCATTGGTGTTGCTAGATAGAGATTGCGCCTGCGCCGACGCGGCGGCGCCCAATAGGCCGAGCAATGTGCCTATCCAGATGTCCCTGCGCCCCATAGGCCCTCGCGTCCCCGTCAAAAAAACTTGCAACCTGTTGATGATGCTAATGCACCACCGCCGCTCGATCAATGCGGACGCGAGCCGCCGCATCCGCTGCGCCGACTCGCCCCATGAAAGAGTGTCGGCTAAGCTGAGCAAGTCTTTAATTTTCCAATATCGTCGACGCCGCGCATGGCCCATCCATACCCGCCCATAGAACCGTTCCACACCCTTCGTCTGAAAGTCGATGACTTACATGAAATTTATGTCGACGAAAGCGGCAATCCACACGGCACCCCGGTGGTATTTGTGCACGGCGGTCCGGGCGGAGGCAGCGAACCCTGGCATCGCCAGTTCTTCGATCCCAAGCGCTATCGCATTGTGCTGTTCGATCAGCGCGGCTGTGGCCGCAGCACGCCTTACGCGGACCTGCGCGAAAACACGACCTGGAGTCTGGTCGCTGACATGGAAGCAATTCGGGTACGACTCGGCATTGACCGCTGGGTCGTATTCGGCGGCTCCTGGGGCAGCACGCTGGCGCTGGCCTATGCGGAAACCCACCCGCAACGCGTGCGCGGCCTGATCCTGCGAGGCATCTTCCTGCTCCGCCCTGAGGAAATCCGCTGGTTTTACCAGGAAGGCGCGAACTGGCTGTTCCCCGACGCGTGGGAACATTACATCGCAGCAATTCCGGAAACCGAGCGCGGCGATCTCGTCGCCGCCTATCATCGCCGGCTGACGAGCGGCAATCCGGACGTGCGCCGGCAGGCGGCGCGCGCCTGGAGCATCTGGGAAGGTGCGACCAGCAAGTTATTGCAGAGCGAGGACATGATCGCGCGCTACGGCAGCGACCAATTTGCCGAGGCTTTCGCACGCATCGAATGCCACTACTTCGTCAACGGTGGATTCTTCCGCAGCCCGAACCAGCTGCTCGACGATGCCCATAGAATCCGCAGCATTCCCGGCATCATCGTGCAGGGCCGCTACGATGTGGTGTGTCCGATCAAATCGGCCTGGGATCTGCACCGCGCCTGGCCCGAGGCCGAGCTGCAGATCGTGCCCGACGCAGGCCACGCCGCCAGCGAGACCGGCATCCTAGCGCGGCTGGTCGCCGCGACCGATCGTTTCGCCAGCCTGTAGTCGCACTGCGCCGATGGTCATTCGCGACGCGCTGCTCGCCTATGCACACTACTTGTCCGTGTTCGGGGTCTTCGCGACCCTATCGATGGAAGCAGTGCTGCTGCGGCCAAAACTGATCGCCGAGAGCGGCCGCTGGATTTCCCGAGTCGACATCGCCTATTTCATCTGCGCGATTTTCGCAGTGACCACAGGCCTAGGCCGCGCGCTGTTCGGCGCCAAAGGCTGGGCGTTCTATGCGCACAACCCGGTCTTTCACGCCAAGATTGGACTGTTCGTTCTGATCGGGCTGCTGTCGATCGCACCGACCCGACAGTTCATCCGCTGGGCGCGCGGATTCCGCACCGATCCCAACTATGCGGTGACCGCAGAGGAGCTGAAGCGCGTGCGACGCTGGGTGATGATCGAAATCCATCTGCTGGTACTGCTGCCGCTGCTGGCAACCTTAATGGCGCGCGGCGTCGGCCTTTAACCGCGCAGAACCGTTGCGGCACGCGCCTATGCAGCTGCGTGGACGGAAGTGCCTGCGAGCACTGTGTCGCCGGTGCTGTCGTAAGCGCCGCGCCAGCGGCGGTAAGCATCCATCGAGCCGTCCTGCCAGGGATGAAAACCAAGACGGTAATAAGCGAAATAGTGCGGCAGCAGCGGCAGAATCATGCCGCCCGGACGGTAGAGCCACCAAAGCCCTCGCGTCCATAGCTTGAACCGCTGCCATCCACTGAAACCATCCACGCGCAGCATGTGCCTCATGATGAGAAACGTGTGCAGCGGAAAGATGATCGACATCCATAGCATCGTGAAAGCCCGCTTGCGATAGCTGACACCGGCGATCTTCGTGAGCACATCGAACGCGACCGCCTTGTGCTCGATCTCTTCGATGGCGTGCCAGTAGAACACCGCGCGCATGCGCGGATCGGCGTTCGCAAAGATTTCCGCCCGCGTCATGAAGCCGTGGCACATGATCGCCGTAAAGTGTTCGAGCGCTGCGGTCTGCGCTAGCGTCGTGCCTTTTTGCAGCCGCTTGCGGAACAAGCTGAACGCCAGCCGGGATTCACCTTCGATACTGTCCACGTTCACGCCCTGCCTCTTCAGGCATTCGTTGTAGCGGCGATGAACGGCACCGTGCTGGCCTTCCTGATAAATGAATTCACGCATTTCTGCCGCGAGAACAGGATCGGTAACCTGTTCACGATAATCACGAACGCACTGGATGAAGAATTTTTCGCCCTCCGGAAACAGGGTCGACATCGCGTCGAAGAAACGCGTTTTGAACGGATCATCGTCCATCCAGAAGCGGGGCAGCGAGTCATCAAACTCGATATCGGGTCCCTTACGCGGAACGATCGGACGCAGATTTACCAATGCATCGGACATGGCCGAGAACTCTCCCTGACGGCAATAGCAGTACATCCCCGCGAACATTAAACCTTCACCGCATTTATGATTCAAGTATCGTTCCGGATTATGAAAATGGGATGAGGCGTCGATCCAAATACCGGCCTCAGCGGCAGTAGCAGAGATTTTGACTATTTACATTGGCCGCCTACGGGTGCAACGTAGACGCAGCTGAAAGGTCCGGTAGAGAAACTCCGGACCTGATATCCGGAGGAAGATGGCCTGTTATCAGGCGTGGCTTCCGATTGTTTCCTGAATCCGCAAAACCGGGCCGGACGCGGAGGTTGTACGATGCAATTTAAGATTCATACATCCAATCCAATCAATACCTTATCCGTTTCGCCGGGTGATCGCGGCGTGCAGGCGGAAGATCAGCACTTTGATATCGGTACACTCGAAGTCGCTGTCTCGTGGCATGTGGAAGGTGCTTCCGACTACAACCGCTGCGCCGACCAAGTCGTTTGCATCGAGGCACCCGGACTGCTTTGCGCAGCGGTCTTCGATGGCGCCGGCATGCCGCCCGCGGACGCCATTGCGGCCGAAGCCGCCGTCGCTGCTTTGCGCAAGCAGATGAACCATCGCGCGGACCGTGATTTGCCAAGTCTGCTGAAACGTCTGGATGAAGCCGTCGTGGCTGCCGGGCGTGGAACCGTCTCCGCCAGCATTCTGATCCTGCGCGAGGATGCAGCTGCTGCCATCACCGCGGGTGACACGCAGGTATGGTCGCTGCACGATCCGGTCCCGCAATCACTGACGACGAATCGTTCAACAACGCGCCTCGGTGCTTATGACGGCCGCGTGGCGCCAGCGGCTGCGGCGCTCAAGGAGCAAGCGATCGTGCTCGGCTCCGACGGTCTGTTCGGCTTTATTGACCCCAGCGAAGTGCGCGCGATCGTCAAGCGTCAGCAGAACGGCTCCGCCGTCGCGTTATGCGGACTCATCAAGGACCGCAATTTTTCGCTGCCGGATGATTTCGCGGCCATCGTGATCCGCCGCGTGTAGCGTCCGCTGCAACTGCGGCGAATCGGATAGCGATCGCTATTTCGACTGCTTGATCGCCAGTACCGCTTGATTGCGCAGCGTACGCAGCAACGATAGATCCTGATCCGAAATGACGATCGAACCGGCGCGCTCGCGGTCCGCGTAAATCATGGCGACCGCGGCATTCTGTACGCACAGTGGAAACACGATGAACGTTTCCGCAGTGAATTCGCGGCGGTGCCACTCCGGAATGCGCTGCGCCACACGCGCGTCGGTTGCATCGGAAATCAACACATCGACGCCCTTGGCGAGAATGATGTTGAAGATGTCGTCGTTGCGACCCATCGTGAAGCGGAATTTCTCGATCGCCCGATCGACGTCGGCGCCGAAACCGAAGCGCGCATTCATCGTGCCGTTGCGGCCGTCGCGCATACATAGCAGCACGCGGCGGAAACCGATTGCGCGATACATCGTCTCCAGAATGATGCGCAGCAGATCGCCGAGCGAAAAATCCTCCACCAGCGCGCGGCTGATATCCTGGATGCCGGACGTAAGAATTGCTTGCGTGTCTTCCGATGACGGCGATGGCTCTGGTTGTTCCGGTACGGCTGTGGCTGCGAACGGTTGATTCTGGCTGGTTTCGGCGGCGGTGCGCGATGGCGGCGGCTTGGCGTCATTGAACGCCGCCGTCGATTCCGACAGAGTGCCGGGCACTTGGCTCTCCATCGCTGCTGCTGCAGACTCGGCTGCACTGCCACCGTCGCCAGCGGTCAGGTTGCGACCGAATCGGGTCTGCTTCAGGTTGATGCGCACGATCTGCGCGAGTTCGGTGATTTCTTCGATCGATTCCGCGATCGCTGCGTCGAATTGTTTCGTGCTCACCGGCACGCTGTCGCTATAGTGAGCCTTGATGCGCGCGAGTTCGATCCTGCGCTCGTCGCCACCGTTCCGCGCAACGGCTGTGCTGATTTCGTCGGCGAAGGCCGACAGCATGCGCAGACGCTCCACGCGCGATGTTGGCTTGGAAAGCTTGCCGGCCGGCAGCCGTTGCATGCTGCGAATGATCGTCTCTGGAAAACTCCAGCCTTGGGCGATGCCCACTCCCAGCTCCTGGAAACTGATGCCGAGCACGCGCGCGGCCGCGTTTTCCTCGCTGCAATGTTCGACACTGACCAGCCGGTCTACCGCTGCCGCTTCTTCCGGGAAATAGTATCGGCACAGCATGCGGCCGAGGTTGTGAAATTGCGCGCAGATGAACGATTCCTCGGCCTCCTGCGGCATGTACGACGCCGCCAGTTCGCGTGCAAGGATGCTGCTCATATTCGCGTGCAGGAACTCCTCGCGAAGCTGAGTGGCGTGTTCCTTGTTCTGCAAATGCTCGAACAGGATCAGGGACACTGCCAGATCACGAACGGTGTTGAAACCGAGAATAACGATCGCGCGCGACACCGTGCTGATGCTGTCGCCGGCGGCGCGCCGGTAATACGCCGAATTCACCAGCCGCAGAATCTTGTTGGTGAGCGCGAAATCGCGCAGGATCGCATTCGACAGCGAGGCGATGTTTTCCTTGTCGGAAATGGCCATGCGATTGATCGTGCTGATTGCCGCCGACATTGCCGGAAAATCAGTCTTGTGACGCATGCGCCGCAGCAGGAATTCCAGCGTGCTGGCCTTGTTGCCATCGTCCGTGGGCTTGCTGACCTCATCCGGATGCAAGTAATTGGCAAGCGCCTCCCGCATCTGCTGCGCAGAGGCATAGCGCATCTGCGGGTCGCGGGCCGTGGCTTTGGCGATGATATCGAACAGTTTCTCGTCGACGCGCTGCTTGGCATCCGCGGGAAACACAATCGGCTCGTTGGCGATCTGGTGCAGGGTCTGAAACACGCCCTCTGCCTGGATTGCGCGACGGGCGAACACCATTTCGTACAGGACCAGGCCGGCGGCGAAAACATCTGCCTGCGGTCCCATCGTCCGACTGGTGACGTACTCGGGCGCCATGTAAGCGGGCGTACCGAGCAATTCCCCGTCGCTGTCCTTCGGTGCCGACACACGTGCGGCAATGCCGAAATCCATTACACGCGGGCGGCCATCTGCCTCGATGAGAATGTTCGAAGGCTTAAGATCGCGATGCACGATGCCCTGCTGATGCGCACAGGTCAGCGCGTCGAGCATGCCGAGCGCTAATTCAGCCGCGCGCGCCGCCTGCATCGCACCCTCCGTGCGGATCAGCTGCGCGAGCGTGCGGCCATCGACATACTCGAATACCAGATACGGATCGCCGTCCTGCTCACCGGCGTCGAAAATCGGCACGATGTTGACGTGCCGTAGCTTGCCGACTGTGCGCGCCTCGTTGAGCAGCGCGCGGTTCTGCGCTGCATCGCGGCGCGTGAAGTGCAGCGTCTTGATGGCAACATTGCGATCGAGCTGCGGATCGTGCGCGAGATAGACTGCGCTCTGGGCCCCGGTACCGAGCAGACGCAGAATCTGGAAACGCCCGATCTGAGCCGGCGTCTGTTTTTTGCCGCGCGCATCGGATTGGTCGGGACGGGTCTGCTTCACTGCATGTCGAACCGGTTTGGGAAGCGCATACTGCGCTAAGGTAACTCTTATTTCGGCGATGCGGGACAAGGCTTTAGCGAAATCCTCGGATAGTGCGCGGCCCGCGGGTTGCCCATCGCGCAGAGTGCTTATATAACTCGCGAACTCCGCGCCGGTCACGGCCACAGGCCATCACCGAATTCTATTCGCAATCAATTACGCATCCAGAGAATGTTTTTGCCAATGATTTCAACCGTTGCGCAGCGCGCGCGCGCGACACCGTGGAGCCTTGCCGCCATCGGGGCCGCCGTCGTACTTGCGGCCGTTTCCACTCCGACGCGCGCCGACTTCAAAGCACTTACCGCACTGACACACAACGGCGCGCAGGTGACCGCCGCGGCAGTCGATCTCGGCAACAACTCAACGCTTCAGCAGCTCAACCCGGATTTGCGCCTGACACCCGCCTCGCTGACCAAGCTGACCACCGCCGCCGCCGCGCTCAGCGCCTGGCCGGCGGACAAGATGTTCCAGACCAAGCTGCTTGGTTCGAGTGCGATTCACGAAGGTCAACTCGGCGGCGATCTGGTGCTGCAGGGCGCCGGCGATCCTTCGCTCGACGATCACTCGCTGTGGACGCTGGCCGCTCAGCTCAAGGGTGCCGGCGTGACCTCGGTGAGCGGACGGCTGGTGGTCAACCCGGCACCGTTCGGCGTCGTCAGCTGCGAAACCAAGGATCGCTGCGAAGCGATGCAGCGCAGCGATACCGCTTACAACGCGCCGCTGGCGTCGATCGGTGTGGATTTCGGCAACTGGTGCGTGGACGTGCGCCCAACCTCGCCGGGTGTGTCCGCGTTCGTGCGCGGCTGCGGCGTCATGCAACTGCCGCTGCCGGTCGATGGCACGATCAAGACCGTGCGCGATGGCAGCCGGCAGACCTTCTGGGTCGAGCGCGTGACGACACAGGAAGGCGATCGCCTGCGCATCGGCGGCGACATTCCGGTCGGCGGCGGCCAGCAAGTATTTCGAGCCATGTCCGATCCGGCGCGCGGCGTTGGTTTGCTGATGATGGAAACCTTGCGTGAGATCGGCATCTCGGTCGCGGGTCCGGTGGTCGTCAGCGGCAGCCCGATACCGGCCAATGCCTATCCGCTGGCGCAGACCTCGGGGCTGTCGGTGCACGAACAACTGGATCGCATGCTGCGCTTCTCCAACAACTACATCGCTGATGTACTGACGCTCGACTTGGCCTCGGATATCTATGCGCAGCCACCGGCGCGACTGTCGATGGCCGGGCGCGTGCTGTCGGATTTCGTCGCACGCGCGCAACGCAGCGCGCGGCACGCGTCGCCGTCGGCGCCACCGCTGTTCAGCGGCAGCGGACTGACGCCGGAGAATCAGCTTTCCGCCAACGATCTGGTCGGCCTGCTTTCCTACCAATACCACGATACGCGACACTTTCCGGCGTTCTACGGCGGTCTGGTGGTACCGCGCGATGCGCCATTCGCATTCCTGCGCACCGGCAGTCCGGCCTGGCTCGACCGCGTGGCGCTGAAGACGGGAACGATGGACGATCCACATTCGGTCTGCGGCATCGCCGGCTACTTGCGCAAGCGCGACGGCGGCTGGATCGCGTTCGCGATCATCGTCAACGGCGGGCCGGGCATGCGGCACGTACCGCTATATAGAGCGATGGAAGCCTCGCGCAGCGATCTCGACGAACTGCTGGCGAAATATTAGCGTCTGTTAACAATCACTTGGGCAGCTGCTACTCCGGCGCCTGTTCCGCGCTGCGCACCTGATCGCCGAAATATTCCAGTTCGGTAGCATTGAGATCGGACACCGCCCAGTGATTCATGCCGTCGGAAATCCACTGCACGATGTTGTAGCCATTGCGAACTCGTGAATGCGACGAAGCACCGTCGACGGCCGCTGGCCACACGAATAGATTGATCGCGTGCTGGCGGTGCCGATAGATCAGGACCGCAACAGTGTGGCCACCGATGTAGTCGAGGCGGCCGCCTGCCAGCGTGAAGCCGGCGGCCGCGAGATCGCGCACCGGGGGCGAAAAATCGAGTTTGCCGGCGAACCACGGCTTGACCGTGTGCTGATCGGTGGAAGCAACATCGATCAGATGCTCCTGCATCAGCGAGCGCACATGGGCCGCGACGATCTCGTCACCGCGCAAGCGCGCTCGCTGATAATTGACGACGACGAAATCCACAGCGATCGCCAGCGCCAGACCCGCCGCCAGCGAAAGCGCCCAGCGCCGCCGCGCTTCCGTCGAATGCGCCGAGTTCGCCGACGGCGAGTCGCGCCGGATCACTTCCTGTACGCGCAGGCGCAGGCGCTCGGGTGCCTGGCGGTAAACACCGGTACCCCGGATCGCGCTGGTCAGCGCACGCTGCTCTTGCAGCCGCTCCGTACAGCCGTCGCAGTCGGCCAAATGCTGTTCGAGAGCCGGCACCCGCGCCGTATCAAGCTCGCTGTCGAGATAGGTCGGGATCAGCTCCTGGCACTGGTTGCAGTTCATCATACTCACGCCTCACCGTCCGAACCGAGCTGCTGTCGCAGCAACGCCCGCGCGCGCGACAGCCGCGACATTACGGTGCCAATCGGAATTCCGACGATTTCTGCGATCTTCAGATACGACAGATCCTCCAGCTCGCGCAGCACAATGATTTCGCGGTGCTCCGCCGGTAGTGCGAGCAGCGCTTTCTCGATATCGCGCAGCTCCGCCTGCCGCAGCACCAGCATTTCCGGATTTTCAGCATGCAGCGGCATATCCGATAAATCCGTCGCGTCTTCGGCGCGTTCTCCATCGAAACCCGACATCGGCTGGTTCCCCGACTTCTGCCGCCAGCTGTAACAAGTGTTGCGGACGATCTTCAACATCCAGGCGCGGCCGTCGCCACCATGGAAGCTGTCGAAATAGCGCAGCGCGCGCAAACACGCTTCCTGCACGCAGTCTTCCGCCGTATCGGGATTTCGGGTCAGCCAGAACGCAAGGTTGTACGCCGCGTCCATATGAGTCGCGAGCATCGCTTCAAAACGTCGGGCACGTTGATCCTCCATCACGAAAGAATCCCCTCTCTAAACGAAGACCGCCCAAGCCTGAGTTTTATTCCACACCGGCCGCTTATGGAATATCCGTGCTTTTCGACCGGTATGCAATGGAGACGGGTAAATCGATCGCCAAGCGGATACCGACCGCGACGAACCACCCGGAATTTCACAACCGGAGAAAGGTTTATGACAACACTGATCGACCGCCGCCAGTTTATCAAGCTGGCCAGCTATGGCGGCGTGGTTTTCGCATCCGGCCTCGCGGGCTGCGCGTCGCTGCGCGGACCTGGCGCATTGGCAACCGGCGATTTTCATTTCGTGCAACTCTCGGATACGCACTGGGGCTTTCACGGCGCCGCGATCAATCCCGATGCCGAAGGCACTCTGCCCAAGGCCGTGGCCGCGGTGAATGCGTTGACGAGCGCGCCCGACTTCATCATCTTCACCGGCGATCTCACGCATACGACCGACGATCCGGCCGAGCGCCGCCGACGCATGACGCGCTTCCGCGAAATCGCGGCCGGTCTGAATGTGAAGCAGGTCTACTACATTCCGGGTGAACACGATGCTTCACTGGATCACGGCGAAGCCTTTCGTGAATTCTTCGGTCCCACGCATTACAGCTTCGATCACAAAGGCGTGCACTTCATCGTGCTCGACAACGTCTCCGATCCGCGAGCAACACTCGGCGAAGAACAGCTGCAATGGCTCGCGGACGATCTGGCGAAGCTCAACCGCGACGCGCCGATCGTGATCTTCACGCATCGTCCACTGTTCGATCTGGCACCGTCGTGGGACTGGACGACCGGCGACGGCAGCAAGGCCATCGATCTGCTGATGCCGTTCGAGTACGTGACGGTGTTCTATGGCCATATCCACCAGGAACACCATCACATGACCGGACACATCGCGCACCACGCCGCCAAGGGGCTCATGTTCCCGCTGCCGGCGCCGCTCTCGGTGCCGAAGAAATCACCGATTCCCTGGGATGCCGCCGCACCCTACAAAGGACTGGGCTTTCGCGAGATCGGCACCGACCAGTCGCAAATCACCATCAGCGAGAAGAATCTATCTGCCTGAGGAGCCGCCATGAACCGCTTCGCACAGTGTTTCCTGGCGGCGTCGATCGTATCCGCCGCCGGGCTCTCGGGCTTTGCCATCGCCGGTTACGCCGAAACGGCGTCGGTGGAAAAAGTACGCGTCATCAAAGTGTCGGCGAAACGCTTCGTCTTCACTCCCGACCATCTCACGCTAAAGAAGGGCGAAACGGTCGATATCGAGTTGAACTCTGAGGATGTACCGATGGGCTTCAGCGTACCCGACATTGGCGGGCGCGCCGATATCCCACCGGGCACCGTCGCCCACTTGCGCCTGACACCGCAGAAGACCGGCACATTTCCGTTCCTGTGCGACATCTTCTGCGGTTCCGGACATGAGGATATGAATGGCGTGATTACCGTCGTCGAATGAATACCCAGTCATGCAGACGCGCCGCTTGCCGATCCATAGACCGGGCGATAGCGATCAGTCACCCGCCCCGCCGCCGGCAATCGTCATGTGATCGAGCAATATTGAGCCACAGCGAATGCCCCCACGCATATCGACATCATCCCCGATCGCGCGGATGCCGCGAAACATCTCGTTCAGATTGCTCGCGATCGTGATTTCCTGCACCGGATAAGCGATAGCGCCGTTCTCGACCCAGAAACCCGACGCTCCGCGCGAGTAGTCGCCGGTGATGAGATTGGCACCCTGGCCCATGAGGTCGGTGACGATCAGGCCGGTGCCCATTTCGCGCGCGAGTGCGTCGAGGCCGCCAGCGAAAGTGGGTTCGACGACGAAGTTGAACACACCGCCGGAGTTGCCAGTGGTCTGCATGCTCAGCTTGCGCGCGCTGTAACTGGAGAGCAGATAACCGCCGAGCACACCGCGATCGAGCAGCGTCCGCTCCTGCGTGGCGACGCCTTCCTGATCGTAAGCACTGCTGGCCATGCCGCGCAGGATGAAGGGCTTCTGTCGGGCGTTGACGATATCGGCGAATACCGGCTGACCGATGCGATCGAGCAGGAACGACGCACGGCGGTACAGCGCGCCGCCGGAAATCGCACCGATGAAATGACCAAACAGGCTGCGTGCGACTTCCGCCGGCATTAACACCGGCGCGGTGCGCGTGCTCAACTGGCGCGCACCGAGCCGAGCCGCTGCACGTTGGCCGGCCTTGCGACCTACTGCTGCCGCAGCTTCGAGATCGTCGGCATTGCGCGCCGAGGTGTACCAATGACCGAGCTGCATGGCGTCGCCGTCGACGGCGATTGCTGCGCAGCTGACGGCGTGATCGGTTCCCTCGCGGAAGCCGATGAAGCCATGCGTGTTGCCGTAAATCGACAAACCGTGGCGTGTATCCGCCGAGGCACCTTCCGACTGCGTCACGCGGCGATCGGCGGCGAAGGCAGCCGCCTCGCATTCGCGCGCCAGATCAGCGGCAGCATCCGCCGACAGTGCCCAGGGATGGCAGAGATCCAGATCGGGGAATCGCGTGGCCATGAGCTGCGGTTCGGCCAAACCGACACAGGGATCCTCACCGCCGACGCGCGCGATCGCGCATGCCGCCGCGACCGTCTCGGCGATGGCAGTCTCACCGAGATCGGTGGTGCTCGCGGAGCCGGTGCGCTGGCCAAAGTAGACCGTGACGCCAAGATCACGGTCGCGCTGAAACTGCACCGCTTCGACCTCGCCCTTGCGCACCGACACCGACAACCCGCGGCTGACGCTTAGGCTCGCCTCGGCTGCGGTGGCACCGTTATGTTTGGCGGCGTCGAGTACGCGCGCCAGCAGCGGCTCCAGATCGGCTTGGGTCGGCAGTGCTTGGGAAGGAGGAACAGAGGTCATTGGCGAGGGGGATAGGCGATTTTGCGAAGCGGCGAGCATACCGCATGCGCCCGCACCGCCAGCAAAATCGCAGCGCAGCAAAAAGGGCCGTCGTCGCGTGACGACGGCCCTTAATGGGGATTTTCTGAGCTTTTGCCCTACCGGACGGACGGTCGATCAGGACGACAGCGACAAGCGGATGGCCAGGCTGCGAACCTTCTCCTTGCCCTCGCCGATCGTGCCCTGTCCCTTCGCGGAACCGGAGCCCAGACCGATCAGATATAGCTTGGAGGTAGTCGAATCGGGAACCGAGAAAGCGGCGTAGGCGGTGCCGCCCGCTTCATTGCCCTTGATATCGAAACCGGCGTAATTGCCGATGTCAGTTCCGATCGCGCCCACCGTGACCAGATTCGTGTTGCCCGCCCAGGGCACGGAGGAAATTTCCTTGGCCTTGCTGTTGACCGCGTATTCCGTGGTCTTGAATGCACCATTCGGCTTGGTCGTATAAGCGACCGCGACCACCGTCGCGACTTGTGGGTCGAAGCTCTGTTGCGTCATGGTTTCGCCGGTGTCGGCGTTCACGCGCAGATTCTGGCCGTCATTCGAAACCACCGTGAGAAATCCTGCCACCGGTTCGAAATCGATATCGAACACCTGTCCTGATAGTCCGGCAAACGCGTCGCCGGGAGAAGCATGCAGCCTCGACTTAAACTCCGCGGCACCGGAATTCACGTCGAGTACATACAGATTGCCCGCTCCGCCGAGACCATAGAGCTTGCCATCCGACGGCCGGTAATCGATGGCGACGATGTCCTCGCCGGATTGCACGCCGGAAATCTTCGACGCGCTTTCCAAGGTGCCGGGGCTCTTATGGTTGAACGTGATCAACTTGTTCGACTGCGTTACCGCCACCAGATCCGGTCCCCATGCAGGAACTTGCGTCTGCAGGTCGGCGCAGGCGGCCACCGCCAGCACCGAAGGAATGGCGATAAGGTTCAACCAATGTTTGCGAATCATCCGAATAGTCTCCCAACGCAATTGACAAATCCGCTACGCACACCATAGCTCGCAGCGAATGACGATTTAGCCCAGAAGCTTAAGATTCGATGTGTGACAGGATTATGACAATTCACATTTTCGATAAGCCGCTGACCCACCTCGTATTACAGCATCGCAGCATTCAGGGTGGCGCTGTCGGATGAAGAAGTTATTACGTTATGACAGCGGCGTTACGTCGAGACTTGGCTGCAGGCGATCGATCAGAACAACGCTGTCACCGCGGCGCGTTCACGTTCCGACAGCTCGAATTCGAAAATCTCCAGGTCCTCACGCATGTGGGTTTCCGACCGGGTTCCAGTCAGCGGCACGATACCTTCCTGCGTCAGATACCGGAACAGGATTTGCGCGGGCGTGCGCTTGTGTGCCGATGCCAACGCCTTGATAGTGCCATGAGCCAATACCTGCGGATTGGCCGTCAGCGTCCAGAAGCTCTGATACACAATCCCGTGCCGCCGGCAAAACGTGCGGATCTCTCGATCGTATCCAGTATCCGCGTAGAAACGATTCTGGACGACGGCCGGCTTGACGCGCGCGATGTGATCGAGCCACTCCAGATATTTGAAGTCGTAGCAATTGCTGATGCCAAGCTGTCGGACGCAGCCCGTATCGGAGAGCGCCTCCATCGCCCGCCACACCTCCACCAACTGCTCCCGATCATCCAGCGGTGAGTGCAGCACGAGGCAATCGAGATAACTCATCCGCAAATTGCGCAGGGATGCCTGAAACGACTGCGCGACCTGCTCGCCCAGACGCGCCTGCGGATCGTAGGGAATCCGCGACGGATCCTGGCCATCGACCGGCGTGAACTTGGTCTGCAGATATAAATCCGTGCGGTTCAATCCCTCGGTCGCACCCTCACTCAGAGACATCGCAACACCCTCGCCCACGCCGGCTTCGTGGTAGTGCTTCGGCTGACACGCCGTATCGATGCCGCGGAATCCCTGTCCGATCGCCGCATGGACCAGCGCCACCGTCTGCTCCTTCTTCCAGGCGGTGCCATAGAGAATGCGCGGCATGCGGACGCCGGAGCGGGAGATCAGAGTGTCGTTTCGTGTCATGCAGGCATCTTGCCGCATCCTGTCGGGCGTTGTGAACGCAACGGTTGCGGGCTTCGCCTGCTTGCAGCAGTAGGGCTCTGAGATCTTCCGTTCCGCCCCTGTTGGGCGGGCGTACTTTTCTTTGCTTGTGCAAAGAAAAGTAGCCAAAAGAAAGCACACCCCGCGTCCGCGCCGCCTCGCAAAAAGCGCGAGTCGGTGCCTTGCGCTTCTCGCGTGCTCGGGGAACCGCACCGACACGGCTTCCTGCCGTGACGGTGCTTGGCGGGCATCCATGC
>Ga0265334_10000037_pt1 | contig 102928 bp, 77 predicted proteins | sample 42023metaG_FD_192442 | JGI IMG/M metagenome (GOLD analysis project Ga0265334, IMG submission 192442) | Rhizosphere microbial communities from Carex aquatilis grown in University of Washington, Seatle, WA, United States - 4-20-23 metaG | ecosystem: Host-associated > Plants > Roots > Rhizosphere...
CGCTACTATTCCCACCCCCACGACACTAGCTCAAATTCTTTCAACGCAGAATTCTCCGAGAGTAGTGCATGGTTTCCGATCCCGCAGCGCCCACCGAACGGTTCAGCAATCGCGTTGACGATTATGCGCGCTGGCGTCCCGGTTACCCGGCGGAGCTCGTACCCTGGCTGGTCGGTCATTGTGGGCTCGTCTCCGGCGATGCGGTCGCCGATGTCGGTTCCGGAACCGGTCTTTTTTCCCGCGAGCTGCTTGCCGCCGGACTGCTCGTGCATGGTGTCGAACCGAATGCCGCCATGCGCGATGCGGGCGCGCGTGAACTCGCGCATGATTCGCGCTTTTCGTCACATAACGGTACCGCGGAAGCGACCGGATTGCCGTCCGCGAGTGTGCGGTTGGTGACCGCTGCACAGGCATTTCACTGGTTCGTGCCGGAGCCGGCTCGTACCGAGTTCACCCGCATTCTCCAGCCCGGCGGGCAAATCGCACTGATCTGGAACGTGCGGCGCGAGGACACCCCGTTCCTTGCCGGCTACGAAGCACTGTTGCAACGTCATGCGCCCGAATATGCGCGCTCGGGTGTGCCTGCGCAGGCCGACACAGTGGTGATCGCGTATTTTTTCTCGGGCAGCCAGCACGAGCGCAGGGAATTCGCTTACGCGCAGCACTTCGATCGCGAAGGTTTGCACGGCCGTTTGCTGTCGTCGTCGTATGCGCCCGCGCGCGGTGTGCCCGGACATGAGGCGATGATGGAAGACCTGGATGTGTTGTTCGATGCACACCAGCGCAACGGCGAAGTCGCGTTTCTGTACCGGACGCAGCTGTTCGTGGGCCGGACCGAAAAATAGCCGGAAAATAAAAAGGCGGGGCGTGCGGTCAGCACGCCCGCCTGGAGCGGCCTCTGGCGAAGCGTCAAACGCTTCCGCTAGTTTGTATAGGCCGTGGCTGAAGTGAGCGGCGCGCTGGCAGTACCGTTGCCGGTGCCACCGACGACCAGAACGCGGCCGTCCGGCAGCGCTGTCGCTTTGTGGTTGTAGCGCGCGACGCTCATGGCATTAACGAAGGTCCAGGTATCGCTTGACGGATCGTAGGTTTCCGTCGAGTTGGTCGCGATGCAGCTTTTGAAGACAGGAACGATCGAGATCGACACGTTCGCACAGCTGGTGACGCCTCCGGCAATCAGCACCTTGCCGTTCGCCAGTGCGGTTGCGGTGAATGCGCTGCGCGGCAGATTCATCGATTGCGCGGATTGCCAGATCGAGGTTGCCGGGTTGTAGATTTCGGTGCTGCGGCAATAGAGGCTCATGTTCACGCCATAGCCGCTGATGGTTGTCGTATAGCTCAGGCCGCCGCAGCCGCCGGCGACCAGCACGCGACCATTGGCGAGCAGTGATGCGGTGTGTCCGCCGCGCGCGGCGGTCATCGGGCCGGTCGCAGTCCAGGTTCCGGATTGCGGGTTGAATATCTCCGCGGGGTTTACGGCAGTGCCGGTGCCGCCGGCGATCAGCACCTGTCCGTTCGCGAACAGCGTGGCGCTGTGGCCAGCGGGGCGCGCGTAGCTCATCGGCGCCGTCAATGTCCAGGTTCCGGTCGACGGACTGAAGATTTCCGCGCTGGTGGCATTGCTGCCGCTCGCGCCGCCGGCGACGAGGACGCGGCCGTCCTGCAGCAGCGTGGCGGTGTGCTGGTAGCGTCCGACTTTCATCGAACCGGTGGAGGTCCATTTGTTCAGCGACGGATCGAAGATCTTCGCGATTTTCGAAGTGCCCATACCTCCGGTGACGAGGACGCGGCCGTCACTTAGCGCGACGACTGTGGGAAACGGCATGATGCCGAGTGTCGTTGCACCTTTGCTCCATACATTTGTGGCCGGGTCGAAAATCTGTGTCGCCATGGAACCGACGGCGAGTGTTTTGCCGTTGGCGACGTTGACCAGGCTCAGATCGGCGATCGGCGCGCTCATGCTGCCGACGGTCTGCCACGCTCCGCTCGTCTGCGTTCCCCATGCATTCGCGGCAAGACTGGGCACTATGGCGGCCACGAAACCGAGCGAGTACAACACCTTCTTCAACAACATTGGATCCCCCAAGAGCAGCGATGCGAAAGCGGCGACGCGCCCTGGTTCGCGAGGTTTCGAGTAATGCGGAGTCCTCGCCGGGCGCTGTCGTCGGAGCTAAAGATGCCCGAGGGGTAAGCATGCGCACTGGTTTACCGGATCGATGGAAGATCACGGCGGACAAGAGGAAAAAGCGTGTGAATATGCGGTCCGCAGGGCGGACAGACGGGCATCGATTGGGGATAAGCGGACGCTTTCATTCCGCTCAAATTGTCATCGCGCAGTCCCTGCGGCTGATCGTCAGTGGTGCAGTATCATCTTCTGGCCGTTGGGAGCTCCCAACGAAAGATCCTACGGCGCGCCGCTCGCTTCGAGCGGATCGGCGTCTTCGTTCCACCCGCAGGAACGACCCGCGTTCTGCTGTTGCAGGTAGTGCATCAGCGGCTGGAAATATTCAACGATCGCCGACGCATCCATCTGGCGCGATCCGGCCAGCTTCTCCAGCGTATCCTGCCAGGGCTGTGAGGCGCCGGTTTTGAGCATCGCCATGAACTTCGCGCCGGCCGCTTTGTTGCCGTAGATGTCACATTGATACAACGGTCCCTTGAAGCCGGCGGCGTCGCAGAGCGCTTTCTGGAACTGGAACTGGATGATGAAACTGAGGAAGTAGCGTGTGTACGGCGTGTTGCCGGGAATGTGGTATTTCGCACCCGGATCGAAATCGTCCTCGCTGCGCGGCATCGGCGCCTTGATGCCCTGATATTTTTCACGCAGCTGCCACCAGCCTTTGTTGTAGTCGGCCGGCTTGATTTCACCAGCGAATACTTTCCAACGCCACTGGTCGATGAGTTTGCCGAACGGCAGAAATGCGATCTTGTCGAGCGCGCGCTTCATCTGGGCGTTGACCACCGCGTGATCATCGTCGCCCGCGCTGGCGACAAGTCCGATCCTCTGCAAGTGTTGTGGTGTCAGCGACAACGTCATGGTGTCACCAATCGCCTCATGGAAGCCGTCATGTGCGCCCGACTGGTACAGAAACGGCAGCGAGTTGTACATCAGGTAGTAGTAGATGTGCCCGAGTTCGTGGTGGATCGTGAACAAGCTGTCCTCGTCGGGACGGATGCACATCTTGATGCGCACGTCGCCGCGCAGGTCCAGGTCCCAGGCGCTGGCGTGGCAGACGGCATCGCGGTCACGCGGTCGCGACAGCATCGATTTTTCGTAGAACGAGGTGGGCAAGGCCGGGAATCCCAGCGAGGTGTAGAAGTCCTCGGCGATTTTCTCCATTTCTTTCGCGAACGCGACGTCTGCGGATCGTTCCGCATCGGCGAGTTCCTGCACACTCGGCGTTTGGTCCGGATGTGCCTTTGCGTAACGGCCGCGGAAATCGGCGGCCATGGTCTGGCGCAGATCATCGCGCCGCTTCCTCAGCGTGGCAGAAACGTCGAGACTATCGATGCCGGGATAGGGTTCAACCAGATCGTAGATGTTGCCCCATTGCTGTGCCCACATATTTCCCAGCAGGTCGGCCGGAATCAGGCCATTCTCTGGCACCAGGTCGCCGTATTTCTGGTGCAGGCGTCCGCGCACGTAGCAATGCAGTTGCGTATACAGCGGTTTGACCTGATCCCACAGTCTTTCTGTTTCCACCGCGAACTGTGCGGGCGGCATGTCGTAGCGGGCGCGCCACAGCTCGCCGGTATCCGTGTAACCCAGTTCATGCGCGCCGAGATTCATCAGATCCACGAAGCGCACGTAGTCGGACTTCATTGGCTTTGCGATCAAGTGCCAGCCGGCCCAGGCGTCCGCGAGTTCCTTGGGATCGCGGCTGTGATCGAGAACCGCTTCGAGTTGATCCAGATTCTTGCATTCACCGCCACCTGGCGGGCAATACTTGCCGGCGCCGTATTCCGCGTCGAGCTTTGTCGCCAGCTGGGACAGCTCCTGCCTGCGCAAGGGATCGCTTGGTGGCGGTAGCGAGCTGGAGGTTCTGATGAGCAGCAGTTGCCGCGCCACATCAGGCGTCAGTCCCGCGACACCATTGAAGTGCTTCGCTTCATCAATCTGCTGACTCTGCAGCGCGAGTGCGCGTTCACCGGCTTTAGCATTGATCAGCTGAGTATCGTCGGTGATATAGGTTTCGCCGATCCATTGCGCCGCGGTGTTTTCCGGATACATGTCCTTGTTGTCGGCATTCGCTTTCGTGACGAAGCTCGCGGCATCCGCGGCGGCCGGCGCGCCGCGCGTCTGTGCCGGCGGAGTGGTTTTGTGCTGGAGCGCCTTGCGCTCCCACGGCGATGTGGCGTGATTGTTGGTGAACGGGGATTCCGCCCACGTGGCAATGCTGACGGCGGCGAGCGCGGCGACCATGGCCGGGCCGGCAAATTTTTTTCCCATCGGCTCTGTTTCTCCTGGCGGTGCGCCCTATGGCTGCCGTCAAACTCCTCGCGGTGACCAAGGAATTCGACGACAGGCGCTAACGCTGTCTCGTCGGGGCGCCCGTAATGAGCGAGACTATCGCCGCCGGCCGAAGCGGACGTCAACGCCCCATGATGCGGGACAGCGATTCTCCGTGCTCGCTGTGGTATCGGGTACGCTTACCATTTGAACCGGGGTTGAATGGATATGCCGGAACTTCCGCTGAAGGAGGCGCATTTTTGAAACCGAGTCTGTCGGCGCCGGCCTTTTGGCTCGTGCGCCTCGTGCTGTCTCCGTTCATGCGTGTGATGCGCTATCGCTTGGCGCCGGCCGATCCGGTGGCTGCGCTCGCGCTCGATCGTCAGCGCGCGGTCTGCTACGTGCTGCCGGAGCGCAGTTGGATCGATCTTTTCGCACTTGAGCGTATCTGCGCCGAGCTGAGTTTGCCGCATCCCTATCGGAGCGGGACGTCGCTGCCGACGCCGGAACGGGCCGCCTGCGTTTATCTGCCGGCGCTGTTCGAGGCGGGCAAGCGTCCCACCGAACTGTCGGATCTGCTGAACATCGCCCTGGCGACCACCGACTATGACGTGCAGATCGTGCCGGTCTCGATTTTCTGGGGTCGTGATCCGGGACAGGAAACCTCGCTGCTGCGATTGCTGTTCGCGGATATCCCGCAGGCCGGTGCACTGCGGAAGTTTTTTATGATGCTGGTCAACGGCCGCAATCTGCTGGCCAATTTCGGACGTCCGCTACAGTTGCGCGCCTATGCGTCAGCCGCCGACGATTCGGCGCGCGCGCAGCATAAGTTGGCGCGCGCGCTGCGTTTCCATTTTCTGCGCGCGCGCGGCGCTTCACTGGGACCGCGGTTGGTATCGCGGCGCATCGTCATTGAGACCGCGCTGGCGTCACCCGGCGTGCGCGCAGTCATCGAGCGCGAGACGCGCGAAGGCAAGAACAAGAAGGCGACACCAGCGCAGGTCGAGGCGCGCGCGCGCCGCTATGCCTACGAGATTTCGGCGGATTACAGTTCCGCGCTCGTCAATTTCATGGAACGCATTCTCGCTTCGCTGTGGACGCGGGTGTTCAGCGGTGTCGACTCCTATGGAATGGAACGCGTGCGCGATCTCGCGCAATCACACGAAATGCTGTACCTGCCGTCGCACCGCAGCCATGCGGACTATCTGCTGATTTCCTACGTGCTGTATCACGCCGGCCTGGTGCCGCCGCACATCGCCGCTGGCGTCAATCTCAATTTCTGGCCGGTCGGTGCGTTGCTGCGTCGCTGCGGGGCGTTCTTCATGCGCCGCAGTTTCACCGGCGACAAGCTCTACACCGCTGTGTTCCGCGCCTACGTCGATGGATTGATCCGGCGCGGCTATTCGATCAGCTTCTACCCGGAAGGAACGCGTTCGCGCACGGGCCGGCTGATGCATCCGAAGGCAGGCCTGATGTCGATGGTCGTCGATTCCGCGCTGCGCTCGCGCGGCCGCAAAGTGGCGCTCGTGCCGGTTTATATCGGCTACGACAAGGTCTGGGAATTGAACAGCTACTTCAAGGAACTCAGTGGCGGCAGCAAAGAGCGTGAGTCGGCCGGCGCGCTGCTGAAAGCGACACGCATCCTCGGTCGTTCACATTGCAAGGCATACGTGAGTTTCGGCGAGCCGATCGTGCTGCAGGATCACGCCGACGCCCAAATTCCCGGCTGGCGCGACGTCATGACACATGCCGGCGACGAGCGCGCGGCGGGGTTTTCAGAATATGTGCGAGGACTCGCGCGCGAGCATATGCGGCGCGTGAATGCCGCTGCCGTCGCCAATCCGCTTGGGCTGACTGCGTGCGCGCTGCTGGCGGCACCGGCGCGCGCCGCCGCCGAGGACGATCTGCGCGAGCAGCTCGCACTGCTGGCGGCGCTGCTCAAGACCTGGCCGGGAGCGCAGATCACGGTGCCGATGTCTTCGCCGCAGGAAATCATCGACTGGTCCGCGCCGATCGCGCGCGTCAAGCGCGTGTCGCACGCCTGGGGCGACCTGTTCGTCGCCGACGGCCGCGACGGCGTGCTGCTGACTTACGCGCGCAACAACATCCAGCATCTGTTCGCGTTGCCGTCGCTGATCGCGCGTCTGTTCCGCACGCGCAGCATGCTTGGCGAGGATCAGGTTATCGCGGCCTGCCGCGCGCTTTATCCGTTCCTGCGCAACGAATTTTTCCTGCCGTGGCCGGCGACTGAGATCGAGTGCGTGGCGGGAGCCTTCATTGCGCGCATGGTCGATCTCGGCCTGCTCCAGCGCATCGGCGACGGCAATCTGCGACGGCCGGAAGTCAGCAGCCCGGCATTTGCCGGCCTTGCCGGTCTTGGACGGATTCTTGGCGACACTTTCGAACGCTATACCATCGCTCTGCTGCTACTGGCGGATCAATCGCAGCGCGGCGCCAGCTTTTCCCGCTCTGCGTTCGTCGAGGACTGCCGTCTGATCGCCGAGCGCATGGCGGTGCTGACCGGCCGCGAGGCGCCTGAATTCTTCGACCGCACATTGTTCGCGGGCTATCTCGACAGTCTTGTCGAATTCGGACTGGTGCAGCAGCCAGGCGACGGCGAGTGGGTACTCGATCCGCGTGTGGACCGTTTGGCAGAGCGCTCGCTGGAATTGCTTTCGGATGAAACGCGGCAGACCCTGATGCAGCTTCTGGCCCGCCGCAGGACGGCTTCGGCAAGGGCCTAGCGCTAACACATGAGTTCGTTATAATCCGGCGTCCCGAGGCTTGGACTGCCTCTTTTAATCCTAAATTACCGATAAGTGGGGAACCTTTTCATGTCGACAGTTAGCCGTGCCAGCCTTACCGCAATGATTTCAGCTGTCGCGCTGCTGTCTGCCTGCGCGAAAACCGGCGATGCCGCCAAGACCGATGCCACCAAGCCGGGTGAACTGGCCACGGAGCAGCAGAAGTTCAGCTACTCGATCGGCGCCAACATCGGCCATCAGTTGCAGACAGCGAAGGACGAAGTGGATCAGAAGGCGCTGGAGCAGGGTCTTGAGGACGCGCTTGCAGGCTCCACGCTCAAGCTTGACGACAAGGCGCGCGAGGAAATCGTGCGCAGCGTCGCGCAGAAGATTCAGCAGAAGCAGGTCGAGGAACGCAAGCAAGCGGGCGAGAAGAACAAGACCGATGGCGAGAAATTCCTGGCCGACAACGGTAGGAAGCCGGGCGTGAAGACGACCGCCAGCGGTTTGCAATACGAAGTGATCCAGGAAGGTACCGGTGCGACGCCGACGGCGAAAGACACGGCGACGGTGAACTACAAAGGTACCTTGCTCGACGGCAGCGTGTTTGACAGCTCCTATGATCGCAAGGAACCGGCGACCTTCCCGGTCGGCAATGTGATCCCGGGCTGGACCGAAGGCTTGCAGCTGATGAAGGTCGGTGGCAAGTACAAGCTGTACGTGCCGGCCAATCTCGCCTATGGCGAACGCGGCGCGGGCCCGAAGATTGGACCGAACTCAACGCTGGTATTCGAAGTTGAACTGCTCAGTGTGCAGACTCCGGAAGAGCCAAAGCCGGCTGCCGCCGAAGCATCGAAGCCCGCTGCCGTTCCTGCAAAACCGGCGAAGCCGGCAAAGGCCAAGTAATCCATTCAGGTTCTGATATCTGAACGCGGCGGCTCCGGAAGGGGCCGCCGTTTTTTTTGCGTGCGATCGAGTTGCTGTCAACGGACGCAGGCGAGGTCGTAGCGATCAACGGATTGGACAATACAATACTTGTCCTACGTTCCCGCCTTCCGCAGCGGCACCACCGCGGAATGTGTAGCTTTATCGCCAGGATCACCCGAACCCGATGGGCGTGGAATCAGCGTGCGCACCATGAGCTTGAAGTATTCGCGAAAGTCCTGGCCTTCGGGAAACCGGTCCGGAACATCGCGATGGACCTGCTGGTTGCCAATGAAGGTGGCGTAGGCGAAGGTGGACCAGAGCTGTGCTTCGAGCTCGGGTAAGCCCAGCGCGCGATAGCAGTCGTATAAGTAGCGGATACGCTGGGATGAAACGCGATGCACGACTTCGCCGACGATCGGGTCATCCGTGGCGGCGGCCATCGCCAGGTAGAGGCGTCCGGCGCGGTAGCCCGAGTCGGCCTGCTTGAACAGCCTGACAATGCGCTCGTAGGGATCGGGTTCATCCTCAACGCCGCGCAGGATGTCGAGCGTTTCATTTTTTTCCCACAGCGCCAGCGCCGCCTTGATCAATGCGAGCCGGTTCGGGAAGTGCCAATAGAAGCTGCCCTTGGTGACACCGAGACGGCGCGCCAGCGGCTCTACCGCCATCGCATCGAGCCCGCCGGCCGCCATCGTATCCAGAGCGGCTTCGGCCCATTGCTCTGAACTCAGATTCTGGCGAGCGGCGGATTGCTTGGATTGACCACTCATGCCATACGCACCCGTATTGTCGAGCGCGGATTTTGCGCTGGCTTGGTCATCGCCGGCAAGCGCGCGTCTCTACGCCTTTGGTCGCGACGGCGGCTTGGCGAAGGAAAACTCCTTTAGACTAATGATCCTATGCGCTTGCCTATTCTCACTTTGTTGACGGTCGCGACCCTGCCGCTGCTGGCACAGGCCGACATTTATCGCTGGGTCGATGCTAACGGCGGCGTGCACTTCTCCGAATCCGCCCCGCAGCAGGGCAATTACCAGCAACTGAATCCAGAGACGTCGCCGACCGGTGCCGACAGTGGTGTTACTTCTGCCGGCAAATTTCTCGGTGATAAAGGCAAGCGCGATGCTGCTGCCGGCAAGGCTCAGCAGGTTGCAACGCAAGCCAAGGCCGAGAGCGCCGAGAAATGCGCCAAAGCACGCGAGCGGATCGCCAATCTTGAGGAAAAAACCGCGCATCGCCTGATGGTCAAGGGACCGGATGGCCAGCCGGCGCGCATGACCGACGAGCAGTTCGACCAGGAACTCAAGACGGCGCAGCAGAATCAAGCGAAGTTTTGCAACTGAACGCCTGCTTGTACGGGTAGCGCCGCGTCAGTTGTTCGTCAATGTGAAAACCAAGAGAGTATCGGCCGAAATTTCGTCCGCATGGAATGGGAACTGATACCAGGGCTGCCCCGGCGTCTGCCCCGAGTATGCCTGCGGCAGCAGCGTGTCGTTATTGTCATTGTAGGGACTGGCGGGATCGGTCGATTCCGAGTAGGTCAGGAAACCCTCGGCGTGGACGCCGCCGCTGTCCCAGGTCACGGTCTGGATATAACTGTTGCCGAATACGATCGGATAGCCATTCGTCCTGTCGATCACGCTCTGACTGGAATCATCGACGGTATCGGCCACGGTGAACGCGCCGATCTTGCCTTCGGCGCCGAAAATCGGAATGGCGGTGTTATCCACGCCGGAGTATTGCAGGCCGCCGAGCACCGAGTTGTAATTGATATCCAGGCCTTGCAAGCGGGTTTGCGCGTCGTATAGCGCTTTCTGCACGCCGGGCAGGCTGGTGTCGAGGTCGCGCGGCGTATTGACCGGGTCGGCCACGTCGAACGGAGTGGTCCAGTAACTTCCCGATAGGCCCGAGACGTTGTTCCAGAATTCCTGCCATACCGGCAGGCCGATCGAATCCAGTGTCGCTTTCTTGTCCCACTGTCCGAGTGCCGCACAAGCCGACGCAGTGTTATAGCGTCCTGCGGACGGACAGAGGTCAGTCAATACCGGATCGAGGGCAAGCTCGCCGCTGTAGATATTGGACGACAGCACGATGTCCTGCAGATTCGACAGATTGAACGAGTTCGGCCCGCCGAGGCCGTCGCTGCCGTCGAGACGGCGCTGGATCTGCAATATCCCGAGACGCGTGCGCAGCGAGCGTTCGGTGCCTTCGTCGCCGATGATGTGCGCATAGCCGGTTACGGGCGCCGCGGGATTGGTCAGCCAGTAACTGTTGTTCATGTTGGCGACCCAATCGGATCGTTCCAGCGTCGGAAGGTGCTGCGGTCCAAAGATGCCGGGTGCCGGCGCATCTCCATCTGTTCCCCACTGGCAAGTCGCCTTACTGCCGTCGAGCAGCGGCAGACCCGGATCAAGCGCCCCGATCAAGGCGCTGAAGATCGGCGTCGCGCAAGCCGTGGCGAGCGCATCGGGAACGTTCGGCACCACGCTTATATCACCGTAGTAAGCGTCCGAGCCCGGTCCGGCGGCAATGGTATTGACCCACGGCGTACCGAGCACGCTGGCGTGAAGTTGCTTGAACTCATCGAAGCTCTGCGCGGAGTCCCAGTCGAAGAACTGGTTGACCAGGCGGGTGTTTTCCAGATTGGCATCGCGCAGCGTGAAGGCGGTGGTCCGGTTCCAGCCCAGGACCGGGATGTTGCCCTGTTTGATTTCCAGCATCGGGCCGTACATCGAGCGATACAGCGTGCGCTGCTGCGTGGTGACGGAGCCGTTGCGATTTTTCACATCGACCGACACCGGCACCGCTTCCATGTCCAGCACGCTCCTATTCCCGCTCGCATCGGTGTAGTGGTACTGCGTCGGATTCGAGGCATTGAGGGAGAGCTGATAAAGCGTGAAGCGAAAGGCGGTGGAAACCGTGTGGCTCCAGGCGAAGTGATCGTTGAACCCGATCAGCACGATCGGAGTGCCGTACAAGGAAACACCTTCAATATCCATTTTCCCGGGCACGGTCAGATGCACCAGATAGAAGCGCTCGCTGCCGGTCCACGGAAAGTGTGGATTGCCGAATACGATCGGTGAACCGGTTTCGGTCACGTCGGGTCCCAGCGCGTAGGCGTTACTGCCCATCCTCTTTTCGCGGAGGCGTGCGAACGGTTGCGTGTCGCGGGTCAGCTTGCGCAGGGCGGCCGCCATTTCCGTATCCGACGCTGCAGCCGCGCCGCTGGCCGGCGGCGCGGCGGTCGCGATTTCAGTGATCAACGCTTCCGAGCTGGCGAGCAGTGCCAGCCGGATATAGCGACGGTATAAGTCGTCTTCGGTGATCGTTGTCAGCCACGGCTCGCTCGCGCATGCGGCTTGCTCGCCCGCGTGCTGGCCAGACTGCAACTCCGTGATGTAGCGGTTGAAGCCGGCGACATAACCGGCAGTCATCTGTTGTGCTTCAGTGCGTGTGCCGTCCTTGAATTTCTGCACGGTCGCCGCGTCCGCCATCAGCTTCCAGAAAAAATCGCTGTCGAGATTGGTGGCGGTTACCGGCACGGACGGAATCGAGTAGGTGCCGGTCGCGCCGAAGTACTTGGACCGCTCGCCACGGATGGTGATGAAGTCGTCCATCATCGTGCACAGATTGTCCTGTGCGAACACGAAGCCATAACCGTAGCCGAGGCTGCCGAAGTCGGCGGCGTTGATATGCGGAATGCCGTATGTCGTGCGCGTCACCGTGACGCTGTAGCTGGGCGGCGTGCCGCCGCCGCTGGAGCCACCGCTGCTGGATCCGCCACTGCTCGCGTTGTTGTTGTTATCGGAACCCCCGCAGCCGGCGAGCGCCGTCACTGCGGCGGCCAGTGCCAAAAACTGAAATTTCATGCGGACACTCCCCCAACTACGGCAAACCCTATGAAAGTCCTTTTTTAATTTGGCACTGAAGCCAGGCGTCCTGGATGACGCTACCGACACCGGCTATTCCCCTTTATATGCCCGGATACTTCGCACGGCATGGATCACATGCGGATCGAGTCCCTTTTTGCACCATTCCACATCGGTCATGGCGCATGGCTTACCGCTATTCTACTTGGAAGCCGGGACTCCAAGAAGCTGCACTGCACCATGCGCAAAAGTCGTAAAAGATGCGCTGATCACAGAGACCAGATCATTGTTTGGCGATCTGTTAACGGGTCCCAGGGTCGTGCGCCAGTAAAGCGGCGTGGCCGCCGGCTTCTGGTACCCTGCTGCCCCGTCGAAATCCCGATTGCCGGACAGCCGCCGACCGTGATTCCCATATTCCCGTCGTTCGCGCGGCACGGTATCCGCCGCCGGTGTGAACCGATGCGCACAGGTGAGCAGTGATCTCGCAGCTGTCCGAACAAATCGGCGAAGGTATTGCGCGCCTTGGTCTGCCGGTGCATGCGGTGCCGCCACTGGCCGCCTATCTCGAAGAGCTGCAGAAATGGAACAAGGCCTACAACCTCACTGCCGTGCGCGAAGTGGACGAAATGATCACGCGCCACCTGCTTGATTCGCTCGCCATCCTGCCGCTGATCGATGCCTTGGTTGCAAAGCAGGGCTTGTCGGCTGTGCGGCTGCTGGATGTCGGCTCCGGCGCAGGTCTGCCGGGCATTCCGCTCGCCGTCGTCCGTCCGCTCTGGCATGTGACCTTGCTCGACAGCAACGGCAAGAAGGCGCGTTTCCAGCGTCATGCGCTGCGCACACTGGGTCTATCCAATGCAGAGGTCGTCGAGTCGAGAGTTGAGTCCTGGCAGCCGTCGCAACAGTTCTTTCTGATCCTCAGCCGCGCATTCGCCAGCCTCGCTGATTTCGTCGGTCTGACGGGCCATCTGCTGGCCGCCGATGGCCGTTGGCTGGCGATGAAGGGTAAAGTGGCGGACGAAGAACTCCAGGCATTACCTCCCGGCATGTCCATCGAAAGCGTTTATCCGGTCACTGTTCCCGGTTTGCGCGAAGCGCGCAGCGTGGTCGTGGTGCGGCGCGCATGACGCACATCATCGCGGTTGCCAACCAGAAAGGCGGCGTCGGCAAGACGACGACCTCTATCAATCTTGCGGCATCGCTGGCAGCGACCAAGCGGCGCGTGCTGCTCGTCGATCTGGACGCACAAGGCAACGCCACCATGGGTGTCGGTGTCGACAAATACACCCTGAAGCACACCACTCGCGACGTGCTGCTCGAAGAAGCGACCCCGCAGGAAGTGGTGCGCGAGCTGCCGCAGCTTGGTTTCTCGATTCTGCCGGCCAACAGCGATATGACCGAGGCGGAGATCAAGCTGCGCGACATGCCGGCCGGCGATTTCGCGCTGAAATCCGCTCTAGGTGCGATCGCCGGTAACTATGACTACATCCTGCTCGACTGCCCGCCGGCGTTGTCGAAGCTGACGGTCAACGCCTTCGTCGCCGCCGACAGTGTGCTGATCCCGATGCAGTGCGAGTATTACGCGCTCGAAGGGCTTACCGCGCTGGTCGATACCATTAACAAGATCAAGCGTGTCATCAACCCCAAGCTGGAGATCGACGGCCTGCTGCGCACCATGTTCGATCCGCGCAATAACCTCGCCAACGATGTATCCGCCCAGCTGCTTCAGCACTTCGGCGAGAAGGTCTACCGCACCATCGTGCCGCGCAACGTGCGGCTCGCCGAAGCGCCGAGCCACGGCGTGCCGGTGATCGGCTACGACCCGGCTTCAACGGGCGCCAAGGCTTATCTTGCGCTGGCCGGGGAAGTCTTGCGTCGTCACGACGGGGGGCAATTGTTGATCGCGACGCCGTGAAGGTTCTGTGCCCGCTGCCGCGCCGTGACTTCGATCCGAGTGAAGTTTCGGTTCCCTGGAAGCTGCTGCGCGAGGCGGGTCACGAAATATTGTTCGCGACACCTGACGGCCATCGTGGCCACGCCGATCCGATGATGCTGTCCGGCGCAGGGCTCGATATCTGGGGATTCATTCCCGGGATCAATAAGCTGAAGCTGATTGGACTGGCGTTGCGCGCGAACGCGGATGCGCGCCGCGCGTATCTCATGCTCGAACACCACGAAGCATTCGCGCATCCGTTGTCCTGGGATAGCCTCGATGCAGCCGCGTTCGACGCACTGCTGTTGCCCGGCGGGCACGCCAAGGGCATCAGCGAGTATCTCGAGAGCGTTGCGTTGCAGCGGCTTGTCGCCGCATTCTTCGATGCCGGCAAACCGGTCGCAGCGATCTGCCACGGTGTGGTGCTGGCCGCGCGCAGTTGCTCGCCACGTACGGGCCGATCGGTGCTTCACGGTCGTCGCACTACGGCGCTGACCTGGACGCTGGAAAAGAGCGCGTGGAATCTGACGCGTTACTTCGCGCGCTTCTGGGACCCAAACTATTACCGCACCTACGTGGAAGCGCCGGGCGAGCCGTACGGCTGGCGCGGTGTGCAACAGGAAGTGACGCGTGCGCTGGCGCGGCGAGAGGATTTCCTCGACGTACCGGCGGCCGTGCCGGATCGTTTCCGCAAAAGCGGTGGCCTGTTTCGCGATACGTCCGAGGACGCACGTCCGGCCTGGGTGGTGCGCGACGGGGCCTATGTTTCGGCGCGCTGGCCCGGCGACGTGCATACTTTCGCGCGGACATTCATCGACGTGCTCGCGGAGCACGCAGTGAGAGCCATCAAGTGATAAGTGCAAACCGGACGAAACAGTTCGGAGGAATAATCCTAGAAACGGCAGTTGGTCGTGCAAGCAGCCAGCGCATGTTGTGGATTACCATTAATTCTGAACCATCTGCTCTTCACTCGAAGGGTGGGAAGCTGCTTGCACTGATCGATTTTCGCCGGCCCTCGCGCGTCGGACTTGGACTTCACTCAACCCATGGAACAACCATGGGTTTCGTTCCAGTCCGGCGTCCGACGCAGCTGCGGGCTCACCGAGAATCGATCACCAACTGCCGTTTCTAGGATTATCTGATGACGACGAAGAAACGCGGTCTCGGTCGCGGCCTCGATGCCTTGCTCGGCAACGTGGTGTCGATGGACGGCGCCCGGCACAGCGATGAACTGCGCGAGCTGCCGCTCGATGCGTTGACGCCGGGCCGGCACCAGCCGCGCCGGATCTTCGATGCCGAAGCGCTCGATGCGCTCGCGGAATCGATCCGCGCGCAGGGTGTCGTGCAACCCATCATCGCGCGTGAAGGTGACGGCGGACGCTATGAGATCGTCGCCGGTGAGCGCCGCTGGCGCGCCGCGCGGCTGGCCGGCTTGAAAACCGTTCCCGCCGTGATCCGCGCGATGCCGGATCGCACCGCGATGGCCGTGGCGCTGGTCGAAAACATTCAGCGCGCGGATCTGAATCCGCTCGAAGAAGCCGAAGCGCTGCGGCGCCTCATCGACGAATGCGGCCTGACCCATGAACAAACCGCCGACGCCGTGGGCCGTTCGCGCGCCGCGGTCAGTAATCTGCTGCGCCTCATGGATTTGCAGCCGCTGGTACAGGCGCTGGTGCGTGAAAACGAGCTGTCGCTGGGACACGCCAAGGTTTTGCTCGCCGTGGAAGGTGAGCGGCAGGTAGTGCTGGCCAGGCAGGTCGTTGAGCGCGGACTATCGGTGCGCGAAACCGAGCGATTGGTCGCCGCCACGGCCGCCGCGCCTGCGGTGCCGCGCGTGAAGCCCGTGCGCTCGCCGCTCGATGCCCAGCTGTCCGCGCGCGTCGGACTGCCGGTCCGGGTCGAGGAAAAACCGACTGGTGCCGGCCGGCTGGTGATCGGGTTCGCCGATCGCGCCGAGCTTGAGCGGATACTGAAAATTCTGCGCTGACCGTTTTCACGATCCGGCTGCACAGTTGGATTGTTCGATATACGGAGCCCGCGGAGCCCGGCACGCGAGCGGGAAAAGTTCCGTCTCAATGCCGAGACAGTTGTCCGCCGGCGTAGCGATCGCCGATGTGCATTACGTGCCTCAAGCGCAACGAGACTTATTCTCACATGGTCGCATTGACCGCGATTAAATCGAGCCGGTACAATCGCGGCCCCGCAGGGCGGTTCGCCCCCGGAGTGATGTAACGCGGAACAGCGGCAGGGCGTTGACGTGACGATGCACAAGCTCTCAGGCGGCGCGGCGGTGGCAAAGGCCGTATGTCTGACGCAAATCGCCATCGCTGTTGCAGCCGCTCTCATAACCGGCGCCCTGGCGGGAAGAGAGCCGGCGATCGCCGCGATGTATGGCGGTATCGTCGCGGTGGTGCCGACCATCTATTTCGCGCGGCGTGCGTTGACCGGGCCGGGAGGCCGGATGCCGCAGGAAGTGGTCGGAGCGTTTTACCGGGGAGAGATTGGTAAGCTGGCTTTGACCGCACTGTTGTTCGCGTTCGGTGTGGACATGTTCGCAAAACAATTTCTGGCATTGATAGTGACCTACGTTGCCTGCCTGTCGGCGTATTGGCTGGTGATGGCGTGGGTTGTTTACGAGACTGGCAGTTCGGACTGATAAAGATTATGGAAGCCGCGGAAAGCCCACGCGACTCTGGCAGCTACGTTCTGCATCACTTGTCCAACTTGAAGCTGGACTTGCAGACGATGAAGATCGATCCACATGCGACCGGTTTCTGGGTGTTGCATCTCGACAGCGCGGTCTTCTCACTGCTCCTCGGCACAATTTTCTTCGTGGTGTTCCGCCGTGTCGCCGTACGTGCCACCAGCGGCGTGCCGAGCGGATTGCAGAATGCCGTCGAAGCGCTGGTCGATTTCGTCGATGGCCAGGTGAAGGAAATCTTTCATCAGGAAAACAAGCTGGTCGCGCCGCTGGCGCTGACGATTTTCGTCTGGGTCTTCCTGATGAATCTGATGGATCTGCTTCCGGTCGATCTGCTGCCGTACGCCGCCGAACAAGGCGCGGGATTGCCGGCACTGCGTATCGTTCCCAGCACCGACGTTAATATCACTTTGGGCATGTCAATTGCCGTATTCCTGCTGACCTTCGGGTTCAACATGGTCTACAAGGGGCCGATCGGCTTTCTCAAGGAAGCGCTGACTCATCCGTTCTTCATCAAGAGCGGATGGCTGGTTGTGCTCAATGTCATTCTGATCCCGTTCAATGTCGTCCTGCGCATCGTCGAAGAACTCGCGCGCCCGATTTCGCTGGCGCTGCGACTGTTCGGTAATCTGTTCGCCGGTGAATTGATCTTCGTGCTGATCGCCATCCTGATGGCACAGGCCGGCAACGGTATCGGCGGTGCGGCGCTCGGGCTCGGCGGTATCGCGCTCAGCCTGGTGTGGGCCGGTTTCCATATTCTTGTCATCACCCTGCAGGCGTTTATCTTCATGGTGCTGACGGTCGTTTATCTGAGCCTCGCCTCGGAACACCACTAAGCTCTCTTAATCCTTTCTTCAACCCTCAAGCAACACAACCAAGCGTCACCCTGACAGGAGATCCTCATGGAATTCGCAACCCTGCTCGCTCAAGTCCAGAGCTCGACCGTTCTCGCGATCGGCCTGATCTTCGGATTGGGCGCTGCCGGTACCGCCATCGGCTTTGGTCTGCTCGGCGGCAAGCTGATCGAAGGCACCGCACGCCAGCCCGAACTGGGCGGCATGCTGATGGGCCGTATGTTCCTCGTCGCCGGTCTGCTCGACGCGGTCGCGATGATCGGCATCGGCTTCGCGCTGTACTTCACGTTCGCCAACCCGTTCGCGGCGGCGGTCAAGGCCGCGGTCGGCGGTTGAGCCGGGAATATTCCCGCCGTCCACGGGCTCCGTCGCCGGCGCTCGCTGCATACGGGATGTAGAACGCGATGAATATCAACATCACGCTGTTGTTCCAGTTGGTCGCCTTCTCGATCTTCGTCGTCCTGACGATGAAGTTCGTGTGGCCGCCGCTGCTCAAGGTCATGGAGGATCGCCGCGCGCGTATCGCCGATGGCCTCGCCTCTGCGGAAAAAGGTGCCAAGGCGTTGCAGGACGCGTCCGCGAAGGGCGATGAAGCGCTGAAGGCCGCTCGCACGCAGGCCCAGGACATTCTGGGTTCGGCGAATAAGCAGGCCGCGCAGATCGTCGAGCAGGCGCGCACCGCCGCTCAGGCCGAAGGCGAGCGGATCAAGACCGCTGCCAAAGCTGAGGTCGAGCGCGAAATCGCTCATGCCCGCGATGCCTTGCGCAAGCAGGTCGGTGAACTCGCCGTGGCCGGCGCCTCGCGCATCCTGAAGCGCGAAATCGACGCCAAGGCGCACGCCGATCTCATCAATCAGCTCGCCGCGCAGATCTGACATGGCTGAACTTTCCACCGCCGCGCGTCCGTATGCCAAGGCGTTGTTTCGCCTTGCGCTCGCTGAGTCGCGTCTGCCCGCGTGGTCGGCAACGCTGGCGCTGCTCGCGGATACCGCGAAGCTGCCGCAGGTTGCAGACTTGATCGGGCATCCGGCACTGACGCGGCCGCAGCTCGCTGCGATGCTGTGCGATGTGCTCAAAGGCAAGCTCGATCACGAAGGTGAAAACCTCGTGCGCCTGCTGGCGGAAAACGGTCGTCTCAAGCTGCTGCCGCTGATCCGCGAAGAGTTCGAGGCGTTCAAGGCGGAAGCCGAGAAGCGCGCCGAAGTCGAAGTGACGGCGGCTGCGCCCGTGGATGCTGCGCAGCAGACGGTACTGGCGGAAGCCGTCAAGCGCCGTCTCTCGCTGGATGTGAAGATGTCGTGGAAGACCGATCCGGCGCTGCTGGCGGGCGCGATCGTTCGTTGTGGAGATCTTGTCATCGACGGTTCCGTCGCCGGCGAGCTGGAACGTCTGCGCCACGTGATTGCCGCGTAGTCGGTTTTGTTGGGTCTTGTCGGTGCGCGATGTGCACCGGCGAAGTCAATGAAAAGTTTATGGTGCGCTTGGCGCACCCTACCTGAGGTATAGGAATGCAACTGAATCCGTCCGAGATCAGCGACCTTATCAAGGCGCGCATCAAGAACTTCGAATCCGTTTCCGAAGCGCGCAACACGGGTGTCATCGTCAGTCTCGCTGACGGGATCGTCCGCATCCATGGCCTGTCCGATGCGCTGCAGGGCGAAATGCTCGAATTTCCGGGCGGGACCTTCGGCCTTGCGCTCAATCTTGAGCGTGATTCCGTCGGCGCCGTCGTCCTCGGCGATTACAAGGGCTTGAAGGAAGGCGACACGGTCAAGACCACCGGGCGCGTTCTCGAAGTGCCGATCGGCGAAGCGCTGCTCGGCCGCGTCGTCGATGCTCTCGGCCGTCCGATCGACGGCAAGGGTGAGATCAAGGCCTCAGGCGTTGCGCCGATCGAGAAGGTCGCGCCCGGCGTGATCACCCGCAAGTCGGTGAGTCAGCCGGTGCAGACGGGCTACAAGGCCGTCGACGCGATGGTGCCGATCGGCCGCGGCCAGCGCGAGCTGATCATCGGCGATCGCCAGACCGGCAAGACCGCGATGGCCATCGATACCATCATCAATCAGAAGACCTCGGGCATTAAGTGCATTTATGTGGCGATCGGCCAGAAGGCCAGCTCGATCGCCAACGTCGTGCGCAAGCTCGAAGAGCACGGCGCGATGGCGCATACCATCGTCGTCGCCGCGTCCGCTTCCGAGTCGCCCGCATTGCAGTTCATCGCACCGTATTCCGGCTGCTCGATGGGCGAATACTTCCGTGACAAAGGCGAAGACGCGCTGATCATCTACGACGATCTTTCCAAGCAGGCCGTGGCCTATCGTCAGGTATCGCTGCTGCTGCGCCGTCCGCCGGGTCGCGAAGCGTTTCCAGGCGACGTGTTCTATCTCCACTCCCGTCTGCTGGAACGCGCCGCGCGCGTCAACGAAGCGTATGTCGAGAAGTTCACCAATGGCGCGGTGAAGGGCAAGACCGGCTCGCTGACCGCGCTGCCGATCATCGAGACGCAGGCCGGTGACGTCTCGGCCTTCGTGCCGACCAACGTGATTTCGATCACCGACGGCCAGATCTTCCTCGAAACCGATTTATTCAACGCCGGCATCCGCCCCGCCATGAACGCCGGTATTTCGGTGTCGCGCGTTGGTGGTGCGGCACAGACCAAAGTCATCAAGAAGCTCGGCGGCGGTGTCCGTCTGGCGCTCGCGCAATACCGCGAGCTCGCGGCCTTCGCGCAGTTCGCCTCCGATCTCGACGAAGCCACGCGCAAGCAGATTGAACGCGGCCAGCGCGTGACCGAGCTGATGAAACAGAAGCAATACCAGCCGCTGTCCGTCGGCCAGATGGCCGCGACGCTGTACGCGGTGGAAAAGGGCTACATCGACGTCGTGCCGGTCGCCAACGTTCTGGCCTGGGAAGAAGGGTTGCATCGTTTCGTCGGCAACAACAAATCGTTGCTCGACAAGCTCAACACCGGTGACTGGAACGACGGCATCGAAGGCGAACTGAAGACTGCGATGGACGCTTACGTGAAGCAGGCGTCGGTGTGATGCGTAGGCCGAGTCCCGAGTCCCGGAATTAAGCAATGGCCAGCGCAAAAGAGATTCGCACCAAGATCAAGAGCGTGAAGAACACGCAGAAGATCACGCGCGCGATGGAAAAGGTGGCGATGTCGAAAATGCGCAAGGCGCAGGAGCGCATGACGCATGCGCGTCCCTACGCCGAGGCGATCCGCCGCACCATCGGCCATCTCACGCAGGCGACGCCGGAATACAAGCATCCGTTCACAGTCGAGCGTGAGGTCAAGACGGTCGCGTTTCTCGTCGTATCGACAGATCGCGGACTTTGCGGTGGTCTCAACATGAACACCTTTCGCGCGGTCGTGCGCGAGGTCAAGGAGCTGAAGGATCGCGGCGTCGAATCCAGATTCGCGCTGGTCGGCAACAAGGCGATTTCGTTTTTCCGTCGTGTCGGCGGCAAATCGCTCGCCAATACCGGGCAGCTCGGCGACAAGCCGCATCTGGATCAACTGATCGGCACCATCAAGGTGCTCGCGGATGCCTTCCGCAGCGGTGAAGTGGATCGCGTTTATCTGGTGTCGTCGACGTTCGTCAACACGATGACGCAGAAGCCGCTGATTCGTCAGTTGCTGCCGCTGCAGCCGGTAAAGTCCGAAGGCCTGCTGCAGAAATGGGACTACATCTACGAACCGGATTCGGTCGCGCTGCTCGACACCGTGCTTGAGCGCTACGTCGAATCACAGGTCTATCAGGCTGTCGTCGAAAACGCCGCCTGCGAGCAGAGTGCGCGCATGGTAGCGATGAAATCCGCGTCCGATAACGCGGGCAAGATCATCAGTCAATTGCAGCTTGCGTACAACAAGGCCCGCCAGGCCAGCATCACCAAGGAGCTGGCGGAAATTGTCGGCGGCGCCGCCGCGGTTGGTTAAACCAGATTTGAGAAGAGGAACACAGATGAGCACCGGCAAGATTGTGCAGGTCATCGGCGCGGTCATCGACGTCGAGTTTCCACGCGACGCCATCCCCAACATTTATGACGCGCTGAAGATTCAGGGCAGCCCGCTGACGCTGGAAGTGCAGCAGCAGCTCGGCGACGGCGTCGTGCGCACCATCGCGCTCGGTGCTTCCGAAGGCGTCAAGCGCGGCATGGCGGTCAGCAACACCGGCGCGCCGATCTCGGTGCCGGTCGGCCAGAAAACACTGGGCCGCATCATGGATGTGCTCGGCATGCCGATCGACGATGCCGGCGATGTCGGTGCCGAGCAGCAATGGGCGATCCACCGCGCCGCGCCGAGCTACGAGGACCAGGCCGGTTCGACCGAGCTGTTGGAAACCGGCATCAAGGTCATCGACCTGATGTGCCCGTTCGCCAAGGGCGGCAAGGTCGGTCTGTTCGGCGGCGCCGGTGTCGGCAAGACCGTCAACATGATGGAGCTGATCAACAACATCGCGAAGGAGCACTCGGGCTTGTCGGTATTCGCCGGCGTCGGCGAGCGCACCCGCGAAGGCAACGACTTCTATCATGAAATGAAAGAGTCGAACGTTCTCGACAAGGTCGCGATGGTCTACGGCCAGATGAACGAACCGCCGGGCAACCGTCTGCGCGTCGCGCTGACCGGTCTGACCATGGCCGAGTTTTTCCGCGATGAAGGCCGTGACGTGCTGTTCTTCGTCGACAACATCTATCGCTACACACTGGCTGGTACCGAAGTGTCTGCACTGCTCGGCCGTATGCCGTCGGCGGTGGGTTATCAGCCGACGCTGGCCGAGGAAATGGGCGTGCTCCAAGAGCGCATCACTTCCACCAAGAAGGGCTCGATCACTTCGATCCAGGCCGTTTACGTGCCCGCGGACGATTTGACCGACCCGTCGCCGGCGACGACCTTCGCGCATTTGGACGCGACCGTCGTGCTGTCGCGTGACATCGCCTCGCTCGGCATCTATCCGGCCGTCGATCCGCTCGACTCCACGAGCCGCCAGCTCGACCCGAACGTCATCGGTCAGGCGCATTACGCGACCGCCCGCGACGTGCAGGGCGTGCTGCAGCGCTACAAGGAACTGAAGGACATCATCGCGATCCTCGGCATGGACGAACTGTCGGAAGATGACAAGAAGGCGGTCTCGCGCGCGCGCAAGATCCAGCGCTTCCTGTCGCAACCGTTCCACGTCGCCGAAGTGTTCACCGGTTCGCCGGGCAAGTACGTTCCGCTCAAAGAGACGATCCGCGGCTTCCGCCAGATCGTCGACGGCGAGCTGGATCACCTGCCGGAACAGGCGTTTTACATGGTCGGCTCGATCGACGAAGTGGTCGAGAAGGCGAAGAAATTGTGAGGCCGCTCGCTGCGCTCGCTGTAAGGAGTGAGGTTGCTCGCTACGCGAGCTGTGAGGAGATGCGCGTCTCTCCTCACTCCTCACAGCGCCGGAGGCGCGACCTTGCAGGGTGCGAAGCACCCGACCTCGCGAGGAGTTGAAAATGGCACAACTACACGTCGACATCGTCAGCGCCGAAGGCCATATCCATCATGGCGAGGCCGCGATGGTATTCGCGCCGGCGGAGATGGGCGAGGTCGGCATCGCGCCGCGTCATGCGCCGCTGCTCACGCGCATGAAACCCGGCGAAGTCCGCGTAAAGCAGGCCGACGGTTCCGAGCTGCAATTCTTCGTCAGCGGCGGCATCCTCGAAGTGCAGCCGAATCTCGTCACTGTGCTTGCCGATACTGCGATCCGGGCCAAGGATGTCGACGAGGCCGCGGCGGTTGAAGCCAAGCGCAAGGCCGAGGAAGCGATGTCGCAGGCCAAGAGCGATATCGACATGGCCCGTGCTCAAGCCGAACTCGCGCAGGCAGCAGCTCTTGTCAGCTTCCTGCAGAAGCTCAAGAAGACGACACATTAAGTTCTCGGTCCGGATCGCTTGGTTGTCGATCCCGCCCGGCTCCGCTAGGGCGTGTCATCAATTACCCGATCGTTGCGTTGCTGCCCAAAACGGCACCAGGCCAGGCGCGCCGAGCGAAGTGTGCTGAAGCACATGAGCGAGGTGCAACGCAGAATGGCGCCGTTTTGGGCGCAACCCGAAGGGACGGTCCTGGGAGGGGCCCAGCGCCGCGTCACGGGCTCCTCGTGTACATTCAGTACACCGCGTCGCCCGTTCCTTGCGATGGGCCCCTCCCAGGACCGTCGCAACGATCGGGTAATTGATGACACGCCCTAGCTTGGGCGGGATTTTTATTTACGCGATCTGTTCCGGGAATCGGTCATGACCAAGCCCATCCACGCCATCATCCTCGCCGCCGGCCAGGGAACGCGCATGAAGAGTGCGCTGCCGAAGGTGCTGCAGCCGGTCGGCGGCAAGCCGATGCTCGTTCACGTGCTGGAGACCGCCGCCGCCGCCGGCGTGACGACATCCCATGTCGTGCTGGGACACAGTGCCGAGCCGGTGCGCGCAGCGCTGGCGAAGTGGCTGAGCGAAGTCCCGCGCATCGCCATCCAGGCCCAGCAACTCGGCACCGGCCACGCTGTGCAGCAAGCGCTGCCCGACGTTCCCGACGATGCGATCGCCATGATTCTCTACGGCGACGTGCCGCTGGTTTCCGCTGAAACCCTGCGGCATCTGATCGACGCCGTCCATGATGGTCTTGCGCTGGTGACGGTGAATCTGCCCAATCCACGCGGATATGGGCGCATCATCCGCGACCAAGCCGGTCGTGTCGTGCACATCGTCGAGGAAAGCGACGCAACGGCCGAGCAGAAACAAATCCACGAAATCAACACAGGGCTGATTGCCGCACCGGCCGCCCGTCTTCGGCATTGGCTGTCGCAGGTACGGAACGACAACGCGAAAGGTGAGTATTACCTCACTGATATCGTCAACCTCGCCGTGCGCGACGCCGTCCGCGTTACAACTGTTGCGGCTGCCAGTCCCAGAGAAGTCGAAGGCGTCAATGATCCGCTGCAACTCGCGCGAGCGGAGCGCACGTTCCAACGCATTCGCGCGGAACATATGGCGCGCGACGGCCTGTTCCTCGCTGACCCGGCGCGCTTCGATCTGCGCGGCACGCTGCGCTTCGGACGCGATGTGCACATCGACGTCGGCGTCGTCGTCGAAGGGGAAGTCGAGCTTGGCGACAACGTCTCGATCGGCCCTTACGTCGTGCTGCGCAATGTAAAGCTCGGCGCGGGCACACGCGTCGATGCGTATTGCGTGCTCGATCAGGCGGAGGCTGGCCGCGACAACAACATCGGACCGTTTGCGCGCCTGCGGCCCGGTGCCAAGCTTGCAGACGGCGTCCACATCGGCAATTTCGTCGAGATCAAGAAGAGCAGCATCGGCAACGGCAGCAAGGCCAATCATCTGGCTTATATCGGCGATGCGACCGTGGGCGCGCGCGTCAACATCGGCGCCGGCGTCATCACCTGCAACTACGACGGCGCCAACAAGCATCAGACCGTGATCGGCGACGACGCCTTCATCGGCACCGATTCGCAACTCGTCGCACCCGTCACCATCGGCGATGGTGCTTACATCGCTGCCGGCAGCACGATCGCCAAGGACGCACTGGCCGGTGCGCTGACCATCTGCCGGTCGCGCGATCACAAGTCGATTCCGAACTGGAAGAAACCGAAAAAGAAGTAATTTACATTGATCGGTTCCGGAACAGACCCTAGAAACTGCAAACTAGAAGCCGGAAACTAGGCTACCTAGACCTCAAGGCAGGACACGCTCTCCATGTGCGGCATCGTCGGCGCAGTCGCTCCACATAACATCACCCCGATTCTCATCGAAGGCCTTCGCCGTCTCCGTTATCGCGGCTACGATTCGACCGGAGTCGCCGTCGTCGGCGCCGATGGCCGCATCGGGCTGTGCCGCGCGGTCGGCAAAGTCGAGGTATTGGAAGCGAAGCTGCAATCCGAACCCTGCAATGGCCTCATCGGCATTGCCCACTCGCGCTGGGCTACGCACGGCGGCGTCACCGAGGAGAACGCGCATCCGCACGTTTCCGGCGGCCGTGTTGCAGTGATCCACAACGGCATCATCGAAAACTACGAAGCGCTGCGCGACGAGCTGCGCGCGAAGGGATATGAGTTCAAGTCGGAAACGGATACGGAAGTCATCGCGCATCTGGTGCTCGATTTCCTCAAGCAGAAGCTGACGCTCGCCGAAGCCGTGCGCCGCGCGGTGCGTCGTTTCGAAGGGGCCTATGCGATCGTCGTCATCGACGCGCAGACGCCGGACCGTCTCGTCGTCGCGCGCATCGCCAGTCCGCTCGTGATTGGCCTCGGCAACGGCGAGAACTACGTCGCCTCCGACGTGCAGGCACTGCTGCCGGTGACGCGCCGCTTCCAGTTTCTCGAAGAAGGCGATCTCGCCGAAATCCGCCGCGACGGCGTTTCCATCTTCGATGCCGATGGCCGCACCGTCGAGCGCAAAGTGCACGAGTCGCAACTCTCAGCCGACGCCGTCGAGCGCGGCGAGTATGCGCACTACATGCTCAAAGAAATTTACGAGCAGCCGCGCGCAATCGGCGACACACTGTCGGAACGCCTAGTCCACGATCATGTGCTGGAAGCCGCGTTGGGTCCGCGCGCACCAGGAATTCTGCCGAAGATACAGGCAGTCCACATCGTCGCCTGTGGCACCAGCTATCACGCCGGCTTGGTCGCCCGTTATTACTTCGAGCAGGGCGGACGCGTACCTTGCACCGTCGAAGTCGCCAGCGAATATCGCTACCGCAATCCCGTGGTGCTGCCGGGCACACTGTTCCTCGCGATTTCCCAGTCCGGTGAAACCGCCGATACACTGGCCGCACTGCGCGAAGCGAAAAAAATCGGCTACGTCGCCACCGCCGCCATCTGCAACGTGCCGGAATCGTCCATCGTGCGCGAAGCGGACATCGTGCTGATGACGCGCGCCGGACCGGAAGTGGGCGTCGCCAGCACCAAGGCCTTCACCACGCAACTCGTCGCGCTCGCCATGTTCGGCTTCGCCATCGCGCAGGCGCGCAAGCTGCTCGATCGCCGCATGCTTGCGCTCTACTCGCGCCAGCTGATGCACCTGCCCGCCCAGGTCGAGAACGTGCTGCATCTGGATAAACAGATTCGTGCCTGGGCTGCACGCATTGCCGGCAAGCGCCACGCTCTATTCCTCGGCCGCGGTCCTACCTATCCAGTCGCGCTCGAAGGCGCGCTCAAGCTCAAGGAAATTTCCTACATCCACGCCGAAGCCTATCCCGCCGGCGAACTCAAGCACGGCCCGCTCGCACTCGTCGATGACGACATGCCCGTCATCGCCGTCGCACCCAACAACGCGCTACTGGAAAAACTCAAATCCAATCTACAAGAAGTCCGCGCGCGTGGCGGACAACTGTTCGTCTTCGCCGATCCGGATACCGGCTTCACGCCGAGCGAAGGTGTGGATGTCATGGTGATGCCGGAACACATCGAACCCTTGCAGGCGCCGCTGGTTTACACCGTGCCGCTGCAATTGCTGGCATATCACGTCGCCGTGCTCAAAGGTACGGACGTGGATCAGCCGCGTAATTTGGCGAAGTCGGTGACGGTGGAGTAACTCTCTATTGATCTATGGGCCGGCGTGATTACATCAGCGCGTAGGGGGGCAAAGCGCAGCGTGCCCACCGTTTGGACCCGCGTGGGCACAGCCTTCGGCCTTAGCCCACCCTACGCTCGCTGCGCGCGCTCTTACCGCTAATTGGCAGCTAATATGAAAGTCGAATCCCTTCGAATATCCAACTTCCGCGGTATAAAGGACGTCGCGCTTACCAACCTCGGAACGATGGTGATCATCGCCGGACAGAATGGCTCCGGAAAGTCGTGTCTATTTGATGCAATTCGTCTTCTGAAGTCCGTCTACGGCGGATACCAAGCCAATGAGTGGCAACAATGGATGGGCGAGTTCCAAATCAATCTTACAAGTCGATCGAGCGACTTTGCTTCCATTCTGAATGACTCATCGAGAGACTTGATCATCAGTTGCGACTTTCGTTTGGCCGCCGAAGAGCGAGCATTTATTCAAGCTCACGCTGACGAACTGCTGCGCGAAAAGATCTGGAGGGCGATTCTTCCAGAAGCCTATGGCTGGGGCGGATATAGAATGGCAATGTTCGCGGCTCAGTTCCGCGATCGCGAGCCAGAGGTTGCTCAGCGTGCCGAGGCCGAGCACGGACCACTGATGAGTGAATTGGCGGCCCCACTACTTACCGCAACGTTTGCTATCAAGCCCGGAGATTTCCCAAGATTCTCCATTTCACATGCGCTATCAATTATTTTCAGTACCTATAGGCCCACAGAAATTGGGGTAATCGACTACCACGGGGCGCAGCGCCACTACGGCCGTGAGAACGTGCAGGGGATAAACCTAAACCTCGACGCTGCTGAGCAACAGCGTAGTCAGCATGCGCTTTATAACTTTGCGAACAAGTACACAAATGTCAAAGGAGAGATGGCGGCATCATATGTTAAGGAGATTTTGGCGGAGCAGGCGGGCGTGCCAAGAAGCACTCAATTATCATTAACGAACACTTTGAAAGAGCTCTTTGGAACCTTTTTTCCAGAAAAGACCTTTTTGGGCCCGCAGCCGACCAAAGATGGTCGCCTTGCGTTCCCGGTTATCACACAAGCGGGTACTCAGCACGATCTCGACGATTTGAGCGCTGGGGAAAAGGAGATTCTCTATGGGTACCTTCGAATCCGGAACTCGGCTCCGAAGCATTCGATTATTCTTCTCGACGAACCAGAATTGCATCTCAATCCGCGACTAATTCGAGGGTTGCCTGAGTTCTACAAGAAAAACCTCGGAGAAGCACTCGGCAACCAAATCTGGCTCGTGACTCACTCAGATGCGCTACTACGCGAAGTCGTTGGTCGTGAGAACTATAACGTTTTTCACATGCTTCCATGTGGAAATGTCCCCAAAGGCGAGGGGCAGCTGAAGCCACTCGCTGTAACGGCCGATCTCGAACTCGCGCTCGTCGATCTAGTCGGTGATCTGGCCGCTTATCGGCCAGGAGGTAAAGTCATTATTTTCGAGGGTGGTGGCGACTCCGACTTCGATCAAAAAATGACAGCTACGCTGTTCCCCGAATTGCAACAGCAAGCCAACCTAATTTCCGGCAGCAATAAAGTCAGGGTTCGCGCTCTTCACGAGACGCTCGAACGAGCAGAAAAGAAGGGCCAGCTTCCGTTTACATTTTACTCTATAACGGATAGAGACTCGGGGCCCGTTCCGACGACGTCATCGGTGAACAGCTTTAATTGGGACGTATACCACATTGAAAACTATCTCTTGGTTCCGAAATACATTCAAGGAGTCATCTCATCTTTGGGTCAAAAAAAGTTCAAGACTGATGAATTGCTCTGGGACGAGTTGCGGCAGTGTGCAACTGAATCACTTCCACAACTACTTCGGCATGAACTTTCGGTCTTTGCTAACGATCTATTGGTGGGTGCGATAGATACTGGGACAAATCCAAAGGGGAGCGATTTGTCCCTGCTGCTGTCAGAAGCTGTGAAACGTTCGCTATCTAAATTACAAAATATTCACAAGAAAAAACTCACAAAGAAAGCACTTATGGATGTCGAGACCAAAGCTCGCGAAAAGTACGTCAAGAGCTTGGCCGACGGGACGTGGACCAACACATTTAGGGGGCGAGATGTCCTTCGACGGTTTACAGGGAAGCACGCAAGCCAAGTTTCTTACGAAGTATTTCGAAATCTTGTTCTTTCGCGAATGAAGGATGACGGCTACCGACCGAGCGGAATGGAGACCGTTATAAAGCAAATTCTCATTTGAATGTTTGTGCGCTTCGAGTAGGCTTAGGGTCAGACTCGACGTTAGCTCGTGTGGGCCGGATCGATGATCCGCCTTCAGGGCGCTGTCACCAGGTGGCCGCCGATGAACGTCGATTTATCCGCGCGCTCACCTTGCCATACCATGACGAGATTGCCGGTGGCGTCGATAGCGGCAGCCGTGCTCGTGCACTCGTTCACGCTGCCGGTACCGTCATCGACGACGACAGCGGGGCCGTTGGCCGTACCGTCACTGTGAAAATACTGGGCGTATTGCGCGCAGGACTCTACGCTGGAACCGTCGCCGAAGAAATTTGGAAGCTCCACACCCTGGCCCCAAGAGACCACGAAATCCCCAGACGGCAGCATCGCCAGATCGAGGTTTCTGTTGTAGCGCGCGATGATCGGCCCAATCGTACCCCGGAGAGCACCATTGGCCGAGTAGAGGGCCAAATGAAAGCCATCGTCCACGCTGTAACCCACGGCAAAATTGCCGGATGCGTCGATGCCCACGCTATACGGGGGCGGGATGTAACCGGGAGCAAAGGGGGTTTGAGCCGGCAGCGCGATCTGACGCGTGATGGCGCGCGAAGCAGAGTTGAAGCGCTGTACCCGTCCACCGAGCCCGACGCCGTTGCGTTCGCCGTCGAAAACCGCGACGGAATCGCCTTTGCCATTCGCCGCGAAGTCCTGCATAACGTCGAGGTTGAAAATACCATCGAAATCGAAGGTGAACCGCACCGGGGTTCCGTCGATACGGCGCGCAGCCTGTTTCAACCTGCCCTTGTTGTCATAGGCTTTCAGATAGGTCGCGCTCGCTTCAAAAGCGTCAAAATGAAGATTATAGAGGTTGCCACCCGCGGGAACTGCTACATAGTTAGCCGTTGTCCAAGCAAGCCTGAAATCACCATCATCGTCTGCAGCCACCTGAAGTGATCGCATGCCGTACCAGTTCGCCTTTGACGACGCCATCCCGGCCACCGTGATCTGGTTTCCCTGCAGCGTGCCGTCCGGCGTGTAGCGCTGGGCAACCAGCTTGCCGCTGACCGCGCTCAGGACATAACCGAAATCGCTGTTTGCGTACGGGATATTGGGCTGGAACCACGCGGCTACGACATCGCCATCGCTATCCATGGCCACGCCGGCACCGTATGCATTCTTGCCGATCTGGAATACGGGGCTTGCCGGGGCGGCATCGGCCGTGAAAGTTTGTGCGGCGAGCTCAATATTGGGCCCGTTGTACGGTGTCGTGCCGTCCTCTTCCCGCCAGTACACGACGAATGGTCCATTCGCACCGCGCGCAACGCCCAGAGTCGGGAATTGGGGGTAACCGCTCTGGTGATGAAATACAGAGTTTTCGATTGTAAACAGCGGACCGACCTGCGGCGCAGCCACTGCAATGGCGGGGATTGCCGAATAAGAAAATCCGAGGACGGCCGCAATCGACGTACGCTTGAAAAGATGAGTTGTATCCACGACCACTCCCCCAGATTCTGTTTTTTCTTTCGATCGATCGCGTAATAGCAATCGCGATTTTGATATCACAGCATACTCTTTGCATCAATGGTCAGCTCGTGTAGGGCGGATCGATGATCCGCCTTCCGCGGACGCTCCCACGTATTCCGCCGATGTCGGTCTGGCCTGCATTTGGCCAAGCCTGTTGCATCGACGAGCAGCTTTCCGGCATCGGTCATGAATACCTATATGGTGCCTTCTGCACGAAGCGGAGTTAAATTAAGCCAACAAAATCAGTCACACAGCACAAGGCGATGTCAGTAGCCACACTACGATCTTAGTTGTATATATTCCCGGCCAAATTTGAAACAACATATTCCTTGGAAGCGCCCGGTCTACCGTTAGGCCTCAATCAAAATAAGGCGCAAATGCCCCGTCGACGAGCTGTGTGGCTCTGACTATTTCACTGTCAGTGAGCCGCGCGGCCCTGACTGTTGCATCTGCACATAATTTATAGATTGGGGGAGTACCGATGCGCGGATTCACTCGACGCAGTTTTTTGGGCGGCGCTGTCGCTGCTGCTGCAAGCACTGCAATTCCGGGCGCCGCCTTCGCCCGCCGCATTCCAGTGACGCGCTCGCAGCAGCGCGTGGTGGTGATCGGGTCGGGCTTTGGAGGTGGTGTCGCCGCACTGCGGCTCGCTCAGGCGGGCGTGCCGGTGTTGGTGCTGGAACGCGGGAAATGGTGGCCGACAGGGCCGAACGCCGAGACCTTTCCGCACGCTTCGATCCCAGACAAGCGTGATCTTTTCTACTCCATCCACCCCGAGATAAACGGCCGGCGCCTCGGCGCCAATCCCTATGTGGGCTTGCTCGAGCCGGTGTTTGGCAAGAACCTGACCGCGATTGTCGCTGCCGGAGTCGGCGGCGGCTCGCTCGTCTACCAGGGAATGACGCTACAGCCCTCGGAGGAACTCTTCAGCACGTGGTTTCCGGCGGGCATCGACTATGCGCAGATGAACTCCGTCTACTACCCGCGCGTAGCGCAGATGCTGCAGATCGAGACGGCACCCGATGAGCTGATCAACAGTCCGACGTATCTGGCGTCGCGAATATTCGCCGCGAATGTTCAGTCTGCCGGCTACGAGCTCTCCAAGATACCGATGCCGATCGACTGGACGTACGCGCTCGCTGAGTTGAATGGAGATATGAAGCCCTCCTACACGAACGGTGATTGTGCACTCGGGGTCAACAACGGCGGCAAGCACTCCGTCGATGTGACCTACATCGCCCAGGCGCTCGCCACCGGCAATGTCACCGTCGCGGCGCAGCACAACGTCACCGACATCGCCCGCGCCGCCAATGGCGCCTGGACGGTACACGTCGACGTGACCGATGAGACCGGCACGGTGCTCGAGCGCAAGATCATCACCACCACAGCACTCATACTTTCTGCCGGAACGGTGAACACATCTAAGCTGCTCGTGCACGCTTCCGCCCGCGGAAAGATTACCGGTCTGCCTGACGCACTCGGACAGGGATACGGGACCAACGGCGATCAGATCTACGTCTGGACGAAAATGCCCGAGGATCCGGGCGCCCCGCAAGGCGGCCCTGTCGTCTACGGCAGCTTCGAGTGGAATGACCCGAACCAGCCCGCGAATACAATCATTCAGGCGTCGCTACCGCCGTCTGCCAAGCTCTTGAGCGGCAGCGCGCTGCCTTCCGCGTTGTTTCCCGACGCAAACCAGCTGACGAGCTCGGCTTCGAAAACGCATTCCACGATGCTGGTCGGCTACGGAATCAGCAGCGGTCGCGGCGAGTTCGTCTATCACTCGCGAACGGATCGGGTCGAACTGGAGTGGCCGTCAGGCGGCGACGCCACGCTCGCCGGACGCATTCACGAGCGCATCGCTACGGTCGCGGGCAGTGGCAGCAAGCTGATCAACACGAACAACGTCGTCAACACAACCTGGCACTCCCTTGGCGGCGCGTGCATCGACGTGGTCTGCGACCTGGAGGGACGGGTCAAGGAGCAGCGGGGTCTCTACGTCCTCGACGGAGCGCTGATGCCGGGGACCACCTGTGCGTGTAACCCGTCGATGACGATTGCCGCGGTCGTCGAACGAGCGCTCGACCAGATCGTACAGAACGACATCGGAACAATCATCTGATTCGTCGCGACGGGCGGCGAGGACCTGCGGCAAGCCTTCACCGCTTGCCGCTCGGTCCCGCAGGGCTTTCTTACAGCAATTGCTCGCGCGCTGAAGAGCTTCGCAAGCGCGAAGCTGCCTCCACGGCAAACAACGTCCGGCTTCCGGCTCGCCTACTGTGGAAACGGCAGATATTAGGCGGCGAGATATTGGTTTGCCCTTTGCCCGATCACGTCGATATGCTCATCTCCGGACAAGTACAGAAGAAGTGATACTGGAAACCGATCGGGGCCATGAGCGAAAAAGAAGTACAGAACATCAAGATTAGCGTTTCCGAATTGCGCGTCGGCCACTTTGTCGACCTCGAATGCTCATGGAGAGATCATCCGTTTCTGTTCTCGCGCTTCAAGATCACGTCGCAAGCGGAAATTGCTGCAATACGCAAGATGGGATTGACTGAAGTCACTGTGCTGCCAAGCCGCAGTGATTCGGTCGCGGAAACCACCGCTACCGTATCCGCTGTCGAGGAGCTTGCGGACGCGAGCGTACGACAGGAGCTGTGGAGCGGGAAGGAAGAGCTGGTAGAGCGCGCGTCCGGCTATCGCAACGAGCGTCAGCAGGCGGCGACCCGCTACAAAGAGACTGTCAGAAAGATCACCGCTTTTTCTCGCGATCTGCGCAGCGCACCGGCAAATGCGATGCACGCGGCGGGAGAAATCATCGACGAGATGGCCGCCGTTTTTGATAAGGACTCGGACGTCCTGCTCAATCTCGTCAATCTGAGCGACGCCAGCTTCACGATGTACAGTCACTCGCTGAATGTGGCGGTGCTGTCAATGATGCTCGGCCGTCAGCTGAAATTGCGCGGTGAGGATATGCGCTCGCTCGGCATGGGCGCATTGATCCACGACGTTGGCAAGATCGAAATTCCCACTCAGATCACCAGCAAGACCCAACCGCTGAATGCGAGCGAGGAAGCGCTGTTGCGCACGCACACCACACACGGCGCCAAGCTGGCACAGAAGCTGGGCACACTTTCACCCGCGGCTGTCTCCATCATTGCCCAGCATCATGAGTATGAGGACGGTTCCGGCTATCCACAGAAATTGCAGGGCAACGTGCTGTCGCCCCTGGTGCGCATCGTGGCGATCGCCAATATCTACGACAATCTGTGCAATCCTGTCGATCCGGCCCGCGCCATGTCGCCGCGCGATGCGATGGCGCATTTGTTCAAGACCTATGCGGGCAAGATCGATCGCGACCTGATCGCTGTTTTCATCAAGGCGATGGGGGTCTATCCACCGGGCACGGTCGTACAGCTTACCGATGACAATATCGGCATGGTGGTGTCGGTTGATGCCGCGCAGTCGTTGCGACCGCTCGTAATTCTCTACAACCCGGACATTCCGCCGAAGGAAGCGTTGATGGTCAACTTGTGCGAGCGTCCCGACCTGCAGGTGAAGGCGGTGCTCAAACCGAAACAGGTTCCAGAACGGATGTATGAATACCTCGGGCTCCAGGAGCGGATCGGCTATTTCTACAAGGAGCAGAAGAGCCCTGCCGGCTGATTTTCTGTCGCAACATTGAGATGTGCGTAGTCGAATCCTGGGTGTTTCCGCCGGCCTAGCGAACAATCGCTATAGCGGTTGGCGGGGAAGCTCTGGAATGTCGACAACAGCTAGGACCGGCGAAAAGAGCGCTCGCGGATTACGTCGATCGAAGACGTGACCGGCCGTGGCATTGATGCTTGTTACCTCTATCCACTTCTCCGGGCTACGCCACCATGAGAACGGGTACGCCCACTTCATCCGTACCGCGTTCCGGTCCGTCGATATCGCCGAATCTCATCATGGTCAGTGTGAACTGCATCACGGTAATGTGTCGGCCGATCCACTACAGTTGAGTTGCTGACCGGTGTTGCATTGCACTCGGAGTGGCTCGGCGGGCAGGAACGCCGCAGGTGCCTGGCCCGAAACGCTTTGTTCGGTATCCGCACATTCCCGTGCAACTGGCTGACTCAAGCTAACCGGCATTTTGCCGATATCCAACTTTAAAGACGAAATGCCGCTCATCTATTCCATGGGTGGGAGCTCCAAACGGAGCGGAAGGGGATATGACGCGTTACGGCGGAGCGGGATCAAACTTTGGGCACTAGTGATCGCATTCCAATTCGGTCTTCCGCTCTGCGTGCACGTAAGAGGTTGATCGCATGACTGTAAATATTTCGAAGCGAGTGCTCGTCACAGGCGGAGCCGGCTACATCGGGTCCCACACCTGCGTCGCGCTTCTGGCGGCGGGATTCGAACCGATCATTGTGGATAATCTCAGCAATGCCGACGGCCGGGTGATAGATCGTCTGGAAACGGTGACGGGACACCGCCCCATCTTTTGTCATTCCGATATCCGCGACTGTGCAGCGATCCGGCGCATCATATCGACTTACCCGGTTTGTGCCGCAATTCATTTTGCCGGTGTGAAATCGCTCGAAGAGTCCGTTCGCGAGCCGCTGAAGTATTACGACCACAACGTCTCTGGAACGGTCAAGCTACTCGAGTGTCTGCAGCAGCAGGGGATCAAAAAATTTCTATTCAGCTCGTCCGCTACGGTTTACGGTATACCTGACCAGGTTCCGATCAACGAAGAATCGCCGCTGAGGCCAGTCGGTCCCTACGGTTGCAGTAAGGCCATGATCGAATCGATCCTGGGCGATCTCAAAGTTTCCGATCCCTCATGGCGTATCGGCATCTTGCGATACTTTAACCCCGCGGGTGCTCACCGTTCCGGACTCATCGGCGAAGATCCAAGGGGTATTCCGGCTAATCTGGTGCCGTTCATTACACAAGTTGCGGCCGGCCGGCATCAATACCTCAATGTATTCGGCGACAACTATGCGACGCCGGACGGTACCTGTATCCGAGACTTCATTCATGTCATGGATCTGGCGGAGGGGCACGTCGCGGCGCTGCGTTATATCCTCGAACATGAGGCGCAGTTGACCGTGAATCTCGGCACCGGCCGAGGCTACAGCGTTATGGAGGTGCTGCAGGCTTTCCGTCGGGTTAGCGGGCAACCGATTCCTCACAAGATAGCGCCGCGCCGTGCTTGCGGTGACGCGCCGGTGTGTTACGCGAGCGTGGCGCGCGCCAAACAACTGCTCAACTGGCGCACCACCAGTTCGATCGAGGATATCTGCAGGGATGCCTGGCGCTGGCAGGTTAATAATCCCGACGGTTATCGGGAGCCGGCAAATGATTCCTTGCAGATGCTCTCTTTTTGAACAATGCGGTTTAAGTGTTCCCGTCCACCGTACCAGGCCCTCGTGCCGACCATTGGCAATGCACATCCGATCGATTGCAAAGGGTCGATATCGAGGCATATTCGCCGCTGCGGCGTTTTTCCTTGGATTGAGTGGGCTGCCGTTCCTGTACAGCGCTGAAGTCAGCGCGGCGCCTTCGCCCGCGGTCGCGTTTTATTACGGCAGTCACCCTCCCTGGAACGAGCTGCGGGTTTTCGATGTCGTCGTCGTTCAGCCGGAAAATGTGCCAGATCCTTCGCCTCACGAGGACCCCGATCATCGCTTGTTTGCCTACGCCAGCGTCGGGGAAGTCGAGCGCAGCCGGAGTTATTTCCAGGACATTCCCGCTGCTTGGCTACGTGGTCGCAATGAAAATTGGGATTCGGCGCTGATCGACGAATCTGAGCCGCAGTGGCCGGTTTTTTTTGTCGAACACGTCATCGCGCCGCTCTGGCAGCAAGGATACCGGGGTTTTTTTCTGGATAACCTCGATAGCTATCAGCGCTTCGCTGCGTCTGCCGATGCCCGACAGGCGCAGCAGGCGGGTTTGATCGCCGTCGTCCGCGCAATCAAACGCCGTTTTCCCGATGCGGCTTTGATTTTCAATCGCGGCTTTGAGTTATTGCCGGAAATCCATGACAGCGTATACATGCTGGCGGCGGAATCTCTCTTCCGCGGATGGGATCCGGCGCAGCGGCGTTTTATCGAAGTCGGTCAACAGGACCGCGAGTGGTTGTTGCCGCGGCTTGAAGACGCTCACCGGCGCTACGGTCTTCCGGTGATCGTCATCGATTATGTGCCGTTTCGAGAGCGCCCTCTGGCGCGCGAGACCGCGCGCCATATTCGTGCCTTGGGCTATATCCCATGGGTTGCCACGCCGGATCTCGATGCGCTGGGTGTCGGCGAAGTGGAAGTGATTCCGCGCAAGGTATTGGTCTTGTATGACCCCAGGGAGGCATCCGACGTGGTGTACTTGGATGCGCAGCGCTTCCTCGGTGCGCCGTTCGCCTACTTGGGGTTGGTGCCCGAGTACCGATCGATTGAAGACCCTTTGCCGGGCGGCCATCTTGCCGACAGGTACGCGGGTCTCATCATGTGGTTCGGCAGCGATGAGGTTGCTTCCAGCAAACGTCTGGTTCCCTGGTTACTGGAAAATATCGACGAGGGGCTGCATCTGGCGGTCATCGGTCGTTTCGGTGTCCCGATCGAGAGTCCGATGTGGGAAAAACTCGGTCTTGGCGTTTCGGAAAGAAACAAGGCCGAGCGGCTGGCCGTGGCTGCCACCGATCCGATGATGAATTTCGAGCTCCCGGTGGGGCCCCGGGAAAGCGACATATTTCCGGTACGCCTGAAGGGGCTGGGGCGGCCGTTGATTACGCTGCAGTCGGCCGGCGACCCCGCCGTCACCTACCACCCGGCGGCACTGATGCCTTGGGGAGGATATGTACTGGCGCCCTACGTGGAGGATTCTCTGGCTGGTTCCGGCAAGGAGCGCTGGTTCGTCAATCCACTGGACTTTCTGTCGGCGGCTTTAGCCTTGCCCAGAGACGCTCCCGTTCCGGACATCACTACCGAAGGCGGTCGTCGAATGCTGATGGTGCATATCGACGGCGATGGCTTCATGAATGTTGCGGAGCGCTCCGATCACGCCGTTGCGGGCGAGGCGTTGTACAGCGATGTCCTGATGCGCTATCGCATTCCCACTACAGTCTCGGTGATCGAAGGAGAGATTGGGCCCGACGGGTTGTACCCGCAGCAATCGCCGCGTCTCGAGGCCGCTGCGCGGAAGATATTTGCGCTGCCGTGGGTGGAAGCCGCCAGCCATTCCTACTCTCATCCTTTCAACTGGGGATTCGCCGAGGATCCGTCTGATAACGCGGAGTCCTATCACCTGCCGATCCCGAATTACGTCTACTCGGTGGACCGTGAAATCGCAGGATCGATCAACTACATCAATAAGCGACTGCTACCCACGGGCAAGACCGTCGCCATATTTCTGTGGACGGGCAATTGCGTCGCCACAGCCGACGCTTTGCAAGAAGTCCATCGGCTCGGCGTGCTCAACATGAATGGCGGCGAGACCACCATCACCCGATCGGCGAATTCGTGGACGCAGATGGCCGGTCCCGGCTTGCCGCGCGGTGATGGCTTTCAGGTTTTCGCGCCAAACCAGAATGAGAACGTCTACACCCATTTGTGGAACGGTCCGTTCTACGGGTTCGAGCGCGATATCGAAACTTTCGAGTTGACTGGACATCCGTATCGGTTCAAGCCGATCGATATCTATTACCACTTCTATTCGGCAACCAAGACGGCTTCCCTTGCGGCGCTCCGGAAAGTCTATGACTGGGCACTGAGTCAGCAGGTCACCCCCGTCTTCGCGTCCGACTACATCCGCAAGGTGCTCGATTTCAATCATTTCGCCGTCGCCCGGAATCTCGACGGCAGCTATCGTCTGCGGGGAGACGGCAGCATCCGGACCGTGAGGATTGCGGCCGGATCCACCGGAATCGATTGGACCAAAAGTTCAAATGTTGCAGGCATCGCCGACGCAGACGGTGCACGTTACATCACCCTATCGCAGGGTCACGCCGAGCTTGCGACGACGGCTGATTTGACGCCGGTTCCACACCTGGTGTCCGTCAACGGCCGGGTTGAGAAGATCGAACATAAAGGCAACCAGCTTGAGCTGCAGTTGCGCGGGTACCAGCCGATCGAGTTCGAAATGGCCGACGGCCAGCGCTGTCAGGCGTTCTCAAGCGACGGTTCTCTAGCCCCATTTCGAACGATCGGCACGCAGTCCAGCTACCGAGTGGAGGCGCATGAAAGCGTCACGCTTAAATTCCGCTGTCCCACCTCGTAGCCGCGAGCGCTTTATCACCCTCCCGGAATTGGCGATTCTTGGAGGCGTGATTCTGCTGGTGATGGTTGCGCTTTTTCCGGGAGCGGGATTTCAGCGCAAAATTTCCGCAGAGGCGGTGGCGCTGGATCCGCTGACCGTCGCCTATCTGAACGCGTGGCTGCGTGCTCAGCCGAATGACGGCGAGATCAGAGTGGCGCTGGTCCGCAGACTGATTGCGCAAGGAGCGCTGGACAAAGCCGAGCGCCTCCTGATTCCCCTTTTGGAATCGACAGCGGCGGGCAGTCCATTTCGCCGCGACGCTGAGTTGACGATGCTGGATGTCCGATGGCAGCAGTTATGGAGCGCTCCGGCGGGCAGTCCGGCCAGCAGCCGGGCCCGTTCCGACTGCCGCTACTATTTGCAGCGCTTGAGTGCTTACGATTGGGACGACAATTATTTGCAAAGGCTTGCGCAACAGTCCACGGCTGTGGGAGCGCCGACACTGGCTCTGCGGTTCATCAATCGCTGGCAGGGAAGCGCTCTCGGCAGGTTCCGCCTTTACGGCAAGCTTGCCGAAGCGGATCTGTCGCAAGGTCTGTATCGCGATGCCGCCGCCAACTGGCTGGCATCATTGCGTGACGCGCCGACCGGTGATGCGCGACGAGGTGCATTTGAGCAAGGTTTGCACGCTTTGCAGGCTGATGGACTCGTCAACGAAGCGCTGCAGGCTGCGCAAAGCCACGTCAAAGATTTCTCTGACGACTGGCAGGCGCAGGAATTGGTGGTCCAGGTTGCGCGCGCCGCGAATCGTCCCGATGTCGCGGCGTTTACTGCCGCGCGGATGCTGGAAGCGCTGGCGCCGGAACAGCGGTTCGACGACACGGCTTACACGCTGAGCTATCAAGCATTCATCGAGCATAGCGAAGTCAGCGCCGCGTACAGCGTGGCATCTGTCGCAGTCGCGCAGCGTCCGGACGATTCTGTCTGGCGGCATCGACTGGCGCAGTCGGCGGAGTGGTCAGGACATCCGGTCGAAGCGCTCGCGGCATGGCAAGTGATCGCGCGCAAAGACGATGAAAGTGCAGCCTGGGAGGCGATCAAACGGCTGGCGCCGAGCGTGTATGACGATGAAGCCCTGCTGGCCTATTGGGCGCATTTCGCGGCCGGACACTCGCACAATCCTGAGGTAGTGGTCCACGTCGTCGATGCCTATGAGCAAGTCGGCCGGCCGATGGAGGGGATCGGTTTTCTGCAATCACTGCCATCCACGCGCGCGCGTGACGAGAGCATCGCCGGGCTGGCGGAGCGATCCGGTCAGGATGCTCTGGCGATAAAGGCCCTGGATCACTTGATCGACACTTATGGGCCCGCAGAGGCCTGGGTCGTGCGGCGGGCGGGTTTGCTCTATGGCGATGGTGAGTTGCGTTCGGCCTATATCAGCCTGGCATCGGTGGCGCCGCGCATGGCAACTTCGGATGTGGGTTACTGGCAGATGTATAGCGATCTGTCGCGCCTGCTGGGTCACGATGACCAGGCCCGCTCCGCATATCGGGTTCTCGTTTCGTCCGGCCGAGCGCGCGAGATCGATCTCTTTAACTATGCCTCGTTGCTGGGATGGAAAGAACCTCTGGCGGCAGCACCACTGCACGTGGATTTGTTCCGGCGTTTCGGCCACCCGTTCGAGGCGGTCGCAGCTTTGGATATCTGGAACGAAGCCCATGCCCCGGCGCGTAGCGCCGCATTTCTCGCTGCGTTAACGCCCCGCGAGATCGAGATCCTTGAAAAGAACCCCGACTTCCTGATCCAACGCGGTGTTTATCACGAGCAGGTCGGGGAGTTTGCCGCCGCCCGAAACGACTACTATCGTGGACTGCAGGTCGATCCGAGTCGAACCTCACTCCTCGCGAATCTGGTTTCCCTGCTGCAGAGACAAAACGATCTGCCAGCCCTGCGCCGCGTTCTCATCCGGTATGAGCGACCGGCTCATAGCGATGCCGGTCTCTGGAGCACTTGGGCAGATGGATGGATGGCGCTCCACGAACCGGCGTCGGCGATTCCCTACGCTACAGCTCGCTATCGCGCGCAGCCGCGCAACCTGCTTGCACAGACGTCTCTGGCTGTTGCCTTAAAAGCTGCGGGATATCCCGATCGTGCGTCGGCTCTAATGCGGCGTGTCGCGGCGGGATACGGATCGCGCAAGCGGGACATGTCACCCAACGATCGCCGTGAACTGGAAGCTGCATTGTTCGCGGATCGGCTTGATCGGTTGTCTCCCGACGCCGCGCTGATTGCCTGGCGCCACGTGCTATCCGCGCAAAATGACATCCCGGCGGCGTGGAGTGCCGAGTACCGGAACATGTTCATCGACTGGCTGCAAGGCGTCGCTGACGGGGAAGCGACGAGCGCGGCAATTCGCCGGCTGTATCCGGATCCGGCGTCCATTCCCGAATACATTGCCTTCGGTGAAGCCAGCGCGAACGGCGATACCGGACAGATTTCCCGCATCATGCAGAGCGCGCGATTCTCCAAGCTGAGCGATGCGGATCGTGCCGAAGCGGCGCTCGTCCTCGGTCACCGGAGGACCGCTGTGCAGCTCGCGTACGAGGGCGCCGAGCAATCACCGAACGACGACCAGCAAAGCGAGCAGCTGCAGGACCTTTTGACGAACGCAGCCAATGCAGGCGGTGCTTCGACTGAGTTCGGCAGGCAAGGTCCGTTGTCTTGGTGGCAATACGGGATGAGTGGGGAGCATCGTCTGGCCGAAAACACGCGCGTCGAGGCGCGTCTGTCGTCACTGCGGCCGCGGAGTCTGGATACGAACCAATTGGGATCGGCGATTTCCGGACAGACGGGTGCCGATGTCTCGTTGATACAAACCTTGCCGCGCGGCGATGCGCATCTCACCGTCGGAGCACGTCAGGGCATGACGGATTGGACCCATCTGAAGCTTGCATTTAATCTCAAGGCCGCGAAGGCTATCGAAGTGGGGGTCGGCGTGGCACGCGGCGAAGAAGCGACCGAGTCGGTTCGCTTGCGAGTGGCCGGCTACCGCGACCGTGCCGACCTGCATTTGAAATGGGCGCTCTTGCCCAGGCTGGTGATGACGGCGAGCATGGCGAAGGATCACTTCTCGGGACAAGATGGCAGTGCACTGGGCAGCGGCTACGTGTTTAGCGGCAGCGTTTCCTATCGCCTGAACGAAGTTCACCGGGAGACGGTTACACTCACCGCTACGCGCGGCTGGTATACGACGGATGGGGGGCAGATCAGTTCTTCGCTGCTGCCTTTGATCCCGGCCGGTGAAGCGCCGTCGCCGTCGTTTTTCATGCCGTCGAGCTTTTCGCAGGTTGGCTTGGATTGGTCGGTCAATGAAAGCGACCCCGATCATTATGAACGTCGCTGGCGTCCGTATCTCGCGCTCGGTGTCGACTACACCGATCCCTCGGGCTGGGGTTATAACTATCGCACCGGCCTTGGCGGCTCCGTAATCGGTGGCGATCGTCTGAGCCTCGGCGCCGAAGGAGGACGCGGTGGAGTGACCCAGGGTGAAACGTCATTCCTGGTTCGATTGTGCTACTTCTTACTTTTCTAAGTACGTCGTCATCGAAGCTGAATACGAGGGCACACATGAAAATGGCAGTTGTTCGCGCGGTCAGCCTGCTCTTCATTCTCTGTCTCGGAGCTTGTTCCTCGGTGCACACGGCATCGCCGGTAGCGCTCGATCGCAGCGCACGCTGGGTCTTACTGCCGAGCGTCAACGATACCGAGACGCCTGCCGCCGGCGCACGCATGGACGCAGTATTGAATAGCCTGATACGCATTCACGGCATCAGTGACCTGACGGTGGCGCCGATGGTCGATGGATCGTCCGCCGATCTCCCTGTAGTTCCCGATTTCAAAGCCCAGCAGGCTGCCCTCGAGTGGGCGCGGAAGGAGGGTGCCCGCTATGCCTTTGCCGGTACCGTCGACGAATGGCGTTACAAGGTCGGCCTGGATGGCGAGCCGGCGGTTTCGCTGACGCTCTCGGTGATCGATGTCGGGACCGGTAAGATCTTATGGTCCGGCACCGCCGCCAAGACCGGATGGAGCCGGCAGGCGGTGAGTGCTGTGGCGCAGGATCTGATCGATCAGCTGCTCGGTGCTGCGCTTGCTTCATCTCACTAAAAGTCCCTAGTTCGCGCCGTGAAGCCTGCCGATCTGGCTGCGTGGGTCGCCCCGAAGCGACCGCTGTGGCAGGCCGCCATCGAAGTTCCGATATTCGTATTGCTGATCGTCGCTGCGGGCATATGGTTCGAGCCAGAAGCGTGGTTTTCGGCACGGGCCGACGTCCCCTGGGTGTGGATCGCCCTTATTGTTCCTGCCCTGCGCTACGGCAGCGCGGCTGCGGCGGGTGCGATGGTGCTGGCGGCGGCGGCGTGGTTTGCTTTCGCGCGGTTCCATCCCGATGTGGCGCTTGATTTCGCAGGGCGTTACTTTCTTGGCGTATCGGCGGTTGCTCTGATCTGCGGCGAGTTCTGCGATATCTGGGTGGCGCGGCTGCGACGAGTGACTGAAGTCAACCTGTATCTGAGCGAGAAATTCGAACATCTCACGCGGCGGCATTACCTCCTCAAGCTATCGCACGATCAGCTGGAGCAGGAACTCGTCGAGAAGCCAAAGACGCTGCGCGAGTCTCTGCTCGAACTAAGAACGCTGATGATTCAGCCGGCCGGCGCGAAATCCGTGCTGCCGGCGGCGGCAGGGCTCATGCAGATGCTGGGCAAAGCGTGCCGGATGGAAGTCGCCAGTCTCTATCCCTGCAAACAGGAACAGCCCGTGCCGTCTGCGGCGGCGTTGCTGGGTCTGCCCCAGCCGCTGGATACCACTGATGCGCTGTTGCACTATGCCTTGGAGAGTAAGGCGCTGGCCCACGTTCAGACAGAAGAACTGCAGGAGACACGTTCGCCTTATCTTATTGCCGCGCCGGTTCTTACCAGCGCAAAGCAGATGATCGCTGTACTGACTGTTGAGCGCATGCCATTTCTCGCGCTGAATTCCGAAACGCTGCAGCTCTTGACCGTCATTCTCGGCTATTACGCCGATCTGGTACAGACCAGCCCGGAGGCCGCCTTGATTACCGCGCAACTTCCCGGCTGTCCGCTGGACTTCGCCGCCGAGATCATGAGATTGGATCGGTTGTATCGAACCGTCGGTCTGGAATCGAGATTGGTCGCGCTGGTGTGCCAGAAGGGACCGGACCAGGATCGCTTATATATGGAGGCCCTGCGGCGCGTACGCCAGGGCGACAGTTATTGGCAAACCGAGAACGATCACGGAAAAATACTGGTGACATTGATGCCTCTTGCCGGATACGCCAACGTCGAAGGCTATCGAATCCGCACTGAAGTGTGGCTGCGCCAGCTATTGGGTGAAAGCGTTCTGGAGCCGACCGGCCTGCGTCTGCATGAAGCGCAGATCGGAGGTACGCCTCCAATTGTGGTGCTTTCCGATTTAATGGCACGGTGTCGCTAGTGGTCGGGCCTCTGTTGCTGGTGCCCGCGTTCGCGCTCGAAGCCGGTTCCCTGTTTTTTCTTGCTGCCGGCAATCAGGGATGGAGCATGCTTGCCGTGTTTCTGGCCCTTCACACGTTGGCGTGTGGACTGCTGTCACAGGGGACTTGGGCATTGCTGCCTGCTGTCCTGCGCCGGCCCAAAAAGTACACCGCACTGTTGTTCGGCATGTTGAGCTTCTTTATTCCGGGTCTGGGGTGCGTGGGAGTCACGCTCGTCGCCGTATTTCTGCGCCGGAATTACGGCCCTCGCCTTGGGCGCCAATTCACGCTGGTGCCATTACCGACCTTCGAACTCTTCAATGAACGCGATGCTCCGCCGTCGTCGGTGCGGTTGCGAACCCACATTACGTCGGGCGCTCCGGTCGATACTCGTATTCGGGCACTGCTGTCGATGCAGCACATGCCCATCCGCTATGCGGCCAGAGACTTGCGCGAAGCCATGGCGGAGCCCGTGGACGAGCTGAGACTGCTGGCCTATAGAATCCGGGAATCCTATGAGAAGCGTCTGATGGAACGCATCCATCGTATGTCGGAAAAATACGAAGCTTCCGCGGACACGCAAACCAAGGCGGTGGCCGCCAAATCGATAACCGAACTGTATGTTGAGTTGATCTATCAGAATCTGGTCGAGGGCCAAATGCGTCGTTATGCGCTTGAGCAGGCGATGCACTATTCGTTGGAGGCGACCGCCACGCTACCCAACGATGCGGGTTTGTGGGTGATTCGAGGTCGGGCCTGCATGCTGGCGAATGATTATCAAGCGGCTGAACACGCATTTTCGCGCGCTATTGAGAATGGCATTCCCGATCAGAAAGTGAGGATTTATCTCGCCGAGTTGGCTTTTCAGCGGCAGGAATTCGGTGCCGTCCGGCGCATCGCTGCCGACCTGCGGCAACAAGGGACTTTGGGTTCGTGGCAGTCAGCCATCGACTATTGGTGAACGATGACGGTCATTCGGCAAGGCGATTCGGCGGATATCGGCCTCCTGCTGGAGGGGACATTCCCCTACGTCAGCGGTGGCGTGTCATCTTGGGTGAATCAGATCATCCGCGGTTTTCCACAGTTAACTTTCGCGGTGTGTTTTATCGGCAGCCAGCGGCAGGACTATGGCGATCTCCGCTATGCCCTTCCCGACAATGTTGTTCATCTGGAGACGCACTACATTCACGACGACAAGCCTCATCCGCCTGTCCATGCCAAACGCAGCGATCCTGGAATGCTGGCGTCGATTTCAGCTCTGCATAAGAATTTTCGGACGCGCCGGGATATCGAGGCACATACTGCATTCACCGAAGTTTTAGCGCAGGTGCGCGATGGACGGTATGGATATGAGGACTTTCTCTACGGCAGCGATTCGTGGGGATTCATCCGCTCCCAATACGAACAGCATTGCACCGATCCATCCTTCCTCGACTATTTCTGGACGGTGCGCAACATGCATGCGCCGCTATGGTTTCTGTTCGACATCGCCCGGGAGTTCATTCCCGTTCGCGCCTATCACACAATCTCCACCGGCTATGCCGGCTTTCTGGGGGCGGTTCTGAAGCGTCTTCACAACCGGCCTCTGTTGTTGTCTGAACACGGTATCTACACAAAGGAGCGAAAAATCGATCTCTTGCAAACGCTGTGGATCCGCGACAATCGAAGTTTCTTGGAACGCAGCAACGCTGACGTTCCCTATTTTCGCGATCTTTGGGTGCGCTTCTTCGGGGCGTTGGGGCGCGAGTGCTATTACAGTGCCGACCGGATCGTCGCGCTCTTCGAGGCTAATCGCCAGCGGCAGATCCAGGACGGGGCGCCCGCGGATCGGACTCTCGTTATTCCCAACGGCATCGATTTATCGCGTTTCAAGCCGCTGCGCGAATCCCGCGAGCTCGAAATCCCCCTGTATGTCGGTCTGGTTGGACGCATCGTTCCCATCAAAGATGTCGGCACCTTCATCCGAGCGATGCGGACGGTGGTTTCGAAGTATCCTGCGGTGCGGATCTGGATCGCGGGTCCGGAAGACGAAGATCCCAGTTACAGCAGCGAATGCCGCAGCCTGGTTGCCAGTCTCGGACTGGAAGGCAATGTCGAATTCCTTGGCTTTCAAAAAATGGAAGCGCTATTGCCGCGCGTCGGGCTCCTGGTTTTGAGTTCGATTTCGGAGGCGCAGCCTCTAGTAGTCCTGGAAAGCTTCGCTGCCGGCGTACCCTGCGTCACCACCGACGTCGGAGGCTGTCGTCAATTGATCGAGGGATTCACCCCGGAAGATTCTGCCCTTGGTTCCGCCGGAGCAGTGGTGAGGATTGCGGATCCGGAGGCTCTGGCGGAGGCCATAATGGCGATCTTGCTGGATCCGGCCCGCTGGCGGCAGGCGCGCGACGCGGCGATCACCCGCGTGGAGCGTTACTACACGCAGGAACAGATGTTCGCCAGCTATGCCTTACTGTACAAGACCGCTTTGTCTGCAAGTGCATCCGGAAGTTCGCGCTGATGGCGGGCATCGGATTCGAATTACGCCGGCTGTTACGCCGCGACAGCCTCCTCGGCACGTTGCAGGCATATACCTACGCCGGAATCATCGCTTCGGGACCTTGGGTGCTCTCGATCGTCGCCGTGCTGCTGATTGGACTTCTGAGTCTTGCCGGAGCTCACAGCAAATTTATCGTCACTCAGTTTCAAGTCACGATTACTTATATCATCGCATTCAGTTTGATGCTGACCGGCGCTTTGCAGCTGGTATTCACCCGCTATACCGCCGATCGATTATTTGAAAAGCAGGACAGTGTTGTTCTGCCGAATTTCAATGGCGCATTGCTGCTGACCACCGGAGTCAGCGGTGCAATATCGATTGGTGTGGTTGCTCTCGCTTTCGCGGGCACGGATCCTCTTTACCGGATGCTGGTTGTGTCCAGCTTCGTTATCGTCAGCGACATTTGGATCGGAACGATCTTTCTTGCAGGAGCAAAGCGGTATAAGGCGATCGTTGCACTTTTTGCGCTCGGCTACGGCATCACGGTTTTCTGCGCACTCGCACTCGAACATCTGGGTCTGGCGGGGTTGCTCGGAGGCTTCATCGCAGGACAGGCAGTGATCCTTTTCGGACTCATTCTCGTGGTATTCCATCAATACCCATCGAACCGATTGGTCGACTTCGATTTCATGCGGAAGGGGCGATTCTATCCAAGCTTGATCGGTGTCGGCTTGCTGTACAACCTGAGCCTCTGGATCGATAAATTGATGTTCTGGTTTTACGGCCCCACGAGCCAGGCGATCATTGGCCCTCTGCGGGCCTCGATGATCTACGATATTCCCGTGTTCATGGGGTATCTGTCGATCATTCCAGGGATGGCGGTATATCTGATTAAAGTGGAAACTGATTTTGTTCAGTGCCACGAAGGCTTCTACAATGCGGTAAGGCTCGGCGGATCGTTACGGCAGATCGAAACGTCGCGCATGAAGATGATCGCCTCCGCTCGAAGCAGCATACTGCAGATCATAAAGATCCAGTCGATCACCGCGCTGCTGGTGTTTGCGATGGCTCCAGCGATTGTCGACAGCCTGGGCATCTCGCGTCTTTATCTGCCCCTGCTGTTCGTGAATCTCGTTTCCGCGGGGCTGCAGGTCGTGTTCCTTGCGACCATTAACGTCTTTTTCTATCTCGATCAGCGGATCGTCGTTCTTGCACTTACTGCTTTATTCGTTTTAAGCAATGGGTTATTTACGCTGGCTACGCTCATTGTCGGTCCGCTCTATTACGGATACGGATTTGCATCCGCGTTACTGTTGACCGTGATGATCAGCTTTTATTTGTTAAGCCGGAAATTCGAATCGCTCGAATATCATACGTTCATGCTGCAGTAAGACCTCTTCGCGTGTGGTCCGCATGGAGCGCTACGCGATGCTGGAATCACTAGAAAGGCGGCCTATATTTGCTGGTACTCGCCGCCGTCGCATCTGCCTCGGATCCGTTTAGTTACCATGGCTACTTCGCCACTGAGCTTTCCGAAAGCGGCACCGGTCAAGGAGTGTTTTGGGCTGCACTTAGCAGGACCGGAATGTGCTGACTGACGCTGTCGGGAAACCGCTCAGGGATTGGCGGTCGGATGTTCTGTTTCAGCACGAGCTGTGGCGGGCTCGATGGTTACGGTGACGACATTGGTCTTGGTGGCCTCGGAATCCTTAGCGACCCTGGTGTACTGCTGGTCGGGGTTGGCCGGACCCAGCGGTACTCGGATATTCAGCCGTCCGTTGGCAGTGCTGTGCAACGTGCTTGCTCGCGGGCCATCGCCAGCATTCAGCGTTAACACGAATTTGGCGTGCGGCGTATAGATCGGCGGGGTAGTGACGACCCCGATGCCGCTGCCGCTCAAGCTGAAGCCGTGTGCGTCCGCATTCGTCAGTTCGCTGAATTCGAGGGCTGGCCGCTCGAGCACTACGTGCCAACCGTAAATTCGATAGTCGGTCTCGATCGTCTTGAACGAAACCGGCGAAGGCTCGGCCGGTGGATCGGAGAAAACCGTCGCCAGGCTGAGCAGGGCCCGGCTTAGATCGTCCTGCCAAGTCGGCCACTTGTGTGCACCGGCACCCTGGTATTCCCAATGGTGCGGTACGTTCTCAGCCAGCAGTTGCTCGTGCAGCTCGACGCTCTGCCGGTGGACGATGATCTCGGTCGGATCGATGCCCACCCAATCCTTGCCCGGCAGACCATCACGCGTATACAGGCTCACATCCATGCCGCGCAGATTGCCGGCGAGATCCCAGGGATTGTGGCCGCGCCAGCGCACCTCCTGGGTGGCACGTGGGCCAAACACCTGGTCCGGGATGATGCTTTGGCCGGCCAGGGAATTGCTATTGACCAGGCCGGAAAAGCTCAGCACCGCGGCGAACAGGTCGGGGTGGCGGGCGGCATAGCTGAGCGCGCCGAAGCCGCCCATGGAGACGCCGCCCACCGCGCGCCCGCGCCGCGCCGCGATTGTCCGGTAGTGCGCGTCGATCCATGGAATCAGCAGGTGAATGTGGTAGGTCTCCCACTCCGGTGGTCCGAAGGCGCCGCCGTTGTACCAGTCGCTATAGAAGCCGTCTTTTCCGGCATCCGGCATGACAATGATCATGGGATAGCCGGCAGTCAGCGCTTCGGCATTGCCTTCACGGATCCAGGCGGTGTAGTCGTCGACCGCGCCTTGCAGCAGGTATACGACCGGATAGCGTGTTGCCGGTGTGGAGTCGTAGCGCTCCGGCAACAGGATTTGCACCCGCGTCGGTTCGGACAGGGCGGGCGTCTGTAGTGTCAGTGCGACCAGTCTAGCGTCGATGCGACTAGAGTCGAGAAGCTTCAGGTGTTCGGTTGTGGGCTCTGCTTCTGCTGCAAGCTCAGGCGTGTCGGATTCCCAGGGAAAAACACTGCAGGCTGATAGTACGAGGGCAGAGAGCAGTGCAGCGCTGGCTCCCGAAATTTGGACAGATATTGTGGAAAATAAGTGGAATCTCTGCGGGCAGGCTGCGGCTTGTTGTTGCAATAGATTGAAGGACATGGCATCCGGGGTCTGCCCGTCAAGCGGCGAGGGCGGTGGTATTGTAGAAGGCGAAATACCATCAAATCGGCAATCTAGTCGGCGTTCGCCTGTCGATGCGACAACATACGCCCAAGAGGCCACTTCTGCACGGCTTCAGCCGACGCCTGGAGCGGTCGATCCAATACCGGATCGAAACGACTTGCGCAGCGCGCTTTTTCTGGCGGGACCGACAGACCAAGTCTCAGAATTTTGCACGGAGCCCGACGCCGACCGTACTACCCTCGTCAGCGTTGGGCGAGTACAAGCCCCAAGCGCCCGATCGATGGAATATTCGTAAAACCGCGTCCCAATGGTTCTCGTGACGAGGAATTCCAATCGCGAGTTCGACAGCGACGTAGTTTAAGAACGGGTGCTGGCGTCGATCGGTATTATATTGCTCGACCGGCGGGTGAAACGCGTAAGACGGGCCGGTGTATGCGGCAACGCTGATTGGTATATGTCCTGCAATGGAATCGAATCGTAATCCGAGCCCGGCGCCGACGGTCGTAAATACCGGCCCGTCGAAGTTCTGCGTGAGCACCCCTTCCCCGGCTAGCGAGAACCCCCAGCCCAAGCGCGCGAGGTGGCGGTCTACGGCGACGCCGATCAGTCCACCACTTACGTCGTAATTTCCATCAATCACAATCTCCGAAACAATCCTCTGCGTCCATGGGCCGCCGAATGCGGTGACGGACCAGTCTGTCTGGTCGTTGCCAGCGACTGCCGACGAGAAACTGCACATCAAAAGCGGCACCGTTATAGCAATCCAGCCACGATCGATGTGGGTCATAGGGATATGGAAGTGAGGAATCTAGCAAGAATAAACATCCTCTGCCGCCAAGTCCACGGGTCAAACTCATGTAGGTCGATAGGTGTGGACTTCCCCCTCTTATGAAGACAGCGACGAAAGCGCCAATCTGGGATCGCTAAGATTTCACTGAACAAAGAAAGTGTCTGGACGCGAGGAGCGTCGGATATATGCGCACATCAAATCGAGCCAAACAACGTGCGGTGGAGTGACGTGTAGCGAATTCCTCGGACAATTTGACCACGGGAAAAGACGGCTCCAGTATCTTAAGCGTGATCGAGTTCCGTGGCGCGACGAGATCTCTTGCCTCAAGGTCCAAGATCTTATGGCTATCGCGTGTCGCCATTTGCGACGTTTTCACTGGAAGCTCAATCGGCTGAACGGACGTGACGATGCGTGTGCTGATCAGACTGGCCTGTGGTTGTTGCGTACTGCTGCTGACCGCTTGCAGCACTACGCGGCTGGCATACGACCATCTCGATATCCTGCTGCGCTGGGAGATTTCAGATTATGTCGATCTGACTGCGCAGCAGCGAAAATCCCTCGATGCCGATCTATACCCGCTGTGGAGTTGGCACCGTCGCACGCAACTGCCGCTGTACGCAGCGGACTTGAGGCAGCTGGCCGATGCGGTGCAGTCGGGACCGCTCAGCGTGGAGCAGATTGAAATTTTCAGCGCACATGTCGCTCAGCACTGGCAGGATCTGGTCATGGAGACGTTGCCCGGCTATATCAGATTGAATGCGGGACTTAACGATGCGCAGATCGAAGGTGTGATCCAGAAGATGAGCAAAGACATCGACGAGGCCGAGCGTCGCCGCGAAAAGCGGAGTTTGCAGGATCGGCAGAAGCATCTGGTCAACGATATGAATCAGCAGCTGAGCGATTGGATCGGCAGGCTGAACACTCGGCAGCGTCAATTGGTGGCGCAGTGGGGAGCGGAGGCTCTACCGGAGACATCGGCATGGGCAACCGAACAGCATGCCGTCCTCGACCGCTATGCCGTTTTGCTGGCAAGCAGCAGTCAAATCGGCTTCGAGGATCGAATGCGCAACTTTCTTCTGACGCAAGACAATAGTGATAAGAGCCAATCGGTGGATGCGGTGGAGAAGAAGCGCTGGATACAGCTAATGGCTGACATCTCGGCCACGCTGGAGCCAGCGCAGCGCAAACATCTGCGCGAACGCCTACTCGGCTACGCAGAGGAATTCGAGATGCTCGCCGCCGAGGCGTCATCGCAATTCGCGCATGCCGCAGCCGATTGAATTCATCGTACCAATTGTTATACGTCAGCTACGCGGGCGGCCCGGCGCATTGAACTACACGCGTCGTCGGGTATCAAACGTTAACAGTCATCACGGAGGACTGATATGGAAGCTCGAATTGATGTTCAAAGATATGCACCAGCCGCGCTCAAGGCAATGCTTGCGCTCGAAGAGTATTTGCATGGTTGCGGGCTGGAACCCAAGCTCCTGCACCTGCTCAAGCTGCGTGCATCGCAGATCAACGGTTGTGCGTATTGCATCGATATGCATTCAATCGACGCCCGCGCGCAGGGCGAGACCGAGCAGCGTCTATATGCGCTCAATGCCTGGCGCGAGACGCCATTTTTCGATGAACGCGAACGCGCAGCTCTGGCCTGGATCGAAGCGCTGACTCTGGTAGCCGAGGATCACGTGCCAGACGCTGTTTACGAAGAAGCGCGCTGTCATTTCGATGACCGGCAACTGGTCGATCTCACTTATCTGGCGATGACCATCAATGCCTGGAATCGCCTGTCGATTGCAATGCGCAGCGTGCCAGGGCGTTACAAGCCGGCGGCGCGGTCACCGTCGTCATCTCCGGAAACGGAAACAACGTCATCGGGCAAGACCATCGGCAGTGCACGGATCTCAAGTTTCGTTTGATGTTTTTTGTATTCCGTCGCGGAGTCAGTATTTTCTTGCCGGATGCGCATATGATCCCGGCTTCCTGGCGGGTTGATTCGGAGAACAAGGGCGACTATGGGGCTTTCGACGATCGGGCGATCGATGTGGTGCACTTTTGTCGCGCACAGACGCAAGTTATTGGGATTGGTACTGACGCTGGCAGTCGCGGCCGTGTCCGCGGCCGATGTTCCGAAGCCTTCTGCGGATGCGGTGCTCGACCATCTGAACGCCGTCATCACTTGGTATCGCCAAGTGAAGACGGCGGATTCCGCGGCGGGGCAGCCCGGCGATGTGGTCTACCTCGACAATGCGCGCACCCTTGCCCGCAGGAGTCTACAGATCGCTTTCCAGGCTGCGGAGGCACAGGCGCCGATTGTCGATGCTCTTGAGCAAACGGCGCAGCAACCAAGCGCCAGCGAGTCGGACGCCTCCTCCCAGGAGGCGCGGCTCGCCAAAGCCGTAGCCGCGGCAGACGATCACGCCCATCAATTACAGGTGCAAATTGATGCGCTCAACAAGAAGATTCCGAATACGCCATCACGAAAGCGCGGCGATGTGGTTGCCCAGAAGGAGAAACTCCAGGCAGATCTGCAACTGGCGAATGCATTGCGGGAGGCACTTCACAACATCGCCATGCTCGCCGATGCCAACGACAGCGGACCTCCCGGCCTGCTTGGCAAGATCGGCGAAATCAAGCGTTCCTTGCCCGAGGCATCGTCAGCTTCTGCGACGTCGGATGTGACGGCCGACAAGGCAGCGCCAACGCGCACTGCTCCGGAATCGGGCGGCCTTGTCGCAGATGCCTCGCTGTTGATGACGCGTGTGCACCAACTGCACGATGCGGAACAAATGTCTAAGGCAGCCGCCAAGTTGCGGGACGGTGTGCAGCAACTGCTAGCGCCATTGCGCGCTTCGATCAAGGACATCATCAAAAGGGGCAACGATGCGACACAGCAGTCTGCGGCACTGACACCAGCACAGGTGGATACGATCCGGCGGCAGCTGAACCAGCTCACGACGCAGTTCAAACAACTGTCCGCCGCCGCCTTGCCGCTGCATCAGGAAGCGATGCTGCTGGACCAAAGCCAGGCCGCACTCGACCAATGGCGCAGCTCGGTTCACAAAGAATACGGTCACGCTCTGAGGAATGTATTGACGCAACTCGCGGTGATTCTTGCCGCGCTCGGAGTTGTCCTGTTGCTGTCGGAGCTGTGGCGACGTGCCACTTTCCGCTACGTGCGGGATTTACGGCGCCGGCGTCAGTTCACAATACTGCGGCGAAGCGTCTGTGGCGTTCTGATGGGAATGGTGATCATCGGCGGCTTCGTGCGCGAAATTGGTTCGCTGGCAACGTTTGCCGGATTTCTCACCGCCGGCGTCGCTGTGGCGCTGCAAACGGTTCTATTGTCGGTGGCGGCGTACTTCTTTCTTATCGGCCGTTACGGTGTACGGATCGGCGATCGGATCACAGTGTCAGGCATTACTGGAGATGTTGTCGAAATCGGCCTGGTGCGGATTTACCTGTTGGAACTTGCGACCAGCGGAATCGAGCTGTATCCAACGGGACGCGTCGTCGCCTTTTCCAATTCCGTGCTGTTTCAAAGCACGCCGTTTTTCAAGCAGATCCCAGGCACGTCGTACACTTGGCGCGAAGTGGTGGTGACATTCCTACCCGATAGCGATTTCTCGGCAGCAGAGCGTCAGATTCTGGAAGTGGTCAATGCGATTTACGGCGGGTATCGCAGCAACCTCGAACATCAGCACAGCTCGATCGAACAACTTTTCGATTTTGAAATCTCAACGCCGGCGCCCCGAGCTCACTTACAGTTGACGAGCAGCGGGCTCGAATTCGCGGTGCGCTATCCGGTGGAGATGCTTCGCGCGTCGGAGATCGATGAGCAAGTCACGCGCAAGCTGGCGGAGGTTATCGCCTCCACGCCGGAAGTGAAGAATGCAGTGTCCGGCATGCCGCAGATTCGCTCGGCGATCAAAATTTAAGACACGCACCAATACCCTATCCCATGGATATCCAATCGCCCCGGCGCGAGAGCGAGTCAGCGGGTCTCTTGCGAGTCATCGCGATCTTCAAATTCATAAAGGCGATGACACTCGTTGGCACCGGGTCCGCAGCCTTGGAGCTGCTGAATCCCACCGTCGTTGATTTCTTGAATGCCTGGGCTGACGCATTACCCCACGGTGCGGAACAGCACGTTGCGCTGCATGTTCTCGGCTGGCTCACGGGACTGAGTCCGCTGCGAATCAAAGCGCTGGGTCTTGGCGCCTTCGTTGTCGCTGGCCTGTTCTTTACAGAGGGGATTGGACTTTGGTTTCGGAAGCGCTGGGCGGAGTGGTTAACGACCATCGCAACGGCATCGCTCATCCCCGTGGAGATTTGGGAACTGTTTGCGCATACGACGTTGCCCAAAGCGCTCGCATTAGCACTGAACGTTCTCGTCGTCGGCTACTTGATCTTTCGGATCAAATCGGCCGCCGACTCCCGTTCAGACGACAGCAAAAAAAGGACAACGCCGCCGCTGACTTCATCGCTGTCCTGAATTCATCAATTGGGAATTCGGCGGTGTGGTGTGATCGTTGCCGGGGTGGAGCCGCCGGTGAACGGCACGCTCGAATGTTCCACCAAGTGTGAGAACCAATATCAACAATACGAACGCCACGAATACCGGTTTGAATATTCCGGCGCCGCAGGACGCGCCGAAAAGCGCCGCAACCCAAACCGCCGCCGCGGTAAGACCACGGATACGTTTTTCGTTGACGCTGTGCAGGATAAGACGACTCTCGAACAAGCTTGTGTCATCGGCTCCTTTCCGGACGCGTTTCTATGAGGCAGTCCATCGGCAGCTATCGCTTCGCGGTATACACGATGGAGGGGGTGAGTATTGTTAATCGGGGCATTAAAGAACTCATGGAGTAAAGCTATGCAGAATACCCTGACATTTTCGAACAAAATCCGTATTGCTTGCGGCGCGGGCTGGGCTGCTTTGGCCGCGGCGTTGCCGGTTCACGCACAATCGGCGGCGTCGAGTGAGGCTTACGGATTCAGCGCCAAGTTCGTGGTCAACGGCCAGGCGACATTGCTCGCGCCGGTTGGGCAGGTCAAAGGCAGTGCACCACCAGCTTACAAAAATGCCACCCACGCAAAGACCGACAACGAGAGTTTGTTCCTGTTCGCCGGCACGCCGCCAATACCCGAGCTGGTCATTGACGCTTTGGGAATCAAGTCGCAGGCCACATCTTCAGGCATCGCTATTGATTCGGTGTCGGCAACGGCCAATACTGCGATCAAGACATTTACCTTGAGCTTGATCGACTATCCGCCACCGCCGGTCGCTACAGCGTCAACGATCCCGTTTCCAGAACCATTCCTGAACATCAATGCCAGCGATATCAGCGCTGCGGCGTCCTACTCACTGGTCTTTCCAAGTGCGGGTTCCACCGATAGTCAGGTGAGCTTCGGTTCCTTGTCGATTGGCGGCACTTTGGTCGGCAGTCGGACTTTAACGTTCTCCGGTATAGCCGCACCAAATACCGTGCTCTACGATAGTCCCACTGTCACCATCACGCTCGACCAGGAATTGACGCGGGGAACGGTCGATTGCATCAATGCTCAAGGTTGCAGCTTCGTCGTTGGCGGCATCGAAGCCACGGCAATCGACATCGCATTGCGCGACGCCGTTTTGAACGGAACCAAGGTCTCGGGGCATATTCTGATTGGACGTTCGGCGGCCGATTGAATTCAGGCATTCCCTAATTCAGATGCGCGCATGAATGGCTTTTAAAGCAATTAGAAGATGAGTCCCGGCACCCTGCCGCCCGTGCGCGGCAGGGCGTCTCCAAAGCATTTACTTGTGCGCGTGGTTCGCGGCGCCGGCCGCCTGTTTGATCTCGGTGTCGGCTTGTTCCAACAATTCCTTGGCCTTGGCGGCATGTCCATTCATGTCGAATTCGTTGGCCTGTTGCGCGGCGCTTAGATCGCTGAACGCCTTGTCGATGGCTTTCTGGGCGTGTGCCAAGTTCGGATGCCGTTTGCCGCTGACGTTATCCGGCGGTGGAGGTTCGGCAAGAACCACGCTCGACAACATTGCACCACTCACAAACACGACCAGTCCGAAACGTTTGTTCATAGTTATTCTCCAGGAAGATGTGGAAACCACCGCCCCGCGTCTGATGTATACGAAATGACAAGCGCGGTGATGAATAGCGGTGGCAACTTTCTAAACGTCGCATATGCCGATTCGTTGACGCTCCGGCCTCAGTTACTAGCCCAAAACTTCGCCAGTTACACGCGGCTGAGTGAGCAGAAAATTAACGCCGTCCGCTGCGTTTTGCGCACTGATGCTACCTGCCATCTTGGCCATGTAGGTTTTGGCGACGAACAGGCCTTGACCGCGATTTCCCTGAGCCCCCGCATCCTGGAGATCAGATACTCCATATTCGAAGATTTTGTCGATCAGATTCTCAGCGATGGCACTCCCTTGGTTATGAATGGCGACGCTGACGGCGGTCTCGTTTGCGCTCAGACGGATGCTGATCGGCGTGCCCTTGACGCGGTAGCGTTCAGCGTTGCGTAGCACATGCGTCACGACATCTTCGAGGGAATGTTCATTGACGCGCACGATGACGGTCTCGCCGCAGTCATTGAACACGACGTTTTCGATGCCGACGCACGATGCATTCTGCGCGACGTGGCTCAGAAAGCCGCCCAAATCCATTGCGCCGACTTTGAGGGCCGTAGACTGAAATGCTTCGCTCGGCGAAGCACTGCCGTAAAGGACGCGGATCGCCTGCTGCATGCGGTCGATGTAACGTCGACTGCTGCTGCCACTGTCGCTATGTAGGGCCATCAGTGATTGCAGCGGCGACATGATCTCGTGCCCCACGGCGTGCCACATGTCTTTTTCCTGCTCGGCGCGTATATGTTCGCGGTCGACGTCTTCCCGCACGCGCTGGAGCAGATCGGAGAGGCAGACGGCCAGCACGCCGAGCTCATCGGCTCCGCGCAGATCGCTGAGATCGAAATCGCCGAGTCCGTCCGTGGCCTTGACGGTCTTGGATAGCGAGGCGGCACGCTTGGTCAGTAAAGTGATGCGGCTGATGATGCCGATCTCGATCACCAGCCAGGCCAGCATGATCGCAATCAGCATCGCACCGACAAACCACGACACACGCGCGGCCACGGCGCTGATGGCCTTGTTTGCGGTGCGCACATCGCCGGTCAGGCTCAGCTCGTAGCCGCCGAGTGGGGTTGCGATGGTTTCGCGGCTTTCGATCGGTTTGTCGGGACGATCGGGCATCAGGTAGTGGAGCACCTTGTCGATATGACGGGATGTCGGTTGCAGAGTCCTTTCGGCGCCGGCGAGGGTGACGATGTCACTGCCGCCGTTCTGAGTCAGCTTGCGGATCCGCAGGGTTTCCCCCGGGAGCAAAAGCGGAGCGAGATCATTCAGTGAGAATGGCGGCGTTGCGTGTGGACTGGTGCTATCGAGCAAGGCGGATCCATCTTCCGGTGGCAGCACCTCGACGCGGACGTCAATTTGGTGCAGATCCGCGGGCGGCCAGACCGGGCGGCTTTTGGCAAACAACGCATCTCGCAGCACTTCCACCGGCAGACGCACCGAAAAAAAGGAGCGCTTGTTGCACCCGGCGGGCGCGGCTTCGACCTGGGTGTCGAGACAATCGCTCGCCTGCCACAGCCAGCCGCGAAAATCTTTGATCGGGCGAGTCGCAGCTTGGCTGCCGCCGGTATCGGTGAAGCCGGTCAGTCGGCCGCGCAAACCGGAGGCGTCGGCAGGTCCGCTGCTCTCGAACGGCGCAATCCAGCGGTAGTGTTTGCCGCGCAGGTCGACTGATATGCGCACGCGGTGCGCGTGTCCGAGGTCACGGTCGCCACGCCGATGTTCCGCCAGGTCGCCAGCAGCGAAACTGCCGGCTACATAGATGAAGCCGCCGGCCCAGGGGTTGTTGCCGATCGCCACGCAAATCTCACCATAGGACGCGTATTGCACCATGCAGCCAGCCATCTCGATCGCTTGCTGGACTTTGCCCTGATCATCAAAATCCAGAGCGGAGAATGGCAGCAGCAGCGGATGCAGCTGAGTCGGAGCGGAGGAATTGAGCGGTTCACCGTCAGCTGGCGCAGACGGCGGATTCAGTAAAGCCAGCTGACCGGCCGGGTGGCGCAGGCGCGCTGCGATCTGTGCCTCATTTTTGTGGAAGCCATCTTCGTAATTTCGGTAACTGAGTTGCTGTTCCTGCTGCAGCATGTACAGGGCCATCGCAACGGTCGCGAAGATCAGCAACAGGAAAGCGCCACGAAATAGGAGGCGCAGGCGATACGGTGCGGGACTCAGGAGCCGCCAATTCACCGCGGTTTCCGTCCCGCAGCCGGCATTGGGCTGACCCAGCGGAAGCCACGCATCGGCACATTTTCGATGTTGTCGAACGCCGGATCGATATCCCGGAACGCGTCGCGGATGGTGCTTACGTGCTTGCGGATGTTGTCGCGGGTGCGTCCGCTCTTGACCACTTCGAACAGGTCTTCGTAAGACACCACTTCACCGCGGTGCTGGTACAACGCAGCGAGAATTCTCTGGGCAGTCAGCGGCAGATTGATGCGCTGGTCTCGCCACATCGGGGACCGCTGGCGCAGCGGGTCAAGAGACAATTCATCTTCGGTCGGAACCGCGGCTGGTTCCTTGAGCCCGTTTTCGTTTTTGGCTGCGCGCAGAATTTCCAGAAAGGTATCCACGAAATCTGCTTCCTCGAACGTGGCTTTCTGCAGATAGTCCCAGGCGTCCAAAGCCCGCATGATGCTGCGATAGATCGTCGCCGGCATCGCCGACACCACGAGTACTGGCGTGCCGCGCCGCTTGTTGATGGCGTTGATCAGCGCAACGCCCGCGTGGCGTTCGCGCCCCAGCTCGATGTCCAGAACGACCACGTCATAAGTCTCGCGGGCGAGTGCGATTTCCGCGGCGTCACGTGTGAACCACTGGTCCACCTGGATGCCAGGTCGTGCCGCTTCGATCCAGCCCTTCAACTGATTGCTGGTAGGGAGATCGTCCTCAATAACTGCGACTTTTGCCATACCGCGCTCCGCAAAACCGAGAGTACCCAATGCTCGCATTATCGGGGACCGGCCCCGGCGAAGGTTGTGAGTTTTTCTTCCGAAGGTCGAGTAATTGCTCCTGCGGCGGAGTTCCCACCGGCGGCGGCGCACGAATGTGACCCGGCGCCAGCATTGAGCCCTCCGGTACGCCCTACGCACTATGCCGTCACGGAAGGAAATGAGGCTGGCTTCCTTCCGGCGCCGGCTTTTCGGCCGGAACCCGTAGTTAGCGAAGAGTTGAAACCAAGCAATAAGGGAGTCATGGTCATGGGAACGCAGATCGAACAGATCATTCAAGCAGTGAGAGACGCGGTTGGATATACCGTCGTCGGAATCGGCCGCACCACGGCCGCATGTGCGCGGGTCATCCGCGCGGCGCGATACGCGCTCGTCTTAACGGTGCTGTTGGGCGTGGCGGGGTACGCGGTCTACAAATATCCGCCGATGCAAAGGCTGAACAATGGCGACATTGGCATCCGCACGAACGAATTGCTCGGCACTGTTAGTGAGTTCCGCGAAGGTGCGGTGCTGGTGCTGCCCGGTATCCACCGGCTGCGCCAGTACCCGCTTCGCGACCAGATCTACCGTCCACTGCAAAGTAGCGAAGCCGGCGGCTCCGCGCCGTTCCAGTCCGAGGAAGGGCTGTCACTGGGCGTGGATCTCTCGATCCGTTATGCGCTCGATCCGAGCAAGATTCTGAGCATCGCTAAGCGGTTGCCGGACAACATTTCCGCCGAAATCGTCGAACCTGCTGTCCAGGGGGTGATTTACAAGGTTCTCACGCGCTATACGGTTCGCGAAATTTTCTCCACCAAGCGTGCCGAAATCCAGCAAACAATCGAAGACGAACTCCGGCCGCGACTCGCAAGCGACGGCATCATGCTGCGCAACGTGCAGATGGGCAAAGTTGATCTGCCGACTGAATATCGTGAAGGCATGGAGAAGCTGCTGGCCGAAGAGCTGGAAGCGGAAAAGATGCGCTTTACACTGGAGCTGAAGGAAAAACAGGTCAAGCAATCCGAGCTCGAAGCTCAGGCCGAAAAGATCAGGCGCGAAACCGCAGCGGAAGCCGCGGGCAACGAGCAGATTATTGCTGCACGCGCCCAGGAAGAGGCCATGAAGCATGTGCTGCCGTTCAAACAGAAACAGGTCGAGCAGCGCCAGCTCGAAGCCGAAGCGGACAAGGTTTCCCGCATCAAGGTCGCCGAGGGCAGCGCCGAAGCGCGAAGGATCGAAGCGCAAGGCGAAGCGGATTCCCGCGTGAAGCTCGCGGAGGCCGAGGCCTATCGGCAGGAACGACTGGGCAAGATTTCCAGCGCCCAGTTGGAGCGGGACGGTGAACTGCTGACGAAAAATCCCCTGCTGATCCAGAAGACCATGGCCGACAAGCTCTCGGACAAAGTCCAGGTCATCATTGCACCGCCTCCGGCCAGCGGAGGGTTTATCGGCTCCGCCCTGCTCGGTCAGAGCGCTGGTGTGCGCACAGATAATGTCGCCAGTCAGGGAGAAAGCCAGTGATGTTGCTCGCCGCGTTGGCCTCTGTTGCCATCGTTACCCAGGACCAGGCCGCGCTACGCGCGGCACCGCATGACTCAGCACAGCAGCAGGCCGTGCTTTGGCAAGGCGATACGCTGGAGATTCGCGGTGCGCGTGCGGACTATCTGCAGGTGTATGACCACCGTCTCGAACGTGGCGGCTACATCCGGGCAACGCAGTTGCGTGCGACTTCACTGGTGGCTGCCGATGCATCCCAACTGCTCGCCGTGCTCCGCTTCGTCCGTGATACTCCCGGTGCTGAGTCTCTGGGAATCGCATATGCCGCGGCCTATCTGAAGGCGGCGCCGGCTGAGGCCATCACTGCCGAGCCTTTCGATGCACTCGGCGATATGGCGGAACGCCTTGCTCTGCGAGCTTCAGCGCGTCAGGGCAAGGTTGACGGTTCCAAGCTCGCCGCCTACCTAGATGTCGCAGCCAGCTACGGAGTCGTCATGACCAGCTTTGAGCGCGACGGGCAGATACAGCTGTGTTATGACGGCGACGCGTTCCGGCGCGTGCTCGCACTCCCCGCCAGCGCCGAGCAGCGCGCCCATGCGGCTTTGGCGCTGACCCGCGACCAATGTGTGGATCCCAATCTGCCGCCGGCGGAGCGCTATGTCCTCGACCAATGGCGCGCGGAATTGCTGGATAGTGTCGATACAGCGGACCTCCCGGAAATGGTGAAGAACCGGGTCCATCTGCGTCGTGCGGGAGTCTGGGCGGGCCTGGCGTTCGAAAGAAGCCGGCGCGGCGAACCGGCTACGGACAGCGCCATTCGCGCGTTGCAGGAGTTGGCTGTCATCAACAAGACCGAGCTCGCGGATGAAGACTTCGCGCGTTATACGGAAGCAGCGGTGCGCGTCAGCGCCTCGCGTTGGGCGGCGGAACCTGCGCCTGCTCCAAACCCGCGGCTCGGAATTGTGACTGCCCCTGGCGAGCCGGGCGAGACCTGCGTACTGCTTGTCGACGCCAAGCGCGGTACCAACGATCCGCTGCTCAAGCACTGCACTATTGGCACAGTGTGGCGGGCATCGGCCACCATCAACCCGGCGGGGACCGCATTGGCCTTGGCCGTACAGCCTCTCGACACCTGGCGCGAGCTATGGATTTTTCGCAAGGGCGTCGAAGGTTGGACCGTCGATGTGCTGCCGCCGGCCAATACCGATCCCAGTATCGGCTACGCCGAGTTCGCAGGCTGGGTTCCCGGCAATATGCACATGCTCACGGTGCGCGAAGCCAAGGTCAACGGTCGCTGGATACGTCGTTTTGAAGTCGTCCGCATGGACACGCTGAATACCGACAAGCAGGCCGACAGCCCGAGCGCGCTGAATTTGTTCTATCGCTGGCAGTCGCCAACCTGGAAGCAGCAGACCTTGAGTCTGCGATGAATTTCGAGCCAGACCAGAAAATCCACTGCAGACGGGTGCGACCGTCTACAGTGGGAATGTGGGGCTTTGCGATCGTCGGAAGTTGTACCAGCTTCATCGAGTCGCATCTTGCAGTGAGGGTCAAGTTTGGGTGGAAGGTACAGAGACCGGAAGCTTCCCACCGAGCGCTAGTCCCAGCAGCGCATCCACCGCTGTGCCACCGCGGCCGTCCGATTGGCCTATGACCACCTGCGGCACGAGCGGAATCTTTGATTCGCGGATCGCCGTCTGGAGAATCTGTGCTAGCTCTTTTTTGAGCTGAAATTCGGGTCCGCCGAACGCTTTGACTTGGGCTTCAACCGATACGGCGTTGGCTTTACCAACCGCAGCCACGCGATCGGCCTCGGCCTGGCCCTCCACACGGATCTTCTCAGCGTTGGCGCCGGCGGCGAGTTTGACCGCTTCGGCCTGGGCGCTGGCGGTGATTTTGATACCCTCGGCTTCGCGCTCACGCAAGCGCAATTGTGCCTGGCCCTGGTTCTCCGAGATCTTGATCTGCACCGTCGAGCGGGTAAGGTCGCCCTGGGCTTCGGCTGCTGCTGCGGCTTCGCGTATTTCACGCTCTTTTTCCGCTGCCTTGCGCTGATTCGCGTAAGTGACTGCTTGCTCGTCTGCGACTTGGCGCGCGCGCAGCTGGTCGAGGATCGTGGCCATGTGTTTGTCGCCGGATGCCGGACGCGGCGTTCCGATCATGACTTCCATCAGATCCAGATGGTAACGAGCGAAACGCGCCTGCATTTCCTCAGTTGCACGGCGCTGAATCTCCGCGCGCCGGTTGACCAGCTCCAGTAATGTGCACTGCTGTGCCGCGTCCTTGAAGTAAGCCGATACCATCGGATCAAGCGTCTGCTCGACCAGCAGTTTGAGGTCCGCGAACTGCTGGACGACGCGAGGTGCGTCTTCGTAGGCGATGTGCACCACGATCGATAACGGCAGGATCGGTTCGAACGCGTCTTTGGTGATCAACTGGATCTCGGCCAGATTGGAGTCATAGCCGTGCTCCTCGCTGCTGCCCGCTATCCAGCGCAGCACGAAGTTCGTGGTCGGCACTGGAATGACTTTTATACCGTGCGGATTCAGTGCGTACTTGCCGGCCTGCAGGGCATGGGTCCACACACCGCGCTTGCCGGTTTCGACCAGCTCGCCGTGCTTGTAGTCCTTACCGGTGAGATCGTCACCTTCCTCGCCGGTATAGGACACAACTACGCCCACCTTGCCGATGTCGATAATGGTCTTCGGCATACGTTCGACAGTGGCGAACAAACAGTTCAGGTAGTAGGTGCCTTCGACCAGCACCTGCTCCTGGCGGCCGCGCCGACCGCCGGCAACCAAAAAGCGCTCCGGATCCTGAAAACAGTTGTGGTAGGTCTGCGTAATCTTGGAATCGGTACCCACCGTTGCCGCAATGATCTGTCCGTGTTCCAGTGACGGACCATCGTGCACCGTCACCACGCCAACCAGATCTTCCTGTCCGCGCAACACCGCCGGACTGAAGCCGTCGCGCTGTTCAATGGCATGGCGCATCACTTCGATCGCCGCGGCATCGCCCGCCATAGTAATGGCGTGAGTGCCTTCGCTGGTGAGGATCACGAACTGCGCGACGTTGATCGCATAGACACCCTCGCGCAGGATTTGGCGCTGCGGGCCGCGCTGGCCCCCATTCTCGATGAAGCCGCGCGCGCCCTCGAAGGAGGTGCCTGCCGGCAGCGAACCGAGCGTCTGGCCCGCGCCCAGATTGGCGCCACTGCGCGCGAAGACGTAGCCGATCGTGCCCTGCGGCACTGTCGGCAGCGGACGCACATGGATGCGATATTGAAAGGGCGGGAAGAAATGAATGCCGCCGCGCAGGATCTCGGGCTGGAAGCCAGCGCTTTCATCAAGCGCGATGAATCCCGCTTTCAGCGAGCCGTTCAGGCTCCACAGCTTTTCGATGATACCGATCGAATCATTGCCGATGAAGACGATGATCCGCGACGCGTAGACAAGATATAGCGCAAGGATTACAAGCGCGCCCATGAGGGCATAGTGAGACAGGGACGAAATGTCCATATATGTGACTCCTGGATTAAATGAGGGAAACCGCTGTGCATGGCGCGTCAGCTTGGGCGGCGCGCTACATCTAAGGTGCTGGCAACATGACCGACCACCTCCCTGAGGTGTGGCTAGAGTCACACTACCGATATGTTCGTCACAAATACGTGACGGGCTCTATGCTCGGATCCGGGGACAACATTGTCAACTATTAGTGACGTATGTCACTATACATTCAATGAATTATCTGGTTCTTCCATGGCCAACCATCCAGAGTTGCAACGGTTCATCCAGAGCTCGATCCGCGCCGAGAAGGCGCGTCAGAATCTGACCTTCGAGGATTTGTCGGCCGCGCTGCGCGCCCGCGGCATCGGGCAATCCGCGACCAACCTAAGCACCAAGGTCGGCCGCGGCGGAATGAGCGCTCAACTGTATGTGGCGATCATGAAAGTGCTGGGCAAGCAGAGAATCGATCTGGACGAGATCGAGCTGCCAAAAATCGAAAGGAAAGCGCTTCGAAGACGCCGAGGAAATGCGGACAAATAGCAATCAATGGCTTCGATTTGTTCCGCGCCTCATACTGGCGACTCGCCAAGATGCATGTCGGAATGCCTCTGATCCATGTGCGCGACAAACCATTGACCGCAGTTTCATGCCACGGCCGGTTTAGTATTGTGCACAATAAATATTCAAGATCTGTCGGCAAATGTCGCTAAGTGAAACAGCAACTCCGCATATTGCTGTTCGTCTGACTTTCAGATCCATTCTGGATTCAGCTGGTACGCAGCGTTTGGGTTGCACTCGGACACGTGACTGTAATTATTTAGCAGATCAATGTGTTGAGTCCGGATTTTGGCCGTTCGAAAGCGGCGGATCTACGGAACGGCGGATCTATGATGGCGGCGAACGCGGATGGCAGTTCTGGACGGGCGCGGGACGAGTGGGGAGCTCGTAACATGGTCGCGGACAACACCGAAGCACCAGTCGCCCCACTTCCGATTGGCACATTGATCGATCGCTACCGGATCGAACAATTCGATGCGCGCTCCGATCACTTTAGTCTGCTGTATCGGGCACGCGACACCATCAGCAACGCCGAGGTTCTGCTCAAGGAATTTGCCCCTGCGGAATTCATGGTGCGCGAAGGTCTTGAGTTGCGCGCGCGCAGTGAAGATGCCCGGCGCACGATTCATTGGGGCTTGCGCGGGTTTGCCGATCAGGCGGCTGGATTGCAATCGTTGCGGCTGCCTCACGTGCTGCAAGTCTTGCAGGTGGTGGAAGCCAATGGAACCGCGTATTACGCCTCAGCGCCTCTGAGCGGTGAAACGCTCGCGGCGCGGCTCGATCGCGAGCAAACACTGCCATCGACCGTGCTACTTCCGCTGGTAGATCAGCTATTGGAGCCGCTGGCGCAAATTCACACGGCCGGCCTGCTGCACTGGGATATACGGCCGGAAAACATCCTGATCGATAGCGACGGTTCACCATGGCTGGTGGATTTCGGTGCGGCGCGCTTCGTCATGCGCTTTAAATTCCGCTCGATCTACAGCGTAGTGATGCCGGGATATGCGCCGCCGGAAGTTTATTCCGCCTCCGCGCGTCCTGGGCCGACGACGGATCTGTACAGTGTTGCGGCAACGATTTACCGCGCACTCAGCGGAGCCGTGCCGGCGGATTCGCTGCGACTGAGTCGTGGCGAAGCAGCATTAACGCCAGCACTTAAGATCGGATACAACAGCTTTCCGTCGGAGTTTCTCAAAGCAGTGGATTGGGGATTGCGCCTCGATGCTGAACAGCGTCCGAAAAGCGCAGCGGAATGGCGCGAAGCCCTGGCGGGACGCGCGCCGGTGCCGGCGCCAAAAATTGGATCTACAGCACCCGTGGCAGCTGCACCGAGAACTGTACCAGCGGCACCCGCGCCGAGAGCTGCATCTCCCGCGCCGGCGGCATCTGCGCCAAAAGCTGGATCTACCGCACCCGTGGTGGCTGCACCGAGAGTCGCAGCTCCTTCGCCAGCAACACCTGCGTCAGCGATCCCTGCGTTACCGATATCCGAGCCACCGGCACCTACGCCAGCGACACCGCCGGACGCAGATGCTGATTATCCGTCGACGCGCACTGCGGATGCCGAGATCGCACTACTGGGACCGGCCCCCGCCTTCCGGCCTCAATCGAAGCCGCTGGGCATGATGATGGTTGCCGGCTGCGCGCTATTTTTGGTGCTCGCGGTTGTTGTGTTCGTGATACACCGCAAGAGCCCCGCGGCTCCCATAACGGTTGCTGAGGGACCAAAGGTGGCAACGCCATCTCAGGCGCCTGCCGCAGCACCCGCACCCGGACCCGCACCCGCGGAACGAGCATCGCCGCCCGCGTCCGCTGCGCCGCACGATCAACTCTTCGCGAGCACTAGCCAGGACGAGATTGTGGCGCGGGCGCAGGCCGCCGACCAGGCGCGGGAGAATGAACGCCTGCGCAAATTGGACGCGGCGAAGGAGCAGGAGAAAGCCCAGCGCAGCGCTGCGCTGCGGACGCAGCAAGCGCCGGCGAACGGCAAGCCGACCTTGGAATCCGGCGTTCAAGCAAATGGAACGGTGCAGCAGCCGGCGGTTCAAGCTGTTCAGACGCCTGTCCAGGCGGCAACCACGCCAGCTTCGAGCACGACACCGAGTCCAAGTGCTGGTGCTCAAGCAAGCGGAACGGCACAGCAGCCGGCGGTCCCAGCCGCTCGGACGCCCGTACAGGCAGCAACTGCGACAATGCCGACGCCGGCCCCCAGCGCTCGCGCAAATGGCACGGCACAGCAGTCTGCGGCCCCCGCCGCGCGGACACCCGTGCCGGCGGCGCCCGCGACGATGCCCGCCAGTACCGCTGTCGCTGAAGCTCCGGCAGTGCGGACTCCACCTTCGCGCGATCCGTCACACCCCTGTGCGGCTCCGCAATATCCCAGTGGAGCCCGGTTCGCGAGCGAAGCCGGGACTTCGGTGGTTGAGCTGTCCATCGACGTCGACGGCAGCGTCACCGATAGCCGCGTCGCTGATTCGAGCGGTTATTACGATCTCGACCAAGCCGCCCGCGCGGGGTTTAGTCGCTGCAAATGGAAACCCGGCATGCTCAACGGCAAACCAGAGGCCGCTCGGCTGTTGGTCAAAATTTCGTGGAAGCTCAAATGAGGGTTTGAGCCTCTGTACAACACGCTCTAGTGGTTCAGCCAGTCAAGATATTTCCTGACACCTTGCTCCACCGTCAGGAATGGCCGGCCATAACCGATCTTGCGCAGCCTGGCGAGATCGGCTTCCGTGAATGACTGATAGCGGCCGACCAGATTCTCTGGAAACGGGATGTATTTGATCGCGCCCTTGCCGTGCCAGGCGATCACCGCGCGCGCGACGTCGTTGAACGGCTGCGAGCGGCCAGTGCCGCAGTTGAAGATGCCGGACTTATTGCGGTTTTCCCAGAACCAGATATTCATCGCGACGACGTCGTCGACATGGATGAAATCGCGCCGTTGCTCACCATCGCCGTAGCCGTCGCAGCCAACGAACAACCTGCACTCACTGTCCTTCATCAGCTGATTGTTGAAGTGGAACGCAGTGCTCGCCATGCCGCCCTTGTGCTGCTCGCGCGGGCCGTACACATTGAAATAACGCAGGCCAACCACCTGCGCACCAAGCTCCTGCCGGCGCACGTATTGGTCGAACTGGAATTTGGAGTAGGCATACATGTTCAGCGGCCGCTCGCAGTCGCGCTCTTCGCGAAATCCGGACGCGCCGTTGCCATACACCGACGCGCTGGAGGCATAAATGAATGGAATGCCGCGCGACTGGCAGAACGCCAGCAGACGCTGCGAGTAACGGTAGTTGACTTCCATCATGAACTTGCCGTTCCACTCGGTGGTGGTCGAGCACGCACCCTGATGGAAAACGACGCTCACAGGCGGTAAATCACCACTGTCGACGCGCGCGATGAATTCGTCCTTGTCGAGATAGTCCGCGATATCAGCGTCCGCAAGATTGCGGAACTTGGTGCCGTCGGTCAGATCATCGACGGCGAGAATATTCGATGCGCCTGTCGCATTGAGTCCCATCACCAGATTCGAGCCGATAAAACCCGTCGCACCGGTTACGACAATCACTTCAGCCTCCGCCAAGAAAATGGGTCCATAACGCCGTCACCTCGCCACGGTGTTTGGTAAAGAGTGCATCATCCGCCAAGCCGTCCTGTTGCTGCAACGCACGGCGATGCAGCCAGCCGCGATATGCGCGCTCCGCTGCCAGCAGCACGTCCTTTTGTGCGATGTCGATCAGACCCGCTGCCGCCAGCGCTTCGAGTTGTCGCCAGTTATCGGTGTATTCGACCAGCGAAGCCCGCGCATGCGCATGCAGCAGGCACAGATACTGGGTCAGGAATTCCGCGTCGATGAGTCCGCCGCTTCCCTGTTTTACATCCCAACGGCCGGGGGTATGCTTCTCGAGGTTCACGCGCATTTTCGCGCGCATCGCGGCGACTTCACCGCGCAATACCTGCGGATCCTGCGGACGTATCAGGACTTCGCGGCGCACCCTTTCGATCGCCGCGCACAACACTGCGTCACCAGCGACCGTACGCGCACGCAGCAGCGCCTGGTGCTCCCATGTCCACGCACTCTCTTGCTGATAGCGCGCGAAGCCGGCCAGTCGGGTGACGACCAGTCCCGAATTGCCGCTCGGACGCAATTGCAGATCGATCTCGTATGCGCGGCCGGCGCCGGTTTGTGCCGATAGCAATTGCACCACGCGCTGTCCGAGCCGCGAAAAGAAATCCGACGCGGCCAGCGCGCGCTTGCCACCGACCGTTGCGGCGTCCGCATCGTCGACGTCGTAGACAAAGACGAGATCGAGGTCAGAACCGTACCCAAGCTCGATGCTGCCGAACTTGCCGTAGGCGATCACCGCGAATCCGGCGGCCGAACCGTCAGCGCGATGCGGCGCGCCGTACTGTGATTGCAGCTGCACACGCGCGTAGATCAGGGTCTGTGCCACGATAGCCTCGGCAAGCCAGGTCAGCCGGTCGCTGACCTGCACCAGCGGCAGCGCGCCGGAAAGATCCGCGGCGGCGATGCGCAGCGTCATCTCCTGACGATAGCGACGCAGCAGATCCATCACTGCTTCGGTGTCGTCAGCGGCAACAAGGCTGGCGAGACGCTGAAGTTGCGTCGCCAGCAACTCGCGATCCGGCGCCTCACTGGCGAGGCGTTCGTCGAGCAGCGTGTCGAGCAACGCCGGCGTCTGCGCGAGCAATTCCGCGATCCACGGACTCGCCGCACACAGACGTACGAGTTGCTGGCGTGCGCGCGGTTGTTCGCGCAGGAGTGCCACATAGGTACTGCGCCCAGCAATCGCGGCGAGCACACGCAATGAGCGGATCAGTGCGGTATCGCGATCCGATTCCTCCGTCACCGCTTCGGCTAGCAGGCCCAGCACAGTCTGCAGGCGCACGCGTGCCGGATCGCCGAGCATGCGCACGAGGCGGGAACTGATCAGTTCCGCGATTGCTGCGGCAACTTCACGTTGACGCGTGAAACCATGAGCCGCGAGTATCGATTCACGCTCCGGGGCTTCGCCATGCCACAAGCGTTCGGCGTCAACACGTACAGCACCGGTTCGGTCGTCTTCGTCCGCGAATAAGCGCCTGAATTCCGCGTGCACGCGACCGCGGACCGCATCGAGCGCCGCGCGCAGCTCTGGTTCGTCGGCGAAGCCCAGAGCAACCCGCAGCGCGTCGCGGGCTTTGTTCTCGCGCGGCAACTTGTGAGTCTGCAAATCGCCATACATCTGGATGGCGTTTTCGCAGCGGCGTAGGAAAACATAGGCGTCGTCAAGCGCGCGTGTCGATTCCGGAGGCAGCAAACCAGCTTCGCCCAGATGGTGCAGCACCGGTCGCAAGCGATTGTCGCGCAACTTCGCATCCTGCCCGCCGCGTACGAGCTGGAACAATTGCACAATGAACTCCAGCTCGCGGATACCGCCGGGACCCAGCTTCAGATCGTCCTCGGCGCCGCGCTTGCGCGCATCAGCGTCAATCATGCGTTTGAGCTCGCGCAGCGCGCCGATCGCGCTGAAATCGAGATAGCGGCGATACACGAACGGCCGCAGCGTTGCGAGCAGAATACGGCCCGCTTCGATGTCGCCCGCGATCGGCCGCGCCTTGATCAGCGCGTAGCGTTCCCACTCGCGGCCGTGCGTCTGGTAATACTGTTCCATGGCGTCGGCAGTGATTGCCAGCGCGCCGACACTGCCGAACGGCCGCAACATGGTGTCCACACGAAATACGAATCCATCCTCTGTCGCGCTGGCCAGCAGTCGCGACGTGTCTTGGGCGAGTTTCGAGAAGAACTCGCCGTTGGTGATAATGGCGACACCGTCGGTTTCGCCTTCTGCGGTGTGGACAAAAATCAGATCGATATCGGACGAGAAATTGAGTTCGCGCCCGCCAAGCTTCCCCATGCCGAGCACAATCGCACGCGCCTCCTTGTTCGTGACGTCGCGTGGTGTACCGTAACGCGCGCTCAACCGCCGCTGCGCCCAGGCCAGCGTCTGTGCACAGCAGGCATCGGCAAGATTGGACAAGTCGCCAAGGGTCTCGTCGAGCGGAGCGATTTCGGCAATTGCGCGTGCGGCGATGCGCGCCATCTCGGCATTGCGAAAGCGGCGCAGTTCACGCATGAACATCGGCTCGTCGCTAAGATTGGCCACCGTCTCGGAAAGATTCCGTTCGACATCCGCAGATGCCAGCGGCGGCTCCATCAACCAGCGCGCCACCAACGTTGCGTCGCTGCGCACGACCGCCGCGACGAACGGGCTTGCAGCGAAAACGCGAGCTGTCGCAGCAACGGCACCCGGATCGATAGGTTCCGAATTCATGACCGTATTATCTCAGGCACAGATGCGCAATGGCGTCTGCAGCGGCACAATGCGGGCCCAATGAACGCGCCGCCTGAGTTTTCGCGATGAGCGCCCAACGCCCGGATGTTCTGATCCTCGGCGGTGGCGTCATCGGCCTTGCCTGCGCTCTGTTTTTGCTGCGCGCGGGCCGCAGTGTCAGGGTGCTGGAGATGAACCGCATCGGTAGCGGCAGTTCGCATGGCAATTGCGGCACGATCACGCCAGGCCTGCTGCCGTTGCCCGCGCCGGGCACCATTGCCAAAGGATTGAAATGGTTGCTGAAGCCGGACGCGCCGCTGCGCATCAAACCGACGCTGAATCCGGAGCTACTTGCGTGGCTGTTCGCCTTCGCAGGCCACTGCAACGCACGCGACTACAGGCGCACCGCGGAGCTCAAGGCGAAGTTGTTGCTCGCGTCGCGTGAACGGCTTGCACAGCTAGTTCGCGACGAAGGGCTCGATTGTGAATTCGAGGACAGCGGCACGCTGTCGGTCTATCGCGATGCCGCTGAGTTCGAAAAAGCGGCACCCGAAGCCAAGCTGCTGCGCGAGCTCGGCGTGCCGGTGCAAGTGCTCGACGGTGCCGCTGCGCGTACGCTGGAACCCGCGCTCAACGATTCAATTATCGGCGCGCACCATCACCCCGGCGATGCGCGACTGCGCCCGAACCGCTATGTTGCTGAACTTGCCCGCGCCGTGTGCGCTGCCGGCGGCGAGATCCGAGAAAACACCGAAATCACCGGCTTTCGCATCGGCAGCAATCGCGTCGAAACCGTCGTCAGCGTTCGCGAAAAATTCAGCGCTGCCGAAATCGTCTTTGCGCTCGGCGCATGGTCGCCGCGCATAGGCAGGCAACTCGGCCTGCGCCTGCCGATCCAGCCCGGCAAAGGCTACTCGATCACCTACGCCCGGCCAGTGCGGGCGCCAACGATTCCGGTGACGTTGAAGGAACGCAGCGTCTGCGTCACTGCCTGGGCCAGCGGCTACCGGCTCGGCAGCACGATGGAATTCTCCGGCTACGACAGCACGCTGAACCGCACACGATTGGACGCGCTCGCCCGCGCCGCCGCCGAATACCTGCACGAACCGGTCGGTCCGAAAATCGAGGAGGAGTGGTATGGCTGGCGGCCGATGACACCGGATGATCTGCCAATCATCGGACGTGCATTACCGCTTGAGAACCTCACACTCGCAACCGGGCACGGCATGCTCGGTGTGAGTCTGTCGGCGATCACGGCACAGCTCGTGACGGAGCTGCTGACCGGTCTGCCAACCACGCTCGCGATCGAACGGTGTGCGGTTACACGCTTCCGCTGAACGCGAATTTCATAGCACCGGCTTCGCATTTTTTGCTTCTTGAAACGTCCGCATCGCAGGCGGCGTGCGTCATCGCTCGAAACAAGGAAGTTGGTGAAGCAGCCGTTCGTCGTTTCAGATCCGCCATTCAGTCTCTGCGGCCGCATTCCCGAAATCTCAGTGGATACGAATCCGGAAAGAGCGAATCGATTCGCACTATTTCGCTGGCGGCGCGCATACGGTACCTCCCGCACCGTTTGAACTGTGGCCAAGTCTCAAAATTGTGCGCGCCATCACCGACCGTCGTCTGGGCGGCCACCTTTCATCGATCCACCCCCGATCCTCTATCGAAGAACCTGAAATTGTGTCCCGGCAAGCCGCTATGGGAGATGGGCGAGCAGGACGGGGTAAAGCCGCGCGCGCCGCATCGGGGCACATCTGTGGTTTTTAACGACACCAACAGGGGAAACCAATGAAGCAGAGAAATCGGGCATGGCACATCGCGGCCGTAGCGATGCTGATCGCGGGAATCGCAGGCTGTGGCGGCGGCGGAAGCAGTTCTTCATCCAGTACACCGGTGGGACATATCGCGGGAGTTGCGACACCGAGCAGCGTCTCGGTCGTGACCGCTAACAACGCGCAATAACAACGCCTCACTCCGGGAGTATTCCAATGTCACCCAAATTCTCGTTGCCGGGAAAAATTTCCCTGGCCGCCCTGTTCTCGTATTCGGCAACCGCCATCGCCGCGCCAGCCGCCGATTCGGCGTATGTCACTGATCCGCAGCAGAGTCACGTCGAGGACGCCACGTCTGACGGTATCCAGCAAGTGAACAATATCACTTGTTACATGAGCTCAATGCGGCCCGACGCACTAGTGAACGATGGTCCGTACATCGCACTGATTGACCAGAACAAGTGCGATTCCAGCTCACAGTCGAGCGCATCCAACGGCGGCTCCACCAGCGACGGCTCGCAGGCCGCGAATTATCAATCCACTGTGGTTAATTCGACGCGTGCTTCGCTCAATGATCCTATGATCGCCGGCATTTGGGTCGACCAGAGCGATGGAGACAGTGGCCACGGTACGATCTATGTTCACTTGAGCGCGACGCAGGCACCCAGCAATACCAATCCCTACGGACAGTTCCGTCTCGATTTCTGCGGTCTCATGGACGCGAATCCTGGTTCGTGCTCCATGCGCGGTTTCATGGAAGGCGCTGATGGCAGCCTCAAGTTCTATCAAGACGAGCAGCGCGGTCCCGGGCAGGCAAGCAATACGGCATTGGAGTTGAGCAGCGTCGGCACCACTTCCGGTTCCGGTGGCCTGACCACGATTCAAACTGACAGTGGAACAACAGTAACCACCAGTTACCTGTTCGCCTACGATCAGAACAACTTCCTGCGCGGTGATCAATGCTTCAGTCGCGACGCGAGCGATCCAGCTACGGGCATGTCAGTGTGGAGCTATGGCCTCTACAACTCCAGTTCCGGCGCCCGCGTCAACCTCAACTCGGGCTTCCCGATCCAGTACACGTCCAACGGCCAAATGTTCCAGGGATTCATGGGCTACTGGGGATTGTCGCTGCCGCAGGACGCGCTGGCCACATTGACCACCGGTTCCACGGTGCAAAAGGTGGACTACAACAATAATTCGGCGCCGACACTAACCAACTACAGTGTAGTGCTCGCCGGCGGTAAGTTGACTAAGTACACGCGCAAGGCCACCACGCTGAACGCGATCGATCAGATCGAAATCGACACCTGGGTTAATGACGCAACGAACCTGTACGCGGGCGCGCCGTCCAATACCCAATATGAAATCCACTGGGATGATGCTTCCGGCATGTTCGTTGTGGATGCGCAAATGAACTGCGGCCAGAACGGTTGCCAGGCGCATACCCTCGACACGCCGCAACCGGTTGATCCAGCGTTCTGGAAGCAGGCACAGAACGGCGTGCAGGGCTTCTCGCAATCGCTCGGTGGCGACGTGTTCGTGGATCTCAGCAATGCCAACGCGCCGATCGTCTCTTCGGTGGTGCCGGTCGTGTACCACGCGCAGAACATTGTCTATCCGGCGGATATGCCAGCAACCTTGTATTGCGTCCAGAACTGTCAGACCGCGACCTCGCTGCAGGCATTCTTTACGCAGGGATCCAGCGCGAGTTCTCCATACACAAGCAGCAGTTTCAACAACTGGAATCCGTCCTCGGCTTATGTCACCTACAGCAGCGACACGCAGAGCGCCGTGCTGACCAGTGGCGGCCAGGCAGCGGTGTTCACGAACGCGAGCGCCTATCAGCAGTCACCCCAATATCAGGGTGGGGTGCGTAGTGGACCGTTGTTCGACGACCTCACCACCGCGGAATGTAATCCGGGTACAGCCGGCAGTTACTGCTATTACAAATCCAGCGACCTCGATCACTATTACGTATGGGAAACCGGGCCGAACAACTGGAATCAGTTCGCTGGGGTCACGGATTCGAACAACGGTTTTGTGATGTTCGATCCGCCACTGCAGGTCACTTACAACGTACCAAACGCTTCCGCTTACGGCCAGTACGCCGGCAAGTCGATCGTTCTTCAGTACGGCGGTTTCGGCAATCTGTGGGGCATTCCGGGCAACTGCGTGTCCAGCCTGACCAATCAACCGGCCAGCTGCGATGCCGGCAATAATGTCCGTTATGTGCCGCAATTCGCTATCCCATATGACGCGACACTGGGTACAGTCAGCGATGGCAGCAACACGTATTTGGTGAAGTGGCTCGATCGGGAAATCCGTTTCGCGAGCAAATCACTGTCAGCGTGCAGCGCGCTTACGCTCCCGTCCCAATCCGACATTACACTGCCAACATCTGCGGACCTGAAGAATCCTTCCGACCCGGCCTCAGACATTTACATCGGAAGCAAACCGGTTGTCACTGATGCGCCGCGCGTGATTCAGGGCGAGGTCATGTACTGACCGGCTGAATTCGGGACCGTGGCGCCAATCCGCGGTCCCGTCTTTCGCGACTCCCACATTACGTCCGTGTAAACATTTAGGCCCCGCAATTGCGGGGCCTTTTTACTGTTTCAGGAGCAACGGAGCCGGCAGTCCCTGCGGACGTCGACCATATTACTGTTTACGCTTGGTGACGCGCGCGTGCACTCGACTGCGCCCGCCGCAGCGCTACAAATTCCATCACTCCCCATAATACGGCGCTACCCACAGCCATGGGAGGATAGGGCTTAATATTGCGAACGATTTCGAGCATGGTCACTTCTCACCTGCCGCCCGCTTCCGATAAGCCGGAAAAAGGGCCGATGTCACAGCTTAACAAGTGACTGTGACATGGCAGTGGCGGATTCGTGACGATGCGCACCGTCCGTCAGCCAGACGTCAACAAGGTGAAACATTAACCCGATATGGTAAATGGTTATCCCATTCATAACGCGCCGAGTGATCGCCAAAGATCTGCCCGAGCTGATCGAGCTTCAACGCCTTATCGACGAAGGTCGTCCGCAGCTGCAGGCGCGCATCGTATGCGAGGCGCGGGCGGGCGATCAACATTTTCCCGTCCACGCCTTGACGCTTGGTAATCCGTCGCCTGACGTCCCCGCGGTGGGGTTCTTCGGCGGTGTGCATGGACTTGAACGCATCGGCGCGGAAGTGGTTATGGCGTTCGTGCGCAGCTTGGTGATGCGTCTGCGCTGGGACACCGTATTGCACCAGCACCTGCTAGGTGTGCGGCTGGTATTTATGCCGCTGGTGAATCCGGGTGGCCTTTGGCTGCGGACGCGCGCCAATCCGGGTGGCGTGGATCTCATGCGTAATGCGCCTATTGAGGCAGCTGAGCAAGTGCCTTTCCTGCTCGGAGGACACCGCATTAGCCCCAGCTTGCCTTGGTATCGAGGCAACCACGGTGCGCCGATGGAAATAGAAGCTGCCGCGCTATGCGCGTTGGTCGAAGAGGAGCTGTTGACCCACCGCTTCAGCCTCGCCGTGGATTGCCATTCCGGTTTCGGCATGCACGACCGCATCTGGTTTCCCTACGCGCATACCACTACACCGATCAAGCATCTCGCGGAGGTCCACGCGTTGCGGGTGATCTTCGAGCAAACCCATGCCCATCACCCGTATGTGTTCGAGCCGCAGAGTCATCAATATCTCACGCACGGCGATCTCTGGGACCATCTCTACTTGCGCGCGAGCAGCGATCCCGATCGGATTTTCTTGCCGCTCACACTGGAAATGGGATCGTGGCTGTGGATCAAGAAAAATCCGCGCCAGCTCTTTTCGCGCCACGGCATCTTCAATCCGCTCATCGCGCACCGCCAGCAGCGTGTCATGCGCCGTCACATCGCGCTGCTGGATTTCCTCACGCGCGCCGCGAGTGGTCACCCGCTCTGGCTGCCGACCGGCGAGGCACGTGAACAGCACCAGAAACAGGCCATGGCACGCTGGTACGGCAAGGCGAGGCAATGAGCCGAGCGACGCCGTGGATCTTCCTGCGCGGTCTGACGCGCGACAGTCGTCATTGGGGAAGCTTTCCGCAGATGTTCCGCCAGCAGATTCCGGATGCCGAAGTGGTGGCGCTTGACCTGCCTGGCAATGGTTACCTGCATGGTGAATCCAGCCCGTCGGGCGTGGAAGCCATGGCGACTTGGTGTCGCGAGGAATTACACCGGCGCGGCATTCCGCCGCCGTGGAACGTGCTGGCCATGTCACTCGGTGCGATGGTCACGATCGCCTGGGCGGCCCGCTATCCGCAGGAACTGCAGGCCTGTGTGTTGATCAACACTAGCGTGCGACCATTCAGTCCATTTCATCATCGGTTACGTCCGGCAGCCTACCTTCCAGTGCTGCGCATGATCTTCACCACTCCTGGCGCACGTATCTGCGAGGAAACGATTCTGCAGCTGACTAGCCGGCGGTTGGATCGCACTCGCACTGTGCTTGATGACTGGGAGCGGTGGCGGTTGGAACAACCGGTATCTCGCGCGAATGCCTTGCGCCAGTTGCTTGCAGCCGCGCGCTTCTGTGCGCCGGTAACCCCCCCCTCGACACGTCTGCTAGTGCTGGCCAGCGCACAGGACGGCTTGGTCGACACACGCTGCTCGCGACAACTCGCAAACGCATGGCAATGCGACATCGCCGAGCATCCTGACGCGGGACATGATCTTCCGCTCGATGATGGTGCGTGGGTAACCGCAGAGGTACGGCGCTGGCTGTATAGCTAGGGCCTGTTAACACTGATTTTGATCGCTGCGTTGTCGCCCAAAGGGGCGCCAGGCAAGGCGCGGCGAGCGAAGTGTGGTCACTCCACATGAGCGAGGCGCAACGCGGCATGGCGCCCTTTTGGGCACAACCCGGAGGGACGGGACCGTATGGGCACAGCGCCACGTCTCTCACTCCTCATGTACTTCAAGTACACCACGTCGTTCGTTCCTTGCGCTGTGCCCGTACGGTCTCCGTCGCAGCGATCAAAATCAGTGTTAATAGGCCATAAATCGCATTTCTCACAAAGGTCGCCGGAGAAACCCGACACCTTTATAAACAACCCGACTCAAAGACCGCGGTGCGGCCATGTGCACGGGTTCTCCTGAGACCCTGCGAGAAATGCGGCCTAGCAGCCTGTCGGACTTACTTTCTGATCTTTGAGTACCACTTCGGCTCGTTATGGTGTTGGACCACGCTGATTGGAAATGGACTTGATGTATTTTGATGGTGATGAAATCGATTCCATGATTCAATTCCAAACAAGTTCAATCAGCACCCCAGCGGAGAGACCGTTCGCTCCTCCATTAAGCTCTTGGTTCAAGGCTCAAAGACCACTCCTTGTTCCGCTGTATATATCGGGTTTTGAAGCCCTGTAATATAAAATGATATCGCGCATAAAGTATTGTCAGAAGCTGTATTGGCCTCTGTTCCGAATGGCTGGAGAAGACGGATGGGGCAAAATATGCTGAAGTACCAACTATCGTATGTATACTTCCACAAAGCCCCGCAGGTCAGGCGAACTTTCATAAATTCTCAATACGGAACACAATCGCTACCTCGGAATCCACCGACCGCCATCAGAGGCCCGCTATGCCGATAAAGAAGAAGGTGAAAGCGAAAGCGAAAGCAGCCGCTCCTGCTCCGTCGAAAAAGGTTGTCGAAACAACTAAGCCCCCCATCCGCCGCCGCGTTGGCGGAGTTCGAAAGCGGATATTGAAGCTTCTCGCCAGTGGTCCGAAGACGCGCGCGGAATTATTGAAGCGCGGAAAGTTTTCGGATGCCGCGCTTTATCTCAACCTGAAGTCGCTGCGCGATGAGCAACTCATCGCAGAGGACACGGCGACGCGCAAGCTGCGTCTGGCATCGGCGACAAAGCCGCTGGAGGGTGTGGTTGTCGAAAAAGCAGCCGCTTCCAAGCCATACAAAGCTGGCCGCGCCAAGACATCGCTGCCCGTTCATGTGCCACGGGAGTTGCACGCAGCGCTTAATATGGTGCTGATCCGGCTGTCACCGATCAAACGTTCTAGAGAAAAGCTGACAGTTCTCCAACAGCTCGCGCGTACCACTCCAGCACCGGTGTCGGAGATTCTGAGTTCGCTGATCGACGATGTCGTACGGCTGTCGACTGTCACCAGGGGATAAGGCACCGGTCGAAGGGATGATCCGCGGCGCTATTCATATGGAGTCGGCCGCGGATCATCGATGATTTCTCGAAAATTGCTCAACCTCACCCGACGAGGTGATAGCGCTGTCGTGCGTTGAGCAGGGCAGCGTCCGTGCAATGTGCGCGGGTTCGTCGCCCGAGAGGGCACATCGACGGGGTGAGGTTGCGCCTGAGAATCTGGAAATCACCGGTTTTGAGTTTGAGCGCGACGGTGTGGGCGGTGCACCACTGTCCAGTGGGCTTGATCGCATATGAAACTTCAGGTTCGGCTGAGAAACTGATCGAGGACTACCCCGAAGTCTTCGGTTTGCCACAGGTTCAGAACCGTGGTCATCATGTGAAGCTGTACACGCGCGGTTTCATTCGCCTTGAATCGCGGATCGAAACGGCTTTCCATCTCGGCAAGCTCGGGTATTTGTGCCTGAATGAGTGCGGGCGCGTCCATTAGCCATGCGAGCCCCATCATTGCTACGAACAGAAGCAAATGGAATTTCAATTCCTGAACATCAAGAGCCGGCCCTCCGCAGCGATGAAATTCCGCCACGAAGAGCGCCAAGAGCTCAGCGAGACTTTTATCCCAGAGCTCAGTTTCTGCCGCACTCAAGGCACCAAAGATTGCCAGTGCGATATTCATTTGACCGACACGGCCCCAATCCATAAGACCACATTCGAGCTCGCTGTGAGCATCGCGCCAAAACCATGCGTTATCGACATTGGCATTCCAGTGACACAGGGCGATGAACTCGGGCCTGCTGTGCAGAAACTGTTTGATAGCGAGTTCGTGTTTTAGATAACGCGGGACCTCGTCCGCAAGCTGCGAGAGGAACGCTGAAGAAGTAATGTTCCGGGGCAGGAGCTGTGGAAAGTTGGCAGAAAACTCGGAGAACCTGGCTACTCTGTTCAGCAGTTGTTTTTCTGTGTAGCGGATGCGATCACTTGCGGACGCTTTGTTCTGATCGAACGGAAATTGCCGGGAAACACTATCTGGAAGGCGACCCGCTTTGTGCGTTCCCGCAAGTCTGGCAACGGCTTTGAGCAGAGCCCGGTAGTGTTCCAACTGCTCCGGCATTTCGTAATCCAGGCACTTCTCGTAAGGACGCTCGATTCCACCTGTCCCGAACCCAACACGCTGAGTGATCAAAATGCCGGTGCCTGAGTCCTGATGATAATCAGCGAAGAGACACGCGGGTACGGCGATCGGAAACCCTGGAGTTCTCGACAGCAACGCGAACCGCACTTCCGACTCCATTTGATTCTTCGATCGGTCCCGAATTGCATCACCGAAGTCGCGCGAGAACTTCACGAATAGCTCGGTGTGCAAGTCAGGGGCCGGCTTTTCGTACGCGACCGATAACAGCAGCTTGCTGCCCGTGCTGCCGCCAGGGCATGCCTCAAGTTGAGTGATTCGCGTGACTCGGTTATCTGCTTCCAGCGCGCCGGTAGCGTGGAACGCCTTGTTGAGAAAAGACTCTCCTCCGGCCCGTAGGGATTCGCTGTGCGCGGGAATCTGCAGGCCCAGCATATCCCCTGGGACCCATTCGGAATCGACCATGAATTCTCCACTCGTGTTCTTCAATATAGCGCACAAGCTGAAGAGCTTGAGTCCAGAAGCGCGCACAACAGACGCGGTCGTAGAGCAGCTGGGGCGTCGTAGTAAGATTGATGGCCAATCAAAGTGGGCGAAGACAGGCTTGCAAGAGCGCTTGGAAAACAAGACACTCTTGTATTGCAATATCGTGGTTGGTATGAAGGCCTCTTGTGTGGCTGGAAACGTTGGTAGTGCGGCATTTCTGCAGCACTTTAGGCCCTCGGGCCCTTGGCTTTTAGAGGTTCACGGATTTCAAGATAATGACGTTGCGGAAAGAGACTACCGGTCCCGTTCACATTGAGATTAAGGTTGCGCCCGATGTGCTTGCTGCTATTCAGCACGCGGCCGAACTTCGGGGGACCGATGTCGGCGAGTTCATTTCGGCTGCGGCCCGGGACGCTGCCCAGAAAGCGATCGCCGGAGTTGAAACTCTTCGACTGCCGCATGAGGCGCAGGAACAATTTGCGGCGCTGCTGCTGACCCCGCCGGACCATACGCCCGCGCTTGCACGGGCCTTCGCGCGTCATCGTTCGATGATTGTGAAGTGAGTCGGTAAGCGTGTTTCGCATCGAACAATTGGCGGATATCCACGAGCGGTCGCAATTCGCGAGTGGATCGGCACCGCTGGATCGCTACCTTCGCCAGCAGGCATCGCAGGACATTGAACGCGGAGATGCTGCATGTTTTGTCGCCGTCAACGTGGAGACTCAAGAGGTAGCCGGCTATTACACGCTCATGGCTACCAGCATTACGCTCGATGCCGTGTCACCGGAAGCGACGAGGAAGCTGGCCCGCTATCCAGTAGTGCCAGTCACGCTGCTGGAACGGCTCGCAGTCGCCAGCATCTATCAGGGCATCGGGCTCAGTTCCGTTTTGCTGAGCGACGCACTGATTCGCACCACACGCGCGGAGATCGGGATGTTCGCCATGCTCGTCGATGCCGGCGACGCGGCGGCGCAGCGATTTTGCGAGCACTATGGACTCGTGTTGCTGTCCGGGGGAGCGCAGCGTCGAATGTGCCTTCCGATCGCGACTGCGTTGCGTCAGTTAGTGTGAGTGACGCCTGCGGATGGATGTGCGACGGCGTTCTGCATCACAAAAGCCCAGTAACTATTTACAAGCTGACGGCCTCGATTGCCCGGATGTTGCCTCGTCACGCTTCAAAAGATTTCGCGCACCCAGTTTTGTCCGGATTTCTTGGGTCGTCTGTAGCTGGTGTCCGGCTGACGCGGCGGCAAATCCATTTCCATCGGGCGCAGATCCTTGTATGGAATCTGGGATAGCAGGTGCGCAATGCAGTTCAGTCGTGCCTTCTTCTTGTTGTCCGCGTTGACGATGAACCAGGGCGTCTTCTTGCGATCGGTGTGCTTCAGCATCATATCCTTGGCCATTGAATATTCGACCCAGTGCTTGCGCGCTTCGATATCCATCGGACTGAGTTTCCAACGCTTGATCGGATTGCGCATGCGTTCGATGAAGCGTCGCTCCTGTTCCTCATCGTTGACCGAAAACCAGTATTTGATCAGGTGAATGCCTGAGTGCACGAGCATCTCTTCGAACAGCGGACAGGAGCGCAGGAATTCTTCGTATTCGGCGTCCGTGCAGAAGCCCATCACGCGTTCGACGCCCGCGCGGTTGTACCAGCTGCGATCGAACAGCACGATCTCGCCCGCCGCCGGCATATGCTGAACGTAGCGCTGGAAATACCACTGCGAACGCTCGCGCTCGGTCGGTGTCCCCAGTGCAATCACCCGGCACACGCGCGGATTCAGGCTTTCTGTGATGCGCTTGATGACGCCACCCTTGCCGGCAGCATCGCGCCCCTCGAAGAGTACGCATACCTTAAGCCCCTGCACCCGGACCCATTCCTGCAGCTTCAGCAGTTCAAATTGCAAGCGGACGAGTTCGTCGAGGTATTTGTAATTCTTTTGCGAGCGGCCGGGTGGCTTGCTGTCACCCAGTACATGCCAGCGCTCCTCGATGGTCGTGACCTCGCGCGCATCGCGCAGAAGTTCGCCGTCAACCTCCGATATGACCTTCCTCGCTTTGGATTTTCGCTCGGCTTTCATTGCGTCCTCCTTGTCCGCGGATGATATTTTGCCAAGCTACCACTTTATTTGGATGGTTTGGTTATTTTTACCGTGTTATTCAATTCTCGTCATTTCCCATCGGACCGGGGTTTGGAGAAGCATTTCGTGCAATGGCTCGTGCCGGGCGGACGCGCAAGCTGGCGATTGGCCACAACACCTTGTTGCCGCATCGGATCCGGTTAAGCGCGGGCAGAAGCCTTTGGACAGAGCACCCGTTTTACGGGTTCGTATACACGTCGCTGCCGAAACCTTGCAGGCCAGCCTGTCCTGCGTACCCGAGGTAGCCGAGGCCGAATGTGCTTTCAATGCTATTCAGCAGCGAATAGTGGTTGTATGCCGTATTGGAAACCGTGCCGGGCCTAATGAACGGAGATAGCAGCACGGCGCCGGTTTTGCCGCCGCCGGGACCGGACCTTCCTGGCTTTTTCGTGTTCGGGCCCGTCGGTTCGTTGCAGCATGCGCTGTTATCGTTTTCCGCCTCATCGAACATGACGATCAAGAGGCCGTCCGACTGATACGCGGGTGATTGCAGGATTTGCGGTACCCATTGCTGCAGAAACGCGTCTGCTTGTGGCAGGCCACCGGCATCGCCGTTCTTACAATTCGTGTCGTGGCCATCGTTGCAGAGGTTCGGGGTGATGAACACGAAATTCGGCGTCGTGGCGATCCGTTGCAAATCGGTGCCCAGCGCCGTCAGATTGACCACGTGCTGGTCGCAATAGGTCTGGTTATCGATGACGCTGTGAAAGTAAACGAATGGATCGTGGCGCGTCGCATACTGATCCTTTGCTTCGGCGGACTGGGTATTATCTTTGGCACCGATTTTTGGATGACCGCAGGTCGCCGATTCCCGCGAAGGGTCATTGCCCATGTCTTCCATGTATCCCTTCCAGTTGAAACCGGCGGTGTCGAGCTGACTGGCGAGGGTTTGTACGCTGGTTGGATAGACGCAGCCGCTGCCAGCTGGAATGCCTGGTTCGCCACCTGATGACTTGGTGTTGAAATCGGTGAAATAAGAACAATCCGCCTGAGTTTTCCTATTTGGGGGCTGGCCGCTGATCATCGCGATGTAGTTATCGAGGCTGTGATGCCCGATGCCGTAGTAATTCGGCAGATAGGCGCCCATGCCAGTCAGCGTCTGGGCGAGAAATGGGGCTGACGAATGCGCACCAAAAGTGGTGCTACCGTTTTCGTTTTCCAGCACGATGATGAAAACGTGTTTCACCGGTGCGGGACTGCTCGCGGTGGCATCGGTAGTCGCGCCGCATCCCGATACGATGCCGATGGCTGCCGCAATGTGGAGAACGCGTTTAACCTGGCTGCATAGATGTTTCATGACAAACCCCCGTTTTTGGGTGACGACTGCATTGCGCCGTCAAGAAAGAGCTTTATTTTTTTGTTATGCCAACTGATCTTCGAAGACCTTTATACGCGCCGCGCGTTTGCGGCGCCATAGTCAATAATCACGGCCAATATGCTGCGCATTGCAATTTTGGGAAGGCGGGAACGTTGGTCGGCCATCCCTGAGGCGTCCTTCCCGGCCGCTCGGCTGTCAGCCGGCTCGTTCTTGACAGGCGCTCGTCGCGTCCAGAACAATACCCGACTCTTCCGGTTAGATGCCGGTCAGATGTGTGGATCGCCGGGAGGGGTACTCAAGCGGCCAACGAGGGCAGACTGTAAATCTGCTGGCTTACGCCTACGTAGGTTCGAATCCTACCCCCTCCACCAGCCGGTCGAGGCAGGCGGGTGTAGTTCAATGGTAGAACTCCAGCCTTCCAAGCTGGTAGCGTGGGTTCGATTCCCATCACCCGCTCCAGTCCCGCCGGATTTGTGGTTTTGAAGTCATTTGAAGCCGAGGAATTTCGCCCACATAGCTCAGTCGGTAGAGCACGTTCTTGGTAAGGACGAGGTCACGCGTTCGATTCGCGTTGTGGGCACCAAGCTAAGCAGTTTCAATGTCGGTGGCCAGTTTTCGCGAGAGCTTTTACGACTGGTGACATCGACCGGAAGCTGGGAACCGGAAACTAGAAACTAAACAACTGGAAACTGATTCAACATGGCAAAGGAAAAGTTTGAGCGTATCAAGCCGCATGTAAACGTGGGGACGATTGGCCACGTGGACCATGGGAAGACGACGACGACGGCGGCGCTGACGAAGGTGAGCGCGGACAAGGGTTGGGGTACGTATGTGCCGTACGACGAAGTGGCGAAGGCATCGGAGAGCCAGGGTCGTCGTGACAGCACGAAGATTCTGACGATTGCCACGAGCCATGTGGAATACAGCACGAAGAACCGTCACTACGCGCACGTGGATTGTCCTGGGCACGCGGACTATGTGAAGAACATGATCACGGGCGCGGCGCAGATGGACGGGGCGATACTGGTGGTGTCGGCGACGGACGGACCGATGCCGCAGACGCGCGAACACGTACTGCTGGCCAAGCAGGTGAACGTTCCGCGGATTGTCGTATGGCTGAACAAATGCGACTTGGTGGACGACCCGGAACTGCTGGAACTGGTCGAGATGGAAGTGCGCGACCTGCTGAACAAATACGGCTTTCCGGGCGACGACACGCCGGTGATCCGCGGCAGCGCGACCAAAGCCATTGCCGGCGACCCGGAATGGGTCAAGAAGATCGAAGAGCTGTACGACGCGCTGGACGGCTACATCCCGGAACCGGTGCGCGAGATTGACAAGCCGTTCCTGCTGCCGGTGGAAGACGTGTTCTCGATCTCCGGGCGCGGCACGGTGGCCACCGGGCGCATTGAGCGCGGCATCATCAAGGTGGGCGACGAAGTGGAAATTGTGGGTCTGAAGCCGACCACCAAGACCATCATCACCGGCGTTGAAATGTTCCGCAAGCTGCTGGACGAAGGGCGTGCAGGGGACAACGTGGGACTGCTGCTGCGTGGCACCAAGCGCGAGGAAATCGAGCGCGGGCAGGTGCTGTGCAAGCCGGGCACGATCAACCCGCACACCAAGTTTGAGGCGGAAGTGTACGTGCTGAAGAAAGAAGAAGGCGGTCGTCACACGCCGTTCTTCCAGGGGTACCGTCCGCAGTTTTATTTCCGCACGACGGACGTGACGGGCTCCTGCGAGTTGCCTGCGGGAACCGAGATGGTGATGCCTGGGGACAATATCAAGATCAGCGTGGAGTTGATTCAGCCGATCGCGATGGAAGAGCAGGTGCGCTTTGCCATCCGCGAAGGCGGCCGCACCGTCGGCGCAGGCGTCGTGACAAAAATATTGGCGTAATTAGTAATTTAATGAAGATCGAAGCCCGTATGCAGGCGTGTACGGGCTCGTGTTTCCTCATAACAGGTGTTGCGGGGTAGCTTGCAAGACCGCGAAGGGGATGCGTATAATTCGCCCCCTTTGATTCTTTGGTTTTGAGCGGGCGCCACAGGGCAGTAGCTCAATTGGTAGAGCGGCGGTCTCCAAAACCGCAGGTTGGGGGTTCGAGACCCTCCTGCCCTGCCAGGTCCGGAGCAAGCGTCACTACCAAAGTCCTTTCCGATCCTAATGGAATCTCAGACCGAACAAGCCGGATCCTCGACAAAAGATACCGTGTTCCTCGCCGCAGCCACTTTTTTGCTGCTGGGCGGCATGGTCGCTTTTTATTATTTCGCCGTGCAATGGACTTTGCTCTTGCGGCTTGCGGCGTTGTTGGGTGCCGTTGCCGCGGCGGGTTTTCTGACCTATCAGACCGCTCTCGGCAGGCTGCTGCTGGCATATCTGGCCGGTTCGCGTGCGGAACTGCGCAAGGTGGTCTGGCCCAACCGTCCGGAAACTGTGCAGACAACATTGCTGATCGCTGTTGTCGTTCTTGTCGTCGCAGTGCTGATGTGGGGGCTTGATTCCTTGCTGCTGGCCGGCGTCCATCAGCTCACTCAACGGAGCACCTGATGACGATGCGTTGGTACGTGGTGCACGCTTATTCTCAATACGAGAATCAGGTCATGCGCGCGCTCAAAGAGCGTATCGCACGTGCCGGACTCCAGGAAAAGTTCGGCGATATCCTGGTTCCGACCGAGGAAGTCGTCGAAATCAAGGACGGCGTCAAGCGCACCACCGAGCGAAAATTCTTCCCCGGTTATGTGCTCGTCCAGATGGAAATGGATGAAGGCACTTGGCACCTCGTCAAGAGCACGCCGAAAGTCCTGGGCTTCATTGGCGGTACACCAGACAAGCCGGCACCCATATCCGAGAAGGAAGCGAATTCCATCCTTAACCGTGTCGAGGAATCGGTCGAGAAGCCGAAACCGAAGACGCTGTACGAGCCCGGCGAGGCGGTGCGTGTCACCGACGGCCCGTTCGCGGATTTCTCTGGCGTTGTCGAAGAAGTCAATTACGAAAAGAACCGCCTGCGGGTGGCGGTTCTGATTTTCGGCCGGTCAACACCGGTCGAGTTGGAGTTTTCACAGGTCCAGAAGGCCTGAAAAGCTGGGATTCGGAACTGGGGACGCGGGATTCGTGTAAAGCTGTTTTTCACGAGTCCCGAGTCCCGGATCCCGAGTCCCGATGTTCACGGGGAGCCTAACCGGCGCTAGCACCCACATTGGAGTAAGCAATGGCAAAGAAAGTCCAGGCCTACGTCAAACTGCAGATTCCTGCAGGCAAGGCCAATCCATCGCCGCCGGTCGGGCCCGCGCTCGGTCAGAACGGTGTCAATATCATGGAGTTCTGCAAGCAGTTCAACGCCGCGACGCAGAAGCTCGAACCGGGTCTGCCGACGCCGGTGGTGATTACGGTTTATTCCGACCGCAGCTTCACCTTCATCATGAAGACGCCGCCTGCGACCGTCCTCATCAAGAAGGCCGCTGGCATCGAATCGGGTAGTCCGACACCCCACACCAAGAAGGTCGGCAAGATCACTAAGAAACAGGCCGAGGACATTGCCAAGGTCAAGTGGCCGGATCTCAACGCTGGCGACATGAACGCCGCGATCCGGCTGATCGCCGGCTCTGCGCGCTCGATGGGCGTCGAAGTGGAGGGCCTCTAAGATGACGACCGTAACCAAGCGTCAGAAGCTGTTCGCGGAAAAGGTGCAGCCCGGTAAGGCTTATTCTCTGGAGCAGGCGCTCGAGATTCTCAAAGCTTGCGCGACCGCGAAGTTTCGCGAGTCCGTCGATATGGCCATCAATCTCGGCGTCGATGCGAAGAAGTCCGATCAGAACGTGCGCGGTTCCACGACACTGCCGCACGGCAATGGCAAGACTGTCCGCGTTGCGGTGTTCGCGCAGGGTGCCAAGGCGCAGGAAGCCAAGGATGCCGGCGCCGATGAAGTCGGTATGGAAGATCTGGCCGCCAAGATGAAGGCTGGCGATCTGGACTTCGGTGTCGTCATTGCGAGTCCGGATACGATGCGTGTCGTCGGCGGTCTCGGTCAGGTGCTGGGTCCGCGTGGCTTGATGCCGAATCCAAAGACCGGCACGGTGACACCGAATGTCGCGGAAGCGGTGCGCAATGCGAAATCGGGTCAGGCTCGCTATCGCACCGACAAGGCTGGCATCGTGCACTGTGCGATCGGTGCTGCGGATTTCGATCAAGGCAAATTGCAGGAAAACCTGCTGGCCGTGCTGCGCGATGTTCGTCGCCAGAAGCCGGCGACATCGAAGGGCATTTTCATCAAGAAGGTAACGCTATCGACGACTATGGGACCGGGCGTGCCGGTCGATCTGTCGACGTTGCCGGAGTAAGAAATTTTGCGGGACGGATTTTTATCCGTTTCGCATCGAGCTTGACTGTGTGGTGAAAGCCACACCGTCCAAGACCGTAAGTCCCGCAAGGGCTAAAGGCTGAAGTGAGCAATCACGGCAAGCCGCTTACGCAGACGGTATACCGGAAGACGCAAGTCTGAAGGCACCGTACACAGGTGGGCTGAGCCGCGAGGCGAGGCCTTTGGTAGGTAAGAAGCATCCAGGAGTATTGAGTCTCATGGCACTTAGGCTTGAAGACAAGAAGGCCCTGGTTGCGGAAGTGAACGAGGTTGCGGTGCGTGCGCTCTCGGCGGTTGCTGCCGAGTATCGCGGACTCTCCGCCGGCCAGTTCGACACCCTGCGCAAGAAGGCGCGTGAAAACGCGATCTACCTGCACGTGGTGAAGAACACACTGGCGAAGCGTGCGCTCCAGGGCACTGAGTTTGAGTGCATGGGGCCTGCGCTGGTCGGTCCGCTCGTTCTCGGATTTTCACTGGAAGATCCGGGTGCGGTCGGACGCGTGCTGAAGGACTTCGCCAAGGAGAACGAAAAGCTCGTCGTCAAGGCCGTTTCGATCGGTGGCCAGCTCTATCCGGGCGCCGACATCGAACGGCTGGCTTCGCTGCCGTCCAAGGAGCAGGCGTTGTCCATGCTCATGGGCGTCATGCTGGCACCGATTACGAAATTCGTTCGTACCGTTGCGGAGCCGACTGCCAAGTTCGTGCGCACTGTGCAAGCAGTCGCCGATAGCAAGCAGGCGGCGTGAGGTCCGTGCAGCTGCGTTCGCTTTCAAAATCAGCCTTTGCAATCAGTTTTGTGGCTTTCACACACTTGTAGGTTTTCAGAGGGTACTCACATGGCATTGTCGAATCAGGAAATTCTCGACGCGATCGCCGAAAAGTCCGTTATGGACATCGTCGAACTCGTCAAGATGATGGAAGAGAAGTTCGGTGTCTCGGCAGCGGCGGCAGTCGCGGTCGCGGCGGGTCCGGCGGGCCCAGCCCCGGCCGCAGCGGTCGAACAGACCGAGTTCACCGTGATCCTCGCCGGCATCGATCCGGCGAAGAAGGTCAACGTCATCAAGATCGTGCGCGAACTCACCGGCCTCGGCTTGAAGGAAGCCAAGGACTTGGTCGAAGGCGCGCCGCAGACGGTGAAGGAAGGTGTGGCCAAGGCCGACGCCGCGGAAATGAAGAAGAAGCTCGAAGAAGCCGGCGGCAAAGTCGAACTCAAGTAAGACTTTGTTGTTTCCGTTCTTCAATCAAGCAGAGCGCCTGGCCGGGACAGAGTGTCCTGGCCGGGCCTTTGCCGTTTCGGGTTTCGGTTGTCGCGATGCGTCATCGCGCGGCGTCGCGAGAACCGAGCCCCGGGAACGGCTTGTCCAAATCCCGAACCGGATTGAACCGGCCTGCCCGCAAGGCAACCATTCGTAACATCAGGTAGCTGACATGACCTACTCGTTTACCGAGAAAAAGCGTATCCGCAAGGATTTCAGCAAGCAGATCGAGACCCTAGAGGTGCCGTATCTGCTCGCGACCCAGATCGATTCCTATCGCCAGTTTCTGCAGGCCGAGCTGGCGCCGGCACAACGTCACGATGTCGGTTTGCATGCGGCCTTCAAGTCCGTGTTCCCGATGGTGAGCTACAACAACGCGGCTGCGTTGGAGTACGTCAGCTACCGTCTCGAGGAGCCGGTGTTCGACGAGAAGGAGTGTCGCGTGCGCGGACTCACGTTCGCTGCGCCGCTAAAGGTCAAGACGCGCCTGGTGATTTACGACCGCGAGTCCAAGGAAAAGCGCATCAAGGACATCCGCGAGCAGGAAGTCTACATGGGCGAAGTACCGCTGATGACGGATCACGGTACCTTCATCATCAACGGCACCGAGCGTGTCGTCGTGTCCCAGTTGCACCGTTCACCGGGCGTGTTTTTCGACCATGACAAGGGCAAGACCCACAGCTCGGGCAAGCTGCTGTATAGCGCGCGCATCATTCCGTATCGCGGCTCGTGGCTGGACTTCGAATTCGATCCGAAGGACAACCTGTTCGTGCGTATCGACCGCCGCCGCAAGCTGCCCGCGACGATCCTGCTGCGTGCGCTCAATTTCGGCGATACGCAGATGCTGGAGATGTTCCATGACATCAATGTGTTCGATCTCGGCGAACACGGTGCGCACCTGCAACTGGTACCGGAGCGCCTAAAGGGCGAAAAGGCCCAGTTCGACATCAAGGCGCACAATAAGCTGCTCGTCGAGCAAGGCAAGCTGATCACTGCGCGCCACATCAAGCTGATCCAGGAAGCCGGCCTCAAGCAGCTTGAGGTGCCGGATGCTTATCTGCTCGGCAAGATTCTGTCGCGCGACATCGTCGATACCAGCACCGGCGAAGTCATTGCGCCGGCCAACAGCGAAGTCACGACCGAACTGCTGCCGAAGTTTCGCGTCGCCGGTATCAAGTCACTGCCGACGCTGTACGTCAATGATTTGGACAAGGGGCCGTACGTCAGCACGACGCTGCAGATCGATCCGACGCGCACGCGCCTCGAAGCGCTGGTTGAAATCTATCGCATGATGCGTCCGGGCGAGCCACCGACGAAGGAAGCCGCCGAAACGCTGTTCCAGGGCCTGTTCTTCAGCCCCGATCGCTACGATCTGTCGGCGGTGGGCCGCATGAAGTTCAACCGCCGTCTGCGCCGCCCCGAAGTCATCGGTTCCGGTGTGCTCGACAACGACGACATCATCGCCGTGATGCGCGAGATCATCGCGATCCGAAACGGTGAAGGCCAGACCGACGATATCGACCATCTCGGCAACCGTCGCATCCGCGCGGTCGGCGAAATGACTGAAAACGTATTCCGCACCGGTCTCGTCCGTGTCGAACGTGCGGTGCGCGAACGTCTGGCGCTCGCCGAAGCGGAAAATCTGACGCCACAGGATCTCATCAACGCCAAGCCGGTCGGCGCTGCGATCAAGGAGTTCTTCGGTTCGTCGCAGCTATCGCAGTTCATGGACCAGAACAACCCGCTGTCCGAGGTTACGCACAAGCGCCGCGTGTCCGCGCTTGGTCCGGGCGGCCTGACGCGCGAGCGCGCGGGTTTTGAAGTCCGCGATGTGCACCCGACGCATTACGGCCGCGTGTGCCCGATCGAAACGCCGGAAGGTCCGAACATCGGTCTGATCAACTCGCTGGCATGCTACGCGCGCACCAACGAATACGGCTTTCTCGAAACGCCGTATCGCAAGGTCACGAATGGCAAGGTCAGCAACGACATCGAATATTTGTCCGCGATCGAGGAAGGCCGCTACGTCATTGCACAGGCGAATTCCGAACTCGACGCCAAAGGCAACTTCAAAGCTGACCTGATCTCGGTACGTTTCGCCAACGAGTTCACGATGATCTCGCCCGACAAGGTCCAGTACATGGACGTGTCGCCGCGCCAGATCGTGTCCGTGGCCGCCGCGCTGATTCCGTTCCTCGAGCACGACGACGCCAACCGTGCGTTGATGGGCTCGAACATGCAGCGCCAGGCGGTGCCGACGCTGCGCGCCGAAAAGCCGCTGGTCGGCACCGGCATGGAGCGTCGCGTCGCCATCGACTCCGGCGTCGCCATCACCGCCAAGCGCGGCGGCGTCGTCGACAAGGTCGATGCCGGCCGTATCGTCATCCGCGTCAACGATGACGAGACGCAGGCGGGCGAACCAGGCGTCGATATCTACAACATGATCAAGTACACGCGCTCGAACCAGAACACGTGTATCAACCAGAAGCCGATCGTGAAGCCTGGCGACGTCGTTGCGCACGGTGATGTGTTGGCCGACGGCCCTTCGACCGATCTCGGCGAGCTGGCACTCGGTCAGAACATCCTGATCGCGTTCATGCCGTGGAACGGCTACAACTTCGAAGATTCGATCCTGCTGTCCGAGCGCGTCGTCGAAGAGGACCGCTTCACTACGATTCACATTGAGGAGCTGACCTGCGTCGCGCGCGAGACCAAGCTTGGACCGGAGGAAATCACCGCCGATATCCCCAACGTCAACGAATCCGCGCTGCGCAAGCTTGACGAATCCGGCATCGTCTACATCGGTGCCGAAGTGAAGGCGGGCGATATTCTGGTTGGCAAGGTGACGCCGAAGGGTGAAACCCAGCTGACGCCGGAAGAAAAGCTGCTGCGTGCGATCTTCGGCGAAAAGGCCAGCGACGTGAAGGATACGGGCCTGCGCGTGCCGGCTGGCATGGACGGTACCGTCATTGATGTCCGTGTGTTCACGCGTGAAGGCGTGAAGAAGGACAAGCGCGCGCTGTCGATCGAAGAAACCGAGATGGCGTCGGTGCGCAAGGACTTCAACGACCAGCTGCGCATCTTCGAGGATGACATTTACGACCGCGTCAAGCGTCTGCTGATCGGCAAGGCCGCGGATGGTGGTCCGGCCAAACTCAAGCGCGGTTCCGAGGTCACCGAGGAATATCTCGGCAGCGTCGAGCGCGAGAAGTGGTTTGAAATCCGCTTGCAGGACGAGGAGGCGCAGAGCCAACTCGAAACCTCCGCCAAGCAGCTCAAGGATCAGCGTGCCGAGTTCGACAAGAAGTTCGAGAACAAGAAGCGCAAGATTCAGGCGGGCGATGAGCTGTCGCCGGGCGTGCTGAAGATGGTCAAGGTGTATCTGGCCGTAAAGCGCCGCGTACAGCCGGGCGACAAGATGGCCGGCCGTCACGGCAACAAGGGTGTCATCTCGCAGATCGTGCCGGTCGAGGATATGCCGCACCTCGCCGATGGCACGTCAGTCGATATCGTATTGAACCCGTTAGGCGTGCCTTCACGTATGAACATCGGCCAGCTGCTCGAGGTTCACCTCGGTTGGGCCGCGAAAGGTATCGGGACGAAGATCGACGAGATGATTCGCCAGCAGAGGGCAACTGCGGATATCCGCAAATTCCTTGAGAAGGTCTATAACGCGTCCGGCAAGGGCTCGAAGAAGGTCGATCTCAAGGATCTCAGCGAAGTCGAAGTACTCAGTCTTGCCGGCAATCTCGTGCAAGGTCTGCCGGTGGCGTCACCAGTGTTCGATGGCGCCGCGGAAGAGGAACTTAAGGAGCTGCTCGATCTTGCCGGACTGCCAAAGAGCGGTCAGGCGCAGCTGTTCGACGGCCGCACTGGCGATGCGTTCGCGCGCCCGGTCACGGTCGGCTACATGTACATGCTGAAGCTGAACCATCTCGTTGATGACAAGATGCACGCACGCTCGACCGGCCCGTACTCGCTGGTTACGCAGCAGCCGTTGGGCGGCAAGGCGCAGTTTGGCGGCCAGCGCTTCGGCGAAATGGAAGTCTGGGCACTGGAAGCCTATGGCGCGGCGTACACGCTGCAGGAAATGCTCACGGTCAAATCCGACGACACCACCGGCCGCACGCGCATGTACAAGGCGATCGTCGATGGTGACCATCGCATGGTGGCGGGCATGCCGGAATCGTTCAACGTGCTGGTCAAGGAAATCCGGTCGATCGGCCTGAACATGGAATTGGAGCGCAATTCGTAGGGGAGCGAAACCCACCGGACGACGGTGGGTTCGCCGCGCTGCATTTACCCTACTCATGATTTGCTGGAGAGTCGCATGAAAGACTTTTTCAACCTGATGAAAGCCCCCGAGGAATTCGAGGACTTCGACGCAATCAAGATCAGCCTGGCTTCGCCGGAAACGATCCGTTCGTGGTCGTACGGCGAAGTGAAGAAGCCGGAGACGATCAACTACCGTACCTTCAAACCGGAACGCGATGGTCTGTTCTGCGCCAAGATTTTCGGGCCGATCAAGGACTACGAGTGCCTGTGCGGCAAGTACAAGCGGCTCAAGCACCGCGGCGTGGTCTGCGAGAAATGCGGCGTTGAAGTCACGGTTGCCAAAGTGCGCCGCGAGCGCATGGGCCACATCGAACTGGCGAGTCCGACCGCACACATCTGGTTCCTGAAGTCGTTGCCCAGCCGTATCGGCCTGTTGCTCGATATGCCGTTGCGTGCGATCGAGCGCGTGCTGTATTTCGAAGCCCACATCGTTGTCGATCCGGGCCTGACTCCTCTGGAGAAAGGCACGCTGCTGACTGAAGAGGATTATCTCAATTCGGTCGAAAAATACGGCGATGACTTCGATGCGCGCATGGGCGCGGAAGCGGTCCACGATCTGTTGAAGAATCTGGATCTGCAGAAAGAAACCGCGAAGCTGCGCGAGGAAATCGGTGCCACCGGCTCCGATACCAAGATCAAGAAGCTTGGCAAGCGCCTCAAGCTGATCGAATATCTCATCGCTTCCGGCAACCGTCCGGAATGGATGGTGCTGACGGTACTGCCGGTGCTGCCGCCGGATCTGCGTCCGCTGGTGCCGCTCGACGGTGGCCGCTTCGCGACTTCGGATCTCAATGATCTGTACCGCCGCGTCATCAACCGCAACAACCGCCTCAAGCGCCTGCTCGAACTCACGGCGCCGGATATCATCGTGCGCAACGAAAAGCGCATGCTGCAGGAATCGGTCGATGCGCTAATCGACAACGGCCGCCGAGGCCGCGCGATCACCGGCACCAACAAGCGCGCCCTCAAATCGCTCGCCGACATGATCAAGGGCAAGCAGGGCCGCTTCCGCCAGAATCTGCTCGGCAAGCGCGTCGACTACTCCGGCCGTTCGGTCATCGTGGTCGGTCCGACGCTGAAGCTGCACCAGTGCGGCCTGCCGAAGAAGATGGCGCTGGAGCTGTTCAAGCCGTTCGTGTTCTCACTCTTGCAGCGCAAGGGCTTGGCAACCACGATCAAAGCCGCGAAGAAGATGGTCGAGCGCGAAGAGCCGGCCGTCTGGGATGCGCTCGACGAATGCATCAAGGAGCATCCGGTGCTGCTGAATCGCGCGCCGACTTTGCACCGTCTCGGCATCCAGGCGTTCGAGCCGATCCTCATCGAAGGCAAGGCGATCCAGTTGCATCCGCTGGTTTGCACCGCGTTCAACGCGGACTTCGACGGCGACCAGATGGCCGTGCACGTGCCGCTGTCGCTCGAAGCGCAAATCGAAGCGCGCGTGCTGATGATGTCCACCAACAACATTCTGTCGCCGGCGAACGGCGAGCCAATCATCGTGCCGACGCAGGACGTCGTGCTTGGTCTGTACTGGGCGAGCCGCGAACGCGTCAACGCCAAGGGCGAGGGCATGGTGCTGACCGACGTCGCCGAAGTGCATCGTGCTTACGAATCCGGCGAACTCGATCTGCAGGCGAAAATCAAGGTGCGCCTGCGCGATTACGATGAGTCAGGCAAGGAGCTTTTTCATCTCGTCGACACGACCACCGGCCGCGCATTGTTATCGGAAATCCTGCCGCCGGGCATCCCGTTCAACATCGTCAACAAGACACTGACGAAGAAGGAAGTTTCGCGAGTCATCAACTACGTCTACCGCCGCGCCGACATGAAGGACACGGTGGTGTTTGCTGACCAGTTGATGTACACCGGCTTCCGCATGTCGACGAAAGCGGGTATCTCGTTCTGTCTCGACGACATCATCATCCCGGACGCCAAGGCTGTTCTGCTGGCCGGTGCCGAAGCCAAGGTGAAGGACATTGACGAGCAGTACCAGCAGGGTTTGACCACGCAGACCGAGCGCTACAATCAGGTTGTCGATATCTGGTCGAAAGCCAACGACGACATTGCTAAAGCGATGATGGTGCGCATCGGCAAGGAAAAGGTCATCACCAAGGAAGGCAAGGAAACGGAACAGCCCAGTTTCAACTCGGTGTTCATGATGGCCGACTCCGGCGCGCGCGGCAGCGCGGCGCAGATCCGTCAGCTTGCCGGCATGCGCGGCCTCATGGCCAAGCCGGACGGCTCAATCATCGAAACGCCGATCACTGCGAATTTCCGCGAGGGTCTCAATGTCCTTCAGTACTTCATTTCGACGCACGGTGCGCGCAAAGGTCTATCCGATACCGCGCTGAAGACCGCTAACTCCGGTTACCTGACGCGCCGCCTCGTCGACGTTGCACAGGACGTGGTTGTCACCAGCGAGGATTGCGGCACCGAGCACGGCCTTATCATGCGGCCGATCGTCGAAGGTGGCGACGTGCTTGATCCGCTGCGCGACCGCGTGCTCGGCCGCAGCGTGCTGCGTGATGTCTACAGGGCCAACAGCGACGAGATCGTGATTCCGTCGGGCACGTTGCTCGACGAAAAATGGGTCAATGTGCTCGAAGAGCATTCGATCGACGAAATCTGGGTGCGTTCGGCGATCACCTGCGAGATGCCGTTTGGCATCTGCGCGAAATGCTATGGACGTGACCTGGCGCGTGGCCACATCGTCAACATTGGCGAATCCGCCGGTGTCATCGCTGCACAGTCGATCGGCGAACCGGGTACGCAGCTGACCATGCGTACCTTCCACGTCGGCGGTGCCGCGTCGCGTTCAGTCTCGGCGGACGGAGTCGATGCGCGTGCCGCGGGTACCATCCGCGCCCACAACATCAAGACGGTGAAGAACAAGGAGGGCTTGCTGGTCGCGGTATCGCGCACCGGTGAAATTGGCGTCGTTGATGCCAACGGCCGCGAACGCGAACGTTACAAGGTACCTTATGGCGCCACGCTTCTCGTCGCCGACGGCCAGGCTGTGAAGGCGGGCGAGCGTCTTGCGAAGTGGGATGCGCACACGCACCCGATCGTCACCGAACTGGCCGGCCGCGTGCGCTTCAGCGACTTCGAGGACGGCATCACCGTCACACGCGAAACCGACGATATTACTGGCATGAGTACGCTTGTCATCACCGAGCCGAAGACGCGTGGCTCGGCGGGCAAGGACTTGCGGCCGGTCATGATGCTGGTGGACGAAAAGGAAAAGCCGCTGGCCTTCCCGGGAACCGACATTCCGGCCGCATACTCGCTGCCGCCGAAAGCCATCATCAACATTGAGGACGGCGCCGAGGTGAAGGTCGGCGACATCATCGCGCGCATTCCGCAGGAATCGGCGAAGTCGCGCGACATTACCGGCGGTTTGCCGCGTGTCGCCGACTTGTTCGAGGCGCGCAAGCCGAAAGATCCGGCGGTGCTCGCCGAGGCCTCCGGCACGATCAAGTTCGGTCAGGCGACCAAGGGCAAACAGCGCCTCAAGATCGTTAAGGCGGATGGTGACGAAGTCGAGCAGCTGATTCCGAAGTGGACGCAGATCACCGTGTTCGAAGGTGAGCACGTCGAAGTCGGCGAAATCATCTCCGACGGCGAGCCGAGTCCGCACGACATTCTGCGTTTGCAGGGCGTCGCCGCGCTGGCCAATTACCTCGTCAAGGAAATCCAGGACGTTTATCGCCTGCAGGGTGTGCGCATCAACGATAAGCACATCGAAACGATCATCCGCCAGATGCTGCGCAAGGTGGAAATCGGCGAGCCGGGCGATACGCGCTTCCTGCAGGGTGAGCAGGCGGAAATATTCCACGTGCTGGCCGAGAACCGGAAGGTCAAAGGCGAAGGCAACCGTCCGGCGCACTTCTATCGGCAGTTGCTGGGTATCACCAAGGCGTCGCTATCGACCGAGTCATTCATCTCGGCAGCTTCGTTCCAGGAAACGACGCGGGTACTCACCGAGGCTTCGGTGCGCGGCTCGCGCGATGAACTGCGCGGCCTCAAGGAAAACGTCATCGTCGGGCGCCTGATTCCGGCCGGTACGGGCCTAGCGCATCACGAGCAGCGTCGCCGCGCGCGCGGTGGCAGTCTGCTCGCCGATCTGCAGATCGCCAGTGCATCGAGTCCGATCACTGACGTGTTCGAGGCCGTCGGCAGCGAAGGCCGATCGCAGGCTACCGCGGATGCTGCGGACGATGGTGATGTGGCCGAAGAGGTGGGTGGAGATTAATCGCCGCTTGTTGAATAAGGGTTGTCGAAGCCCCCGTTCGCGGGGGCTTTCCCGTCCGCTGAATTAGCGGACATGGATGTCGAAAGACAGGCTTCTTGTTTCCGCGTGGCCACGCCTTTCCCACGGCCGGCGATAATCGAAGCGGAGCGTCACCTTTCCAGGGCGACGCGCCAGAAGCTTCCATATTTCCACTCCGCCTGCACCCGCAATGCCGGGCAGTGTCGGATCCGGTAGATAGTCCTCCGGTTTGCGTGGAGTGCTCAGATGCCCATTGGGCGTGGACGAGGGGCGCCAGCGGTAGCCTGTTGTACGGTTGGCAGCCAGCCGCACCAGCAAGGTTTCGCCTTGGCCCAGCGTTACGCTGCGACCGGCATCGTGCTCGGTTATGGTCACGGTAGCGTATGAGGTGCGGTGGGTTTCCACGGACTTCGGAGGTGGATGGCAATGCATCCATTGTGCACCTGCGGGAACGCGCGGACGCGAAAACACGTTTTGTATAACGTGAGACTTGGGTATTCATGGCGCAGCTGTCTGGTAAGCCAGCAAAGCCTTGCATCTTTATAGTCATGCTTGTTGACACGGGACAGTGGGGCTCTTTATGATTCGCGCCCTCGTTGCCGGTCCCCCGGCAGGGCTGTCTTTGTCAAAACGGGATTTCTTAAGTGCCTACGATCAATCAGTTGGTGCGCGATGGCCGCACTAGTAAAGCGGCGAAAAACAAGGTCCCCGCTCTGACAGCGTGCCCGCAGAAACGCGGTGTCTGCACGCGTGTCTACACGACCACTCCGAAGAAGCCGAATTCGGCGTTGCGCAAAGTCGCTCGCGTACGCCTGACCAATGGCTTTGAAGTCACCAGTTATATCGGTGGCGAAGGCCACAACCTGCAGGAACACTCCGTCGTTCTGATTCGCGGCGGCCGCGTAAAGGACTTGCCAGGTGTCCGCTATCACACTGTTCGCGGTGCACTGGACGCTTCCGGCGTCGAGAAACGCCGTCAGGGTCGCTCCAAGTACGGCGCCAAGCGCCCGAAAGACGGCGCCGCCAAGAAGTAATTTGAGGACTTTAAGACTATGTCCCGTCGTCGTCGCCCCGAAATCCGCACGGTTCTGCCGGATCCGAAATTCAAGAGCGAACTGCTCACCAAGTTCATGAACATGGTGATGGAGCGCGGCAAGAAGTCTGTCGCCGAGAGCATCGTTTACGGTGCGCTTGATCAGATTGCTTCGAAAAAGAAGACCGAAGAACCTTTGCAAGTGGTCGAAAGCGCCTTTGAAAACGTGCGTCCGAGCGTCGAGGTCAAATCGCGTCGCGTTGGCGGCGCTACTTACCAGGTTCCGGTTGAAGTGCGCGCGGTGCGCCGCACCTCGCTGGCGATGCGCTGGTTGATCGATGCCGCGCGTGCGCGCGGCGAGAAAAGCATGGCTGATCGCCTCGCCGGCGAATTGATGGATGCTGCCGAGCATCGCGGCGCTGCCGTGAAGAAACGCGAAGACACGCACAAGATGGCGGAGGCGAACAAGGCGTTCGCCCATTTCCGCTGGTAATCCGCTTCCCCGAATTCAGTTGCATTAAGGACTTCCCGTGGCTCGTAATACGCCCATAGAGCGCTACCGCAACATCGGTATTTCCGCGCACATCGACGCCGGCAAGACCACGACGACCGAGCGCGTTCTGTTCTACACGGGCGTGAATCACAAAATCGGCGAAGTCCACGACGGCGCGGCCACCATGGACTGGATGGAGCAGGAGCAGGAGCGTGGCATCACGATCACGTCCGCTGCCACGACCTGCTTCTGGAAGGGCATGGGGAACCAGTTCGAGCAGCACCGCATTAACATCATCGACACACCGGGGCACGTTGACTTCACGATCGAAGTTGAGCGCTCGATGCGCGTACTCGATGGCGCCGTGATGCTGTACGACGCTGTCGGCGGTGTGCAGCCGCAGTCCGAAACAGTGTGGCGCCAAGCGACCAAGTACAAAGTGCCGCGTCTCGCGTTCGTCAACAAGATGGATCGCGTCGGCGCCAACTTCTTTAATGTCTATAAGCAGATGCGTGAGCGGCTGCGCGCCAATCCGATTCCCATCCAGATTCCGGTCGGAGCGGAGGAGCACTTCAGGGGCGTCATCGATCTGGTCAAGATGAAGGCGATCCTTTGGAGTGATGAGGATAAAGGCGTCACCTTCCAGTATGCCGATATTCCCGGCGATCTTGTCGATACCGCCAACGAGTGGCGCGAGAAGATGGTCGAAGCCGCTGCCGAATCCAGCGACGAATTGATGACGAAATACCTCGAAGGCGTGCCTTTGAGCGAGGAAGAAATCAAACAGGGTTTGCGCAAGCGTACGTTGGCGCTGGAAATCTTTCCGATGCTGTGCGGGTCGGCCTTCAAGAACAAGGGCGTGCAGGCGATGCTCGATGCGGTCATCGAATACCTGCCGGCGCCGTCTGATGTGCCACCGATCCAGGCACATGACACGGACGACTACGAAAAAATCGTGTTGCGCAAGGCTGCGGACGACGAGCCGTTTGCGGCGCTCGGCTTCAAGATCATGACGGACAAATACGTCGGCACACTGACGTTCATCCGTGTGTACTCAGGCGTGTTGAACACTGGCGACTCGGTCTATAACTCACGCAATGGCAAGAGCGAGCGTATCGGTCGCATGCTGCAGATGCATGCCAACGAGCGCAGTGAGCTCAAAGAGGTTCGCGCCGGCGACATCGCCGCATGTGTCGGACTTAAGGATGTATTCACCGGTACCACCTTGGCGTCGATCCAGAAGCCGGTGGTGCTGGAGCGCATGGTGTTTCCGGAGCCTGTCATCAGCCAGGCGGTCGAACCCAAAACCAAGGCTGACCAGGAAAAGATGGGCGTGGCGCTCAGCCGCTTAGCCCAGGAAGATCCTTCGTTCCGCGTACATACCGACGAAGAAACCGGTCAGACCGTAATCGCCGGCATGGGTGAGCTGCATTTGGAAATCATCGTTGACCGCATGAAGCGCGAGTTCACCGTAGAAGCCAATGTTGGCGCGCCGCAGGTGGCCTACCGTGAAACCATCCGGAAGTCGGTGGAAAGCGAAGGTAAGTTCGTCAGGCAAAGTGGTGGCCGCGGTCAATACGGACACTGCTGGTTGAAGCTTGAGCCGCAGGAACCTGGCACAGGTTACGAATTCGTCAATGGTGTCGTTGGTGGCGTCATTCCCCGCGAATTCGTTCCGGCGATCGACAAAGGTATTCAGGAAGCGATGAAGAATGGTGTCGTTGCCGGCTATCCGGTAGTGGACATCAAGATCACCGTATTCGACGGCAGCTACCATGACGTTGATTCCAACGAAATGGCGTTTAAAATCGCCGGTTCGATGGGGTTCAAGGAGGGCATGCAGAAAGCCAATCCCGTGATCCTCGAGCCGATCATGAGCGTCGAAGTCGAAACGCCGGAAGATTATATGGGCGACGTGATGGGCGATCTTAATCGTCGCCGTGGCGTAATTCTCGGCATGGAAGATGTTGCCGGCACCAAAGTGCTCAAGGCTGAGGTGCCGCTGGCTGAGATGTTCCAGTATTCAACGACGTTGCGCTCGATGTCGCAGGGGCGTGCGATGTACACAATGGAATTCAAGAAATACCAGGAAGCGCCAGCCAACGTTGCCGCCGCTCTCGCCAAGAAATAAGGTCCGTTCCGGGCGCGTGTAATCCGCACCGTTATCACCACGAGGTTTTGAAGTCATGGCAAAGGAAAAGTTTGAGCGTATCAAGCCGCATGTAAACGTGGGGACGATTGGCCACGTGGACCATGGGAAGACGACGACGACGGCGGCGCTGACGAAGGTGAGCGCGGACAAGGGTTGGGGT